>Ga0155322_151_pt1 | contig 1243 bp, 2 predicted proteins | sample RifCSPhighO2_02_FD_106290 | JGI IMG/M metagenome (GOLD analysis project Ga0155322, IMG submission 106290) | Candidatus Lloydbacteria bacterium RIFCSPHIGHO2_02_FULL_54_17 | reverse complement strand
TACAACGACACTGGCCTTTCTGCCGCAACCACCTACCGCTACCGTGTCCGCGCGACGGATGCGGCCGGCAATCTTTCGTTGTACTCGTCGGTTGTCTCGGGGGCGACGCAAGCGCCATTGCCGACCCCCGACGCCACCGCACCGACGGTTTCCTTAAGCGCTCCAACGAACGGCTCCACGGTCTTCGGCGCTTCCGTCGCTGTTTCCGCAACGGCAAGCGATAACATCGGTGTTGTTGGCGTGCAGTTCAAGCTTGATGGTGCAAATCTGGGTGCAGAGGATACTTCTTCCCCGTATACCACCACATGGAATACGACCACCGCCTCGAACGGCACGCACACGATTACCGCCGTTGCTCGCGATGCGGCAGGGAATCAAACAACTTCGACTTCGGTCTCGGTGACCGTTTCCAACACCACTCCCGATACCACGGCACCCACCGCCCCCGCCAACCTCTCCGCCTCCGTCATCTCTTCCTCACAACTCAATCTCACGTGGAATGCCTCCACCGATGCCGTCGGCGTCACCGGCTACAAACTCGAACGCTGTACGGGTTCCTCCTGCACGAATTATGTCGAGGTCGTATCCCAAAGCGGCTCGGGTTACAACGACACTGGCCTTTCTGCCGCAACCACCTACCGCTACCGTGTCCGCGCGACGGATGCGGCGGGCAATCTCTCCGGCTATTCGACGGTCGTCTCGGGGACAACGCAAGCGGCGGCGCCGACCACGGTCACGATGAGTATGGGAGAAAATGCTTATTCGCCCGTGAATCTCACTATTGCTCTCGGCACGACAGTCGTCTTTAGGAACGACTGGTCTTCGGACCGTTGGCCGGCGTCCGACTCTCACCCGAGCCATACTATCTACCCGGCATTTGATCCATTGCAGGCGGTTCTGCCAGGCGCGAGTTGGTCGTTCACGTTCACCCAGGCCGGCACATGGGGATATCACGACCACCTCAAACCGAGTATCGGCGGGCTCATCACCGTTCAATAGAAGCCACCGCACTGGGCCTATATCTAGGGCTTTTTTGAAGAGTCGAGCGCAATCCACACGGGGTATTGCGCTTTTTTTATACTTGTATACACTATTTTCATTCGTGTGTTTCTCGTTGGCGAGGCTTAGCTTAGGCTCAAGTACGCGAATCGGGAAGGTCGTACGCGATGTTTAAGATCTAGTTTCACAACACAATGGCTCAAAAGCTATACGTTGGCGGATTGCCGTACTCAACTACGGACCA
>Ga0155322_140_pt1 | contig 1319 bp, 3 predicted proteins | sample RifCSPhighO2_02_FD_106290 | JGI IMG/M metagenome (GOLD analysis project Ga0155322, IMG submission 106290) | Candidatus Lloydbacteria bacterium RIFCSPHIGHO2_02_FULL_54_17 | reverse complement strand
TTTCGCGGAGTGCGATTCACGCTTGATCTCGGTCACGCGAATCCCTTCCCTTTGCGCCACTTGAAGCATCTCTTTGATCTGGCTGTCGATGCTCATCGCCTGGCGCTCGTCTGATTCGGTACTCTTTCTCGCATAGAGGCAGTACTGCAGTTCCTCTTTTTGTATTACTGGTCCCATATATTTGTTCCTTTATTTACGTGGTTAATTTCTCTTTATTCGACCTAACACAAGGGATGACGCAACCATCTCAGGGAGTCCAGACCCCGTAGGAGACAAGCTGTTGGTAACTAAACCGCCCAAAAGCGCTTGCAAAATTTCCTAGTATCCCATATACTTGGGACATGAAGCTTCACACCCCAAAAGAGCCACAACACGTGAAGGATTGGATTCGCTCAATAGAGCAAATGAGCTCCAAAGATCCGCGAGTTAAATGGGAAAATTTGAATGTTTGGTATGGACTCGAACTTCCTAAATACCTCTGGGCTGAATGGAAGGATGAGTTAAAGCCAGCGGGCTTTACGTGGCAGAAATTTCTGAGACTTCTTAAGCACCGTACTCATGCAGTGCTCTTGTGGTACAAGGGTGCGTATGCATGGGGAAAATTTATCGACGAGACAATAGGGCTTATAGAGGGGCCTCTCGGAACTGAGATTGCAAAACGAAAATAATTATGAATACTCTACCATTCAACATTTTAATACCAGTCGTCCCCCTTGTACTTTTTTCGGTGTTTATGCTTTTGCTACTGCGTCGCTCTCAAAACCGATCTGACAGTAGACAGGATCGGTTCGACGAACTGTACACGAAATTAAGCCAAGAGATCAAATTTGCAGTTGCACCCAAGTCACTGCAACTTAGTGTGTCTGCAAATGAACTCGTGGAACTTGCTATGGAAATATGGCGAATGGAACAACGATTGACGAAAGTCGCAGACACCCTCCCCGAGAACCACAGAAAGGGTCTGGAAAATTCAATGCTCAAACTGAAGAAGTACATATCAAACTACGACATCGAGATTGTCGACTATACAAATCAAAAATTCAATGACGGATTAAATCTCGACGTACTCTCTGTGGAGAAAGACCCTGCCGTGGTAACGCCCACGGTAAAGGAAACCGTCGAGCCCACGATCTTGGTTAAAGGGCAGGTCGTTAAAAAGGCCAAGATCATATTACTAAGCAACTAAGGAATAATAAATTTATGAGCAATCACAACATACAAATTGGCATCGATCTGGGAACAACAAATTCCGAAGTTGCCGCAAATAATAAGGGTCACGTAGAAGTGGTAAAAAACATTTTCAATGATGAATATACGCC
>Ga0155322_134_pt2 | contig 2193 bp, 2 predicted proteins | sample RifCSPhighO2_02_FD_106290 | JGI IMG/M metagenome (GOLD analysis project Ga0155322, IMG submission 106290) | Candidatus Lloydbacteria bacterium RIFCSPHIGHO2_02_FULL_54_17 | reverse complement strand
TATTATCGCTCAACAGACGGGCCATTTCTATATCTACCGGAATTTAACCGGACACGAGTGATTGAAGCCCTGCGATACGAGTGATTGGGATTGACACAGGCTTAAAGATATGCTAGCATCATGGTGCGCGATTTTGCGTACATTTCGTTCATTAACATTTCAAGGAGAGTATAACAGTGGATGACTTTCTGGCACGTCACAAAAGGAAGCTGATCGTCGCCGCAGTTGTCGCGGTCGCTCTTGGCACCATGGGAACCGTCATGAATCGCGTTCAGGTGGAAGCCGGACACGAAGCCATCATGGTCGACAAGCCCTTTTTCTCGATCTTCGACGGCGGCGGGGTTCGGCCGGAACCGTTTTCGACCGGCTCGACGTGGCTTTTCTACACCACCGAGATCATTCGGTACGATCTTCGCCCGTTCCAGCACACCGAGAAGTTCGACGACGCCATTGACGGTACCATCACCGCCGATAACATCCCAATCGACTTCAACGCGTACATCAAAGTGCGCCCGATCAGCGGTAAGACGCCGCGCCTGCATGCGTCGTTCGGACCCAACTGGTACCCGCAGAACCTGAAGGAAGTGTTCCGCACGTCGGTACGTGACGAGGTCGCCAAGTACACGATGACCGTGCTCACGACCCGTCAGGCCAACGCCCAAAAAGACGTCCTCGGCGACATCCAGCGACACGTAATCAAGGAGATGCGGGACTTCGTGAAGGACAAGGGCATCGACGCGGAGGTGATGGAAGTCATCGTCGGCAAGGTGACGCCGCCGCAGAAGATCCTCGACCAGTTGGCGGAAACCGCGAACCAGCAACAGCGTGCGCAGACCGAGATTCAGCGCACTGCCGCGGAGATCCAGCGCAAGAACGCTGAACGGGAGCGGGCGAATGCCGACAACGAGTACCGCAACAAGATCGGGTACTCTGTCAGCGAATTCTTGTCGCTCGAGATCGCCAAGAAACAGGTCGAAGCGCTCAAAGAGTGCGGCGCGAAGGCGAGCTGCACGGCGATCATTGGCCAGCTTGGCGTTCAGGCGACACTGCCGCTTCAGAAGTAAGTAGTCGGAGTTTCAACCAACCCCAACCCGCACTGTCGTGCCGGAAGGGGTTGTTTTTTTACGTATTGACCGCACCCCGCTTTTCCTATAGAAATCCAAAGGAGTTCGTCAGGAGGTTGTCGTGAGTGAAAAGATGCACGCCCTGCCGTATATCGGCGTTTGCGATGTGAGCTCCCTTGAGCAGATCCTTCTGCTTCGGGACCACTTCAGGCCCTTCGAGCCGCTCTTTCTTAAGGCGGGTGTCACGATGACGCGGAAAGTGCTTTGGGGGATACCTTCCGAATGGAAGAAGGTCTGTCCGCCGAAGCGTCACATCGCGAAGATCTTCGCCGCGCGCCTCGATCTCGTCCTTAATACCGTCCATTATGCTGATTACGACGGTGTCGACCTTGAGCCCTCTCTTGAACGCGTCGCCCGTCTCGGTGGCCCGCACCTTAACCTCATTCAGCTCGACATGGTCTGGCCGGACCCGTCCGTGCTTGAGCGGTTCCGCAAGAAATATCCCGCGGTGAATTTCATTCTTCAGATCGGCGGGAAAGCCCTTGCAGAAGTCGGTGAAAACCCGCTTCGGATGTGGGGGGCCGTCAGGAGTTACGACGGCATCGTGAGCCGACTTCTTCTCGACAAAAGCGGCGGAAAAGGGCGCGCACTCGACCCTCGTTCACTCGTGCGTTTCGTCGACATCCTCTACGAACGCATGGACGAGCCCGGCGTCGGCGTGGCGGGAGGACTCGGGCCGGACACTTACCGCCTCGCGGAGCCACTCTTCGCGATGTATCCGCGGCTTTCCGTTGATGCGCAAGGCAAGCTCCACGAGGGCGGAAGTACGCTCGCCGGCCCCTTGTCAATGGAGTATGCCGAGGAGTACGTTCTTCGGTCAGTCGAACTCCACAAGAGGTACAACACAATGTCATAGTCGGTGCCCCCGTGTCGCGGGGGCTTTTTCTTGAAACGCATGTGCGCAAATGCTATACTTTTCTGCACGAGATTTTTTCATTATTAAGACTTATTCACCAGATAATATGAATCAAACTACGGCTATCATCGGCGGCGGCGTGCTGATCGTTTTCGTCGCGGTCGGGCTCTACGTCATGAGCGGCGACGGATATAAGAAGTCGACGGCGAGTGA
>Ga0155322_119_pt1 | contig 7540 bp, 4 predicted proteins | sample RifCSPhighO2_02_FD_106290 | JGI IMG/M metagenome (GOLD analysis project Ga0155322, IMG submission 106290) | Candidatus Lloydbacteria bacterium RIFCSPHIGHO2_02_FULL_54_17 | reverse complement strand
TGATGGTGCGCTACAAAATACGGACGAGGACCCCGGAAATACGTTGTCGTTGTTTTGTTTTTAACGGGACACGAGTGGGTCGGACCTTGTATTTCGCTTGGGCCGTCTTTCAAAAACTAATTCGTATTCTCCAGCCGCTCAATGTCCCACACTTCTTTGCCGATGCGTCGTTCGGTGTCCTTCAGGTCGCGATAGAGCTCTTCTTCGCGGCGCTTCTCTTCGGGTGTCAGCTCGCGCCCCTCCGCACTCTTCAGCGTAGCGATCTCGCGCTCGATGTCACGCCGGATCACCGCGAAGCCGCGCTTGACCGACTCTTCCGCTTCGCGCACCTCCCTCAAGAGGAGTTGGTGTTTCCGGCGGTGATGGTAGACGTGGTAGAAGAGGTAGCCGGCGAGGACAATGATGATGACGAGAAGGATGAGCGTCGCGACCAAGTAGAGTCCTTCGTAACTGATACGGGTCACTCCGAAGACGAGTGCCGCGCGCGCGACCGCGAGCTCGATCTGGGGCGACGGCGGCGAAGTGACGTCGCCGAATTTCGCCTGTGTCCAGAGGACGTACTTGCCCGGCGTGAGGAAGCCGTTGTGGCGGTAGAACCATTCGCCTTTCTTGTCGGAGGAAACGCTGTAGCTCGTCGTCTCGCCCGTCGAAAGATTCTGCGTGTAGATGACGACCGTCGTATCGCGATTCTCCGTCTTGCCGCCGATATAGAAGATTTCGTCGTTCGACACCGAGCGCGAAACCGTCGTCACGTACGGAGGCGCCAACTCGGCGATGCCGTCCTGTCGTACCTCTTGTTTGGAATCGGTGAGGTCAATATTTTGTGCGTAGGCCTCCGGTGCGGAAATATGGCCAAGGAGAGCGCTTCCCAGAAGGAGGAGGATGGCGAGGGTGCCGCTGGGGAACTTTCCCGTCCCATAGTCACCTCCTGCTGTATTAGCGTTCGCACCGGGGTCGAAACCGCCGTATTTCTCCTTATAGCGCTGTAATTCCTCAAGTTGCAGGTTGACGTGTTCGGGCAGTTCCTCCGCGCGACGTTTTGCGTCAAGCAGTTCATGCTTGTGCTTCCAGTGGATGACGAGGTAGGTGAGGAGGAGGATAAGCAAAAGAAGCAGGAGGAGGAGCCACCACCAACCGATGACGTACGGACCGAACACCAATCCTTCCCGCGACGTAAAGCCGACGAAGCGGTCGGTGATGGTGAGACGTTCGATGACCTCACGATAATTGCCCGCCTTATCGTACGCGCGAATAAAGATGTCATGCGCTCCGATGGAAAGCCGCGGCGCGATATACGGACTTTCCGCTTCGATGAAAAGCGACTGATCGCCGATGTCTCCTTCGCCCGGTTGCGGAGAGAGCGTGACGATCTTGAGTTCATAGTGGTCAAGGCCGGAGAGCGTGTCGGTGGTCGCGAATTTGATGACCACGTCACGAGCGCTTGTACGTTTGCCCGGCAATATCTCAAGAGGAAACTCTGCGGGTGCGTCGGTGTCGATCTTCACACCGAAGTGCGTGATTCCGCCCCACACACCTTCGCGGAGCGCCTTGATATGGAAATAATGTTTCCCGTCGGGAACGTTCTTGTAGATGACGGAGGAGCGCGTGCCTTCGCCGCTGTCGTCGGGCCGCGAGACCGGCTCTTCGTCAAAGATATAGCTGTAGCTTTGTACGGCTTCCGTCGTCGCCCATTTCAAAATGACGTTCGGATTGGAATACCACACTGACTGATCGGGGTGCGTTTCGGAAACGACGATCGGCCCCGCCGGAGGAGGAAGGATAAGCGAATAGACGGCATTCTCCTGTCGGGAGAGATCATCGGTACCCAACCCGTCGTTCAAGAGTACCTTCGACTGATCGGAGAAATTGAGAATCGCCGTGCCGACCGACTTCACCCTGAAGGTGAGTGTCGCCACGAGCGCATTGTTCACGTTGATGCCGCGCGGAATACCGCCTTGGAGCCGCACGCGTCCCGTCTGGTTGTTGAATTGCGGCTGGCTGGTCCAGAGCGAGATGACGGAAACGCTCGTGTTCGGGGAGACGAGCTGGAGCTTGTCCACGGGGAACCGCAGGTCCACATCGAGCGCATTGACCGACTTGCCTTCCGTATCAAGGAGGATCTGCACATCGAACGTGCTCCCCACAGTGAACGTCCCGGATGTCGGAGAAAGCAAAAGCACTCCGGCGAAAGCCGAGAGCGGAAAAAGGGCGAAAAAAGTGAGCAAAAGGACCGGCGCCAAAATGGGCAGGCTCGCGCGCCGGAGGTACATTTTCAAAAGACCCGGGTGTTTATGCATGATTGTTCCGCTTGTGGTGTGCCTGTCGAATCCGCCCGCACACCTCGCCTACGGTGCAGACGCTCGACCGGTCCCGTCAAGACCCCCGTCGAACCCAAAGCCACAGGGAGAGGAGCCCTGCGACTCCTATCAGTATAGCCAAAATGAGCCATTTATTGAACCAGATAGCCGTTTTTTCTGGTGATAACTCCGGTGCGCCAACGAAGGCTACGGCGGAGTTCCCCTCTCTATCGGTCACGCGAACGTAAATATAGCGTGTATTTACTGGGTATAAGAGCGCTTCCGGGTTCTCAATACGACGCCAAGGGAGCAGGGTGTCGTTTTCGAGTCCGGCAAGCGGTCGATACTCGCCGATTTCGAGCAATTCATACATTAGTATCCCGCTTTCGGCGTCTTTGGCATGGACGATAATGAAAGGCCTGCCGTCGAACATCGCTTCATTTTGAGCGATGATCGCGCGGATATCCGAAGGCGGCGTCTCGTCTTGGGGCAAAGGCGGGGTGTCCTCTTGCGGCGTCTCGTTGACCAAGAGTGCAAAGCTCACACGCGGAAGCGAGACGGGCTCCCCGGGGGCGGTGGTGAAAAAGACCTCTCCGGAAAATACGAAAGTGAGTGTTCCGGTTTTTTCGGGAACGAAATAGAGCGTGAGCACGTGTTCGTTCGAAACCCTGCGCCCGCCCGGAATGATACCGGAGAAACCCACTTTTCCCGGAGTGTTCGTCGTCGCCTCTTTGAGCCATGCGCCGATGACCGAGCCGCCGTCTTGGATCCGTACGACAGTGACGGGCTTGCCGTCGGTGCCGGTGATCGTGATCTCGCCCGAAAGCGCCGTCGCAGTCCTTCCTTCCGTATCAAGAACAATATCGACACCGACCTCTTGGCCTACCGCGGCGACCGGCGGCGTCGCGATGAAACTCACCTCCGCCGCGAACAAATTAAGGGGGAAGAAAAGCAGAAGCCCCAGAAGTACGGATTGAAGCAGGCGTACGGGAAATACAAGGTCGGACCTTAAATCTGTATCCCCAAGGTCCGACCTTGTATTTCCTTGACCCCAAAGAAGCGGGTTGTCTTTTGTGATATGGACGGTAAAGTGTTTCATGTTGTTTTGAGGAAACTAGTAGCGCGGTCGCTCATACCAGTACGCGGCCATGACGCTGAAGTCGGCAAGGTCGACCCTGCCGTCCTGCCGAAGATCGACACGCGTCGGTATATTCGTTCGCTCGAACCAATAATACATGATGGAAAAGTCGATGATATCAACATAGCCGTCGCAGTTTAAGTCCGCGATCGTGTGGCATATTCCGGAGGGAGGGACCGTGATGGGCGGGATGACGACAACGGGAGGAAGCGGAGGAATGATGACGGGCGGGGTCGTGGTCGCTATGGGGGGAATGACCGGCGGTGGAACATATCCGCCTCCACCACCGCCACCTCCGGGCGTGGGCGGCGTCACACCCGCAACCGGCGTCGCGGACACTTCCGTCGATGTGGCGATGAAGTTCCCGAAGGCGTCCTGTGCGGCGACAACAAAATAATATGTCGTTCCGTTCACAAGTCCGACCGCTGTTGATACCGTCACAAGTCCTACTCCCGTGAAGGTGTACGGACCGCCGGAGGTAAGACTTTGTCCGACGCTATAACCGGAGACCGTCCAGCCGAGAATGCCGACGGACGCACTCCACGAGAGAGAGACCGACGCTGACCCCGGCACTGCAGAGAGTACCGGCCTCGTCACAAAAGGAAAGTACTCAAAACCGGAGCGCAATTCACGAACGCTTCCTGTCGTCGCCGTCGACGTGCCAATCGAGATCTGCGCCATGGTGCTAATCAAGATGTACCCCGTCGAGGTGGAGTACGCCGCCGGAAAAAGCACGGGGTCTTTGACCATGAAGGACGGCGAAGTGTAGTCCGTCGCGGAAGCGGTCGCAACAGCCAAAAAAAGGCTCAAAATAAGGACAAAAACTGGTACCGCGAAAAGTTTGTGGGCTTTCGACATGCGACATTCATTATACCGTCTTTTTGTCCTTCGTTCGCCCAAGACCCACAAACAAAAGGGTAACCCTTTATCGATTAAAGGGTTACCCTTTTTCAGTTGAAACCGCCCCTTCATCATAAAAAAGCCAATCGGAGATGTGCTCACGAAACGCACGTTTTTCGGAAAAATAACCCGGAAATTCCGATGGGGAAAGCACTGCGCTCACAACTCTGTGTTCGCCTAGGTAATCTTGATAACTTGAAAAGTCATATTGTGCGAGAAATTTTCTTACGTCATTGCGACGCATAATCCCCTTCTCCCTCCACTTCGGCTCAACGATCTTCACTGGGTTCAGATGAATATATGCGTAGAGATATTTCAAGTAGTTATCTTCTGCGACGTGTCTCGCCTGGAACGGGCCGCTAAACAACCTCCCTTTCCGAGAATACTTTCTATTAAAGTACATTGAATATGCCGTGCCGAGTTTTAACATGAACCTACTAACTCCCCCGTCAATGAGTTCACGCACGAGAATGTGGAAATGGTTTGGCATGAGACAATATGCACCAATTGCCACAAGTCGATCCTTGTCAGGAAACTGAAAAAGTTTTTCGTATGTCCCGCCAGTTTTAAAATGTTGCTGCAGGTTGAGCGTCTCGTCAGTATTGCAGCAACGCAAGAGCGCAATAAAGCGGGCGTGATCCTTTTTGTCCGTAAAAATTATACGCTGCTCAACACCCCGATTGTAGAGGTGGTAATACTCACCGGGAGCAAAGCTGATCTTCCGTTCCACATCACCATGCTACACAAAGGGTTACCCTTTTGCAATCTAAAAAAGGGTAACCCTTTTCTAGAAGAGTGTGAGGAGTGCGGCAATGCGCTCGGCGGCCAAGGCGGCAAGTCCGACACCGACAACGACGAACGAACGGCCGGCTTCGTAGATGCTCGCCAGATTGCGCCAGTAGGGAAGGAGTGCCTCTCCCCCACCGCCTTGCCCGCCGCCTCCTCCGGCGTGGGTCACCTTCACCTGGATGGCGTCGACACGGACGGTATTTCCCGACGGCTGTGCGACGAGACGCACCTTGAAATTCGCGTCGTTGAATTCCGCCGGCGTCCACGTCCGCCCCCACGCGTCCGAGGGAGAACCCAAGGTGACAACGGCGTCGGTCGTCGTCAACGTCGGAGTGGTCTTGATCGAAGTGGTCGCCGACCCGCCGTTCCACGAGAGCGCGACGGAGATGGTACCTGCGGGAGTCGAGGCGGAATATTCAAGCTTCACTTCAACGCCGGAGACGGTGTTGCCCGACGGGATGTTGAACCCGAATCCGCCGTAATCTTCGCGGAACCATGACGTAAAGGCGGACGCACGGGAGTTGTCCGAGAGGAACGCATTCGCGGGATTCGTCCACTGATCGAAAGTACCTCCCGAAGTGGTCGGCGGGAAGTATCCGGGTTCGCCCCCGATCTCGTCGCCGCCCTCGCCCTGCCCGCCGCCGCCCTGCTCGCCACCCTGACCGGCCGGAGCACCTCCGCCCGATTCGGCACCGCCGTGGGGTATCCTGATATGCTGTATGCGGGAAAGGAGGGCGGTCGAGGTCGACGTCGTGGTCAAAAGCGAGGTGACGCCGCTCGTCACAATGTTTCCCGGCGAGAGGAGGAGGGTGACGCTATCACTGAATGCCACGCTCCCCAGGTCCGCTTTGACCACATAGTTCCGCGTTGTGGTCGCCGTGAAGGCGGAGGAGAACGTGAGTGTGCCGGTCTGCCCCGAAATAATGACCGCTCCCGCGCCGCCCACTTGGGTGTCGCCGGCGTCAACCGCCTTGTTGGCATTGTAGTCGACGAAGAGGCCGACGTTGGTGAAGTCGCCCGCGGCCAAGCCGTTGACGGCACTCAAGCTGAACACGACCGAAGTGACGCTCATCTGTTCGCCCGAGGGCGTCATGTTAAAGGCATAGATGATAGAATTGGGGAAATTCACGCCCGAAAAGTCGATCTGGTTCAACGTCTGCCCCCCCGCGTGTTCGGCACCCAATGTGCGCCCCTTGATGGTGATGTTCTTCGCATCGCTTCCGTCGAAGGACTGATCAAGGACGCCGTCCTTCAATATCCGGAGTCCGGAGAGCGCCGGAGTCGCGGTGCCGAAACTCATGAAGTTCATTCCGGAGAGCGTGAGGATTTCGCCTGCGAGGAAATTGGTGCCGACGGGAACAAGGAGAACGGAACCGCCGCCTTCGTACGAAACCGGATTTGAGACCTTTCCCGAAGCGCCGCCGCCGAAGGAGAGCGTCGTTTTCGACGTGTCCCAGCGCATGAAGGTCGTCGAGGTGGCGATGGCGATGCGCAAGTCGTTCGCGGCCGTGATAGTGGGATTGATGATGAAGTCGACAAGCGTTACCGTCGCGGCCAAGGTCGATGCCTCGCCTAGGCCGAACGTCTGGTTCGCTTCGGACGCGAGGATGGGAGCCGCGGTGAAGAACCAGCAGGTGTTCCCGCCGCCGTCGACGTTGTTGCCCCCCGATGCGTCAATCGCTTTGGCGCACGCGTTGGAGTCCTTCGCGTTGGTGTAGGTGATGGAAGTCGACGAGGCCCGCAGATTCCACACGCCCCCCGGCGTCGACGGATGAAGATAGATAGTGTTCCCCGAAGTACCGGCGAGAATGAGCTTACCGGCAATAGTCGTGGTCGAGTTCGCGGCGAATTCGACGCGGACATTTGGCGTCACGATGGTGAAGTTATTCGTTGTGGTCGAGGTATTCGCGAAGGTCGTCGTCGCGGAGTTGTTGATGATCTCGATGTTGTAGAAGGCGGAGGGCTCGGAAAGGTTGCCCGATATCGTCTGTGCGCCCGTGCCGTTTAGGGTGGTGATACCGGTCCCCGCAGTGAAGGTGCCGCTGTTCGTGTAATTCCCCGCTATGGAAAGGTAGGTGGGCGCCGTGACCGCGCCGCTGCCGGAGAGAATAGTGAAGTTCGAGGTGGAAGCACGGCTCCCCGCGAAGAAGGATTTGGTGCCGGCACCGATGAAGACGACGTGATTGAACGCGCTCGTGCCCGTCGCCGTTCCGGAGAACGTCTGTGCGGAAGAACTGGATGCATAGACCGTTCCGGAGTTGTGAGTGAAGACGGCATTGTTCGTGTAATTTCCCGCTATCGTGAGTCCGCCCGAGGCGGATGACGGAGCCGTGACCGCACCGCTTCCGGAGTCAACGGTGAAGTTCGTGGTCGAGGCAGAGTTCGCGCCGAAGGACTTCGTTCCTGCGCCCAAGAA
>Ga0155322_113_pt1 | contig 8407 bp, 8 predicted proteins | sample RifCSPhighO2_02_FD_106290 | JGI IMG/M metagenome (GOLD analysis project Ga0155322, IMG submission 106290) | Candidatus Lloydbacteria bacterium RIFCSPHIGHO2_02_FULL_54_17 | reverse complement strand
TATACCTAGAAAATATCTGTTTTATGGCTCAGTGGCAAGGTGAAACATTCAAAACAAACCGGTGATTTTGGGTATTATCCCACATTGTTTTCTTGCGAGTCTGACGAATTAGAAAACAAGAAGTACTCTTGTGGTGCAAGGCGACTATAAAAATCCAAGTGGAGTTGCGTACCCGCAAGCTCCCGTCAAATTCGTTCGATGTGAGTACGCTTCGGCGTGCCGCTCGGCCATATCGGGGGAGAACAGCTTCCAACCCTGTTTCCCGAAGTCTGCCGTGCGGCACGACCAAAGCGCTAATTCATGCCCCGCTTCCAAGGCGGGGCCTTTTACTGGGGTGAGCCAGAATGCCACGGGCGTAAGCCCGTGGATGAATGGCCACAATAAAGTGTGCGCGGCGACCAATTTTTTCTTAACGGTACTCCGTTTAGAAAAAATGGGAGTACTCGCAGTGGTGTGGCGCACTCCTCTTCCAGAAAAACATCCTCGGTGCCGCCCGCGAAATGCCCCGTCCGTAAGGGCGGGGATAGATGGGCGGCATGTTTTACTTTTAATGAACAGTGTTTCCTGATTTGCTATCAACAGGAGGCGTGAGGTTTCCGTGTGGTTTAATAGTAGTGGATGTTCGCCAACGTGGTGTGCTTCGGGGAGCTTTAGCTCAGTGGGAGAGCTTCTTTCGGTTTGTTGTATGCATGGACAACGTCTACGCGAGACGTGAGGTCGTGCGTATCACGGTGCGTCAAAAGAGTCGGGGATCGTATGCCTTGACCAGATGCATCGCCGCAAGGACAGCTGAAAAACGACGGATGGTTCGATTCCACCAAGCTCCGCCAAAGCACATCGCATTGCTTACACCCCCCGGTCTTACCGGGGGCTTTTTAATCTCGCAAGATTACACAGCGCAACTGTCCACTAGGCCGCGGTGTCTCTGTCCTGGGAGCGCTCCGCCTTAGTTGACGGTTGTGGGGCATGATTTCGGTGAAATCAAAACCCCACACAGACGTGCGGGGTATGGCAACTATACTACTTGGTGAAACGTTTCGGGTCGGGCGATAAGCAAGCGTTTCTTGATCGGCGCATAACCGCGGGTCAGTGCTTCTCGTTCGAGTCCCGTCGCCTCTTTGATGAAAAGGTCTTTCGCGAAGTAGTTTTCGGGAATTGTCCGTCCAGCGGTCTCTTTCCTGAATGCCCATGCGTGAACGGGAATCGGGTAGTCGGTCCCGAAGACAAGGCGTGACGCGACCAATGGATCACGAAGTGCATTCAAGAATCGCGATTTGCGATGGAACGAGGCAAGCGCCGCAACATCGAGATAAAGATTCGGATACTTCGCCACAAGTGTTCGCATGTCTCTGAACAAGCTGGGACTGTCGTAGATGATGCGTCCGCCACAGCAGTGTGCGGCGATTACGGTAACCCCCGCACGGAGTGCCGCCTCGAGGCGGTCGAGTCCGGAGAAACGAATGTTGATGTTGGGCACCGCGTACTCGAATCCGACATGCATGAGGATCGGCGTTCCGGTTTCACGGAGGCGTTGGTAGAACGGTTCAATCCGCACATCCCCAGGGTCGAACCCCATGACGTTCGGGAGCCACTTGACGAGTACGGCACCTGCATCGAGACACTTGTCGAGTTCGTACCTCCAGTCGCGTCGCAGCGGATTGACCGATGCACCGAAGAGCATCTTCGGCGACTCCTTACACAGCGCGATGACTGCATCGTTCGTGACCGCTTTCGCGGTGCGCTCCGGTTCGAAGAAGCCGTTTGCGTCGTAGACACCGTCGAAAGCGAGAACGACCGCATGGCCAAGGGGAGAAGCGTCGAGACGCGCAACAAGGAGTTCGCGGTAGCGTTCGTCGAGCCGCTCTTTTTCGGGCATCCGTCCAAGGAATGCATCCTGCCAATTGAGGACACCGATCGCATTCAAATACCAGCGGATGCGGTAGCTTTTTGAGAATTTCGGATGGATGTGCCCGCCGTTCTTTGGGCTGAAGGCAAGATGGTGGCAGTGGACGTCGATAGACACAGAAGACCCCCTTAGGGTCGCAGAGCGACCGGGTGACAAAGAAGAAGTGAAAGAACTCCAGTGAATCTACGACACGCACCGCCCCTCGTCAACAGGCGTGAAAGTCCCATTTTGAAGAGTTTTTCTTGGTCGGGCCATTCTTGCTTTTTTGGTCTGTTTTCACTATAGTATCGCAATGTTGCCCCGAAGTGAGGGGCGCTTGTTTTCTAAGTAACACCAGAATTAACAAACATGGAACGAGACTACCCACTAGAAAAAGTCAGAAATTTCGGCACCCCGGTACCACTGCGAAGACTTGCTACGGGGCGAGGTGGGGTAACGGTGACCTAATGTAATTTTTATGGAAAGAGACTATCCACTAGAGAAGGTAAGAAATTTTGGTATCATCGCACATATTGACGCGGGGAAGACGACCGTCTCCGAGCGTATTTTGTTCTATACGGGTGTTTCGCATAAGATCGGCGAGGTCCACGAGGGGGATACCGTCATGGACTGGATGGAACAGGAGCGCGAGCGCGGTATCACCATCACCTCCGCCGCAACGACGGCGTTCTGGAGCCCGACCTACATGCCGAAGGAGGATATTTCCCGAAAGTGCCGCTTCAACCTCATTGACACCCCCGGACACATCGACTTTACGATCGAAGTAAAACGCTCACTGCGTGTCTTAGACGGTGCGGTCGTCGTTTTTGACGGCGTTGCCGGCGTGGAACCGCAGTCCGAGACAAACTGGCGGTATGCCGACGAGGGCAAGGTTCCCCGCGTCTGTTTTATCAACAAGCTCGACCGCATGGGTGCATCGTTCGAGCGGTCGTATCAAAGCATACTGGATCGCCTCACGAAACATGCGGTGCGGATGCAGATCCCCATCGGCGAAGAAGAGCATTTCGAGGCGGTCATCGACCTTTTGCGCATGAAAGTGTATCGCTTTGAAGGCGAGAAGGGCATGAATGTCGTCGAGGACGAGATACCGGCGGAACATCTTGCCGACGCGAAGAAGTACCGCGGGGAGCTTATCGAGGCGATCGTGGAGAACGACGAAAAGTTGATGAACGACTACCTTGAGGGCAAAGAGATCGCGCTCGACGATTTGAAACGTGTTCTGCGCAAGGCGACGATCGAGAACAAGCTCGTCCCCGTCTTTACCGGCTCGGCGCTCAAGAATAAGGGCGTTCAGCTTGTGCTCGATGCGGTCGTTGATTACCTTCCGAGTCCCTTGGACATTCCGCCGACCAAAGGACACGACCTTGAGACCGGAGCGGAGATCTTCCGCAAAGCCGACGACAAGGAACCATTCTCCGCGCTTGCGTTTAAGATCGCGACGGACCCGTACGTGGGGCAACTCGCGTTCTTCCGCGTGTATTCCGGAGTGCTCGAATCGGGTTCTTATGTCTACAATGCGACGAAAGGGAAAAAGGAGCGCGTCTCGCGTATATTGCGCATGCATGCGAATGAACGCGAAGAGGTGAAGAAGGTCTTTGCCGGCGAGATCGCCGCCGCAGTGGGGCTCAAAGACACGCTGACCTCCGATACGCTTTGCGACGAGGAGAATCCTATCATTCTCGAGCGTATCATCGTTCCGGAGCCGGTCATTTCGATGCGTATCGAACCGAAGACCAAACAGGATCAGGAAAAAATGGGTCTCGCACTGTCGCGCTTGGCCGCGGAGGATCCGACATTTCGTGTGACTTCCGACGCCGAAACAGGTGAGACGATCATCTGGGGTATGGGCGAACTCCACCTCGAGATTATCGTTGACCGCATGAAGCGCGAGTTCAGCGTCGATGCGGCGACGGGGAAGCCGCAAGTAGCGTACCGCGAGACCATCCAAGGCGAGTCGGAAGCGGAGTGCAAGTACATCAAGCAGTCTGGCGGACGCGGTCAATACGGTCATGTCCGTATCCGCGTGAAGCCGATGGAACTCGGCGTGAAGCCCGAAGATCTGCCGAAGAACACGAAACGCTCACCAGGGCTTGAGTTCGTCAATTCGATCAAGGGCGGCATTATTCCGCAGGAGTACATTTCACCGATTGAGAAAGGCATCAAAGAAGGTATGGAACGCGGCGTGGTCGCGGGATATCCTTTGGTCAATATTTCCGTCGAGCTCTACGACGGTTCCTACCACGAAGTCGACTCGTCCGAGATCGCGTTCAAGATCGCCGGCTCGATGGCGCTTCAGGATGCGGCACGAAAAGCGCGTCCGACCCTCCTTGAACCGGTCATGGCGGTGGAAATAGTTTTTCCGGATAAATTCATGGGTGATGTGACGGGCTCCGTCGCATCGCGTCGCGGACAGGTGAATTCCATGGAAGACCGCGGAATGCTCAAGGTTGCGAGGGCGATGATCCCGCTCGCGGAAATGTTCGGTTATGCGACCGTGCTCCGCTCGATGACCGAGGGGCGCGGCACTTTCACCATGGAACCCGCCGAATACGTGCCGGTCCCGCAAAATGTCGCAGCGGCGGTGATTGAGGCGCGGGGGAAGTAAGAAGACCCCCGAATCATTTGCAGAAAATGCTTGCCCCGTAGCATCCCGTCCGCGGGATTCCTATTGGGATTGCCGCCGCCGTTATCGAAGCGCGCGGAAAATAAAAAACCTAGGAATAGCACGGTCAAAATACAAGGTCGAACCTTGAGGAATGATTCTTAAGGTTCGACCTTGTATTTTATTGACACATTCAAAAAGTCTTGGTAGCGTATTCCCAGTTGTTCACTTTGGAGGATTTCCAATGAAACGCTCCTTTGGTTCCACAATTGGTTCCGCGATCACGCTGTATGCCGGTGGAATAGCGGTCGCATTGTTTGCCGCCATTCTCTTTTCCGCCGGTCTCGGTCTCGCGTATGCGGGTACGCCCACACTGACCTTCGTCACCAGTCACACCGAGCTCTACGTCGCGCTCGAAGCGGCGGAAAAAGGCACAATCGGGAGCGTCGCTATCTCCGAGAAGTATATGCAAGAGGGAACCAGCCGGGTGCAGAAGAACCAGGTTCGCGGTCTCATCGCGACGGTTTTCAAACTCGGCAATCGCGCCGTCTACATGTATGGAGTACCGCTCGACCGCTCACTCGCCGAGGAGCTTCTCGACATGCGTGCTCCGGCGGAGTGTGGCGCTCCGATTTTTCTCGGTAAGCTGATCGACGGAAAAAACCGCGCCGAGCCTATCACCCTCTGTGGCATGGGCGGTGACACTGACGAGGCGACACTTCGGAGCCGCTTGCGTATCAACATCGAGCGCGAACTTGGGCGGGTCACCCCATAGCGAAATAGGATCAAGAACGCCGTACTACACGGCGTTTTTTTGTTGTCCGGACTACTAATGTTATAATTCTTGCATGATCCCGTTAGGAACACCCCACAGTTTTGGTAATGCAAAGCCCGCGTCGCAAACAGGTACCCCGCACAACTCGCAGGAAAAGATGCAGTTGGAAAACCGCCTGCGCATCAAAAAACTTGAAATAAAGGATCAGGAGCGTCATCTACATGATTTCGAGCGGGATATCTCCCAGCTCGAGGGTGAGACTCACCGCGCAGAACAGCAGGTCGCACGCGTGGAAGGCGAGGTGCGTAGTGTCGTGATGGGCGCAAGAAAAGAAGAAGGTCTCACGAAGGAGGCCGAGCAGGGCATGCGCGAGAAAGCACAGGGGATACACGGACTGCATGAAAAAGAAGAAAAGGTCAGGCGGGAGATCCTCGCCTTGAAGCGCGAGATCGAAACGAAAGAACACGAACTCGCTCTTCTCCATGACGACGAAAGGCAGTTGGTCAAAGAGAAAGAAGATTTCCGTCGTCAGTATGAGATGGAGCATTTCACCGCAAGATCGGGAAGCGAACATGCGCACGAAAAAGAGCTTGAGGCGGTGCGTTACGAGCGGGAAGCAGACCGCAAAAAAACCGAGATCATGCGCAAAAAGGGAGACCACGACCGCGTCAAACAGGAAATATTGAGAAAGGAAGAGGAGGTCAGGTCGATCGAAACAGAGCTCCGGCGGCTGGGGTAGACGGCACGGAGAGAGAACAGGTCGCCCTCAACAAAAGATCCGCGACCTACTTGGGGTCACGGATTTGTTGCTACTGCTCTTTTTCCCGTTCCGCGATCTGTCTCTCGATCGCACCTAGGACCTTTTCCGTCATCAGGTCGACCATGCCCTGTCGATTGAGGTGGGTCGTGTCGATGAGCTCGAGTTGAGGGTAATTTGGTCCGAGCTTCTCAAAAAGCTCTCTATAGTGCTTCGCGCGTCGTGCAATGCTTTCCGGGTTCGAACTGTCGCCCAAGACATCGGTCGAGGCGAACTCGAGGTCACGCGAGACTGCAACGTCGGGGTCGGCGATGAAGTAGTAGGATGCCGTGACATGTTTCACCCAAAGCCGCGAGAGAAAGAACTTGGTCGCCGTGTCGCGCTCGTCCTTACTGATTGCGCCTTTGTCGAGCCAGTATTCCATCCACGTTGGCGTGTCAAAGATGCCGCGGTCAAGGATCACGACGTCGAAGGTGTGCATGTGCACGGCGTCGAGGAGTATCTTGAGCGCGTAGATACCCGTGTAGTAGTTGTAGAGCGGGCTCTTGCGCGAAATGTGTTGCGTCGCCATTGCGCCTTCCTGCGGGGTCGCCACGCTGAAGCCGTTCCGGTGGAGCGTCTGGTACAGTTTTTCGATGGTCGTCGACTTTCCGGAATCCGGTGAGCCGCCGAATTCGATGACGAAGGGTGCGGGGAAGTAGTCACTCCCGTGTCGCCGGTCATGTTTGAGGTGGCGCCTTATCTTCGCAAGCTTCTCTTCAAAAAGTCGCTGTCGCGGCTTCGCTTGTCTTGCCATTTGCTACTCTCCTTCTGTGAACGAACGATTGCTTCTGCTATTATAGGGAAGGGTCGGATATCCACATGACTTCACAGGAAGATATTTTTGTTGTCGGTTTTGACCTTGATGGCGTGATTATTGACCATACGCAGAATAAGATGCGTATCGGCGCGCGTTATGGTGTTACGCTTCGCCCCGAGGATACGCACTCCGAGCGGATGGCGGACCTTTTCTCGAAAGAGACCTACCGCGAGATACAAAAGCAGATGTATGACGACACCGACGAGGCGCTTTCCGCGCCTTTGATGGAAGGGGCCTTCGCGGGCTTGGCGTCGCTCCGCGAGCATGACATACCCTATTTCCTTATCTCACGGCGCAAGACACCGATCAATGCGCTCCACTTGATCGAGCGTCGCGGACTCTGGGGTGAATATTTTACTCCGGAGAACACGTTCTTCGTTGAGCACATGGAGGACAAAGATCCGGTCGCGCGAGAACTTGGCGTGACGCATTTCGTCGACGACGAACGGAGGGTGCTCCGCCTTATGCCGTCGGTTCCCAAGCGTATACTTTTTGACGACCGAAACCACTTTGCCGACGACACGGAGTTTCTGCGGGTGAGAAATTGGGTTGAACTCGGTGGGGTGCTCGGTATTGCCAACCAGTAATATGCTCCCGTAAACTGACGGGATGGACCCCGTTAGAGGTCGCGGACCCGAAATTAATATTACGACAATAATTGTGCCAATTATACGTAGCAGTAACCAGGTACGAACGTGGGCAATGGTGTTCGCGTCCTACCTCTAACGGGGTGGACATTTTCTCTCACGGACTATGGGGTAGTGTGACGGTGGGGCGGAAGAATAAAAAAAGTTTTTGGACCGCATTTGCGTTCGGGGTGTTCCCCGACCTTTTTGCGTTCGGCCTTCCTTTTTCACATCTGCTCTTCTCCATGCTTACCGGAGATGTGCAGGGGGTTATGGTGGAGCATGGTGCCGGACACCCGAATATTCCGGAGTACACTTACGGTCTTTACAATATTTCTCATAGTCTCGTCATCTTCGCCGCCGTATTTCTACTGGTTTGGGCGGTTCGCAAGAAACCCCTCTGGGAAACGCTTGCGTGGGGACTGCACATTGCGTTGGATATCTTCACTCATAACGATAAATTTTTTCCCACGCCATTTCTCTGGCCGATCTCCGACTTTTATGTGAACGGGATCTCGTGGGGTCAACCGATTATTTTCTTCCCCAACGTCGCACTCCTTGTCGGCTTCTACGCCTACTGGTGGTATAGGCGTCACAAAAATCCTGTGTCTTAACGATACAAGGTTCCACCTTGTATAAAAAAACGCCACCGAGGTGGCGTTGTGACGAACGGAGATCCGCTACGACAAGAGTTCCTTTGCCAGTTCGGCACCCGGCACGGAGCCGAGGTACACGATGGCGGCAACGTGGATGGCGATGAGGCCGATGTAGCAGAAGGCATAGAACGCTTTTCCCTCGCCTTCCATAGACTTGTCCCACAATAAGAAATATGAGAGAATGGGTGCATTAGCACTTTATGTTTTCTCGTATGGATATAGACAA
>Ga0155322_109_pt1 | contig 9922 bp, 8 predicted proteins | sample RifCSPhighO2_02_FD_106290 | JGI IMG/M metagenome (GOLD analysis project Ga0155322, IMG submission 106290) | Candidatus Lloydbacteria bacterium RIFCSPHIGHO2_02_FULL_54_17 | reverse complement strand
AGGGTACAAAAAACACCGGGGAATAAACCGGTGATTTTGGGTATTATCTCAAAAAAAATACTTTCGACGTTTGTTCTGCTGGCTTTGTTCGTCCCCAGTTTTGTGTCTGCGCAAACTGCGTCGACCACCACGGTGTCGGTTGACGTTGCCACCTTGGTCGCCCAACTCCAGGAGCAGATCAAGCAACTTCAAGAACAACTCGTCGAACTGCAGCAGGCGAACCCCCTTGCTTCCACCACGCCGGAGTTTGTGCCGATCAACGAGTTGACGCAGACCTTAGTCAGGGGAATGTTCAGCGAGGAGGTCAAAGAGCTTCAGAAATTTCTCGCACAAAATCCCGAGATCTACCCGGCAGGACTGATCACCGGCTATTTTGGCGCCCTGACGGAACAGGCGGTAAAAAAGTTTCAGGAAATGAACGGCTTGCCTCCGGTGGGCATTGTCGGCCCACTAACGCGCAGTTTGATCAACGAAGCGTTTGCAAGTGGCGGGGGCGGGGACAACGCCTCTGCTTTGCCAACAATGCAGGCTACGCCACAGGAGAGTCTCGCGACCCCTGCTCCCACTGGTACTGAAGCGAGCGCTTCTACGGCGGCGCTCACGCAAACCTCGGAGGCGGTGACTGCCGCGACCCCGACGACAACCCCCGTGGTAACGAGTGTCTCTACCGCTCCAGTAGTTTCTGTCTCAACCGGCTCTTATTACGCCCCCGGAGGTACGTACACCCCGACCATGACCTATGTGAGCGAGCCGACCCCGCCACCACAGGAGAACACCTCTTCGACGTCAACGGCAACCACCACGCCGAGCGAAGTGCCACCCCCACCACCGTCACCGTCCAGTGACACCATCGGGCCTACAATCACGAGCTTAACCATCACGCCGGTAAGTACGGTCATTGGAGGGTCGGTCTCTTTCAGCGTGACGGCCGAAGATCCTTCGGGGGTTAGATCCGTTGTGTACGACATCAAATACCCCGGAAGCAGTTATGTCCTTCGACCGAATTGCAACTTGAACGGGGTCATAAGCGGAACATGCGGATTCGGCCAACCGATCGACGACGGCATCCAGAACCCGAGTCTCCTCGGTGACTACGTCATTCAAACCGTACGGGCCACTGATGCACTTGGTAACGTTGCCACATACTATCCTGACGGCACGGTCACCAACGGCGCAAGCACGACACACACACTCACCATCCCCGCTATCGCGATTTCCGCGCCGTAATAGCGTCGGCGTCACTTTTGAGCGACAGAGGATACCCCCCAATTTGGGATAAACGGTCGAAGTTGTTTTCCGCTGACCCCCCTTCACCGCGTGGCTTTTGCGCCAATTTGTGAGAAAATCGGGTTATCCTCTTTATGTCCAACGACGACATTCGCGCGTTCTACGACCGCACTATGCCCGAGAAATTGGGCGATGACTACGAGCATGCGCGGTGGTTCGCCGACCCCCTTCGAAAGGCGGGATACGATCTGACGAAAGGCGCTATCGAGCGGCATGTGACGGGCGACGACTCGCTCGAGCCGGTGCGCATCCTCGAACTCGGTCCCGGCGCGGGGACGTGGACGAAACTTCTTCTGGCGCGTTTTCCCGATGCCTACTTCGACCTCCTTGATATTTCCGAGGAAATGCTTGCGCGTGCGAAGGCCGCCTTGGGCGCAAAAGAGCACATACGCTACATCACGTCGGATGTCATGCAGTGGACGCCGGAAGGGAAGTACGATTACTTTTTCTCATCCCGCGTCTTGGAATATATCGACGACAAGAAAGGATTCTGCGTGAAAGTATTCTCCGCGCTCGAGCCGGGCGGTCGCGGATTCCTCATCACCAAGATGCCCCACTACGAGCGTGAGCGTTTTCTGGGACGCAAGACAAGTCAGTTTCACGGGGGGCAGATCGCACCCGGCGCCCTTTGTGACGAGCTCCGCGCCGCCGGCTTCATCGACATTGATGCGTATCCGGTGACGACCAGTATTCCGCTCCTCCATTTTGCGTGGCTCAACCTCCTGTTCGGTAAACTTTTCGCCCGTTTCACGCTGGGACCGATCGGCATGTTCTTCGCGGAGTCTTATTGTGTGCTTTTTCGTAAACCGTTACCCGCACAAATTTTTAAGAATACAAGGTCGAACCTTAGGAATTAATTCTTCAAGGTTCGACCTTGTATTCTTAGCACATGATTATTGAATTGATAGGCCTCCCCGGCGCCGGAAAGACGACCTTTGCCAAGCATTTAGCGGAAGGCGGTGAGTGGTCGTTGGTGAAGGTGGGCGGGAAGAGCGAACTTCTTTTTTATAACGCGCTCTTTTTGGGCCGCCACCCTATAGTGTTTTTGCGCACGCTCTTTTGGCTCTTCCGTCACATCGGTCGCAGGGAACTTCGGTACACGAAATTCGTCAATCTCTTTCTCGTCCACAACGCCAAGTACATGAAGGCGGGGAAGTATCCCCGTGCCGTCATCGACCAAGGGCATCACCAGAACGTCATCGCTCTTTTTGACGAGCGCGTAGCGGACGGCGTGATCGATCGCTATGCGCACTCCCTCCCGAAGCCCGACCTCCTCGTCTTTTTTGCCGCATCGGACGAGGTACGCACCAAGCGTTTGAGCGGACGCGGTTACGGCGCGCGCGACGAGGCGGACAAGGAGTACCGCGAAGGATGGGAGGAGGCGCGCGGGGAGCATTTTGAACGCCTCTACCTTTCCCGCTCTCTCCTTCCATGTGCGACCGAGACCGTTTCGCCCGAGGACGAAGCGGACAAACTGAAGAAGATCGCGCACGCCCGTCTGTGGCACTTCGTACTTCACGGTCGCATGCCGACGGAGAAAGCGCATGGTCTTCAGATCGCGAAGACGCTCGAAGCATTCTTTCGAACGGAAGCGTATGCCGTCTTGTGGATCCCGCGCGGGGGAAAGGATGTCGCGACCGATATCGCGGAGTACTACGGGCTCGTGCAGCCCTTTCCTTTGCGCTCATTTTCCGCCCCGAACTTTTTGCGGCTTCCGGCCCTGTTCGGCCCGCTCCGATACTGGCTCGACGCCCTCTTTTTCTTCCTCCCGCTTCTCTTCACCCGCCTCGCGCGCGACGGCGTTTTCTCCACGCGCAGTCCCGAGCTGGCGTGGCTCTTCAAGGTGAAGGGTGTGTCGGCGTGGTACGAAGCGCATTCGTTTCCCGCGTCTAAAGAGAAGCTCCTCCGGTTCTTTCTCCGCCGCGTCGACGGTATCGTCGCGAATTCGAAGGGGACCGCCGATGCATTCCTCGATCACGGATTTCGCGATACTCACGTGGTCCGCAACGGCGTAGACCTGAAGCAGTTCGCGGACCTGCCGCACCAAGCCGCCGCGCGCGGCCTACTCCGGCTTCCACCCGACCGGACTGTCGTCATGTACGTCGGCACGTTTTATGCATGGAAAGGCGTTTTATTCCTTCTTGAAACGTGGCGAAGATATTTTTCCAAGCGGGAAGACCTCCTTCTTGTTTTGGTCGGCGGCACCGAAGAAGACCTCAAGAGATACGGTGGAATCGGTGCGTATCGTGCTTCCGAAAACGTCTTGCTCGTGCCGCACGTTCCCGCCGAAAAAACACGCCTGTACCTCGCGGGCGCTGATGTTCTCGTGCTTCCCAACTCGCGTATCACCGAAGAGTCGGTGCGCTTCACGTCGCCCATCAAACTCTTCGAATACATGGCGTCGGGGAAGCCGATCGTCGCCGCGGACCTCCCGAGCATCCGTGAAGTGCTTGCGGAGGGCATGGGGACGTATTTTCAGGCGGACAATAGCGAGGCGCTTCGCGGAGCTCTCGACGATGTGCTCCACTCTCCGAATGAGGCAAAACACATGGCCGATACTGCACGGAAGGCGGTGCGTCTGTACGACTGGGGAGCGCGTGCACAGCTCATGCTCAACATCGTGCGCGGACATTCGCGCGAACAGAGCGACCTCTATGCGCAGTTTGTGCAGACCTTCGTCTCCGGCGGCCTCGCGGCGCTCCTTAATCTCGTGTTGGTGTACGCGCTCACGGAGTTCTTCGGACTCTGGTATGTCGCCTCGGCGTTCGTGGCATACGTGGTCGCGTCGCTCCTCCGATTCCTCTGGCTCAAGTTCGTTTTTGTGGGCGGTGCGCGGAAGGTGTCGCGGGAAGCGGTGCTCTACGCCTTGGTGACCGTCTTCAATGTCATCGTGAATACGGTCCTCACCTATATTCTTGTTGAGCGGTTTCACCTGTGGTATATGTTGGTGCAGTTCGTCATCATCGCAGGGCTTACGGTCATCAATTTCGTTCTCTACCGGACGCAGGTCTTCCGCACGGTCACCGGAGTTTCCGAAAAGGGGCGCAACTGAATCGCACGAAATGGAGAGTGCGCGCACGGTCGGCCTTGCGCAAACGGCAACACAAACATGCATACGAAAATATTTTACCCGCCCTGCACCGTGTATTGTTGGAGGCGCTCATTTGTGGTATATGATGAATGACGATCATATGCAGAAGATTTCCGTTATCACGCCGGTACATAACGAGGAGGGGAACATCGCCATTTTTCACAAGGAGGTGTCCGCCGTCCTTTGCTCTTTCGCTCCGGAAAGCGAGATCATCGCCGTTGACGACGGTTCCACCGACGGAAGTTGGAAGGTGATGTGCGAGATCGCAGGGAAAGATCCGCATTTCAAACCTATCCGTTTTCGCGCGCACTCGGGGCAAACGGCGGCACTCATGGCCGGTATCCACTACGCCAAGGGCGACGTCATTGTTTTGATCGACGGCGACCTTGAGAACGACCCCGCCGACATACCTCTCCTTATGAACGCGCTCGAGTCGGGTCCGTACGACATCGTTTCCGGCTGGCGCAAGGAGCGCTGGAAGGACAAAGGACTTTCGCGGCGCCTTCCGTCTGTCATTGCGAACAAGCTCATTTCCCGCATCACCGGACTTCTCCTCCATGACCACGGATGCACGCTCAAAGCGTACCGCCGCGAACTCTTCGACGGTGTGGAACTCTACGGCGACATGCATCGCTTCGTGGCCGCATATCTTTCTTGGAGAGGGGCCACGGTGACGGAAGTTCCCGTGCGACACCGCCCGCGGCGGTTCGGCGCTTCGCACTACGGCATCTCGCGCACTTTCCGTGTCCTCCTCGATCTTGTCGTCATCAAGTTCCTCAATTCGTATATGACGCATCCGATGCGCTTTTTTGGCGGCATCGGATTCCTCTCCTTTCTGGGCGGCCTCATCGCGGGAGGTGCGGCGGTCGTCCTCAAACTCCTTCATCTCAAGGACTTCGTCGAGACGCCGCTCCCGATATTCTCGGCGCTTCTCCTCATCGTCGGCGTGCAGATGATCGTCATGGGTGTCTTGGCGGAGATGCTGACGCGGACCTACTACGAATCGCAAGGTAAGCGTACCTACGCGATCAAGGAGAAGGTAAATTTGGATGTAGGAGATAGGAAATAAGAGATAAGATGTAAGAGATAGGATTTAAGATTTAAGAACGGAAAATGAGCGGAACCATCAGAGATTTCACCGACCTCTTGGCATGGCAGGAGGGGCATGCTTTGGTACTGGAAACCTATCGGCTCACAAAAGCGTTCCCAAAGGAGGAGGTATTCGGGCTCGTCAGTCAGATGCGTCGCGCCGCCGTCTCAATCACGTCGAATATTGCGGAAGGATTCGGCAGACAGGGTTACAAAGAGAAGGTACAGTTTTATTACGTTTCCCAAGGGTCACTCATCGAACTCAAAGACCAGCTGCTCATTGCTCGGGACATTAAATATCTCACCCCCTCCGAATATGCAGATATTTGTGCGCGGGCAGACAAGACGCACAAACTTTTGCAGGGCCTCATCACCAAGTCGAAATCGTTCATTTCCAAATCCTAAATCTTATCTCTTATCTCTTGAACTATGTGTGGTATCACGGGCTTCGTCGGGAAGGGAAGTGAGGGCGACCTACGCTCCATGACGGAGTCGCTCAAACACCGCGGCCCTGATGATCAGGGTCTTTACTGCGAGAGTGGTGTCGGCTTGGGCCATGCGCGGCTCTCCATCATCGACCTTTCGCCGACAGGACATCAGCCGATGTGGAATAAAGAACGGACGCTCGGCATCGTCTTCAACGGCGAGATCTACAATTTTCTTGAACTGAAAAAAAAGCTCGCGGAGGGGGGGCACCGTTTTTTGGGGAGTTCCGATACGGAGGTCGTCCTCGCTTTGTATGCGCGCGACGGAGAAAAGTGTTTCGAAAAGTTCGAAGGTATGTTCGCCATCGCGCTCTACGACAAGGAGAAGAAGAAACTTCTCCTCGCCCGAGACCGCATGGGAAAGAAGCCGCTCTACTTCGGCATCTGGAACGGGACGCTCGTGTTCGGTTCCGAGGCCAAGGCGCTTTTGCGGCATCCGTCGGTGAAAAAGGACGTCGATCTTGCCGCGCTGAACGCCTACTTCGCCCTTGATTATGTTCCGACGCCACTTTCGATCTGGAAAGGAATGGCAAAACTTGAGCCGGGAACGTTCCTTGTGTATCAGAACGGCGCCGTCCGAAAGGAATCTTTCTGGCAACCCGACTTTAAGGAAAATCATGCGGGTGAACGGGAGGCGCTTGAGGGGCTGGAGCGGCGAATGGATCGCGCGGTATCCGACCGTCTCATCGCGGATGTGCCGCTCGGCGTCTTTCTCTCCGGCGGTCTCGATAGTGGTGCGGTCGCATACTACGCGGCGCGTGCGAAGCGTGCCCTAGGCGGCAAATTGCATACGTTCTCTATCGGATTCTCCGAAGCGGACTTCGACGAGTCGCGGTATGCGAGGCGAGTCGCGGAGCACCTCGATACCAAACATCATCACAAGGTCCTTTCCGGAAAGGATTCGCTCGCCATCATTCCCGAGGTCTTGGAGTCGCTCGACGAGCCGATGGCCGATGCGTCAATCGTTCCGACCTATCTTCTGTCGTGCTTCACCAAGGAGCATGTCACCGTCGCTTTGGGCGGAGACGGGGGAGACGAACTCTTTGCGGGCTATCCCACGTTTCAGGCCGAGCGGATGCTCTTTCTCTACCGCGCTCTTCCCAAGGCGCTTCGCCGCAAGCTCCTCGCGCCCTTGGTCCGTGCGCTTCCGCCGACGTTCAAAAACTTCGGTCTGGAGTTCAAGCTGAAGAAATTCCTCGAGGGTGCGGAAGAGGAGGGAATGGCCCGTCGGCACGCGCGTTGGCTCGGGACCTTTGGCGAAGAAGAGCGATCGCGTCTCTTCCTAACCGACGCATGGCGTGAGGCGGGGAAGGAGAATGCGTACGCGAGCGCCGAGGCGTACTTCGCGGAGTGCGATGCGGAAGATCCGCGCAATCGACTTCTTTGGATGTATCAGCGCACGTACATGATGGATCAGGTCTTGGTCAAGGTCGATCGCGCAAGCATGCTCTCGTCGCTTGAGACGCGCGCACCCTTCCTCGATCGTCGCGTTGTCGAGTTCGCGGGCCGTTTGCCGTACGCGTACAAGTTGCACGGCATGACGACGAAGTATCTCCTGAAAAAGTCGATGGAAGGAAAACTTCCGAATGACATCATTCACCGCAAGAAGCACGGATTCGGGGTGCCGGTCGGCCGGTGGCTCCGCGGAGAACTTCGCGGGTGGGCCGAAGGGCTTTTGGCCGTGGAGGGGAGTGAGGGCGATGGCTTCTTTGATCCGGCTTATGCACGAGTCCTTCTTGCCGAACATCTCTCCGGCAAGGCCGATCACCGCAAGAAACTCTGGAACATTCTCGTCTTTCTTGAGTGGCGCAGGCGGTTTCTCTGATTTGCGCCCCAATGCCGTAATTGCTACACTTTGCTTCATGTCGCAACCGGTTTACACGAAGCTTAATTTGGGTTGCGGTGAGGACAGAAAGACGGGGTATGTGAACCTCGATCGTTCTCCGCTTGTCCATCCCGACGTTCTTCACGACCTGAACACGCTCCCATACCCGTTTCCTGACGGGTCATTCGAGTTGATCGAGGCGTTCCATGTTCTCGAGCACCTCGATCGTCCGTTTGACGTGATGCGAGAACTCCATCGTCTTCTCAAGCAGGACGGCGTACTGCATATCAAAGTGCCCCACTTCAGCCGTGGCTTCACCCACACGGAACACACATGCGGATTCGATGTAACGTTCCCGTTGTATTTTGACAAAAATTTTACTAAGTCGGGGTACTACGGCGTCGACTTTCGTCTGGTCTCCGCGCAACTTCACTGGCTAACTTTGGCACATCTCCTTCCTTACATGGGATATGGGCCCGCTTCGGTGTTTTTCCTTAAGCTGGTGGACAAGGTCATCTCTTTTTTCGCGAACCTCTCTCCGTATGTTGCGAGCCGCGTCTGGTGTTTTTGGGTCGGTGGTTTCGCGGAGATTGAATTTGTCTTTAAAAAAAGTAAGTAAGCGCTACTTGCGTCTGCATATCTGACAATAACGCCATGTCATCACACGATCGCTTCGGCTACGAATGGGACAAGTACTCGCAGATGACCGACCGCTATGAGCGGCAGTTCCGTAACTGGACGTTTTACCCCGTGACGCCGGATGACTGGAAAGGAAAACGCGTCCTCGACGCCGGATGCGGAATGGGCCGCAACAGTTATTGGCCGATGAAGTGGGGTGCCGCTTCACTGGTCGCGTTCGATTTCGACGAGCGCTCGGTGCTACGCGCCAAAGAGACACTCAAAGAATTTCCGAATGCGGAAATACATTTGAAGAGCATTTATGACATAGACTGGAAGGACGAATTTGACATCGCTTTCTCCATCGGTGTCATTCACCACCTAAAGGAGCCAGAGCTTGCTCTTAAGAATTTGGTCAACTCACTTAAACCTGCCGGCCTTCTCCTCGTCTGGGTTTACAGCTACGAAGGGAATGAATGGATCGTCCGATTCGTTGATCCCATACGCAAGAATATCACCTCGAAACTTCCGGTATCGTTGGTGCACCTCCTTTCCTACTTTTGCTCGATCCCGCTCTTTCTCTTCGTGAAGATCTTCCGCGGCCCGACGAAGTATCTCGAACAGCTTGCGCTCTTTGACTTCTGGCACGTGCATTCGATTGTGTTCGACCAGCTCCTTCCTGACGTTGCGAATTATTGGAAGAAGGACGAGGTGCTCGCACTTGTTTCCGGACTGTCGCTTGTCGATGTCGTCGTTACGTCACCGCCGAATCGATCGGGTTGGATCTTGAGCGCCAAGAAGAACTAAGGGGCGCATCTCTCGTGCGGGATTACCGCAAAGCACATGCTTTTCAACTCCTTCCAATTCCTCATCTTTTTCCCCGTCGTCACGGCGCTGTATTTTCTTTTCCCCCATCGTATCCGATGGGCACTCCTCCTCCTCGCCAGTTGCGTCTTTTACATGGCCTTCATACCGGCCTATATTCTCATCTTGGCCGCGACCATCGTCGTCGACTATTTTGCAGGGATATACATCGCCCAAAGCGAGGGAAAGCGGCGGAAGTGGCTCCTCATCCTCTCCATCGTCACTAACGTCGGTTTTCTTGCTTTCTTCAAGTACTTCAATTTCTTCGGCGCAAATCTGAACGCTTTGGCGGAGTTCCTCCACTGGAACTACTCTATCGAGGCACTTTCCATCGTCCTTCCCGTCGGACTCTCCTTCCACACCTTCCAAGCAATGAGCTACACCATCGAGGTGTATCGGGGGGTACAGAAGCCTGAACGGCACTTCGGTATCTATGCGCTCTACGTCATGTTCTTCCCCCAGTTGGTCGCCGGACCGATCGAGCGGCCGCAGAATCTCCTGCATCAGTTCCGTGAGGAGCATCGGTTCATCCCCGAGCGTGTCGTAAGCGGTTTGCGCCTCATGGGGCACTCGTGTCCGGTTAAATTCCGGTAGATATAGAAATGGCCCGTCTGTTGAGCGATAATAGTTGTGTCAAGCAATTATTCATCTCTCACCCAGTCG
>Ga0155322_112_pt1 | contig 12298 bp, 11 predicted proteins | sample RifCSPhighO2_02_FD_106290 | JGI IMG/M metagenome (GOLD analysis project Ga0155322, IMG submission 106290) | Candidatus Lloydbacteria bacterium RIFCSPHIGHO2_02_FULL_54_17 | reverse complement strand
TGTTGAGTATTTTGTCTATATCCATACGAGAAAACATAAAGTGCTAATGCACCCATTCTCTCATATTTCTTATTGTGGGACAAGTCTAATGACCCATTCAACAATTACGAGAAGTAATCAGGCACAGGCGTGGACGACGGTGTTCGCGTTTTACCTCTAACGGGGTGGATAGAACCAGCACATTTGCTATTGTCGGGTTGCTTGTCGTCGGGGTCGGCTTTTTTCTCGTGCTCTTGTTCACGAACAGGGAAAAATCATCCGGAACGGATGTGCCGCCGGAGGCACCGCTCAACGCCGATTGGACGACGGCGCCCGCGACGGACGGCACTACGACGGCAAATAACGTGACTGTGACCCCGAAGACCGTTGTCACCGCGAAGCATGCGTACCGAAACGGTATGCACATCGTCGCGGGGGAGATACCGCTTCCGACGCCGTGCCACCTGCTCGAGGCTAAAGGAACTGCGTCCGACGATAAGAAAGCGGTTGCGATCGCTATCGTTTCGAGCATAAAGACGGACGAAATGTGCGCGCAAGTCATCACGCCGGCGCGTTTCAAGGTAAGCGTCAAAGCACTGCAGAGCGCAAAATTGAGCGCCACGCTGAACGGTCAGGCGGTCACGCTCAACCTTATCGAGGCGGGAGCGGATGACGACCTCGACAACTTTGAACTTTACATCAAAGGCTGATGCGGAGCATTTTGCTATACTGGCTTTGTGCAATGGAACGACCGACCGATACGTTTTGTGGCGGGACTGCACGGCAACGAGAAAGCGCCCGTGCGAGCACTCGAGTCACGAGGGCTTCGTTTCGTGTTGGGAAATCCGAGGGCGTACGAGCGGAACGTTCGCTTTATCGAGCGCGACCTTAACGCTTCGTTCGGCGTAGAGGACGGGTCGTATGAAGCTCTGCGGGCCGCCGAGATCCTTCGCAAGATCGGTGAAAAAGAGGTAGTCGTAGATTTTCATACCACCTCTGCATCAAGCGTTCCGTTCGCGATACTTACCGACAAGAAGATGCTTCCGCTCGCGGAGCGTATCGGCGTGGCGTATGCGGTATTGATGACCCACAATATCAAAAAGGGTCACGCGCTGATCAACTTTCGAGACGGCATATCTGTCGAGATGCATGGGTATGATACGGAAGAAAGTTTTCAGGCGACTCTGCACGTTCTCCGTGCTCTTTCGGAAGAGCGGTCAGTGCCGGTACGGGTCTACGAAGTGTATGGCGTTATCAAAGAACTGGGGGACTATGAGAATTTTACGGAGCATCCCGACGGCTTTACGCCGGTACTCGTCGGTGAGCAGTCATATGATTTCATCGGACTGAAGGCGCGGCGATTGGGGTAATGATCCGGACACTTGCCCGCCTCACATTAATTTGCTACGCTCTTTCTATCGTATGGCAAAACAAACACGCGAACTTCTCCTGATGCTCGTTATCGGCGTCTTGATCGGCGTTTCCGTGGTCATGATCTCCACTCGGGGCGGGTGGCTACGCGACGGCGAGAATGATGCATCGACCGCCGAAAGCATGAACACCCCCGAAACACCTGTGGTGACGTCACAGGATTCCCTCACCGCCGCACCCGGCGATTTTCCTCTTCCGCCGTCCATCCCCGACAATACGCGCGTCGGACTTTCGGCACTCGATCAACTCCACGGAAAGACCATTGCCGTCGGCGGCTTGGCTGTTCTCGGAACAAAATGGGTCGCGATCTACGACGATCACGGCGGAAAGCCCGGTTGGATCCTCGGTGCAGGGCGCGTGCATGAAGGGGACACCGGCATTGTGGTCGAGCTCTTGCGCCAAGAGGGAACGGTCGCGGGAGGAATATATTATGCGGCGATATTGAACGACGACGGCGACGACGTGTTTAACCGACTGACCGACCTCCCACCCCTTTCTCCCGACAAGGTGACGATCGTGCGCTTCCGCGTTCGATAGCGGGTAAAAACCCTGCGTTTAAGCCGAAGTTTGGAGAGAGGACGTCACTGCGACCCGACCGACCGGTGCCGACTGTGGTATAAGGTATAATGTTCGCCAAAGGCGAGACAGCCCCAAGAGGGCGCGTCAGGCCTTTGTTACGCAAGTTTGCGTAGCGGTCGGAAGCGGGGAAACATTGCCGTCATTGAAAAGAGATAGTCTTTTTATCAGCAGTTCACGCGCGGCTTTATTCATATGAATGTTTGACAACGCGAGATGAAGCACATCAAGGTACTCATGTTCGGATGGGAATTCCCGCCGCATAACAGTGGTGGACTGGGTACCGCGTGTTACGGTCTCGCGCGCAGTCTCTCAAAGGCGGACGTGTCGATTACGTTCGTGCTCCCGAAGCGGCTTGACGGGCTCGATCACAACTTTCTCAAGATCGTTTTTGCGAATATCCGCAACGTGAAGATGCGCGGCGTGAAAACGCTCATCCACCCGTACATTACCGCCGACCTTTACGACGAGTATCTGCGTACCGCACCCGACAGCGAACTCTACGGACTCAACCTCTTCGACGAGGTCAGGCGCTACGGACTTCAGGCGCGCATCATCGCCCGCGAAGAAACATACGATGTCATCCACGCACACGACTGGCTTTCTTTCCGTGCCGGCATCGAGGCAAAGCGCGTTTCGGGGCGCCCGCTCATCGTCCACGTGCATGCTACCGAATTCGACCGCACGGGAGGCCATCCTAATCAATATATCTACGACGAAGAACGACGCGGCCTTTTTGCCGCTGACTGCATCATTGCGGTATCGCAGCATACGAAGAATGTGATCACCGAACATTACGGGATCCCCGACGACAGAGTGGTGGTCGTCCATAACGGCATCGACATCGAGGATCACCATCGCCCCCTGCCTCCGGCGCTAGAGCACATCCGTGCGGCGGGGAAGAAGATTGTCCTTTTTGTCGGACGCATCACGATACAAAAAGGCCCCGATTATTTCATCAAAACGGCAAAGCGCGTACTCGAATTCGACCCCAATGTGTTGTTCGTCGTTTCCGGCTCGGGGGATATGGAGCGGCAGATCATCCGCATGGCCGCCGACCTCGGGCTCGCCGACAAGGTCATCTTTGCCGGATTCGTGCGCGGCGAAGAACTCCAGAAGCTCTATCGCGCCGCGGACCTCTTCGTCATGCCGTCGGTGTCGGAGCCGTTCGGATTGACCGCGCTTGAGTCATTGGCGAACGGCACCCCAATACTGGTTTCCAAACAGTCCGGCGTCTCCGAAGTCCTGACCCACGCTCTCAAGTCCGATTTTTGGGACATTGACGACATGACGGACAAGATCGTGGGCACCCTGCGAAGCAGCGGACTGCGCGAGACACTCGGTGAATTAGGCGCTCGCGATGTGCTCCACCTGACGTGGGAAAGCGCCGCAGGGAAGTGTACGCAAATCTATAATGACCTCCTTCGCGCTTAAAATACCAGCTCTTTTCTTAAAGCTTATCTCTTAAATCTCATTTGAAACTCCATGGCCTCCATCTGCTTCTATTTCCAAGTGCACCAACCGTATCGCATCAAAAAGTACCGCATCTTCGACGTGGGCCACGATCACGAATATTTCAATGACCGCTCTGAAAGAGACCTGAACAACGAGAAGATCCTACACAAGGTGGCAAAGAAGTGCTACCTGCCGACGAACAAGCTCCTGCTCGAACTTTTGGAAAAACATCCGGAATTCAAGATTGCCTTTTCATTTTCCGGTGTTTTTCTCGACCAACTCGACGAGTTTTCGCCGGAGACGCTGAAGTCCTTCCAGAAACTGGTCAAAACGGGGCGTGTGGAGATCCTCGACGAAACATATTATCACTCGCTTGCATTCCTCTACTCAAAAGACGAATTCGTTCGCCAAGTGGAACTCCATCGGAAAAAGGTCAAGGAGCTGTTCGGCGTCGTTCCGAAAGTGTTCCGCCATACGGAACTGGTCTACAACAACGAGCTCGCGAAATTCGTTGAAGATATGGGCTACAAAGCGATCTTGGCCGAAGGCGCCGATCACATCCTCGGCTGGAGAAGCCCGAATTTCGTGTATCGCGCGCCGAACGTGACGAAGATAAAGACGCTCCTCAAGAATTATCGTCTCTCCGATGATATCGCTTTCCGATTCTCTTCGCGCGACTGGGCCGAATGGCCGCTCACGTCGGAGAAATTCGCCCGCTGGGTGGACGCGGTGAACGGGAACGGCAATCTGGTGAACCTCTTCATGGACTACGAGACTTTCGGCGAGCATCAGTGGGAGGACACCGGCATCTTCGATTTCATGCGCGCGCTTCCGCGGGAACTTCTCAAACATCCTGACAATGATTTCGTCACACCCTCCGAGGCGGCGAAACGCTATCCTGTCGTCGGCGAATTCGATGCGCACAACTTTGTTTCGTGGGCGGACGTCGAGCGCGACCTCTCGGCATGGCTCTCCAACTCGATGCAGAAGGAGGCGATAACGAACCTCTATGCGCTTGAGGGAGAGGTGCTCGCGACAAAGGATGCAAGGTTGATCGAGGACTGGCGAAAACTCCAGACGTCCGATCATTTCTACTATATGTGTACAAAGTGGTTCGCAGACGGTGACGTGCATAAGTACTTCAATCCTTACGATACGCCGTACGAAGCGTTCATTGCCTACAACAACGTGCTTCAGGACCTGCGCTTGCGTATCGCGGGGACAAAAAAGAAGAAGGGCGGCCTGCCTGCGCTAAGTGAAGCGCGGCGGGCAGGTGTGAATGTTCCTCCAAAGAAGACGGTCAAAAAAGTGACGTTTGCCAAGAAGAAGAAAGTACCCAAAAAACAAGTTGCCGCAAAAAAGAAGAAGTGAAATACAGGGTCGAACACAAAAATACAAGGTCCGACCTTGGGGACTGATTCTTAAGGTCGGACCTTGTATTTCCTCAGGTCTGTGCTTTGAAGAGCCAAAGATCTTTACATCCTCAAACCTGCCGCCCGCGCCCTTATTTTGGTACACTATCTTCATGCCCCGCTCGCTTGCATTCGGAAACGGCTCCTCGCTTGTCTTGCTTGACCGCTTTGCCCGCATCCGCGATTTTTATTATCCGTATGTCGGCCTTGAGAATCATATCGGCGGTGCCTATGCACATCGGATCGGCGTCTTTTCCGAGGGGCAGTTTTCCTGGCTCGATGACGGGTCGTGGACGATTGACATCCGTTCCGACCTTGCCTACACGGGTCTTTCGACGGCATTCTCACGCCGCCTTGGCGTAGAACTCCAGTTCACGGACGCGCTCCACAATGAGAAGGACATCTTTTTGCGCAAGGTGAAGGTGCACAACCGCCTTGACCGCGAAAGAGAAGTCCGCGTCTTTTTCAACCAACAGTTCGAGATATACCACTCGGAAAAAGGGGACACCGCCTTTTACGATCCGGCGACGAATACGGTCATCCACTACGAAGGCAAGCGAGCATTTCTCGTCAATGCGACCTCCGGCGAGCGGGGCTTCGACGAGTATTCCGTCGGGCTCTTCCAACTGGAAGGGAAGGAGGGGACGTACAAGGATGCGGAGGACGGCACGCTGTCGAAGAATCCCATCGAACACGGCCGCGTCGACTCGACCATAGCAGTCTCCCTCCATATCCCGAAGGAGGAGTCGCACTACTTCAACTATTGGCTTGTGGCGGGAAGTTCGGTCGACGAAGTGAAAGAACTCAATCGCTACGTGATCCACCACACCCCCGAGAGCCTCCTCGATTCAACGCGGGATTATTGGCATGCATGGATCGAGCGGAACGAATGGAATTTTTACGGTCTGGGCGAGAACGTCATCGAGCTCTTCAAGAAGTCACAGTTCTTTCTCCGCTCGCATGTCGACCAGCATGGCGGCATCATCGCTTCGGGAGACTCCGACATGCTTCAGGGCGGGCGCGATACTTATGCTTATGTTTGGCCGCGCGACGGGGCATATGTTTCCGTGGCGCTCGACTGGCTCGGCGACCGGCATAGTACGAGAAAATTCTTCGAGTTCATCAAAGCGGCGCTTTCGCCGGAGGGATATCTCATGCACAAATATCGTGCCGACGGCTCGCTCGGTTCTTCGTGGCACGGATGGCTTGTCGGCGGACATCCGGAACTTCCCATTCAGGAAGACGAGACGGCGCTCATACTTTGGGCGCTTTGGGAACACTGGAAGTCGACCAAGGATATCGACTTCATCGAGTCGATGTACGGATCGTTCATCGAGCCCGCCGGAAGATTTCTTGCCGCGCATCGCGACCCGTATACGGGACTTCCGAAACCCTCGTACGATCTTTGGGAAGAGAAATTCGGCGTACATACCTACACCGCCGCGACGGTCTACGGAGGACTCAAAGCGGCCGCCCAGTTCTCCGACATACTCGGAAAGGATAAGAGCGAGAATAATTTCGACCGCATCGCCGAGGAGATGAAGGGCGCCATCGTGAAACATCTGTACAATCCCGAGAACGGGAGTTTCTATCGTTCGCTTTCTGCGGAGCCGAAGGGACTCACGGTCTACGATCGCACGATCGACGCTTCGAGCGCATTCGGCATCTTTCAGTTCGCCGTCTTGCCGGCCGACGACGAGCGGGTCGTTCGCGCGATGGCGCTCGCCAAGGAGACACTTTCCATTAAGACACCCGTCGGAGGTATCGCGCGCTATGCCGGCGACGACTACTACCGGAGTGCCCCCGGTACGCCGGGCAACCCTTGGTTCATCACGACCCTCTGGCACACGCAATACGCTATCGCAAGAGCCGCGAACGATCAGGCGCTTGAACAGGTGCGCGCGGACTTGAACTGGGTCGAGCGCAATGCACTGCGCTCCGGCGTTCTTTCCGAACAGCTGAATCCTCACACGGGAGAAGAGGTAGGTGCGGCGCCCTTGACGTGGAGCCATGCGGAATACATTCGCACGGTCGCGCTCTATATGAGAAAATTAAGGGAACTCGGGATAACGAAGTAAGAGGATGAAAGAAGGATTTACCTACACACCCCATCATGACTTAGTGACACCGTCTTCTCCGGCGCTTGACGCCTATATAGGCGAGATCGCGGCGATGAAGGAGGGTGCGGCGGGAAAGTATTCCGTCCACGAATCCTCCCTCTTTCTTCCGCTTGACGAAAAGATACTGGCGGAAGCGGAATCGCAGGGAGAGAAGTACGTGAGTGCGCAGTTGCGATATATTGTCGTGATCGGCATCGGCGGCTCGAATTTGGGCGCCAAGGCTGTTTACGATGCACTTCGAGGGACGTACGATCCCGCCCGTCCGCAAAAGCCGAAGCTTGTTTTTTTGGACACACTTTCTCACGATACATTCCGTGCCCTCGACGAACTGTTTGAAGCGCGCGTCGAGCATTCCGAGCAGGTGCTCATCAATATCGTGAGCAAGTCGGGAACGACCGCCGAAAGCGTCGCCAATTTCGCTCTGCTCTACCGGTCTCTTGCAAAACGTCTCCCCGACATCGCCTCGCGCATAGTTGCGACAACGGATCGCGACTCTCTGCTCTGGAAGGCGGGTGAAAAGCACGGCTGGGGCCTTCTCGCGATTCCTCTACCCGTGGGCGGACGCTTCTCGGTCTTCTCCGCCGTCGGCCTCTTTCCGCTCCTTGCGGCGGGCATCGACGTGCGCGAATTCTGTCGTGGCGCCGCCGAGATGTGCAGGGCGATCACTTCACCTGACGAAACGAATCCCGCGAGGAGACCTGCCGAAGAGCTCTTTGCGGCGATGCGGTCTGGCTGTTCCATGGTGAACCTTTTTTATTTTCATCCCGAACTGGAATCGCTCGGCAAGTGGGAGCGCCAACTCATCGCGGAATCGCTCGGCAAAGAGAAAGATGTTACGGGAAAGACGGTGCATGCCGGCATTACACCCCTTGTCTCGATCGGCTCGACGGACCTCCATTCTATGGCACAGCTCTATTTCGGCGGTCCTCGCGACAAGTTCACGTTGCTCATTCGCGCGAGCGAAACGAAGGGCGATCGTATACCGGAAGAAGGCCCGCTCTCCGATATCGTTCCCGGACTTGCCGGCAAAGAGACGAGTGCGGTCATGGACGCCATCTATCGGGGAGTTTCCGCGGCATACAAGGCGCATGCGCTCCCGCACGGTGAAGTCCTGCTGTCGACGGTCTCGAGTCATGCGCTCGGTCAATACATGGAGTGGCGCATGGCGACGGTGATGTATCTGGCGAAACTCATGAAGGTGAACGCATTCGACCAGCCGAATGTCGAAGATTATAAGTCGGTGACAAAGAAACTTTTACAATAGCGATATGGCATTCATACTTTTTGACATCGGAGGAACCAACATGCGCGTAGCCTCTTCGCGCAACGGTATGACGTTCGGAGAGCCGAAGATAATTCCGACGCCCAAAGATTTTGACGACGGCATGAAGACGCTCAAGGAGGCCGCACTTTCCCTTACGGAGGGTGAGGAGGTGAGTGCGGTGGGGGGCGGGATCGCAGGGACGCTCTCGCGCGACCGAGCGGTCTTTGTGAACGGGCCGCATCTGCAGGGTTGGAACGGGAAGCCGATAAAGAAAGCGCTCGAAGAACTTTTTGGCGCTCCCGCATTCGTTGAGAACGACACCGCTATCGTCGGCCTTGGTGAAGCGGTCGCCGGAGCGGGAAAAGGCCACGCAATCGTCGTCTATATGACCGTTTCAACCGGTGTCGGCGGTACGCGCATCGTCGACGGTAAGATCGATGTTTCCGCGATGGGTTTCGAGCCGGGACACCAGATCATCGACGCGGGAGGGGCGCTCCACGAAACGACGGTCGCGGGCCGCGGTATCGACCTTGAAGGATATATCTCCGGAACGGCGGTCTCCGCGCGTTACGGCAAAAAGCCCAAAGAGATTACCGACCTTGCGTTCTGGGACGAAATGGCGCGTTTGCTCGCATACGGCTTGAATAACACGATCGTGCATTGGTCGCCGGATATCGTCGTCATCGGCGGCTCGATGATGAACCAGATCGGGATCCCCGTCGACCGCGTGCGCGCTCATCTGAAGGGTATTCTCCACATCTACCCCGAGCTTCCCCTGATCGAGCATTCGGCTTTGGGCGAGATCGGGGGCCTCCACGGGGCACTCCATTTCGTGAAGCAATCGCTTTCTCGCAAGAAATAAACAACCGCCCCTGAACAGAGGCGGTTTTGTTGGTGCGAACTTACCGTCGGTCGAAGAGTTGGAACTCGTACGGGAAAGCGTTCTTTTCGTCGGCCTCGTAACGCCGGTTGTACGTCAACTCCCAGTCGCCTTTCTCAAAGGCGGGGAAGTGGGTGTCGCCTTTGAACTCGCCTTCCACGACGGTGAAAAGGAGCGTTGCGGCGTCGCCCAAGAATTGCGCATAGACATTTGCGCCGCCGATGACGAAGATGTTCTCCGCGCCGGGCGAACTCAAAGCGTAAAGGAGGGCCTCGTCCTTGTTCCTTGCGGGAATGATGCCGCCTCGCTTCAAGTTGCCGCTTGCCGAGAGCACGATGTTCGTGCGCCCCTCCAAGGGTTTGCCGATCGACTCGTAGGTCTTTCTCCCCATGATGATGGGGTGTCCCATGGTGGCCTTCCTGAAACGCGCCATATCTGCTGGGAGTTTTCCCATCCACGGGATCTTCCCGTCATTTCCGATGAGTCCGCGCTGGTCCATCGCGGCGATGATGCTGATGTACATGGTTTTCTCCGGTACAAAATACCCTACGGATAACCATAGGGTAAAAACGTTTAAACTGCAATCGGCGCTTTGATGGCGGGGTGCGGATCGTACCCGACGATCTCAAAATCCTCGAAGCGGAAGTCGTCGAGCGAATCGACCTTCCGATTGATGACGAGTCGCGGCAACTTCTTCGGTTTCCGTGATAACTGCTCGTCCACCTGTTCAAGGTGATTGAGATAGATGTGGCAGTCGCCGCCCACCCATACGAATTCTCCCGGCTGAAGTTCTGTCACATGGGCGATCATGACGGTGAGAAGCGCGTAGGAGGCGATGTTGAAGGGAACGCCGAGGAAGGAGTCGCAACTGCGTTGATAGAGCTGACACGACAGCTTTCCGTTCGCGACGAAGAATTGGAAGAGGCAGTGGCACGGCGGAAGACCCGCCTTGGCCATCTCGCCGATGTCGGCGACATTCCACGCGGAGACGATGAGCCGCCGCGAGTCGGGATTCTTCCTGATCGCGTCGATTACCTCTCCTATCTGGTCGATCTGTCTTCCGTCGGGTGTCGGCCAACTGCGCCATTGGTATCCGTAGATGGGGCCCAGTTCACCGTATTCCTTCGCGAAGGCATCGTCCGTTTTGATCCGCGCGATGAACTCCGCGAGCCCTTCCTTCCATTCAACCGAGTTCGTCGGGGGAACATTTTTCCCATTCGCGACGAGGTACGCTCGGTACGGCCATTCGTCCCAGATGTGGACGTCGTTCTCCGCGAGGTAGCGCAGGTTTGAGTCGCCACGAAGGAACCACAAGAGTTCGTGGATGACGCTTTTGGTATAGATCTTCTTCGTTGTGAGAAGGGGAAAACCCTTATCGAGATCGAAGCGCATCTGATAACCGAGAACGCTCAATGTGCCGGTACCCGTGCGGTCGGATTTTTGCATGCCGAACTTCTTGATGTGTCGGAGGTATTTGAGGTATTGGCGCATGGTCTTTCTGTGGGATAAGGTGCATCTCTTGAAGACTATAACATGCGGGCGCATGGTTACTTTATCCACAGGCTCACTTGAGAAGGCCGGAGAAAAGACAAGGTCCGACCTTAGGGGCAACTTCTTCAAGGTCGGACCTTGTCTTTTCTCCGGCCTAACCTTGACCGCTTTCAAAAAACTTCGTGTGGAGGTATATTCACCCCAAATACAAGTCTGCTGAAGAAATACGAGGTCGGACCTTGAAGAAGTTGCTCCGAAGGTCGGACCTCGTATTTCCTCATCTTGTACACGGGTAAGCATGGGGGTATAGTCAAAAAAACATGCAGAAATTCGGATTTTCTATTGAGAAAAAATTGGGGGGAGGCACACTGGGGCGTGCCGGCGTCATCCACACACCGCATGGTGACATCGCAACACCGGCTTTTATCGTTGTGGGAACAAAAGCGACGGTGAAAGCGCTCACACCCGAACAAGTGAAAGATCTTGGCGCGCAGGCGGTCCTTGCGAACACTTACCATTTGTATTTACAGCCGGGAGACGAATTGGTGCGCGACGCAGGAGGTTTAGGAAAGTTCATGCACTGGGACGGACCGACCTTCACCGACTCCGGCGGTTTTCAGGTCTTCTCGCTCGGCGCGGCATTTGGCAAAGGTGTGAGCAAAGTAGCAACAATGGCTACCCCCGATACAAGGTCGGACCTTGAGAATAAGGATTTAAGGTCCGACCTTGTATCGACATTAGATACTGACGACGCGCGAAGCGAACACGCCCGCCCTGCAAAAGTTGACGAGGACGGCGTCACATTCAAGTCACACATCGACGGCAGTTCGCATCGGCTTACACCGGAACGCTCGCTTCAAATTCAGCACTCGATCGGCGCCGACATTCTCTTCGCGTTCGACGAGTGCACATCCCCCTTGGACCCGCATGCAAAACAAAAGGCCTCACTCGACCGGACACACCGATGGGCGAAGCGTTCGCTTGACGAACATCGTAAACTCTCATCTTCTGGTACAAGGTCCGACCTTGTACAGCGGGAACAGGCGCTTTTCGGCGTGATACAAGGCGGCAAGTTCCGCGATCTGCGTGAGGATTCGGCGCGCACAATCGGGGGAATGGATTTTGACGGCTTCGGTATCGGCGGCTCGTTCACGAAAGAGGATATCGGAACGGCGGTCGCATGGGTAAACGCGATACTTCCCGAAGAAAAGCCGCGGCATTTACTCGGAATAGGCGAGCCCGTCGACCTTTTCCTCGGTGTCGAGAACGGCGTCGACACCTTCGACTGTGTCGCGCCGACGCGAATGGGGAGAAACGGCGGACTTTACACAAAGGACGGGCGAGTGGCCATCACGAATGCGAAATTCGTGAACGACCACGCCCCCGTTGAAAAGGACTGCAGGTGTTACACGTGCAAAAATTTCACCCGTGCGTACCTCGCGCATCTTTTCCGCGCCGACGAAATGCTCGCCGCGACGCTTGCGTCGATCCACAACCTCTATTTTATCGTCCGATTGGTCAGATGTATTCGAGAGTCTATTATTGCTGAGAATTTTTCACAGTTTAAAGATGGATTTTTGAAAAGATATTATGGCTGACCAACCGTAACGCTGCGCTTTAATGGACGATTGCGCGATGTAATTTCGGAGATAATACCCAAAATCACCGGTTTATTCCCCGGTGTTTTTTG
>Ga0155322_140_pt2 | contig 13109 bp, 17 predicted proteins | sample RifCSPhighO2_02_FD_106290 | JGI IMG/M metagenome (GOLD analysis project Ga0155322, IMG submission 106290) | Candidatus Lloydbacteria bacterium RIFCSPHIGHO2_02_FULL_54_17 | reverse complement strand
ATTGTTGAGTATTTTGTCTATATCCATACGAGAAAACATAAAGTGCTAATGCACCCATTCTCTCATATTTCTTATTGTGGGACAAGTCTAATGAGCGCTTTGTGCGTCAGCACCGCGGAGAGTTCGCGGCAATTTGCCGTGTCGTCGGCGACACACGCCACCCTGTTTCCAAGCACAGCATGCTCAAGGGCAACGATTTTTTTGCCCTGCTCTGTTTTGGGCACGCTCAATTCATTGCCTCCTTCGTTGGCAGGGTACTTGCTCTCACTGCACGCAATGAGGAAGAGGGTACCCGCAAGGAGTATCGTAAGTCGGGCTATGCTCATTGTTTGTCTCCATTTTCAAAAGAAACCCCCCGCAACTTAGCATGACTCACTCGCCAAGACAAGACTCCTTCACGCGGTGTTAGTACGTCACCTCCTCTGTAACGCTACTGCATCGCAGGGGATAGACACAACAAGTTTCTCTTGGGCACATTTGCTTATATAAGCAAATGTATACCCCCCCTCATTTTCTATTCCCTAATTCGCGCGCGACCTAATTTTGTTTACAAAATGGAAGCGACCTAAAAATGCTTTACGGTACCCCGTTTAGCATTTTGGAAGTCCCTTTAGGGGTACTCGTAGTGGTGAATGGGCGAATAAGGAAGTTTGTCTATGGAATGGTTCGGCCGCGACCACTTGTTTTCTATTCTCAAATTCTTAAGAACACGAGAATAGATTCTATGGAACCCTTCGGCCGCGACCTAGATCTCTTCGGGCGTAGCGAGGTAGAGACTGGAAGTCCCGTGGGGAAAGGTAGAATAGATTTTGGACAAAAAAACAGCGCCGGGGTTTCCGGCGCCGCCTGCTTTTTCGCTGGTCTAGCGATGTTTTTTCTTCGCACCTTTCTCATCGTCGGGGAATTTTGACCCCGCTTTTCGGAATGCGGCCCTGATGACCCGTTCGCGCTCCGCGGACTGCATGCCGTCGTTGAGATGGTCACGCAGGTGATAGGTGAGTGCGACCAGCCGCTGAATGGGGTCGGTCTGCCCGAGACGCTCTTTCAGCGCGTTTCCGGCCCGCACGAGCTCGGTCGTGGTGATACTTCCGGCGAGCAGAAGCGTTTTTGCTATATGCTCGAATTTGCCGATGGTATCGGCGCCACGAAGGTCTTCGACGGAGAAACTCTCCGAAGTCGGTTTTCCACGCGCTTCCTCGATCTCGAAGCTTCGCAAAGCTTCCTCACGCTCCATCCTGTCCTTGGAAATTGCCCCTGCTTTTGCCAGCGCTTCAAGCATTGAAGATCCCACGGCGTCCTCCATTTTTTGCGTACAATATGTGAAAATAATAGCAGTATATTATAGACTTGTCAAGTTTTTTGTGTGATTTTTGGACAAGAAAAGCCCCGCGGTGACGGGGCTTGGGCTCCTCGGTTCCGTTCCCTAGGATTTCACTCCCAGACGGCCCATCAGTGCCGCGGCTTCCTTCTGTGCTTCTTGTTTGCTCTCGGGAGTGGGGGCGGAGTAGGGAACCGGTTCGGGCGGCGTGCGATTCAGAAAGTGGTCGTTGAAGGCCATGAGCGCGCGGATCGCGTTGGGGTCGTCGCTCTCGACCAGCTGTTGTTTGCCGAGTTCGAGTCCATTCCAATCGCCCACGAAGACGGCGGCACAGGCTCCTTCGAAGAGTTCAGTGTCTTTCGGCGACAGGCGATAGGTCGCCGGAATGCTTTGTATCAGTTGGGCAAGGTTCATGACCGATCCTCCGGTAGGCGAAAGTAGGATGTGTTGCGTGCGTTACGACTGACTATATTTTTACACGAATTTGTTGATTTGTCAATTGAGTCGAGTCGAGCTCACGGCCCCACCGTTTTGTGTATGGAATGGTTCGGCCGCGACCTAAATCTCTTCAAGCGTAGCGAGGTAGAGATTGGAAGTCCCGTGGGGAAAGATAGAGTAGATTTTTTGACAAAAAAGAACCGCCTTGGTCAGGCGGTTCGTGTTCGTTTCTAGGAGCGCCGGCGAGGTCCCTCGTAGAGCGTTTCGAATCCCTCGATGCGCTCGTACCGTGCGCGCGCAGTGAGTTCCCGTAGCGCGTTCGCTTGGCGCTTGAATCCCGCCGTGCGGACGAGATCGTTCGGGTCGATGCGCCAGACGCCGCGCTCGCTCACTTCCACGGGACACCAGTCGGGCGTCTCACCGCGGGCGACGGCCGCATTGAAACGCTTGCGTTCCCAGCGGTAGCGCAGTGTACACACGAGGCGCTCGATCGATGAGCAGATGCCATGGAGGACGAGGAGAATGAAGAAAGCGACGCCGACGACGAGCAGTTGGTGCTCAAGCGACATAACGGACTCCAGAGAACGTTCTAGAAGAACGATAGCACGACACCTTTTCGTTCGGCAAGAAAAACACCGCCGAAGCGGTGTGTGAAAAGTGTGAACCACCTGCGCGTTCGTTCTCCTAGGTTCTCGACCATAGCGGCGATGGATACGAGTCCGGCGGCGAGATGCGCTTGGATACGGTGGCGGCCGTCTTTCACGATATAGGTGCCGTCGCCGAGTGCGTGGACGCGGATGGGGCGAAGATCGTTCCCGTCTTCGATCTCGCGGCGGAGCTCCTCGACGCGTTTGGGCGAAACACCACGGCGTTTCTTTGCGGTAAAACGGAGCTCACTGATGGGAAGCCAGAGTTCTTGCATGAGGTATGCTCCCGATGGTGGATGGTGGTCAGTCTGCCGCCATTCTCCATTTTTCACTACGCATCGTCAAGCGACATTCTCATATTCTCAAGAATATGAGAATGTTCGCGGCGAGTGATTGTACAGAGCAAAGAAAATGCCACCACTTGCGTGGTGGCTTGGAGAACGCGGTGCGCTCTCCGGTGAACAGTTACTGCGCTGTGCGCGTGAGGAGCATTCGCAGAAGGTCCTGGATCGCGTAGTACTCGGGGTTGATCAGGTACGCGATCGCGTCGGACATCCGGTTGAAGAGCCAGAGGCCGTTCAAGAGGAGGAGCACGCCTGGGATGATCCGAGTGACCCAGATGTAGCCCCACTTCTCGTCATCGTCCGAAAAAGTGTCGCCATTGTCCGGACGCCAATACTTTCTGATGTACGCCACGACGATGAAGATGGCGAAGAGGGTGCCGAGGGGAACAATTGTGGCCATGGCCGCTTTCGCATATTGCTGGCGAATCATGATCCGCCACACTTCCGGCGCGACCTTGGAGAGGGTGTTCGAGAGTTGTGCCGTCACATTTTCGACCATCGAGAGTGCGCGGTCGGCGACGTCGGCAACCGTCTTTTTCGGCTGTTCTTTTTTCTGCTCCGCCTTCGCTTCGGGTTTCTTGACCTCGAACGCATCCGCCAGAGTCTGGAGTTGGCGACGCATCTCCTCCTGGTCTTCCTTGCTTACGGCATTGTTCGACTCACTCTGCGCCCTGGCCGGCGCGGAGAAAAGCGAAACGGCGCCAAGCGACAGCGCGAGACTGAACAGCAGAGCTGAAAACACCTTCATGGCAAAGGCCTCCTTGTGGTGGATTGGTTGACCGTAGGGTTTACGGTCGCGAACATACTGAATACGGTTATAAACGGAATTATTTAAAAGTCAAGCCCCTGCTTTCTCATTGAGAGAGCGGGGCCGCATTGCGGGATTTTTTCGGTGCTATAATTAGATGCATATGACACACTATATATGTACCGGCGGATGCGGAGGAGTTTCCGAGAAAGAGGGGACGTGCCAAGCCATCACATGCCCCAAGCACGGCGTGCCGCTCACCGCGTGTGACTGCGCCGACGGCAAGCATGAGGGCAAACAGGATCGCGACGCGAAGGAGGAAGCAGAAAAGAATAAGAAAGCATAATGGTCATCCAGCTCACCAATATCGTCGCGGGCTTCGCGCTTGCGGCGCCGAAGTTAAAGAAGTTTGGCGCGGCGGCAGGTACCGTCGAGGACGCTCACGCGAAACTCGCTCCGTATCTCGGTACGCTCGGCGTGATCGAGCTCGTGCTTGGCGCGGCGGCACTCATTGAGCGGTTGAGCATTGCGCACTACGGCTTCGGGGGATTTGGATCGAGTTTTCCGCAGGCGGCGGTCGCCATCCTCATGGGACTTCTGCTCGCCCCGCATCTCTTTGGGCGCTTTCCGGCAGTACGCAACTTCATTTCCGGAACTTTGGTCACCCGCGCAGAGTGGATCGGCATTCTCGGTATCGCCATCGGTTTGGGGTCGCTTCTTTTCGGTTGCATGGCCCCGTTCTGTTTCCCCGTCGGGTTCTAGCGTACTCCGTCGCCTATACCATTGTGTTTGTCGGAAGTAATTTACCGAGGCCACTCCTTTTTCTGTGAAGGGCGTAACGCCTAAGTGCTTTGCGTCTCGCCCTCCAATCGGGAACGGTTTGTGCGACCAAGGCCCAGAACTTTTTTGAATGATTGAACTCCGCGAGGTGGCAGAGTTCGTGCACGATGACGTAGTCGGCGAGAGAATCGGGGAGTTCGATGATGCGATAGTGGAAATTGAGATTGCCCTTCTTCGAGCAACTGCCCCAGCGCGTCCGCTGATTGCGGATAGCGACTTTGTTGAATGAGAGAGCGTAGTGCGCGTTTTGTTCTTTGAGTTTCCCATGCACGAACTCCCGCGCGGTTTCTTTGTGTTTTTTGTATGCGCCAAGAGTTCCGGTCGGCATGCTTTTTCTCCGGACATGGCGCACACGGACGACCATCCTTCCGGAGAAGAGGGAGCGCAGCTTCTTGAGCAAGGTGCTTTGACTCATTGCGCGTGTATTTTGATCGCCTTGATCTCACGGAGCATCTCTTCGAGCATCTGTTCGACGCGCTGTTTCCGCTCAGTCTCCGACATCTTTTCACTTCCGTCACCTTCTTCCGCGCCTCCGCTCTCGTCGGAGAGTTCCTCGACGTCCTCCTTGATGTCCTCGACGTCTTCTTGGATGTATTCAACGTCTTCGCTGATCTCTTTGGCCTCTTCCTGAATGTCCTCGACGTCCTCCTGAATTTCGTCGATATCTTCACTTACTTCCTCGATCTGGTGAGCCTGCCGATTCACGGTCATCTGGATGAAGATGGCGAGATAGATCGCCTCAAGCGAGACGACGGTCGTCAGGACGAGCATGATCTGATTGAAAGAAACGCCGAACCACTGCAGGCTGAAGATCCCCACGAAGAAGATCGAATGGAGCACGAGAGAGGGAAGCGAGCCGATGTGTTTCGTCGCCGAAAGCGCCATGCGCTCCAGCGGGGAATCAGTCACTTCCTTTTCCGTCGGTTTAATAAGGAGATTTTCGTCGCTCATTTTCGTATTGTAGTCGCTTACCGCAGAATGCACAACAAAAAAACCCGGCCAAGGCGGCCGGATGTGGGTGGTGCGTGAGCTACTTTGTTCGAGAGCTGTTGGTCGGCGACCTGCCGAGCCCGAGGAGATCTCGGATCGTGCGGACGGAAAAAATTGCCAGACCAGCGAGTGCAAGGAGGACGACGACGAGAAAAAGCGGAGCGTCCATTGCGCCTTCGAGGCACAGCGTGCTTGCAAGGAGAAGGAAGCTCGTGCCGAGGCCGATCCGGTTGAAGCGTCCCATCCGCAGTTGCTTCCCGACGCGTTCTTGCGCGAGTGCTTCTCGCAGACGGCAGACCGCCTCCTTGGCGACAACGCCGACGCGCAGTGCGTAATGCCGTTCCAAGGCTTCGATGTGATTCACAAAGACGGGGTAGCAGCGGATGCTCTCGTGCAGATTGCGGTAAGGATTTTCCGGATCGTCGAGAACGATCCTTTTCGAGGCGTGGGTGATGCCCTGCTCGAAGAATCTTTTGTTGAAGTACCCCAGAAAGTTCTCGTCGTCTTTCTGGAGCGGATGCACCTTGCCTTGTGTCGTCGGGTTGAAACTCGGGCCGACGGGAATGGTATCCATGGCACCTCCTTTTGGCGGTCATTTTGGGGAATTGCTCTAACTATAGATAAACAGAAATATACTGACTTGTCAAATCCTGTAATTCTGCTACACTGTAGTTGCCCCGTATTAGGCAGTAGCTCCTCGCTTATAAAAAAGTGAGGAGAGGAAAGTCCGAACACTTACCCTGTTTCAAGGGTTAAAAAGGTAGCGGGTAACGCCCGTCGTGGGTAACCATAGAGGTGCGAGCAGAGACGCCACAGAACGAAAGCGATGTGGGCGATCTTCGCAAGAGGATCGTAGTCCCGCGCAAGCGGGGGTGAAACGGCTAAATCCTTACCCGAGTGCAAGGCCGTACCCAATGCTCCGCATTGGACATTGCAATATTTAAATATTTAAATGTCCAACGCGGAGCGTTGGGGGTGCCGCTCGAGCCGTTCGGCAACGGACGGCCCAGATAAATTACTGCTGCTCCGTCCGAAGAGGACGGGGAACAGAATTCGGCTTATCGATACAGGGTTCATGAAAAGTCCGCCGCGAATACGGCGGACTTTTCATTCCCGTTTTTTTGATTGCCACTCATCGGCAAATGCTATACGGTAGGGGCATGTCGAATTTTTGGGCGAAACTCCCCAAGCCATTCTTCTGTCTTGCCCCGCTTGCCGACGTCACCGACGCGGCTTTTCGCCGTATCATCGCAAAGTACGGCAAACCCGACGTGCTGTGGACGGAGTTCGTTTCCGTTGACGGTCTTTGCTCGCCCGGACGCGAGGTTCTCCTGCGCGATTTCATGTACACCGAAAGCGAGCGTCCGATCGTGGCGCAGATCTTCGGCTCGAAACCTGATAATTTCTTCAAAGTTGCCGAGCTTATCAAGGAACTCGGTTTTGACGGCATCGATATCAACATGGGTTGTCCCGATAAGAATGTTGAGCGGCAAGGCGGCGGTGCGGCAATGATCAAGAGTCCCGAGCTTGCGGTCGAGGTCATTCGTGCGACACAAGAAGGCGGCGGCGGGCTTCCTGTTTCAATCAAAACGCGCGTCGGGTTCAATAAGGTCGAGCTTGAAACATGGATCCCCAAATTACTCGAAACAAAACCCCCGGCGATCACTATTCACGCGCGCACGCGCAAAGAAATGTCCAACGTTCCGGCGCGCTGGGGACACGTCAAAGAAGTCGTTGCAATGGCAAAAGGGTCGGGGACGCTTATCATCGGAAACGGCGATGTGAAGGATCTTGTCGACGCCAAGACGAAGGCCGCGGAGAGCGGCGCCGACGGTGTCATGCTCGGCCGCGCGATATTCGGCAATCCTTGGTTGTTTGCCGGTCTGTCCGGACGTACGAGGTCGGACCTTGAGATTTCGGAACTAAGGTCCGACCTCGTACGTCAGCCGACCACCGAAGAAAAGCTCCGCGTGATGGTCGAACACACCAAGCTCTTCCACGAACTCCTGGGCGACGTCAAGAACTTTGCCGTCATGAAGAAGCATTTTAAAGCGTACGTGAACGGCTGGGGTGGTGCGAAAGAACTCCGCATGAAACTGATGGAGACTGAAACTCCCGAGGAGGTCGAGGGCATCGTGGAGGAGTTCCTTTCACGCTGAGCTTTGCTCCACTTGTTTACGTTCTGTAGGAGCGGTATAATTCCCTGTACCCATGGACGAATTCTTCAAGATGGACATCTTCTTCGTGGTCGCCACGGCCGCCGTTTTTCTCGGCATGGTACTCTGTGCGGTCGCCATGCTCTATATCATCAAGATATTAAAGAACATCGACCATATCACGGAAAATGTTTCCGAAGAGAGCGACGAAATGCGCGGCGACATCGCGATTTTGCGCAGTAAGATCCGCCAAGAAGGAGTGAAGTTCCGCCATTTCAGCGAATTCTTTACGAACTTCGTCTCGCGCAGGAAGTCGCGCAAAAAGACCTGAAGATACAAGGCGGAACTTTACGAGAGATCAATTATTAGTTACCAATTTTTTATGGCAAAGTCGAACAAAAAGAAGATCGCGGTGGGCGTCGGTTTGAGTCTCGCAGCGGCGGCCGCTGCAGCAGGAGCCGGATATTATTTCTACGGCAGTAAACATGCGGCGGGCAACAGGAAGCGCGCTGCGGCATGGGCGGAAGACTTCAAGGCCGATGTGGTGGCGAAGACAAAGAAGTTGAAGAAGTTCGATGAGCGCGCTTATCGCGTAGCCGTTGACGAGGCCATGAAGGCGTACGCGAATGTACGCACGATCGACAAAAAGGATCTGGCGAGGGCTGCCGCGGAACTCAAAGGGAATTGGCAGGCCATCGCGCGCGAGGCGAAGCGCGTTGCGAAAGCGGACAAGAGGATCGTTCACCGCGAGGTGAAAAAGGCGGTCCGCACGGTGAAGCGCGTTATTCCCCGTAAACTCGGAAAGAAGAAGAAATCCTAATATGGGAGGTTGCGGAGGACACTGTCGATGCGGGAACGAGCCTGCGAATAAAGAAGGGGAACTTTGCGCTACACCGAAAGGAGGTGTCGCGCTCGACGCAAACGGCAAATGCCCGTGCGGGAAATCGGCGGAAGAATGTTGCCTGTCCCCGTCGTCTGCGCAAGGGGGCCACAGCGCCGTACTCAAAAAAGCAAAGCCCGATGACAACCCCGCCGTAGGTGAATTGTGCGAGGCGCATGGTTTGGCGCATTTGTGCGGATAACGGTTGGGCACAAACACCGTTTGTTGCGAGGAGGGTTCTCGCAAATACGAGGTCCGACCTTGGGACTGGTTCTTAAGGTCGGACCTCGTATTTGAGCATTCCTTTCGGAAGTATCCGCTAATTTTGTTATACTACGGCCATGAGCGAACTCGCCCTCTATCGCAAATACCGCCCAAAGAAATTCGCCGATGTGCTCGGGCAGGAGGAAGCCGTCTCCGTTCTCGAGCGCTCGATCGAAAGCAAAAATTTCGGGCACGCCTACCTTTTCTCGGGGGGGCGCGGGACGGGGAAGACGACCGTAGCGCGCATTTTCTCCGCGGCGATCGGATGCAAGCCGACGGATCTTATCGAAATGGACGCCGCATCGAATCGCGGCATCGACGACGTACGCGCACTGCGCGAGGCGGTGCGGACGATGCCCTTCGAATCGCCCTACAAGGTGTACATCATCGACGAGGCGCACATGCTCACCAAAGAGGCGTGGAACGCGCTCTTAAAGACGCTGGAAGAGCCGCCCGCGCACGTTGTCTTTATCATGGCGACGACGGACCGCGAGAAAGTGCCCGATACGATCATCTCGCGCTGTCAGAGTTTTGTTTTCCGTCAGCCCAACTTCGACGAGTTGAAAAAATTTGCGATCGAAGTGGCCAAAAAAGAGAAAGTGAAACTCGACGGTCCATCGGGCGAGATCATCGCCATGTTCGGCGACGGTTCCTATCGCGACACGCTCTCGGTTCTCGAGAAGGTACTTGCGCGGGCAAAAGAGGGGGCGATCGATATCGACACGGTGTCGCGTGTTGTCGGAGCGCCGGCCCACGATCTGGTGAACCGTGTCTTGCGGTCGATCGACTCCGGAGACCTCGCCGACGGACTCTCCGCCGTGCGCGAGGCAGGTGAGGAGCACGTCGACATGAAGGCCTACCTCAAACTCATCCTCCAGAAGCTTCGCGCCGTCCTCTTGCTCCGGTATGCGCCCGATTTTGCGAAGGAATTCACCGACGAATTCACCCCCGACGACCTTGCGCTCATTCGCTTACTTGCGGGCGCAGAGGGAAAGAAGATCAACTCGGATGTGCTCTACGAATTTCTCGAGGCATCGCGGCGGATAGGATGGAGCGCGGTGCCCTCGCTTCCCATCGAGCTCGCGCTCATCAAGGTGGCTGGTGAACCCAAGGCCTAACCCCGTATGCGTCTTTCAACGGAAGAGCGGAGAACCATTGCCGGTTTTCTTAAAAAAATTGCGACAAGGCGCAAGCGCGATACCCGGTTGCGCGTCATGGGGTTTCCGACCCTCTTCCGACTCTCTGTGGAGGAAGAAAAAGTGTTGCTCAAAAAATTTCTTGCACTTGATCCCCGCATCTACGGCTTTAAGGGAGTGCGTTACGGCGCGGCCGCTTCGTCGGTGAATTTGGTCATGATACGAAAGGAGCACATTCCGAAGACAAGGAGATATTTTTCCGGCGGCACCCACTTTCTTCCGCGGGGAGTGTTCGGTGCATATCAAAAAATGAACCTCGCGATGACCCGTGACATCGGACGAAGAGTTTTCGTCCTCTCCGGCTATCGCTCTCCGGCGTATCAGCTTGTCGTTTTTCTCGAGACGCTCACGGAGCGGAAATTCGATCTCAAGAGAACGGCCAAGCACGTTGCGCTCCCAGGCTATAGCGAACACGGCGCACCCAAGCGGCAGGCGATCGACTTCACGACGCGCGACCTCGGAGAAAAAGGCGCCGACGACCCGGCCTTTGAGCGCACCCAAGAATATCGATGGCTTGCGAAACATGCGCGCAAGTTCGGCTTTTTTCTTTCTTATCCGCGCGGTAACCGTTGGGGCGTGGTTTTCGAACCATGGCATTGGCATTATCGCGGAAATACAAGGTGAGCAGTACAAGGTGGAACCTTGGGGGATTGATTCTTAAGGTTCCTCCTTGTACTGTTTGTCGGAAACATATGGCAAAATATTTTGACGAAGCGGAATTGGCGAACACCCTCACGCGGGCGGATTGGTATCTTGACCTGTTTTTGAAATACGGAGAGTTAGCGAAAAATCACGAAGCCGTGGAGGAATTCTACGCGTTCATTGAACAGAGGCTTGCGGCGGGTGCGGTCCTACTCGGGAAGTCGGGCCCTGATTGGGATCGCGAAAGAAGACCGGTCGATACGGTCGTCGTTCACCACACGCACTGTCCGCCGGGGATCACACGCGAACGGCTCTCCGCGATGCATCTCGTTCGCCTCTATGCGGCGAATTATGCTTCGCCCGCGCCGAGCGATTATCATAAGCAAGGCGATGCGATTTTCTCGGGTCACTTTTGGAAAGAGAAGCCCCGTGAGACTGGCGAAGCCGCCGTCTCACGGGGTAAACAGGTGTTCTACGCATACCATTGGATCATACGCATGGACGGCACTGCGGAGCGCCTTCTCGCCGACGACGAACTTGGCTGGCATGCGGGGGACTGGGGAGTGAATTGCCGGAGCGTCGGCATTGTTCTCGACAACAATTTTGAGGAGGAGACGCCGCCTGATGCTGTCGTGGGCGGGCTCGCACGCCTTATTCGCGAGCGATATGCGCACGTCTCACGCGAGCGGATCATGGGTCATCGCGAAGTGAGTCCGAAAACGACCTGTCCTGGCAAGGGTTTTCTGGGCGGGTGGAAAGACACGTTGTTTAGGACTCGTCCACCAGTAACTTCCTAGTTATTGGTGATGACGGTCCTTTGTGCCACGTCCATACTCTATTCACTTAATTTGTTGGGAGCGTCCAGAATACCCCGTGGCTCTGCCACGGGAATGAATGGGCGCAAGGTATATGAGGGCGGGCGGCGGCCCGCCCCGCTTCCAAAAAACTTGCCCGTGGTTCCGCCCGCCAAATACCCCGTTGGCTTGCTACGGGGATTGGACGGGCGGACAAGTTTATGGACGGGGCCTCGAGCGCCTTTTCTGACCGTTGTGGTATAATAAGATGGACTCGCCCCGCACGCTGTCGGGCGACTCATTTAGTCACTTTAATTAACAAACGTATGATGTATGGCACTGGTATGATGTTCAGCTGATGGGGACTCTTTGCGACCATTTTTGGTCTCGTCATCTTGGGGGACCTTATTCTTCTCGGCATTTGGCTTGTGAAAAAGATTGCCAAAGACAAGGAATAAAAGAGCGTGCAATCGTTCACGGGTGACACCTGATCGACAAGATTTGGTGTTGTTCGTTGTGTTTCCGGAAACGACTCCGAGTGGTTCTTTGAGCGAGAAAATGCTATGCTTTTTTTGTTTTGGCAAGCATTGGGGGATTGCCTGCCTGCGCAGGCAGGGCTAACGGTAATATCGAGAAATAATATTGGGGGATCGTCTAACGGTAGGACAGTGGCCTTTGAAGCCATTAATCTAGGTCCGATTCCTAGTCCCCCAGCCAAGGTTGGAAGTATCGAGGCGACCTAATCCCCTCGAAAAACCAACTGACTATTCCGACACGGCATACCTGCTGAGAGCAGTATTCAAACAGAAAAGTCCGCTCATTTGAGCGGACTTTTCTGTTGTGTGTTCGTCAGACAAGCGCCACCATTTTTTCTCCGAGAAGTAAGTGATCCTTCAGGTGCGATAGCACCAGGCGCTTCTCATCTTGGCTACCGTTGTTTAGTGTGTGCTTCGCATAGTTCTTCAGGTCAACATCGTGTAGCTTCACTTTTTCTGTTTTCATGCCAAGCAAGGTGTTGAATCGTTCATGCCGTTCGATCTCTTCCTTGAGGTTCTTGCGCAGTCCCAGCTCGTCGATGCTCATGGTGTCGATCAGATTCAAGAGCTGTGTCACCAATTCTTCTTCTCTGATATATCCGCTCTTGCAGTACAAGTCCTTCGAGCGTGTGCATCCGTAGTAGATGTACTTGGCGACACCACCTGACTTTAGTTTCTTGAACTTCTCTTGCGCCGTCACTCCCGATCCGCAAAACTTGCAGCGCATTAGTTTCGTGAAGGCGAACTCTTTGGAGTCATAGTTGAGTGCCCGTTCGCTCTTGATCTTTTCATGGGCCTTCTCAAAGAGCGCTTTGGTGATGAGCGGCGTATGCTTGCCCACGTACCACTGGCCGCTCTTTACAGGGTACTCAAACTCGCCGTAGTAGAGAGGTGTGTTTAATATTTTGTATACATTCGAGAGCCACAGCGGCTTTCCATACTGTGACTTGAATCCGATCTCACGAAGCCATTTGTATACTTTCCGGCCGCTCCAGCCGTCCCGTCCGACATGCTCGAACATTTCTTTGACTACCGGCGAGCGTTCCGGATCCACCATGATGTATCCTTTCCGGTCAGTGCGCTTCTCGTTCAAGTAGCCGATTGGCGCAGGGGCAGGCCAGAGTCCCTGTTCGCATTTCGCTCGAAGCCCACGCTTTACGTTGACGCCTTTCTGATCATTCTCCAGCTTTCCTTGAGCTCCGAGAATCATCAGAAGAAACTTCTCATTCGGGTTATTCGTGAACTTCTGGGTAAAGGTCCGTATTTCCACAATCTTCTTTTGATCCAAGAGGTCAACGATGACGCCGAGGTCGCCC
>Ga0155322_150_pt1 | contig 13805 bp, 9 predicted proteins | sample RifCSPhighO2_02_FD_106290 | JGI IMG/M metagenome (GOLD analysis project Ga0155322, IMG submission 106290) | Candidatus Lloydbacteria bacterium RIFCSPHIGHO2_02_FULL_54_17 | reverse complement strand
GAGGCGGAAACCGAGGACGCGTGCGGCGCCGCGGGCGATGTCGGAGTAGCCGGAGAAGTCGCAGTAGATCTGGAAGGCGAAGAAGATGGTGGCGACCCAGTACGAGATGCCCGTGAAGTCGGCGGGGTTGTTGAAGACCACGTTCACTCCCGTGGCCAGTGTGTCGGCAACGACCACTTTTTTGAAGAAGCCCCAGAGCATAAGACGGAGCCCGTCGCCGATGCGGGCGAGATCGACGGTGTGCTCCTCACGGAACTGATGCAGCAGATTCTGCGGCCGCTCGATGGGACCGGCGACCAACTGGGGGAAGAACATGACATAGAGGGCGTAGATGCCGAAGTGCCGCTCGGGCTTCTGTACCCCCCGATACACCTCGATGGTGTAACTCATCGCTTGGAAGGTGTGGAAGGAGAGACCGACGGGAAGGACGATGGCAAGTGCCTCGATAGAGTAGTTCCAGTGGAGGAACTCCGCCAAAGCGTTCAGATTTGCGCCGAAGAAGTTGAAATACTTGAAGAAAGCAAGAAAACCGACATTAGTGACGATGGAGAGGATAAGGAGCCACTTTCGCCGCTTTCCCTCGCTCTCGGCGATGTAGATACCGGCAAAATAGTCGACGACGATGGTCGCGGCCAAGATGAGAATATAGGCCGGTATGAAGGCCATGTAAAAGACGCAACTGGCGAGGAGGAGGAGTGCCCATCGGATACGGTGGGGGAAAAGAAAATACAGCGCCGTGACGACGGGGAAAAAGATGAGGAATTGGAAGGAGTTGAAAAGCATGTGCTCGTGCGCTCCGCGATGCGACGTTATTGCTTCAGTAACTGCGCGACAAACCGCTCTTTCAAGCTCGAACCGAAGAGCGCGGCGCCCATTTGAAGGTCAATCGCGGTCGGGATCTTCTCTTTGTATTTTTCCGCATCACGCACGCCGAGGGCGAATGTGTAGATGGGGTTGAAGGGCTGGTCGTTCGCTTTAATGACGAGCGGGGTGAACCCGTTCTTCTGAAGGAGTTTGGCGAGACCAAGCGGGGTGAGTCGCCAGTAGTCTCCATAGTCGGCGATATGGATCTGCTGGATGGAGGGGATCACTACGACGAGCGCGTCACGGCTCATCATGCAGATGCTCTTGAACGCCTCCTCGATATTCTGTACGTGCTCTAGGGTTGAGATGTTGAGCACCACGTCGAATTTCCCCGCGAACTCCGGCGGGAGCGGCCGCTCGAGGTCGAGCCCGAACTCTAGGACGGCGCTTCCTGCCATCGATCCCACACCCTTGATATCGGTCGGCGCATTGGTGACGACATACCGCTTTTTGTTTGTGAAGTAGTCGCGATAGTATCCGCCTTCGCCGTCGCGGTCGTCCCAACCCGAAACATTTACGATGTCGCCCGAAAATTCCGGCGCGTAGCGTCGCAAGAGCATATTCGCCGCCCGCCGCGGGTCAATCAATGTTCGGGGAAGGAGACGCAAGGCGAGGAAGCGCAGTGCGCGGTAGCAAAAGAAAAAGCATTTCGTCGCCATGGAGCGCATGAGGTAAAGTGTAGCGTTTTTTGCGGTGACGGGCTACCCGGCGGGGCGAATGTGGGGTATCATGGGTTTGCCTTTTAGTTAAAGAATCTTTTTTCATGAAAAGCCACCCTTTGTTCTCTGGGGCTGCGAGCGTCTTCGTTGCATTACCACTGCTTTTTTTGTTCGTTTTTGCGCTGTTGCCAAAGGATGTTTTTGCCGCCAACAACGACCCTTTCCGTGGCGGGCGCGAAGCGGTGAGCCCCAAGCAATCCGCCGGTGTCGGCCAGTCAACCGGCGCGATGACGTATACCTATCCGCTCACCATTCCCCCGGGTCGGAGTGGCGTGCAACCCAACCTCTCGCTCAACTATTCGAGCGACGACAAACGCCAGGACAGCATTTTCGGGTACGGCTGGTCGCTCTCCCTTCCGTACATCGAACGGATCAATAAGATCGGAACGAATAACCTATACAATCAAGACCGGAGCCACACCTACTTCACCTCCTCACTTTCCGGTGAGTTGTTGACGGTCGGGAGCGAAACGCCGGTTGGCGGCAGTTTTCTCGGAATCAGCCAGGACCCTTCACTGCTCGCGCTGGTTGAGTTGCCGGACGAGGAGGCAATGTTCGACGCTTCGCAGGAAACCATCTCAACCGAATCTACGAATGCACCCGACAGCAACTTTGCGACAGTGAGCGCCGATATCGCCCGCTCATTTCATACGTTCATGGACACGTTCTTGTCGACCTACGTGTATCATCCGAACGAATGGGAAGATTGGTTTGCTGCGCGCAATCAAGCAATGGAAGAAGCGAAACGGCCTATTTCCGGGTTCCCCGTTGTCGAACGCAAGACACAACGCTCACTCTACGCGGTGATCCCATTTCCCCTCATACCCGCTCTTGCCGGCCTCTCTGCTACCGACCGTGCTACCCTAAAGGGTGAGGCCATTGCCGCTCTCGGCCCAATCGAAAAGACCACCTGGGGGAGTTATCAGATTGAAGTCGTCAGCGTGAATCCTGTCGAGGGCGGGGTCGAGCTTTTTGTGAAAGTTTGGGACGCGAACAACCAACAAGTCGGCTTCGGTGTCGATGGAACAATCGAGATTGAACGCGTCCGCATCTTCAACCCCCCCATCCTAGTTCCTGATGGAACGACACACGATGCCACAACGACTACCGGCCTGATCGTCCGGACAAATAATTACAAGGAGGACTTACGCGCGGCGCTTCTCCAAGTCCTCGCCGACACCATTGCGGTGGTGCCTACCCACGACGCAAGCCACATCGTCTCCGGAAAGGTCGGACGGACAACGGATACGTATTATCCTGACGCCGCTTCAGAAACCACCTCGGTTGACGGATTTGTGGGGAACGGCGGGGATATTTCATGGTCAAGTTTGCAAGGGGGGTCGGGGACTGGATCCGACCACACGACCACCAATGACACCACCGCCGCGTACGCCAGTAGCGTCACTTCGAATTTGTGGGCATACATGTACCGTGCTGTCTATCTTTTCGACACCTCCGCGCTTCCCGACGGTGACAGCATTTCAAGCGCGACGCTATCGGTCTACGGCACCGCAAAGGCCAGTCAGTGGGGAGATTATGTTACCGTGTCCACGTCAAGTCCGGGGAGCAATACGACGCTCGTCAACAGTGATTTTGCGAAACTTGGAACGACCGAAATGATCGACAGCGGGTCGCGCATTCTTGACGCGAACTGGAACACGGCGGGATGGAATGACTTCACGCTCAACGCGACGGGAATCAGCAATATTAGTGCCACCGGTGTCACCAAGTTCGGCTTGCGTTTCCTCAACGACATCAACAACAACGCGCCGACATGGGTTTCTTCGCAGTCATCGAATCTCATCGGTTACTACGCCGATCAAACGGGAACGACAAACGACCCCAAGCTTGTTGTGGTACATGGGACAGGACCTGTTTATCCGTCAGCACCGACCGCCCTCTTTGTTGACGGCATCACAAATCCCTCGAATATTGCGACCACGAGCCCGTATTTCTCGGCTTAATGGTAAAAAGTGTTGCTATTTGAAACTCGTCAGCAATGAAATGACGAGTTTTCTTTTGCGCGCGTGAGTCAGTCCGGCATGAATGCCGATCGCCGCTTTCGCCTTGTTGAACGACCCGTCGAGCGAATTGGTGGTGTTGGGGATATCGAGCTCCGGATGATCTTCGAAGGTGAACAGGTACGGCAGGTGCGTCCGCAAACTCTCGCGCGCGGAACGGAGCCGCTTGTGCGTATAGTGCCAGCGTTTCGATTCGGGGTCTTTTGTGCGCTCCTTGAGGAATTCATCCCAGCGACAACACCAATCAGCAAGTGCGCTCGTGAACGTCGCCTTGTCCGTCCGCGCAAGCGTCCGCGTGAGTTGAAGGAGCTCGACACCAGCCGGAAGATGCGGATTGAGCGTTGTATATCGGATGACGATCTGCTCTTGATGAAAGTGGCACATCTGTACCGGAATGTCCGAAAACAGCCACGGGACAGCGATTCTGCCGTCTCCGACGAATGCGGTGAGGGTGAAGCCACAGGCTTCAAGCGCATGACGCGCCTCTTGATAGCCGCTCGTTGTTTCCGAAAACACCTCGCGCATATACACGTTCTCGTGCGCGTGCGGATCGCGGATGACCAGCATCCATGTGTTGCCAATCCATGTCGCGTCACCGATGGCAACCATCGTGCGCGGAATCGGATCAAACCGTGGAAGCGTGTACTGATCGAGACGCAGACGCACCCACTTTTCGCTCATGGCGTACCGGCGCACAAGCGCAGGGACTGTCGCATGTTCATTCGCATAGGCATACCAGAGCGTCGCGGGCGACGGCTTCGTATCGTTCACGAAGGTACGTCCGCAGTCGAGGCAACGATAGCGCTGCGTTCCATGGGCGCGCCCGTGTTTCTTAGTGCGATTACCGCCGCAATGCGAACACTTTTTTTGAAATCATGACCTTGTTTATGAAAAATAATTGTTAACCAAGCCGTAGCATACCAAAATAGCAACACTTTTTACCATTAAGCCTATTTCTCTGCGGTTCACGAGAATGCATCTTCCACCGCACTAGCCACTTCGTATCAGATTCAGATTTCGACGACGACTTCGTTCACGTCCTCTCTCTACTGGGATTCCGGAAAGAACACTCTTTCCTCGACAACGCCGCCTGCCATGCACACCCCCAACATCTTCTCAACCACGACCTTTCCGCTCGATGGCACCACCTACTATTGGCGCACCAGACTCTGGGATCAATACGACGGAGCGGGAGAGTGGTCGACGACGACGGACTACTTCATCATGCAGATTACCGGTGATTATATGGCGAAAGTCGACGACGGCTCGTTCATGCGTTACGCGCTCAACGCTGACGGCTATTGGGTCGCATACGACAAGCGCGGATGGAAATATACCTTCGGCGCCACCGGAAATGGACGCATCAGCGATTTAAGTAATTCGGCAAAAATTTATCGCTGGTACCTCGAAGAGGTCGCAGATCCGAACGGTAATAAGGTCCTCTACCGCTATACCAAAGACGGCGGGCAGGTGTATCCGGACTATATTGATTACACCGACCGTGAAGGTGGCTTTATTTTCGAAGCTAATTTTCTGAACTGCGGAGAAGGCGGATACTACTCATGTGGAACTGCTGCCACATCGTCTACATATGGCTTTTCAGTGTACACGCGCTACCGCGTTGCCGACATAACCGCAACAGTAAACGGTACCCTTGTGCGTCGCATAACACCGTCCTATGCAACCGGCGACACTACATCTCGTTCCTTGCTCGCCTCCATACAAGAAGTCGGAGGATACAGCGAAGATAACGGATACCGCGCCACTGACGCAATCGTATTTCCCCCGACACTATTCAGTTACCAGACAAGCACGACTACGTGGGTGGAAGTGGCCGACGCCAATTCTTGGCAGATAAATTTTAATACTTCGGATAACTCAAACAATGACTACGGGTGGCGGCTTTTCGACATCAACGGTGACGCACTTCCGGATTGGTCAAAAAGTGACGGCTCATCGCAAGCGGTCCTTCTTAATACCGGGAGTAAGTGGAGCACATCGACAGCGTGGACGATACCCGTCGCGTTTTCTTCGGGAAATATTGAACAAGGAGTACGTATGGCAGAGGTCAACGGCGACGGGCTCGTTGATATTATTGCCGCCAGTTCAACGAAGGTTGTGTATCTTAATAATGGGACAAGTACCTGGATGGCAAGCACGACGTGGTCTTTTCCGGTGAGTTTCATCGACAGCGGAAATCGTGACCAGGGCGTACAGATTGTTGATGTGAACGGTGATGGTCTTACAGATGTGCTCCATTCACACTACGCGAGTACAACGGGAACGACGACGGCGGTTTATACGAACACGGGGCATGGATGGTCACAGGATACGGGGTGGTCAATCCCCGAAAATTTCGTTGAAGACCTTCGTGACCCCGGTACGCGTTTGCACGATTTCAACGGTGACGGACTGGTTGACATTCTGCGCTCAAGCAGTGTTTCTCCGGGAATTTCACGAACCTACGTGAATAGCGGACGCGGTTGGGAACTCGATCCCTCCGCTTCCACCATCGGAGAAGCTTTCTCGGATGGTAGTGACATCGGTAGTTCGGATAAAGCGATCCGTTTTGCTGATATGAATGGCGATGGGCGTGTTGACATCATGCGGGGTCTTGCGCTGAATGAACGCAGAATATATATCGCGGGAGGCGGTACAATATTTAATACGCTACCGGAGGCTTTTCAAGACACCGCGTACAAAAACTACGGCGTACACATGAACGACATTGATGGCGACGGAGAGATCGACGTGATGCGCGGATACTACGACTCCACTACGGGCACAACAACGCGGAAAGTCTACTTGAAGAACGGTAACGTACCCGACCTGCTCAAAGAAGTTTCGACTTCAAGAAAAGGCAAAACAACGGCCGTGTATCAAGGAAGTCCGGAATATCAAGACGGTGCCGGTCTCCTCCTCAATCCGAATCTGCCCTTTGTGACGCAGACGGTGCGCACACTCACGACCGACAGTGGTTCGTATGTTTCCTCGGGTCGCGTCATCGCAACCACTACCTACAGTTACCAACGTGGCTATTTCTACGGCACGAGTACCGACCCCCTCCTGCGGCAGTTTGCCGGCTTCGGTCTGGTGTTCGCTACTAACCCCGTGAGTGCCGTCACCAAGACCTATTTCCATCAAGGCAACTGGGGCGATGCGGCGAACGGCGAATACGGCGACCACATTGCCAAAGCAGGGAGGCCGTACCGCGTCGAGTCGTACGATCAAGGCGGCAACCTTTTTTCCCGCACGATCAATAAATGGGGACGTGCCGACTACGGCGACGGGCGGAATTTCGTGAAGCTGGGGCAAACATTGACGCAAATCTTCGACGGCGATACATCACATCGCGACACTGCCGCCTCGACGACATACAGCGACACGACGGGCGACCTTACGCTTCTCGTCAACTACGGCGAAGTCCTCGGCAACTCCGACGGCACATGGAGCGACACCGGCACCGACCTCGCTTCGACGACTTACAGTTACGCCGCCTCCTCCACCCTCCCCGCCATGTCGCTCCCGTCGCGCGAGTTGCTTGTTGACCAATCGGGGAATACGGTCAAAGACACAAAGTGGTACTACGATTCGCTCGCTACAGGATTGGTCACTTACGGCAACCAAACAAAAGAAGAGCGGCTGGTCGCTGGGTCGCTCTATGCCTCAACAACGAGAACATACGATGTGTATGGAAATGTTGCTACTTCGTCCGACCCCTTGGGGAACAGGACGGGCTATGTCTACGACGGCTACAACCTCCTCCCGATTGCCATGCGCAATGCGCTCAACCAAGAGAAACTCGTGAGCTACGACTACTCCCTCGGCAAGGCTGCCACAACGACCGATGAGAACAACCAAACCGTCGTCACCGTCTTCGACAACCTCGACCGTCCGGTCGTCGAAAAACAGCCCGACTTCTCCACCCCCGCGATGCTTGTCACCAAAACGACCTACGTGTACACCGACAGCACCACCACACCTTCCACGGTCTTCCGAAGCGATTACCTTTCTTCCGCAACCACCACCGACTCCTATACCTATCTCGACGGGTTCGATCGGACAATCCAAGCAAAGCGAGAAGCGGAGTCCGCGAACGGTTGGATCACCAAAGATACGCTCTATAATACGATAGGCAAGGTCGGAGAAGAGTCACTGCCGTACTTTAGCACTTCCGCTACGTACTCGGCACCGACCACCACGACCGCACTCTTCGTTACCCACCGCTACGATGCCACGGGTCGTGTGCAAACCACGGCAAACGCGGTCGGCACTACGACCAACGCCTACTCCGACTGGCGTCTCACCGTGACCGACCCGCTCTCAAACAGCAAAGACTTCAACAAGGATGCGTATGGCAACCTCGCGAGCGTCGTTGAATACCCGTCAGCGGGTGCGACGACGACCTATACATGGAATCTCCTCAACAAATTGACGAAGTTGACGGACGCCGCGGCAAATGTTCGCAATTTCAGTTACGACAATCTCGGGAGACTTGTGGGGAGCGAAGATCTTCACGCCTCGGGCGACACGGCATTCGGTACCACAAGCCGCCAGTATGACGCGGCGGGGAATCTCATCCAGACCTACACCCCCCACGGCACGGCAATCAACTACACCTACGATGCGCTCAACCGTATCCTCTCCGAAGACTCCACCACGACCGCAAGCGGGCTCACCGACATCATCTACCGCTATGACAACTGCACGAACGGGAAGGGAAGACTCTGTGAGGTGAGCGCCAACAATGCCGCGACAACGACCTACCTCTACAACCCCGTCGGGCTTGTGGCGACGGAGGCAAAACAAATTGGTACTGCATGGGCAACAACGACGAGGACATATTTCCGTAACGGTGCTCAAGATACGCTCACATACCCCAACGCCTATCAAGTCTCGTATGTGTACAACGACGCCGGTGATATGAACCGCGTACTCGCGAAGTCCCCATCCGCATCCGTCTGGTCCGCAGTTATCGAGTCGACGAATTATGGACCGCATGGTTTTCCGGTCACCCAAGACTATGGCAACAACACGAAGACGCTCACCACTTACGACGCGACCGTACTCTACCGCTTGTTCCGCAAGGAAACATACAGCACCTCCACCACCTCCGGCTCCCCCGAACAACTCTCCCCCTAACCCATGCCCCTCCTCCTCACACAACTCGGATCCGTTGTTTCCCTCGGAGGACTCTTCTTGACCCTCATGGCCGGTGCCCTCCCCGTGGTCCCCGAGGACATGCGACTGGTGTACTCGTTCGCCGTCCCCACGGCGGAGGTCAATACGGTCGTCATCCCCGCACAGGAAGTGTTCGCCACGAGTACGGGGGAGTCCGTGACCATTCCGGCGACCACCGTTCCACGGGAGCACCCGCTGTCATACACCGACGACGAGAGCGGCATGGTGTACTTCTCGGTCTTTAAGGATAACGGAGGCAATGCCGTCTTTGTCCAGATCACCGGTGGAGCATACCAAAAGATGGGCCTCCCCGGCGGCACCCGATACAACACCAAGGCAAGCGAGTACCGCTCCCTCTTTGACACCCTCACCCCTAGGGCAGAAGCCGCTGACACGATCGCTTTCGACAAGGTGTACGAAGTGAGCGTGAACCCCGGCACCTCCATCACCTTCAACCACCAGATCACCTCGACCACCTCGAACCCGATCCTCTTTGTCGGCTTTCTCACCGACCTCTCGGGCACCGAGTCGGCCACATACGACGGAGAATCCATGACCCTAGTGAACTCCGTCGACGACACACCTGACGGACAGGGTATCGTGCTCTTTCGCTTGGATAACCCCTCGCTCGGGGACAATAACCTCGTCGTCAACGGCACCAACTTCATCTATGCGAAGTCCGCCTCCTATACCGGCGCAGAGTGCAATGGGGCAGAAGATGCACAGAACACCGGAGGGCCGACGGTCGCCTCCTCCCTTGGTGTCTCCGTTACCACCACCGCGGACCACACCTGGCAGGTGGAGTTCGGCCGCTCGCTCTCGGGCAGTATGTCGGCAGGCTCCGGCACGACCTTTCGCGACACGACCGAGCAGGGAATGGCGTGGATGGACTCCAATGGCCCCAAAACCCCCGCAGGAAGCGCGACCCTCAACTTCAACAACTCCGTGGGGACCCACAAACTTCTTGGTGCGCTGGCCTCCTTTGAGCCCTTCACCACCTCCTGTGCGGCAGGGGGAGGAAGCGCGGTCGCCACCACCACTCTCCAAGACTTGAGCTACACGTACGACACGGTGGGGAACATCACGGGAATTGAAGACCACTCCGGCACCCACGCCTCCGCCGACACCGTCTTCACGTACGACAATCTCTATCGTCTCACCTCGGCCTCCACCACCAACGCCACCACCACCGACTGGAAGCAGACGTATACATACAACGATCTCGGGAACATCACCACAAAGAGTGATGTGGGGTCATACACCTATGCTGGTACAGGATTCGCAAACCCGCATGCGCCGACGACCATCAACTCCGTTGACTACACCTACGACAAGGCGGGGAATCTAACCAGTGCGGGGAGTGCGGCGTATACGTGGAACTACCGGAACCGACTCACGGAGACGAACAATGCGGGGACGACCACGCAGTACACCTACGACGTCAGTGATCAACGAGTGACCCAAGCGGTCAATAGGGGAGGAAGTACGACGACGACTACTTACTGGAATAATCTCTACGAAACCACGGGTGCCACCACGACGTTGTACGTGTTTCTGCCTGACGGTACGCTACTGGCGACCGTTGAAGGGAATGGCACCGCAACCTCGACCCATGTCGCTCACACCGATCACTTAAACAGCACGAATGTGGTGAGCAACAGTACGGGAGTGCTTGCACAGTTGGCGACGTATTATCCTTTTGGGGCGAAACGGAATAATGAGTTGCCGGCGAGCGGGTTTCGCGAAAGTCGACTTTTCATTTCTCAGTACGACGACCTTGCGACGAGTCTCAATTATTTGAATGCGCGATACTATGACGGGGGCAATGGAAAGTTTATAAGTCAAGACCCCGTAGCAAGGGACATCGGGATGATGCAGAAGATGCCGGTCTACATTCTTATGACGAATCAGGGTGGTGGAACGTTAGACCAAACCGCCTTCCTGTCAGATCCACAGATGGCGAATAGCTATTCGTATTCGGTTAATAACCCCATCAATAAGAGCGATCCGAGTGGTCTTTGGTACAAAGAATTCGCAACGGGACAACAGTCGTGGCCCAGTTTCCAGATGGAGCTCGGACAAGCGGCGCAGCAAATGTCACAGGATAGTCCTGCGTGGAACTACGCACTTGACAATCCTTACAAGACCAGCGTTGGAGTGGCGGGGCTTTCAACGTTGGGTGCGATATCTGGTTCGTTAGGAATTGCCACAGCACCATCTATTGTTGCCCCAGGCGTGGGTACTACCTATGCGGTAGGTCGTGCAATATCTACTGCATACTACCTTAACTCAGCACAAAGTAACCTTAATATAATCGGCACAGCACTCTATGGTGCTGGCAGTGCCCCTGCTGGTTCCTCAGCATTTACAATTGCGAAGGCGGCAGGAAGTGCCGTTGTGACACAAAAAGTTAATGCAGTAACATCAGCCGTGAACTCCGGAGTAAGCATGACAGTCAATGCGTATAATTCTGCGCTCACTCAGATTCAATCGCAAATCAACTACATACAGGTTCAGATAAACATACTTTCTGCGAGCATGAAAAGTTCGGCACCAAAGAAATAAATAGTAAATTAACTAAAGCTTAAATACTTACAAACTAATATCAACACATGTCAGACTTTGTTTTCAGTTTAATTAGTCTTTCTCTAGCCACGGTCATTGCGGTGTTTGTCGGATATATAAATTGGCACGGCAATATTAAGCGTGATTCTGTAGCATGGATAGGAAAAAAGATATGCCGACCACTTTTTGGAGACGAGGCACAAGCCGATGGCATATTTATGTATATGACAGGGCTCTTGTTGGCGACAATTGGACTATTGGTCATGTTCGGTCTTCCGTAGTTTAAAGCTACAAAAACAGCATGGATGATCTCATAAGCAGAATAATATCGATTTCAGTTGGTGCCCTCATTCTCGGAAGTGCGTGGGGCGATTGCGCAAGCAAACCTCCAAATGAACCTGTCATTTATTGCGCAGCTAAAAGAAATTGAGCGAAAACTTAACAACTTACTGGCGCAATTAAAACAAATCAAAAAATGACGAAAATCTTTTCAAAAAATAAACAGATTATTTTATTCTACCTACTACTTTCCGCTGTCGCGTACATTTCTTCCGTGGCGGCATTTTTGGGAACGAACGCGATGTCTCTCCAATATGCCACTCTCCTCTCCCTGTTCTTTCCCGCTGTCATCTTTTCGCCCATTTGGTCGAATCACGTATGGGTTCGTGAAAACGTTTTATTCCTACGCAAACCGTTGTTGCATCAGGTCCCAATAGAGAATATTCAAGAGGTTACCATGACGGGTCTCGGAGATATGCATCTTATTTATAAAAAGAACGGCCAAAAAAGATCTTTGCAAATCAACACATGGTTATACACAAAAGACACCTTGCGCGAACTGCTTTCTTTACTTAAGAAAAAAAACAGGAGTATAAAAATTGACCCCAGTGTCCAGGAAGCCTTTGACTGGGAATGGGGACTGGGAATGGGGACAGTCACGATTGATTGACAAATAATATGTCATAATATTTCTTCTTCTTTTACGCACACGTTGATACAATACTTCTGCGATGAAAAACTGGGTCAGAAAAACTGGGTCAGGCACTGTTTATTGACAAATAGTATGGTCTTGTATATATTTGACTCATGCCCAGAACAGAACGCATTGATGTTGGCGGAGAAGTGTACCATGTGATCAACCGTGCCAATGGTCGTCACACGATCTTTCGTGACAAGGAGGACTATCAACTCTTCGAGTCGCTCTTGGCGGATGCAAAAGAACTGACCGGCATGCGTATCCTTGCGTACACGATCATGCCCAACCATTGGCACCTGCTTCTTGAACCACGAAAGGATGGCGATCTTGCTCTCTTCATGCACTGGCTCTCCACCACACATACCCGTCGTGTACATGTGCGTACGAAAACTGTTGGTGGTGGCCACCTCTACCAAGGACGATACAAATCGTTCATCGTAGACTCTGATCAGTATCTGCTCACGCTTATCAAGTATATTGAACGCAATCCCGTCCGTGCAAAACTCGTTCGCTCTTGCGAGAATTGGCAATGGGGGAGTGCATGGCGACGAATCAATGGAGACAAGAAGCAGAAGAAACTCCTTGATCCTTCACCGACGCCACTTCCTCATGGGTACCGCAATTGGATCAATACGCCGGAAAAGACGGAAGAACTCGCCATGCTTCGCAATGCCGTCAATCGTGGTGTACCATACGGAAGTGAAGCATGGGTGGAGCAGATGGTGACGAAGCACCACATGGAATCCACTGTTCGCCAACCCGGTCGACCGAAGAAGCGGTAATCATTTCACCACATGAGTTATGAAAAAACAGTGCCTGACCCCGTTTTCCCTTGACCCCGTTTTCCGTTTTCCACACATACGGATCACCAAGGTGGAACGAACGTGATGTCGGACAAGAATGGTACTCTCGCACAGCTGGCAACGTACTATCCTTATGGTGCGAAACGAAACAACGAATTACCATCGTCAGGCTTTAGCGAAAAACATCAGTTTATTGGGCAGTATTATGACGATGCTACTGCGCTATCATATCTCAATGCACGGTACTATCAGGGGGCTAATGGTAAGTTCCTCTCTCAGGATCCTATAGCTCGAGATATTGGCATGATGCAAAAAATGCCAGCATATATTTTGGCATTTGGCGGCGCGAATGGAATGATTGAGCAAACATCTGTGCTCTCAAATCCGCAGATGTTAAATAGTTACAGTTACTCCGTTAATAATCCTATCAACTTCAGTGACCCAAGTGGATTGTGGTACAAGGAATTTATAACGGGGCAACAATCATGGCCTAGTGCATGGTGCCCATTTCTTAAGACACCGTGTCCACCAATGATTTCATGATAGCGCCGATGTGTATTTGCGCACCGTAGCCAACGAGCGCATAATGGAATCATCATGAAAAAAAGGGATAATACCCAAAATCACCGGTTTGTTTTGAATGTTTCACCTTGCCACTGAGCCATAAAACAGATAT
>Ga0155322_142_pt1 | contig 14156 bp, 14 predicted proteins | sample RifCSPhighO2_02_FD_106290 | JGI IMG/M metagenome (GOLD analysis project Ga0155322, IMG submission 106290) | Candidatus Lloydbacteria bacterium RIFCSPHIGHO2_02_FULL_54_17 | reverse complement strand
GGTGAGAGATGAATAATTGCTTGACACAACTATTATCGCTCAACAGACGGGCCATTTCTATATCTACCGGAATTTAACCGGACACGAGTGGCAGGCGGCGGGGCTTTCAAAAAACAGACCGATCACTTTGCCTTATTGAAGAACGCATCGAACGGAACGGAGATGTAGAACACATGGGCCGTCACCGGACGCTTGCGGTCGCTACTCGGAATGACAAGCATGCGCAGGTTCATCTTGTTCGGCGCCTCGATCGCGACCGTCGGTCCCGCGATCATTCCGTAGTAGGTCTTGTGCTTGATCGGGTGTTCGTAACTCATGAGTGACGCCATGCCGCCAAGGTAAAGCGACAAGCCTCCCATTTCGGCGACCTTGTACTCGGCACCGGAGCCGAGCGTGAGCGCAAGTCCGCGCACGGAATTCTTGACCGCATTCGCCTCGGAGAACCACCGCTCGCCGAACATATTCCACTGATGGTCGTAGCGGATCCCGACACCCCAGTTGCGTTCGTTGAACTTGTGCGTCGTGTACGGGTGGTGGCTCAACCCCCAGAGATTGAGCATCCACGGACTTTGCCCTGTTTCCGCAGATAGAGTGGCGACCTTGGTAAGTACCTTTTCTTCTTTCACGAATTCAACAAGTCCCTTCGCGGAGGCGGCACCGTCGTCGACAAGAAACGACTCTTCGCTGAAAAGCGTTTTCTCTTCGACACGGGCAATCTCTTCTTCGGCGCGAGCGGAGTTGGAGAACATCGGCAACAAGACTGCAGACATTACATAAACGAGTTTTTTCATGACCTCCTCCTTGGGCGATCAGACGAAGCGGGACCGCTTCAAAGAAACACTGGTTTTTACTCTGCACCTTATTTAACATTAGTCAAGAGTACTGCTTTACCTCGGCGAGAAACGAAAAGGGCACGGACACTCATCCACGCATTTGTACCGCGCGAAAACCGTGGAAACCTCCTAGCGCGGCTGTTTCTCGAGGATGCTCTGTACGCGTTTGACGATCTGCGTCGGAGTGAATTTCGCCTTGACGAGGAAATCGGCGGCGCCGAGCCGGTGACATTCTTCGATCTCCCGCCCCTGCACAAGGTTGGAAAAAACAACCACGGGAATTTTTGCGAGACTGTTGTCTTCTTTGAGTTTCTTTAATACCTCAAAACCGCTGGTGCCCGGCATAAGAAGGTCAAGGAGAACGAGGTCGGGATGTACGTCCTTGGCCATAGCAAGTCCAACCTCGCCATCGTTCGCCAAGAACACCTGATAGTGCTCCTGCTTGAAACGCGTCGAAACGATGTCCGAAAGCATCGGTTCGTCTTCCATGATGAGGATCTTGGTGTTCTCCGGTGATTTCGCGTGGTGAGTAGCGTGAGGTTTTGCGGCAGAGTCTTCACCGCCCGGACCGATAAGGTTCTTTACTTTCTCAAGCACCTCATCGGGAGAGAAGTGCGCTTTGACGATATAATCCTTTGCGCCGAGCTTCAAGATCTTCTCGATCTCGACCGGCTGTCCGGAGTTCGATATGACAATGATCGGGATCGCAGAAAGTGTTTTATCGGCGTTGATCATCTCGAGCACCTCATATCCGTTCATGTTCGGCATGACGATGTCGAGCAACACCAGATCGGGATGCACTTCAAAAAGCCTCGTCATGCCATCTTTCCCGTCGTGCTCCCAATAACAGTTATACCCTTCGGTCTCGACGCGCTTCTTCATGACCTCGCCTAAAACCGAATCGTCCTCAATCAACAGAATTGTCTTTTTACTCATAGGGGATATGGTATAACGAAAACTACGCTGAAGCAACGGGTGCGGTGGGGGGTAGTGCTTTTGCGAACGCCGAGGAAGAATCGGTGACCGGCAGTGCGGGGAGAAAAACGGTGAATGTCGAGCCCTTTCCTAACACGCTCTCAAAAGTGACCGTCCCTCCGTGGCGCAAAGCAATGGTCTTTGCAAGAAAGAGCCCCAGACCGCTGCCGTCGGTCACGACCCTTGCGGCGTTGGCGGCGCGGAAGAATTTCGTGAAGATGGTCTTCTGGTCCTTTTCCGATATACCGATTCCCGAATCCTTGATGGTGGTGAGCAAGAGGTCCTTCTTGCGCGTGAGCATCACCTCGACAGTTCCGCCCTTCGGAGTGTACCGTATCGCGTTCTCGAGGAGGTTCTCGAACACAAAACGGATCTTCTCGGGATCGACCGACACGTCCGTGGCGATGTTGCGCTCCGATGTATAGGTGAGCTTGAGCTCCTTCTCTTTCGCTTTCGGCAGAAAATCCTGGACCACGGTCCCGAGGATGTCGTTGAGCGGAAGCGCGTAGAAATGATATTCGAGCTTGCCGCTTTCCATGCGTGTGATCGTGAGCATCTCGTCGACGAGATGGATCATGCGGTTGTTACTCTCTTCCGCTTTCATCACGTAGCTTTTCTGCTCATCGGTAAGCTTACCCATCTCTTCTTCAAGGAGGACGCTGTTCACCCAATGGACCGCGGAGAGGGGCGTGCGCAACTGATGCGCCGCCACGGAAAGGAAGTCTGATTTCGCCTTATCGAGTTCACGCAAGCGCTCATTCGCCTCGGTGAGCTCCGTGTCGCGGCTGATCAAGAGCGACGCGTTCTTATCGAGCCGCTGATTCGCCTCGTCAAGCGCGGCAACTTTATCGCTCAACTCTTTGGTGCGCGTTAACACCTGCTGTTCGAGGTCGTGCGTATACTGCGCAAGGTGTTCGGCCATGACGTTGAAGGAACGTCCCAACTCGCCGGTCTCGTCGCCCTCATTGACGTCGGCGCGGGCGAGGTAGTCTCCCTCCGCGATCTTATTGGCGGCAAGATTCAAGGCGCGGATCGGCGCACTGATCACCCGCGATATGGCGATAGAAATGATGAGTCCGATCAAAAGCGTAAGGACCTCAAGGAAAAAGAACGTCTGTACGGCGCTCGAGATGATCGACCGCTCCTTGTCAACGCGCATGATGAACTGCTCGTCGAGATACTTTATCAGGTCGGTGCGCGCGTCACGTGTATTACGCAGTGTTTCGTATACGCCCTGTAATTGCTCGTTGAACTCGCGGGCCCCCGTCGACTCACCTCCGTAGAGAAAAGTTTCGATGCGCTCGCGGAGAATGCCGACGAGAAGCGTAGTCCTGCGCAGAAATGCCGGATCCGCTTCGGCGGTTTCCATCGCCGCAAGCCCCCTGACCTCTTCCTCGATAGAAGCAACATCGTTCCTGACCGCTGCACGCGAGTCCTCCCCGCCGATGGTAACGAACTGTTCGAGGTGCGTATCAAGAGCGTCAAAAGAAAGGTCGATACCCCTTGTACGCGTGCGCTCCTCGGCGAACGGACGAAGTTCATCCGCAACCTGGCGAATTGCCTCGAGACGCGAAAATCCGACCGCCGCCATGAATCCCGAAAGCGAAAGCACCGCCAAAAAACCAAGCGCTATCTTCTTATAGATGGGAAATTTTAACGGTGCTCTGGGTATCATGCGCTTGGAACATCGGCTGACGAGAAAACGCGCGGGGTCCCGATAACAGGAGAGTGAACGATCACTTGATCACTTCGGCATTCTTGAGAAGGCTCGGAGAAAACTTGATGCCAAGCACGTCGGCGATCTTGAAGTTGACGTAGAGCGCGCCCTGCTTGTTCTTCACCAGCGGGATAGTGCCCGGAGAAACGCCGCTTAATATCTGGAGCGCAGCACCCGCCGCCCACTCTCCCTGCTCGTCGGGAACCTTTGTGATACCAAGGAGTGACTCTTTCATCGTCCACGGGTTCGTCGTGCCCACGGGAACCTTCGAATTCTCGAGCGCATACGCCTCGGCCTCGTCATCATTCCAGTCGCTGATCCCCGCATTGTTCTCGAAAATGAACACGTCACTTTCCGTCTGGAGTTTGGTGAACGCAGTCTTCCACTCCGCCATGTTCTTCACCAGATAGGACTTGGAGAACTTGATGCTAAAAAGCTTCTCGTAGTAGGTGAGATTCTTCTGTTCCGTCTCGTTGTTCGCGGACAAGAAACCGATACGAGTCCCTTTCGCATACTCCTTCAAGTGGTCAATAATCTGCGGCGTCAAGCTCACCTCGACCATACCCGTCGTGTTCGTAAACGGCGCACCATAGAGTCCGGCATCCCAGTTCAAGCCGGAAAATACGACCGGAAGCGTGGCATCCTTGTAGTACGCCACTACGACATATTTGAAGGCATTGTCGTCGGAGACGATGAGCACGTCGGGCATGAACGCCTCGATCTCGGTCTTCGCCTTGAGGCCGGCGGCTTTTTTGAACTCTTCGCCCGGGTTGTTCTTGGTATCCATGCGGACGATCTTGAGGTCGACACCAGTTCCCTCGAACGTCTTTTCTACGCCCCTAGTGACGCCGTCGCTCCAGTCGTAACCTGCGTGGTAAGAATCGATGTACATGACCTTTTTCCCTGCGTAGGGCATATTTTCGGAGACTCCGGTGGAAGCGGTCGGGTCTGACGGAGCAGAAGGGGGATTCCCCATGTATTTCCATCCGACAAAAAGGCCGACAAGGAGAACGACGATCACTCCCCACATTGTGTATTTCCCGTTCATCATATTTAAAAAAACTTTTTTATTTAAATAATTTCAACACAAAACCTCACGCTACTCAATGTCATACTCTATCATCATACCAGAGTGCATATGCTCGGCAATATGGCAGTGTGCCAGCCATTTACCCGGATTGGACGCCTCGAGCAGGATGTCCATCGTGTCTCCGGTCTTGAGCATTGCAGTATCCTTCCAGACCATGTTGTCGTTCAAAACGTCGTTCACCGCGAGCACGACGAAGCGATTCCCGTGGAAGTGGATCGGATGTTGCATCGGATGCATCGAAGTCGGGTCGTTCACGATGCGCACCTTGACGAGATCACCGAGTTTGAGTTTCCAGATCACATCGGTGTTTTCCTTTCCTGTCGCCTCGTCACGCATGATCCAGCGCACCGTCTCCGAAGTCGAGTAGGTGTTCATGTCCCCCATGTCGTCCTCCCACTCGATAGGTACTGGAGTGCCCATCATGCCCCCCATTGCTCCCCCGCCACCGTGGTCATGTCCGCCGGAGGACATCCCGCTCATGCCGCCGCCCGTCATGAGGCCCATCACCTTTGCCATGTCGAATGTGACCAAGAGGCGCAACACTTTTTCGGGAGGCTTCACGAGATACGCACGAAGCTTGTCGAACTCTTTTTCCAATTGCACGCTCGTTCGCAACTCGTCAAAGGAAGGGCCGATCGGGGGGACGGGATCACCCGCGACCGAAACCTCGCCAAGCGTATAGACCTTCGTTGGTGTGCGATGTTCGAGCGGATAAGAACCCGCGGCGGAAAAGTGGACGTCAATGACCGCACGTTCAGACGGACCGAGCAAAACACTTTCGACGAATGTTTCTTTCTCGTAACGGCCGTTGTCGCCGCCGACCAACTTCATGCGTGCTCCGGCAATGCGAAAGTCGAAGGGACGCACCGTCGCCGCATTCGTCACGAACAGGCGATGGACTTCGCCCGGCTCGGCTTTGATCGTATATGACGTTTTTCCGTTCACCAGAAGCGTGTTGCCGAAGCGGCCCATGAGCGCATGCGTGCTGTATTTTTTACTATACGGCGCGATGTGGCCGTCTTCCATAAGCACATCGGAAAGAAAAAGTGTCTCCTCGTGGTCGGCGGGCGACCAATACGTTCCGTCCTTCGGCGTGACAAGAAAGTTGCCGTACAATCCCATGTTCTGCTGGAGATCCTCGCGCACATGCGGGTGATACCAAAAGACGCCGGGGTCGGTGAACGTAAGGACGTAGTCGAATGTTTCGCTCGGCAAGACGTCGGGTTGTACGATGTGCGTACCGTCGAATTCATTGGCCATCCGCACACCGTGCGAGTGGAGCAAGGTCGGCATGTCGGTCTTGTTCACAAAACGAATGGTGACGGTGTCGCCCTCCCCCACCCGAATCGTCGGTCCGGGGACTGAACCGTTGTAGGCAAGCATGGTGACCTTCTTGCCGCCCAACTCCTCGGTCACCGCACTCGCAACAAGTTCGTAGATGTCGCCGTTCTTGAGGCGCACCTCGCCTGTTTCAACCGCCTCCGGAAGCAGGGACACGGAAGACTTTTGCCCGCCCGAGAGGACACTAAAAACAACAAATACCCCAACGAGTGCCAGAATGAAGAAAAGAGTTTTTTTATGCATGGTCGGTCATCAACTCTTTCCAGTATAGCAGACCCAAATCCGACGATACACACATGGTACAAAAAAACCGGGCAATGCCCGGCCTAAGGCCCCGTCCATAAATAAGTTCTACAAAATATGGACGTGGCACAAGGGACCGTAGCCACAAATAACGATGACATTATTTGTGGACGGGCCCTAAGTCCTCGATTGAGCGCGCTTCACATTGTGCGCCAAACCCGTCATTTCCAACATGCGGATGTACATCCAGCCGACGTCGAACTCATACCACTGAAACGAGAGCTTCGCGGACGTCTCGACCCAATGGTGGTTGTTGTGGAGCTCCTCGCCGCCGATCAAAATACCCCACGGAAGGATATTGCGCGACGCATCCTCTTCCTTGGTGATGCGATGAAAGCTCGCGAAACTGCGGTAACCCCATGCGTGTCCGACGCCGTTAATGATGCCGGCGGCAAATACAGGGATCCAGAACATTTGGATCACCCAGATCGCGAGACCGACCCAGCCGAATAACACGATATTGACTGCGGGAAGGAGGAGGAGGGCGCCGAGTTTTGCGTGACGCGCATAGATTCTGCGTTCCACCCAGTCGTTCGGCGTATTGGACCCGTATCGCTCAAGTGTTTCCGCGATGTGGGACTCGCGCACGTAAGAACGGACTCCGCTCCAGAGCACCCACTTCCACATGAAGACGGCGCGGCGCCACGGACCCTCGAGTCTCCGTAGCGTCACCTGCGGAGAGTGCGGGTCCTCCGCAGTCTCGCACTTTGCGTGGTGTTTGCGATGGATCGCGGTCCACTCTTTGGTGATCATCCCCGTCGTGAGCCAAAGCCAGAAACGAAAAAAGTGGCTTGCGAGAGGATGAAGGTCGAGTGCGCGATGTGCTTGATGGCGGTGGAGATAAATGGTCACCGAAACAATGGTCACATGCGTCAGTGCGAGTGTGACGAGAGCGTATCCCCACCACGGGAACGAGAAAATCGGAAGAAGCAAATCCACGAATTTCCTTTCTTTGCAATACCAATGACGAAGAACTTGCTTTCAAGAGCATAGCAGAGATCACAAAATGCACCAGTGAAGTAGCACTCGGATTAGGAATTACTTTAGATCATTGGCGTATTTCTTGAGCATTGTTCGGAGTATGCATCCGCGACAATGCGACAACACTCCGAGATACGAGGCGACAATAGCAGAGAATGTTTCTTGAGTGATCTTGCCTTTTTCGAAAGCATGTCGAGCGTCTGTCGTCTTCTTCGATATCCGCTTCTTTGTACTGGTGCGGAGCACAAGCGCATGCGGAAGCACGATGTAGCCAAGAAAATCGATCCCTTGACGCAACTTCCGTATTTCCACTTTGTGCGGATGGAGTTGAAGTAACAGTTTTTGACGAAGAAAAACGGTAATTTCTTCGAGTGCGTTTTCAAGAAGGGTGCGGTCGGAATGGAGAATCACAAAATCATCGCAGTAGCGAAAATAGTATTTTGCTTTGATCTCGTGTTTGACAAACCGATCAAGCTCGTTGAGATACATATTCGCAAATAACTGGCTTGTGACATTCCCCAGCGGCAACCCTTTCCCCGGCACTTTTACAAAACTGGCGAGCAGTGTGTCGAGAAGCAAAAGCAGGTTAGGGTCAGTGACTTTTCCTACAATAAGGGATCGTAAGATACCGTGATCAATCGAATCAAAGAATTTTCGCACATCACACTTGAGCGCAAAAGCGGGTGTGCGCCAGTTCCTGCTTGCCTTGCGGCACGCACGCAGGAGGCGCTCCACACCGAAATGCGTTCCCTTTCCCACGCGGGATGAAAAAGAATCGAAAATGAAGTGCTTATCAACGATCGGGTAGAGGACGCGAAAGAATGCCTGATGGAGGACCCGGTCACGGACGCTTGCCTTGTGAATATGCCGCCGCTTCGGGTCACAGACATAAAAACCTACGTATGGCCCGTGAACATAAGTCTTTTCCGAAAGTTCTCGGTGCAACTGAAAAATGTTGTTTTCGAGATGGAGTTCAAAAAGCGCAACCTCACGTTTCTTGCGTTTTCCTCCTTTAAACTCGTTCCACGCCGCGAGCAGATTTGCTACACTTATTACATCATGAAAAATACGACTATGATGCCCCCCCCCCCAGCGACCCCAGTGATATTACGATCATTCATGGTATAAAAAAATTATACGCGACTATTTATCAAGCAGGCAAGAAACTCCCTAAAAGCGATAAGCTCGGCATACACGGGCATGTGGAAGGAGTGACACTCGACGCAATGGGCGACATCATTCGTGCGGCATTTGCACCAAAGGTGCAAAAACTCCCAACACTCGAGCGCGTACGTATTTCTCTTGAAGTGATCAAACATCTCGTCCGCACCGAACATGAACTGCGAATCATTGACGAAAAAACATATCTCCGCATTGCCGAACTCATCGTCGAAACGTCAAAGATGACCAACAGTTGGATCAGGTATCTTATGGGAAACGCACGACCTCCCGCTCAATAAAATCAAGCGAGAGGTTTGCTGAAACTTCTGACGGGGACCATTCGCAGAGTTCGCGTACGACCGATTGTAGCCGTTCACGTTGAACCTGCCGTTCGACGGATTCCAGTTCGCGTACAACGCGTTGCCATCCGAAGCGAGCGAGCCCCTTTCTGTGCATACTCTTCCTTTTCACCGCTCTCCTGGTGTCCCTTACCTTCCATATTTTGCCAAGGTCTCTGTGTTGTCCCGCAGTCACGGGCAATGTGCCGCATCAGTTCGAAACCGAATGATCTATGCGCAAGTATTCACAGGCAGTTTCATGTTATTGGCAAATTGTCATTCCGAATTTATATAATTCGGAACCAACTTTACAGCCACGCTCATTGTACATGAGACAAAACTTCCTCGCATTGCCGAAGCAATGCGAGGAAGGGTAAAAAGGTGAAAGGATTAAGCGAAAACTGCTTGACGGGGACCATCCGCAGAGCCCGCGCACGACCGACCGTAGCCGTCCACGTCGAACGTGCCGCTCGACGGATACCAGCCCGCGCACAACGCGCAGCCACCCGAAGCGAGCGAGGAGGTGATCGTCCACCCCTTCTCATCAAGGTGACGTCCCGTCCTCACAAAATAGCGCAATTCGGCAACGAGGCGCTCTTTCGGATTCATGAAGATCAGCCCTTCCTTCGTCGCGACATCATAGCTTTTGTTCCGATGCTCGAGATCCGGCTCGACGCCACCGCGATACCCGACGGCATACGTGTTCGTCGGCCGCGCTTGTTGCGCTGTACACTTGTCGAGGTCATCGTAATACTTCCACGACGGAAAATGTTTTGCGCAGAGTACAAACAGTTGCTCGTTCGTGAGGGAAGCCGGGATGATCGCAATCTCGGTGAAATCCGCCGGACACTCCGGCACCATGAGGTCATCAATCTCAACGGCAACACCGAGCTTCACCCAGAATTGTTGTTCGGCAGTGAGGCGAGGATCGGGTATGAGTTCCATCTCAAGCGCCTTGAGTGCAGTAGCCAATGCGCGACGTTTCGCCGTCTTATTCGTCGCCAACCTTTGCATGAGTGCGAAGGAGGGCTGGGCTTTTGCCACCGCAAGGGCAATTTCGCCTGTGAGTATTGCGTACTGCTCCAGCGTCGCCGGCTTCAGGTCTGTTCCAGTGGCTTTTGCCATGGTCTGTTCCTTTTCAAAGAAAATTTCCGTACGAGGCCCGGAAAGATGGCTTTTGCTACTCAAAGAATCGTAGCATGCCTTATCAAATTAGTCAATCTCTGGGGTGGAGCGTGGTTGCGTATCATAAGTACTATGCCCGATATGCTTACGCACACGCTCATGCACCCCGACGATCCGGTGGTGAAACACTTTCCCCGGCTCACGCCATCGCAGATTTCCGCACTCAAGAAACTGGGGCTCGCGACGATCCGCGACCTTTTCTATCACTTTCCCGTACGCCACGTCGACGCCGGAAAATCCTCTCCAATCGAACTTGCGGCGGACGGCGAACGTACGACCCTCTACGGGCAAGTGGAAAAGACCGGAACGAAACGTTCGTTTCGCGGCCATGTGCCGATGGGCGAAGCGACACTCCGAGACAACACCGGAACGATAAAACTCGTATGGTTCCATCAGGCCTACATGGCCAAGATGATCGCTCCGGGAGATTTCGTACGCGCATCGGGTACAGTAAAGAAACGCGGCAATACGGTCTCCATCATCAATCCGGAAATAGAAAAGGTCCCCGCGCTTCCGGGTGACCTTTCACCTTCATTGTTCGAAGGAGGCGGGATAAGCAGAGAGGAGCGATTCTTCCCCGTCTATCCCGAATCCCGCGGCATGAGCTCGCGCTGGTTCTATCATGCGCTCAAAAAGGTGTTGGGGAGCGGACTGGCGGAAACGCTCGAAGATCCGATACCCGAGGACATACTCAAACACTACAACCTCCCCACGCTTTCTACCGCGCTCATCTGGATTCACACCCCGCGCGACGAAAAACACGCGCAGTCCGCAAGAAAACGTTTTGCATTTGAAGAGATATTCCTGATCCAGCTCGAGCGCCAACGCGGACGCTTGCGGTATGAAAAAAATCCCGCGTTCACCATCGTTCCCGAACATTCCGGACTGGACCGTTTCGTCGGAGACTTCGGCTTTCCGCTGACTCCTGCGCAAGAGCGTGCGGTGAAGGCGGCGCTTGCAGATTTCGCGAGTACCCGCCCGATGCTCCGCCTTTTGGAGGGCGATGTGGGAAGCGGGAAGACGGCGGTCGCGGCGACGACGGCCTATGCGACGGTGCACACACGTCCCGTCGGCCAGAGTTTCGGGAATCTGCAGGTCGCATATATGTGTCCGACGGAGATACTCGCGGCACAGCATTTCGAATCCTTCATCAAGTTCTTCGTCGGCTCGGGAATAGCGGTCGGGCTTATGACCGGAAGCGGTTGTCGAAAGTTCCCGTCAAAGGTCGATCCTTACGGTTGGACGGACATCTCGCGCGCACAATTTCTCAAGTGGGTCGCGGAGGGCGTGATACCCATCGTGATAGGCACACACGCGCTCATTGAGAAGCGTGTGAAATTCAAACACTTGGCGTACGTCATCATCGACGAACAGCACCGCTTCGGCGCGCGACAACGCGCAAAGCTCGTGCAAAAGGACGGGAAGGCACCGCACTTGCTCTCGATGACCGCAACGCCGATCCCCCGCACGCTCGCCTTGACGCTCTACGGCGACCTCGACCTCACGCTCTTGGACGAAATGCCGCGCGGAAGAAAACCCGTCCGGACCGAGATCGTTCCGCCGGGGCGGCGCGCGGAGACCTATGAAAAAGTACGGAGCGAACTCCGAGCGGGACGACAGGCGTACATCATCTGTCCGCGTATCGACGAGCCGGACCCGACAAAGGAAATGGCGCTTGAGGCAAAGTCGGTGAAAGCGGAAGCGGTGCGCCTCAAGGCAAAAGTATTTCCCGAATACGAAATAGGGATACTCCACAGCAAAATGAAGCCGCAGGAGAAAGACCGCGTCATGGAACGTTTCGCGGCAGGCGAGATACACATCCTCTGCGCGACCTCCGTCGTCGAAGTGGGCGTCAACGTGCCGAATGCAACAACGATCGTGATCGAGGGGGCAGAACGTTTCGGTCTTGCACAACTCCACCAATTGCGCGGGCGGGTCCTCCGCAGTACTCACCAAGCGTACTGTTATCTCTTCTCGGAAACGAAAGGCGAGAAGACCTTTGCGCGGTTAAAAGCCCTCACGACGGCGAAGAACGGTTTCGAGCTTTCCGAAATGGACCTCGCGCTTCGCGGTGCCGGCGAACTTGGCGGCGGCAAACAGTGGGGCATTTCCGACATCGGCATGGAGGCGATCAAGAATTTGAAAATGGTCGAGGCGGCGCGCGAAGAGGCAAAGCGATTGCTCACCGAAGATATCACGCTCAAAAAATATCCGCTCCTTCACGAGCAGCTCAACGCACGGGAAGCTCCGACGCATTTTGAATAAGCGCCCCCGCCCGAGCGGCCAGTTACATAGTGCGATCTCATGAGATCAAAAAAGGCGCCCCGCTTGAAACGGGACGCCACTTTTCACTTCTTCGGGCAACCTTTGTCACCGCAGAGGAAGCGGACAATCGCTTCGTCGGTCGCTTTGATGTCGATCCGCACGACGCCGTCAATGATAGAGAATTCAGACCCTCCGACCACCAGGACTTCACGGGAGTGCGCGTACGCGAGCGCGTCGATTATGCGGGGGTTTTTCGTGACGCGGCCGGTAAAGAACTTGTGGCACGACTCCTTTTCCACCAACAGGGAACAATAGAATCCGTTGGTAAACATCTGTACCACGACCTCTCGCTCGCTCTCTCGGATCAGCACCACCTGATCGACCGCGGACGACGAAACATCCGGGAGCGGAGCGGCGGACACCGAAACGGGGGCTATGGGCGACTCTTGTCGCCCGCAACCCGCTACGGCGAAAAGAGCGGCGGCGCTTAATGCCGCGACGAGTGCGGCGGTTCCGACTTTCATTCCACACCTCCACAGGAGGATCTTCCGCTCTCCACACTACTCGTGCGCACATATCTGTCAAACGAAAATACAAGGTCGGTTCTTGAAGAACTAATTCCTAAGCCTGTCCCGTACCGCCGTCTACGGGTGGTATCGGGGGTCCGGCCTAGTATTTTATGTGAACAGTTTCTTCTGACACAAAAAATCCGCCCTGTCCGGACAGGGCGGATGTCTTCTATTTATCTCTACCCAATTCACGCAGTTTTTTCTCCGTGGCATCACGAAAGTGCTTTTCCCACATGGCGAGGGATCTTTTCCCGAGCGTGAGTTCTGCGGGATATTCCTCGAAGAACCATGTCTTCCACTCTGCGACCGGAACATTCTTCGGCGCCGCGTGAACGATCATACCGTCAACGACAAATTCATGATAGGTCTTCCTTTGCTGCAAGGAGACCACTCCGGACCACAACTTTTTGGTCGGGTCGGCCTTGTCGTAGACGGTGAGCACATCGCCGTTCTCAAGCACATGCAGACCTTCATACGCCCACATCCCCTGCGGATGTAAGAGCTTCCAGAGATGTTCCTTCGTCGTTTTACACTCGCCGCCAAAGTCCCGTTTCGGCGCACGCTTGCTCTGTTTCTTATTCCACACGCGTCCGCATTTCTCACACACGAAAGTTTCCGGATCGGGGATGCTTATGAAGCGCTCGTCCTGAAAACTCCAGTGACAACCCTCGGTGCCCGTCTCAAAGAAAAGATGGCAGACGCCGCGGAATGTGACGCTTGTTTGCTTTCCCATCGCCGCTCCTTGGTAAAGATCTCTCCGCAGTATAAAAGTCACCGCTCACGCGGACAAGGTTGCGTATCGCGGTTCATGTGGCACACTAGCGCCTGCCCGAAAGCGCGCCTTCCGCGGGCGCCCTGGGATTACGTTCTTTCTCGGGAAGTTTGTCGATGGGGAGCGGAAAGATGCTGTCGTCATGCCGCGAGTCAAGAAGCGTGCTTTCGATCTTGTAGCGATGTACGAGAAACCCCGCCTTCGTGAGGGTGGAAACCAGCGCAAGCATGCGATCTTTCATGTCGGAATACGAAACGCTACGGCCGGTACAAAACGCATCGTTCTTCGACATCGTCGGTGTTTCCTCCTTGCGTTTTTGCATGAGCAAGGTCGCCACGTGGAATTTATATGCTTTCGCAATACGGCGGAAAACTTCGTGGGTATCGCCGAAGACCGGCTCTATCGTCACGTGCGCTTCATAGTAGTGCCGTGCGGCGCGGCGGTTCTCGAGCTTCACGACCGCCTCCTCGAGCAACTCTTCGAGCTCCCAATCTTTGTTGCGCGCGAGCGCAGCCAAGATGAATAGGATGTCGCCCAGTTGTTTGCACTCGTGTCCGGTTAAATTCCGGTAGATATAGAAATGGCCCGTCTGTTGAGCGATAATAGTTGTGTCAAGCAATTATTCA
>Ga0155322_139_pt1 | contig 14669 bp, 10 predicted proteins | sample RifCSPhighO2_02_FD_106290 | JGI IMG/M metagenome (GOLD analysis project Ga0155322, IMG submission 106290) | Candidatus Lloydbacteria bacterium RIFCSPHIGHO2_02_FULL_54_17 | reverse complement strand
GTTGAACTGTTTTCTGATGGTGCGCTACAAAATACGGACGAGGACCCCGGAAATACGTTGTCGTTGTTTTGTTTTTAACGGGACACGAGTGGGTCGAACCTTAGGAATTGACTCTTCAGGGTTCGACCTTGTATTTCGCTAGGTATGAACTTGTGCACAAGTCGCTTAGTTGACAAAAGATTACATGATAAACTATATCCCATGAGGGTCCGTCCATATTTGTGCAAAAATATTGCGGGCGCCCTTGGTGCTACTGTTTTTTTCTTCAGTGCGTGTGTACCGCTCGCGGCTTCCGCCTCGTCGGTGCTTGACATCGCCAATGCAATCAAAGCGCTCCCCCCAAGCTCGCAAACCACCCTTTGCGCTGCAGACGCCGCAGACTGTGCAACGTTCTTGTCCAACCCGACACTTTCAACACTTGCGAACCTCAACTCAACGACCTTAAGCACGATACTCAACAACAGTTCGGTGAGTTACTTGGTGCCGACCCTCGACACAAGCATCCTTTCTACGCTTTCTACCAGCGGGACGTTGAATGATACGCTCTCGGGTCTTACCTCTACGGTGCTTCAGACCTTTACTGCACCGTCTTTTTCAAGCCTTACCACAACCGCCATCTCAAGCATGCTCGGCGGAACAGACGCCTTGAATCCGTCCATCCTCGGCAGTTTAAGTACGAGCTTGCTCACGGGATTCTCGGGGTCAGACATTACTTCGATACTCGGGAGTAGCCTCCTCTCCGCGACCGACCTCCAGAACCTCCCCTCAACACTGTTCAACCAACTCGGCTCCACTCAACTCTCAAGCATCTTGACCATGGATCCGTCGTCCATACTGAGCAACCTCAGCGGAAGCCTGCTCACGGGATTCGACACCTCGGGTGTCATCAGTGACGCATTCAACAGTCTCGCCAGCTCGCCCGGCGGGTCGACGATCATTGGATTGCTTCCGGGAAGTTTGCTCGGAAGCATCACGGACACAACCATGATTGCGGGAATTCTCGACGGCTTTAGCCAAACGTCGCTCAATGCGCTTACCGATACATTTTTTTCCTCGTTTTCGACCGAGACGATGACGGGCCTGTTGAGCTCCATGTCGACCGACCTCATGAATCAGCTCGGCGGAGAATTGCTCTCGGGATTCGAATCTCTCGACCTCGCGAGTATTTTCAACGGGATGGACTTGAGCGCACTCGGCGATCTCGGGTCGATCTTCACAAGCCTCGACCTCTCCACATTTAGCGACCTGCTCGGCACCGACACTATCGCCGGCTTTCTCTCCGGTGACGTAATCGGAAGTATAACCTCTATGTTCTCCGGCGTAGAAGGCGGAATAATTTCCGGTGCACTCGACGCGCTCGGCGCGGGGGGACTTACCGCACTTGGGGGTGATGTCGTTGGCTCACTCATGGGAAGCGTGTCGGGTCCCGTCATGGACGCCGTCATGGGTGCGGTGGGCGGTGACGTGATGAGCACCATCACCTCGTTAACAGGTATCAGCATTCCCGGCCTCGGCGGTTTTGGCCTCTTCGTTCCCGTCAACGACAAGTCGCTCAATTCCGCGTTCAAGTCCTACTCCTCGGCGTTCAACAAGTATGCCTCGAACATGGACCAAATACTAAAGTCGAGCCCCGACTCCCTTCGCAACATCATCACCGGCGCCAACCCTCAAGGTGAAGCTATTAAGGAATGCGAAGAGGGCGACGCTGAAGATCTGGCATTTGCATACACCAATCCCCCTGAACCATGGGCAAAAGCGGCCGCAAGCTCGACGCAATACGGCTTCGCCCAGCTTCCGCTTGCCATACCAGGAGAGGGCGAATACGTGCAAGTCAATAAATCCGGCTCTCTCCGATGCCTCCTTCAGGAGATTATCGGCTACCAGAAGATATCCCTCTTTACACAGATTCACGGACTCCTCAAGCAGTACATCTCCGATGCACAGCAACAACAACTTTCGAATAAACTCTTAAACAAGATTAACGCCGCCAACTTGAGCTGGGCAAAGGAGGGCGAGCAGGTCACCCAGTCGGCAACCGGCGTGCGGACAACAGAGGCGGTCTATGTGGAGAACTCCGACCAATCGCAGTTCGCGAGAAACACGCGCACATCCGAAACCATCATTGCTCAGGCGGCCGCACAAGACGGCGACCCTGTCGGTTCGCTCAACCTCTGCAACCCGCTCGAAACAGCGACGGCGGTAGCGATCAACGTGCGCGACGACACGGAGGACGCGAGAAACTACATTCCGGAAGTAACCCGCTGTACAACTTCCGCGGGTTCCGTATCTGCTTATATGGACAATGCAAACGCAGAAATATCTGATATGGACGGGGCGTTCTTCGAACTCGGCGACATGATGAGAAACCTTCAAGATTCACCGCTCGGTGCACAAGCGATTGTCCGCGCCGAGACAGATCGCCGCCTTGAACAAGACAGACAGCGCTACGCTGAAGCACGCGCCAATAGCGGCTTCCAACCGACAATCAAATGCTCCGGTGCGACGGGTGATCCGTACTGCGACCCGGCATTCACGACGGAAACAACATCGGGAGCACAGAACCAAGAGACCGTCGTCTCCGCGGTCGAAAGCGGCAAGGACCAGATTGCCGGTTCCGAGACGCTTGACTCAACATCAGCGAATGCGGCGGAAAATATCTCCACCGAAGCAAACACGACGGAGGGCGGGGTGGCGGGATACAGTTCAGCCGCACTCGCATCGTCAACAGCGCCGGTGAACGCACTCATCCACGAGCTCTACGACACCATCCAGATAGGATATTTTGATCTCAACAAAAATCAGGAGGACTGGGCGTCCGCGGCCTTGCTCAACATCTACGACATGATGAAATTTAACGACAAACTGCCTGAGGTTGCCATCGATCGCGGGTCCGGAACATCCGAGACTAGCGACACCGACTCCGACAGTGCAGCTGTATACGTCGACTTCTAAACCATGCAACCCTCCGCAACGCACAAAAGAATGTTCGGGTTGGGCACGAAACTGGCAATACTTGTCTTGCTTATCGGACTCGTCATGCCGACAACCGTATTCGCCATGCATACTGACCCCGTAACGGGTGCGGCCGGCAAACACTTTTTGGGCGTAGATTGGGGAGTGGCAGGGAGTACCTTCTGGGACAACACAAAAAACCTCGTCGTTAATCCCAGAGATCAAATAGGTAGAGCGGCATCGATCGTGGGTTCAGGGGTAGCGGAACTACTTGGAGAACTCGTTACAAAGGCACTTGAGGGACTTTCGTGGGTTATTCTACAGGTTGCAGGATTTTTTCTGCAGATTACGGCGGCGATCATGGAACTCGCCATCGTGATGACTATCCAGATGGATCTCAGTAAACTCGCGGTCGTCACGGTCGGATGGACGGCGGTACGCGACTTTGCGAACATGTTCTTCATTTTTGCATTGCTCTATATCGCCATACAGACGATACTCGGCTTGGCGGGGGGTGGCGCGAAGCGCTGGATCGCGCACCTCATCATCGCGGCGATACTCATCAACTTTTCTCTTTTTGCAACGACGGTGGTGGTCGACGCGGGAAATATTCTTGCCGTTACCTTCTTCAACAAATCCCAAGCCACCCAAGGAGCGGGAGGAAAAATTCTATCCATAAAGGACCAAATTATCGGCGGACTGGGGATGCAAACCACCCTCGCAAGCGTAAACAACGGCAAAGGCGGCACGGTCACGGTTACTCCCGTCGCACAGATCATCATTAACGTGGGTGGCGCCATCTTTATGGTAATTGCGGGATATGTCTTCCTCGCCGCAGCGCTCATGATGGTCACCCGCACGATCATGCTTGCCGTCCTCATGATCTTTTCGCCGTTCGCATTCATGGCGTTCGGTCTCCCTAAACTCGAACAATACGGCCACCAGTGGCTCGACAAGCTCATCAAGCAGACTTTTGTCGCCCCCATGTTTCTTTTCATGTTGTATTTGAATCTTACCGTCATCAACGGCATGAATCAGGCGGGGAGTCTCCTTGGTCCCGTCCAGAACATGACGTGGTCGTCGGTATTCAGCGGGGAGAGTTCGTCCTATCTACTTGTTTTTAATTATATTATTCTGATCGGCTTCTTTATCTCCTCGATTTCCGTTGCAAACGGCTTTGCCGGCGGTGTGGGGAGCCACGCGCAGGGATGGGCAAAGTCGGCAACAAAGTGGGCGGGCGGAATGGCCGCCGGCGGTGCCGTCGCCGGCGGTGCTTGGGGCATGCGTCAGACGGCAGGAGCGTACGGTCAAGGCAAGCTCAAAGACGAGAAGTGGGTACAGGAGCAAAACAGGCTTGTGGCAAAGGGTGGAATGGCGGGACGTCTTGCCAACCTCAAACTCGCCGCCGCAGGTGGCACGGCGCGCGCAACGTTCGATCCGCGTGCGACAAAGTTCGGACAAAAAGTACTTACGGGTGGCGGACACATCGACATCGGCCAAGCGGGAGGAAAGGGTGGTTTCCAAGCAACAGGAAGCGCTCTTGGTAAGGTAAGTCTCGGCGCCGTCGGCTACACCGGTACCGACCGCGACAAAGAGACCTTAGCAATCGCCGAAGAGCGCTACAAGAACGACCCCGTAGCAAAAGAGGCATATCTCAAGGCGAACTTAGGAACTATCTCCGCAAGAGACGAAAGCGGAAAGCTAAAGGGAGAAACGTTGGGTGAAAAACTGAAAAGTTACGTGGTCGGAGAAGAACGTTACGGCAAAGAGGGCGAGTTCAAAACCGCACGACAGACCATTGAACGTGAAAAGGTAACCGCAGAGGCAAAGAAAAGCCTCAAGGACGCGACGAAGCAATTCGGTGACACACTAGAAGAGATCAAGGCGGGACGGATGACCGAAGAGGACGGGAAGAGGGCCGGTGAGGCGGCAGCGGAGGCGATAAAGAAGTCCCTCAGCGTGTTAAACGGGAAAGAAGCGGCAGAATTGCTCGACAACAAACAACTCCAAATGGCGCCGGTCATCGCCGCACTCAATAATCAGCACCTATCAGGGCTGAACACGCGCACCGACCTTGCGCCGGAGACCATCGCCGCAATCACGAACGGTGTTGTCACGAACGGCACCGACAGCGCACGCAAGTACCTCCGCAACCAAGCCCGCATCGGGAGTGGCACCTTCCAGGTCGACGCCGAGAAAGAGCTTGAGCGCCTTACGAAAGACTACAACACCGAGAAAACCGCTTTCGAGAGCAACCCCAGCCCGACGCCGGAGAAAGTCGAAGAATGGAAGAAAAAAGCGCAGGAACTCCGCGGGCAATCCTCAAGATTCCTCGGCATGATGGAAACGAATGAGATTGCGGAGCTCGACGACGCGCTGATCGCGCATGAGATGGTCATCGAGGGATACGCTTCGAACTCAAAGGTGCAGAGCAAGATCCGCGAACGCCTGAATAGTAACCTCTACAGCGATACGGTGGCACCGGTTCTGCAAGCCCGATTTGGAAAACAAACACCTCCGGAACCTTCGCGGATCGTCATTCCTGAAGGCGCACGTACGGCAGGTCCCGTAACACCACCGACGCCCCAGGGACCCGTCACGCCACCCGCAACCAACACGCCACCGACATCTGAAGCCCCGCGGATAATCGTTCCATAGGATTCTTAATGTGACCTAGAAACATCAACATGCCTACTATAAGCACACAACAGATCCCTTGGGCAAAATTGCCGCAAAGAGTCCGCGAGGTCTTAAGCGCCGAGGAGACGATCGACATCTTGGAAAATATCGGTGTGAAATACGGATTGAGCGAACTTGACCGAGGCTTCCTTATGCGCATCACCGGAAAACTTTTGAACGGCGCCCTTCCGCCGACCGAATTCGTCAAAAAGATCGTCGAGGACATCGATATTTCGAGAGATCAGGCGATATCCATCGCACAGGAAATCAATCGCGACATTTTTAACGAGATCAAGGATCAGCTGCTGAACGAAGTTCACGCCAAAGGAGCGCCTGCGGGAACGGTGCCGGCGAGCCCGAATACGCCAACAAAGAGCAACTTCCCTCCGCAGATGTCGACCGTCGGTCCGACGCATGTGGGAAGCATCTTCGAGCAAAAATTGGGCGGAGCATTCCGCGTGAAAAGCGAGGCGATCCGCTACGAGGGCACGGCAACCCCTCCCCCGGTCGCACCTGGAACACCCCAGTTCTCGATCCCCAAAAAACCGACGGAAGTGAAGATACCGCCGGCGCAGGCGTCACCACCACCGAGATCGTAATTGCAGATTTAAGAAATAAGATTTAGGAATTAAGCTTAAATCTTAAATCCTACCTCTTAAATCTTGTCTTTTGCTCAAGGACGGACCTTGTATTTCAAGCACCTCATTATGCAATCCCGTTAGAGGTCACGGACCCGAACAAACTTCATAAAAATGATAAGCCGAACAACTATTATCAGTGGTACTCGGGTGCTGACGTGGACAAAGGGGTCCGCGTCCTACCTCTAACGGGATGCAATTCCAAGTTCCGCAATTTTTGGACGTCGAGGATAAGATCATCGGGCCCTTCACGATCAAGCAATTCCTCTACCTTGCGGGCGGCCTCGGTATGGGTTATCTGGCTTTTCGCTTCATCCCGTGGATAGGTATCATCCTCGGCCTTGCTTTTGCCGCCTTCGGTGCCACCCTCGCATTCTATAAGTTCAACAATAAACCCTTCATTTTCATCCTCGAGTCGGCGTTCAGCTACATCAAAAGCACCCGATTTTACGTCTGGAAGAAGAAGGAGAAGGCCGCAGAAGCAGAGCTCAATCTGAACAACTTCAAGCCCACCAAGCGCGAGACCGGACTGTCTGCAAAATCGCCGGTCTCAAGCAAATTGAGCGACCTTTCGTGGTCAATGAACGTAACGACGAAAGAAGACGAGGACCAGAAACGCATGGACGCCTTGGGGATTTAGAGTGGGGTTGAAGTCAAATGCCGAGGTCGAAGAAACGCATGGATCCGTTGGGGATTTAAGAGATAGGGTTAAGGACTTAGGCTTAACCCCTAAATCTTTCCTCTTAAATCCTGACCTATTTCTGTTCAAATTGCACGCAATACAAGGAGAGGCCTTGGGCATCAATTCTTAAGGTCCGACCTTGTATTGTGTGGGGAGAACGCGGGCGTCTTTAGGCAAAAAACGGGGTATAATAGAGCAACATGGCGATCCCAGGAAAACCCACACAGGACTTCATGCCGATCAAGGATATCAAGAACGGTGTCCTTGTCTTAAATAGTGGCGACCTCCGAATGCTCATCATGACCTCGTCGCTTAATTTTGGCCTCAAGTCGGCGGATGAGCAGGCGGCGATCATTCTCCAATTCCAGAATTTCCTCAATTCGCTTGAATTCCCCATCCAGATATACATCCAGTCGAAACGGCTCGATATTCGGCCTTACATCAAAATGCTCGAAGACCGCGAGAAACTCCAGTTAATCGACGCCATGAAGATACAGACGCACGAATATATCGGTTTCATCCGTGACTTCACGAGCCGCACGAACATCATGTCGAAGACTTTCTTCATCGTCATTCCTTATAACAAGCCGAAACAGGTGGGAAAATCCGGCGGCCAGGGGCTTTTGGGCGGCATATTTCTCGGAAAGAAGGGTGGTGCACCGAAAAAGCAGACAGAAGAAGAGACGCAGAACTTCGAGGAAGCCCGGATCCAGCTTGAACAGCGCGCATCAATCGTGGAACAGGGCCTCGCTCGTTGTGATATCAGGACGACACGCATCGGCACAGAAGAGATCACTGAACTTTTTTACCGCAAATTCAATCCCGGCGAGTTGGAAGGTGCCGTCGCCGCACCATGAGTCAAATCCAAGGTCTGTCCTTCAAGTACAAGGTCCGACCTTAAGAATCAATCCCAAAGGTCGGACCTTGTACTTGAAACCATCTTATGCCAGAAGCACAAAAAAATTTTCAAATCGTGAATACCGGCGGGATGCTCCCCGAAGATATTTACGCCGCGACAAATCTCGACATGAAGGACATCCTTGCGCCTGCGGCAATCAAGGTGACCCCGAAAGACCTCTACGTCGGCGAAAAGATATTGCGGACGCTCTTTGTGATTTCGTACCCGCGCTTTCTCACGCAGGACTGGTTCACCCCCGTTGTGAACCTAGACAAGGTCTACGACGTTTCAATCATGATACATCCGGTCGAGACCGAACTTGCGCTCCGGACATTCCAAAAGAAGGTGGCGGAAGTACAAAGCCAGATCAACGAACGCGAGCGCAAAGGATTCGTCCGCGACCCGGTGCTCGACGTCGCCTATCAGGACCTTGAAGATCTCCGCGACAAGCTTCAGCAGGCACAGGAGAAGCTTTTTGACGTCGGCATCTACATCACGATCTATGCCAACGACAAAAACGAGCTCGACAAAGTGGAAGGGGAGTTAAAATCCATCCTTGACTCCCGTCTCGTCTACCTCAAGCCGGCGATCTTCCAGCAGGTGGAAGGGTATCGAAGCGTGCTTCCCCTTCTTACCGACGAGCTTGAGGTACATTATAAGCTGAATTCTGCGCCTCTTTCGTCGATCTTCCCGTTCGTCTCTTTCGACCTTACTAGCGACAAGGGGGTCCTCTGGGGCATCAACCGACACAATGCATCACTTGTTTTGTTCGACCGTTTTTCGATGCCAAACTACAACTCCGTAACGTTCGCCGTCTCCGGATCGGGGAAATCCTATACGACGAAACTGGAGATATTGCGCACACTTATGTTCGATGCCGACGTCATCGTCATCGATCCTGAACAGGAGTACAAATTCCTTGCGGAAGCGACGGGCGGACACTACTTCAACATCTCACTCAATTCGGAGCATCACATCAACCCGTTCGACCTTCCTGTTCCGCGCGACGACGAATCGCCCGCGGATGTTTTGCGCTCAAATATCATTTTCCTCGTCGGACTCTTCCGCATCATGTTGGGCGGTCTCACACCGGAAGAAGACGGCATCATCGACCGCGCCGTCGCCGAAACTTATGCGCTCAAAGACATCACCGCAGACACGAACTTCGTCGACCTTGAGCCGCCGCTCCTCTCCGACTTCGAGCTGGTGCTGGCCGGGATCACCGGCGCCGAGTCGCTTCTGCAACGCCTCGAGAAGTACACCAGAGGGACATGGGCCGGCTTTCTCAATCAACCGACCAACGTGGACATCACGAAGCGCTTCAGCGTCTTCTCGGTGCGCAACATGGAGGACGACCTGAAGCCCGTTGCCGTCTACATCATCACGCATCACATTTGGACCGCCGTACGCAAAGAGCTCCGCAAGCGTCTCATGGTCGTCGACGAGGCGTGGTGGATGATGAAATCCGAAGATACCGCATCGTTTCTCTTCGGACTTGCCAAGCGCGGACGCAAATATTACCTCGGCATTTCGACGATCACCCAAGACGTCAACGACTTCCTGCGCTCGCCGTACGGTCTCCCCATTCTCACGAACTCATCTATACAGTTGCTCTTGAAGCAGTCGCCGACGACGATTGACCTCGTCCAACAAACCTTCCACCTCACCGACGAGGAAAAATATCTTTTGCTTGAATCGGGCGTCGGGGAAGGACTTTTCTTCGCCGGCATCAAACATGTGGCGATCAAGGTCTACGCTTCGTACACTGAAGACCAGATCGTCTCTTCCGACCCGGCGCAACTGCTGGCCATCCAACGTTCAAAAGACGAGCTTGCGGCGGCGCAACAGAAGTAACCTTTTACTTAATGGGCATAGAGTTACGAGGTGGAATCTTAAAAATCGACACCAAAGAGTCCGTCTTGTAATCGAAAATTATCATGGCAGGAGCAACATCAGTAGCAACAAGTCACCCCGGTGGCGGGGCACAACGGAGCAGTGTTGCAACACAACCACAAGGTGGCGGCCAAAAGGCCCTTGGTGGCTTCACGTGGTGGCTCCTCCTTGGGCTCATGCTCGTGAGCGACATCGGATCTGCGCTTTGCAACGTTCTCGTCACCGCGGGGATTGGTTTGACCGCGACAGTCGCCGGATCAATAGTCGGCATACCGTTGGCTGCCTTCGCGTGGATAGTGGGGGTCCTTGTGTCATTCAACGCCTTTATGTTTGCTATGGGGTATTATCTCTTTAACAAGGTACCCCTCATGGGGGCACGAAAATTGGCAACACAGGGGATAAGTATTATAATTGAATTGATCCCGTTGGTAAGCGTCCTTCCAATGATGACGATATCCTTTCTTATCATCACCATTACGGAAAATCTGAAAAGGGGCAAGGGAATGTTTGGCGGGGTGGCAGGAAAGGTTGTTGCGAAGGTCGCCGCAAAAACTCCGATCGGAAGGGCGGCCGTCGTCCTCTCGAAGACACCGGTCGGGAGAGTTGCGGAGAGGGCGATCCTTGGGTCGTCATCTATGCAAAGTCCGGTAACAAGCGTGGCAAGACCACAAGCGGACGGCCATATTCGCACAGGGCAGACCGGCAAAGAGTGGATACGGGCGCAAGGCGGAGACCGTTTGAAGCAGGAGGCGAAAAAGATGGACGAAGAGCGGGGTCGCCAACATGCTGATGCACCCTCAAGAGCGATTCGCGAGCGGATCAATGCGGAGAGCAAAAAACAGCGGGCCGAGGATGCCACCAAAGAGATGCGCAAGAGTCGGGAGCAGGGCGGGACAATGAAGACTTCGAGCGAATCGGCTGCTGCGTAACGAAGAATTGATCGAACATTTTACATCATGAAATCACGGAATATCATACTCGGGGTTACGATGACGATAGGGATCTTCTTCGTACCGAACATCGCCTTGGGAGCGCTCGACCTTGTCACTTTTAGCACGAACCCACAGACACCGGGTCCGAACCAGCCGGTCACGGTTTCCATTCAGTCCTACGCCATCGATCTGAACTCCTCACGGATCACTTGGTACGTGGACAAAGAAGCGGTGGCTGACGGTGTCGCGGAAAAAAGCATCCGGACGGAAACGAAAGGGTTCGGTAAAACCGTCACAATCAACGTGGTGATTGTCGACGCGGGTGGAGCGCGTTTCGATAAAGAGTTCCTGCTTCACCCCATCGAGATCGACCTCTTGTGGGAGGCCGACACCTATACACCGCCGTTCTACAAGGGGAAAGCACTCCCGACGTATAAAAGTGTGGTCAAGGCGACGGCGATACCCCGCATGTATTCGACTGCCGACGACCCAGCTCTCTTCTTTTACGAGTGGACGATCAACCGCATCCAAGGGGTCGGAAAAGGCTTAGGAAAAGGGGGCGCCCTCATCCCCATGAAATACGCCGGCTCTCCGGTGCCGACGACCGTAAAAGTAAGCGACCCGAACGTCGAAGGTAGCGCACGAAGTGTGACACAAAATATCCTTGCAGTGGAACCGACCGTCCTCTTTTATGAGCAAGCGCCGCTTTTGGGTACCGTCTTCGATCGGGCGCTCACCGGTACCGCAAATACGGAAGGTACAACATTTCGCGTCCGCGCCACGCCGTACTTCTTCTCGAATGACAACATGGCGAACGGGGAACTCGTCTACACATGGCAAAAGGACGGGGCTACCGTCGCCGTCGGCCTGAACCCTAATAGCCTTGAACTGGGTAAAGCGGGAACGGCGACACAGTCAAGTAAGGTGGGGCTCACGATACAAAACCGGAGCCGAATACTCCAGAAAGCGGGGGGGCAGGTAACGATTAACTTTTCACAAGAATGATTTCAGGTACAAGGTCGAACCTTAGGAATCAATTCTTCAAGGTTCGACCTTGTATCTAAAGCAGATTCTCCAAGATCAGAAATTGTATCATCAAAAAACATATGAATCCCGTTAGAGGTCGCGGACCCAAACAAAATTTTATGAAAACAACAGGCCAAACAAGCATTACTATTATCGGTAACCAGGTACCAACGCGGACAGGTGGGTTCGCGTCCTACCTCTAACTGGGATGAACCCCGAAGAACAACCCTCATCAAAAAAAACACTCTGGATAGGCCTAGGGATCTTCTTTTTCCTTCTCTTGGCGGGGGGGCTTGTGTGGTACTTCTGGGGAGGAGGGAATACCGGTGGTGTGACCAAGCTTTTTCCGTTCAGTCCGTCTTCAGGAGAAGACGTTCCACAAACTGACACCGACCGCCACGAGATAGGGGGTGACTCCAACGGAGATTCAGGTTTAGTGGCGGCAGATCGACTCTTCCGACAGCTTTCCCTGAAACCCGTCGCAGGCGCATATGCGTTAAAAAGAGACGGGGAGCAGTACGTCCGATTCATAGAAAAAGAAACCGGACATGCATATGAGATCCCGCTCGCAGGGGGCGTCGCGGAGCAACTCACCAATACGACCATCCCTCGCATCGCTATTGCCGACTGGGCTCTCGGCGGGAACGCAGTTCTCCTCCGCTATCTCGAAGAAGACCGTTACACCGGTCGTGAAACGATCAAGACCCACCTCGCCCGTCTCAACCTTTCGTCCGCATTGTCGTCCGACGATGTCGGCGGACTCACCCTTGATTTTCTTCCCGACAACATCGTTGCCCTCTCTGTCTCCCCCGACGGCAAGTCACTCTTTTATATCATAAAAAAAGACGGTGCGGCGGTGGGAAGTGTGGTCAATGTGGCGACAAAAGCCACAAAGGAAGTTTTCCGCAGTCCGTTCACCGAATGGCTTCCGCAGTTCCTCAATAACGGCTCGATCCTTCTTTCCACGAAGCCGTCGGGAGCGGTGCCGGGGTACTCCTACGTCTACGACCCGAAGACAAAAGCACTGAATCGCTTGGTAAGAGAGAAAGACGGTCTGACGGCCCTCGCGAACGCTTCGGGATCGCGGGTGCTCTATGGCGAGAACGTTGCGGGAAACGCCATATTGAACTCCTATGACCCCAAGGGATTCCCCGGCGACGAAGGGACCGTATTCTACGAGAATATCATCCCCATCAACACGCTTCCGGAAAAGTGCGCATGGCTTTCGGATAATATGCGCGTGCTCTGTGGTGCATTCAACCTGACGCCGACGGGACTCATTCCCGACCTCTGGTATCAGGGAAGGATCTCTTTCAACGACACCTTTTGGCTTGCGAATACCACCTCCGGAGACGTCACCTACTTGAGCGATCCGAAGGAAGAAACGGGGCAGACATTCGACGTGGCGAATCCGCTCCTTTCGGAGGATGGCGCCTACTTCATCTTCACGAACAAAAAAGACGGTATGCTGTGGTCAATGCGTCTTCCGCAACAGGTAGGCCCCGAGACATCCGACACCATTCCCGAAGGACTCTCCCCCGAAGAACTCAAGGATGCGCAAGGAAGTCTGCAGGCACCACAATGAGTACTCACGTCAACACCATGTCCAATTTGTTTCGTCGCTCAGCAACTATTTTTTCGCTTCTCTTGCTCCCACAAGTTGTGACTGCGCAAGGGACATACACGCTCAAGGCACCATTCGGGACACTCCTTACCGGTCCGGTTGAACTTTCAACGTACCTCCAAGGAATCGTGCAGATAGCGATTGGGGTCGCGGGGATTCTTGCGGTCATTATGATCGTCGTCTGCGGCATCAAGTTGATGGGCACCCCATCAGCGTCGGGAAAAAGCGAAGCAAAAGAATGCATCTGGAACGCCATCTTCGGGGTTCTTTTGGCTATCGGCGCATGGATACTCCTCTACACGATAAACCCCCTCCTCCTCTCAAAAGAGCTCAATTTGGCGAATCAGGTTGCCCCGCCGGCTCCGGCTGCACCGGTAGGCACACCCGTAGCAGGAACTCCAGCCGGATGCACGGGCGGCACCCCCGCACAGCCACGCCCGACGGCACCCGGATGGTACTTCCAATACTGCAAGGCAGGGGAAACGCTCGGTACATACAACCCCGCTGGCACATCAGGCCAGACCTGCGCTCAACTTGCTCAAGCCGCCGCTTCCACAGGGAAAACACTGATGCCGCAGGCAAACGGGGAAACATGCTTTCAGGTATTACCTCCGGGTGCAGCGCCGGCGCCCATCGCCGGTGGTGGCAGTGAGGCGGATGTGCGGACAAACCTCTGCGAAAACCCCACCTGTCTCGGTCCAAACGCGCGACGGGTTCAGGTGAGCACGAATCCGTGCCCCAGTGTCGGCTCGCGCGGTTGTACCGATGTCAAACAACTGGGCACTCAAGCACAGCAAGCCATCATCGCACTCGCGGGTTCTTGTCCTACCCCCTGCGTTGTCATAGTTTCTGGCGGAACGGAATACTGGCTTCACGGGAGCAGGTCAACAACCCCGCCGCCGCCTTCAAGTACGGCAGCTCACTCATACAACAACAATGTCTTTGACTTAAGAAAGTCCTCTCAACTTGACGCGGTCATCAAGGCGACGGGCAACACCCAAAAGAAATCCTTTGGAAACTACTATCGCTGGCGCCATACTAACGCGGGAGGAACGTTTTGGTACACCGACGAAGGAGACCATTGGCACGCGTGCATCGAAGGTGCTGCTGCATCATATTGCCAGCCATAGTATGCGTCCTCTTGTTTGAGAAGCATCAAAACGCAGGATGGCGGCAGTTTTTGCTTTGGCGCTTTGTTTTGCCGCACCATCGAATTTTTATCTCTACTCCGCCACGGCGGGGATTTTTTCTTCGGTGTATTTGGAGATAATACCCAAAATCACCGGTTTATTCCCCGGTGTTTTTTGTACCCTTTTTCTTTCTCTTCGGAGCAATCGTCGACTCA
>Ga0155322_138_pt1 | contig 15500 bp, 12 predicted proteins | sample RifCSPhighO2_02_FD_106290 | JGI IMG/M metagenome (GOLD analysis project Ga0155322, IMG submission 106290) | Candidatus Lloydbacteria bacterium RIFCSPHIGHO2_02_FULL_54_17 | reverse complement strand
TCGCCGCGATCCTCTCCTTGCGGTATAAACGCAACTTCGCACTCTTGCGCGAACGTCTGAAGGAGCACGGAAGACAGAGCCTCTTCGACGGTTACGTACCGACGAAAACCGACTGCGTACTCATTGTCGACGATGTGCTGACGACCGGATCGAGCGTGAAGGAGACCATCAGTGCGCTCAAAACGACCTCTGCCACGATCGCGGGTGCAGTGGTCTTGGTCAAACGAGGCGAGGTTGAACTTCCGGTGCCGTTTACCTACATTTTACATATTGACGAACTGCTCTAGGACCGACTTTGCCGGCCCCTTGAGGCGGTCCTCTTGTGCGTTTCAGATGTGCATATTTTGAGTAGCAGAAGACCGTTTTGCGTATTACAATGAACGGGAATCCGCTAATACCAACAACACAATGAAGAATCCCATCTTTTTACGTAAAGGGCTTTTCACGGCCACTCTCGTTCCGTTGCTTGTGTTTCCGCTCGTTTCATTTGCGGCAATTAGCTATACGCGTTCTCCGGAGGGCGCTTCCGTGACCTCTCCGGTCACCGTCACGCTTTCGGCGGGGAGTTTCGCCGACTTCGGGTTGAGTACAAATGTGGATCGCTTTTATATTACCCTCGATGACGACTTCAATCCCCGCACCGAATGTTACCCCGTATCGCAGTTTCCGGTCACCGCAACCTTTCACCTTCCTCCCGGCGACGTGGTGAAAGGAGTCATGATCGTCGGATTCACGAATTTCTGTGAGTCGGGCGACGAACCGTATTATCTTGAGGGCGACGGGACCGGTGCTATTTTTACCGTTTCCGGAGCAGGGAGCGTCGCGTCACCGTCCGGCGCTTCGGTCACGGCGACTAAAGCTTTACCAATTCCGCCCAAGACCCAAAGTACGGTGACATCCAACACGGTAACGGTTCCGGTCGTTGGCGGCGCAGTGCCTGCTTCCGGCAGTGTCTCAGTGCCCCTTCCGATCTCGGCGAATACGGCGACCCAGTCGGGTTTCACGCGCGACCTCACGCTCGGTTCGACTGGCGTTGACGTGAGGGCGCTTCAGGTGTGGCTCAACACGCACGGGCATATCGTCGCCGGAAGCGGTGCGGGTTCGCTCGGCAACGAGTCGAATTATTTCGGGAAGTTGACGCAGGCGGCCGTGGCGAAATTCCAAACAGCGCGAGGGATAACCCCGGTGGCGGGTTACTTCGGGCCCAAAACTCGTGCGGCGATACAAACGCAATAATTCGACACCGGTGAAGTACGAGGAAGTTCAAAACATGGGAAAAATGCAAGGTGGAATCTTGAGCATCAATTCTTAAGGTTCCACCTTGTATTTTGACCGCACATTTCAACATCATGTCGTTCCCAGAAAGAATATTTTTGTCACGCACGAATGTTTTCGTATCCACCATCCTCTTTTTTTTGTCTGCACCATTTTTCGCTTCTGCGGCGATAAACTACACACGCGTCGCGCCCGGTGTGGTCATTCAGTCTCCGTTCACCGTCACGGTCTCGGTGGACAGTTTTTCGGATTACGGGTTCACGCCGGGCGTCAACCTCTATTACATTACGCTTGACGATGATTATAATCCACATACGGAGTGTTTTCCGTCGACGCAATTGGAGGCCAATGCCTCGTTCGACGTACCCGACGGGGATCCGGTGAAAGGCGTCATGATCGTCGGATTCACGAATTTCTGTGAGTCAGGCGACGAACCGTATTATCTTGAGGGCGACGGCATGAGTACCGCCTTTACGGTGACCGGATTCTCGAGCTCGGATCCGGTCATCGCTTCCGGTGGCACATTGGCATACCGCCCGGAAGTGACTGTGACATCTCCGAGGGGGGAGAATTATTTTTCTTCTGCGGTTCCCGTCGAATACTCGTCCCTCGACAAGAATGACGAAGGGACCGTGGGCGGGCACCCGTTCGGCCTTTCGACGACGCCGGTCAGTGTCTATTATTCGGACCACATTCTCGACTGGAATCACACGATCATCGACCCCGCCGACAAAACACCGATTGTAAGTCAGTTGCCTCCTTCGGGGTCGTATACGTGGAAGATCGGCGATCTTACCCCTGGGAATTTCTACCGGATCATCGTTGACGCCATCGACAAGGTCGGCGAGATCGGCGAAGATGTTTCGGACCTCTTCACGATTGACCTCGCCCTCCCGACATTCGTTGTTAAGGCGAGCCCGTCGGTCGTGACCGAGCTTGGAAAGGTGACGATAAGCGTCGACCCATCCGAAGCGCTCCGTGAACCGCCGACACTCTCGGTCACCCAGAGGGGCGGCAAGGAGGTCGCGGTGCCGACACGCTGGAACGGCAACGTGTGGGAGGGCATATATGACGTGCTCCCCGGCTTCGACGGAACCGCGGTGGTCTCCGTGTCCGGTGTCGATCGAGCGGGGAATCGCGGTGAGACGATCCTAAGCGGCGGCAGTTTCAACATCGGCGTGAAGCCGCCCCCTCCGCCCTATATCGCCACACCCCAGAATAATTCCGTTGCCGCTTCGGAGACAATCGACGTTCGCGGCACTTCTCGGGATGACACCGAGATTATTCTCACACAAAACGGCACTCTTTCTTATTCTGCGAAACTTGGTGCCGACTTAGCATTCGTCGTCAGTAACATCAAGCTCAACAAAACGATCTCACACGGCGAGAACATACTCTCCGTTGTCGCTCGCGACCGGATCGGCATCGAGAGTGAGCCGGTCGTTCTGCGTGTATCGCTCAACACGAAACCGAGCGTTCTTCTTGAGCGACCTGCCGCCCAAAGCGTTCTTTCGGGCACATCAACTCTCCTTTCCGCGAAGGTGTCCGACGAGAACAAAGACCCTGTATTGCTCCGATACGAAATGCTCCCGCTCGTGTCTTCGGGTGTTTCCGGAGGAGAAAATGCGGAATGGTTCTCGTTGGGAGAGACCGTTTCCGGCAAATTACTTATTGACACGACGGAACTCCTTGACGGACAGTATCTCTTGCGTGCGGTCGGGAGTGACGGTGCAACGACGACCACATCGTCTACACGGAACGTGAGCGTGAACAATCAATTGCCTTCTATACGCTTCGACGACGGCAGACGCACGGTCGTTCCCAGGGGATTTGCCACGGTGCGCGGAAGCGTTTTTGCTCCCGATATTCCCGGTAGCCGCCCGACGATTACGGGCTTAGAATATAGCCTCGATCGCGGGAAAAAGTGGTCGGCGCTTGTCGCGTCGGACGGCACGTACAACTCGTTCGAAGAGCGGTTTGCCGCCACGATCGCTTTTTCGGAACCCGCCGAAGGCATGCACGAGATACTTTGGCGCGCGACCGACAGCCGCGGTTTCAGAGTAGTGACGAGCCATCCGGTCGTTGTCGATACGGTTCCGCCGAAGGCGCCGGTCGTACTTTTTCCCGAGAACGGTTCGTTCCTAACGAAAGAGACGGATGAAGACCCGAGAAAAGAAGGGCTACAGTTCACGGCGAGAGGCAAAGCGGAGCCGCGGAGTATCGTTACCGTAACTCTCGCCGGACGATCCTTTACGACGGAAGCCTCATTTGATGACGGCACATGGAAGCAGGCTCTCGATATCAGTGAGCGGGGGGAATACGAAGTGACCGCCGCCCTGACCGATGCCGCCGGAAACAAGAGCGGGAAGACCTCGGTCGAGATCACCTACAACACGCCGCCCCAGATCGTGTTCCTTAGTCCAAAAGAGGGTGGCGGAGTGCACGGCTCCTTTCTAGTGCAGTATCTTATCAAGGATCCCGACGGCGATTGGATCCGACACGATCAGGTGAGTTACGGTCGCGCCGGCGGCGCGCCGGTGTTCATCATCGGCGACCTTGGCGAGAACTCTTTCCTTTGGGGTACGACGAAGCTCGCGACAGGAAAGGATTACTACCTTCGGATTGATGCAAGCGACGGCGTTGCGACGAGCACAGAGACGATACTTATTTCCGTCGACAACGGTGTGCCGACGATCGACGCATTTTCGGTCCAGCGAACATCGTTCGCCAAAAATGGAGTGCTCATGGCGTCAGGAAGCGCAAGCGATGACCTTTCGGGGGTTGAGTTCGTTGAATACGCCATCCTCAAAGAAGGGGAAGAGTTTTTGGTCCCCATTCCGTACGGGATGATGGAGAAGACCAAAGAACGCGAACTGGAGAAAAAAGCGGAAGAGATGGCGGCTAGGTGGCAGAAGGGCTCTATCGTCTCGGGGTCATTAAGCAAGAAGGCCACGTGGAGCATCAAGGAGCCGCTCCGTATCGACGACGGCGCGCATCGTCTTTTTGTGCGGGTGGTCGATGCATCCGGCAACGTCTCGGCGGCCAAAGAGGAGCATTTCGTCATCGACAGCACCCCGCCGCGTTTCGGGAGTTTGTCGCTTTCGTATCGCAAAGGTGCGATATTCCCCGTCGGCGGCCGTTTCACCGTCCCCGCCGGAGCCTCGGTCGCCGCACTAGTCTCGCTCGAAGGAGACGCGACGAAAGCTGAAATTTCGCTTGTGGGCGATCGGAGTGTCGCGCTTGAGCGTGACAACGCATCCGGTCTATGGAAAGGGGAGATGACGTTTCCCGAGGTCGGTGAAACGTCCGTCACCATCATCGCAACCGATAAAGCGGGTAACGCCGGAGAAGAAAAGGATGTCGCACTTATTACTGTTGTGCCCCCCGGCAAGATCACCTACCGCGAAGGCTCCGAACTCCTACCGGCGGGAAGGAAGACGGTCGGCGTTCTTGTTCACGATCCGGCGAGGGATAGTTACTCAAGCTGGAAAGGGGCGTCGTCCCTCTACGGAGACACCGTCGACCTTGCGGACGGTGCGTACATCCTCGCGCTTCCCCGCGGGACGTATCGGCTCGTCGTTTCAGGGCCCTCGCTCACAGAAGAAAGCACGGAACCGTTCACTCTTTCCGAGGCGCAATTCGTCACCGTCGACCTCACGCTTGATAAAGTGAAAAAAGAGAGTTTCTGGAGTATAATAAAGGCATGGTTCAAGAAGAAATTCAGCCAAGAGTGAAATGTATCCAAGGTACAACCTTGGAGAATCGATTCTTAAGGTTCCACCTTGGATACCGGCGAGATCTCGGGCTACTCATCTGGTAACACCAAATATATGTCTCGCAACATCACCGTAGGAATTTGGATAGTCGCCGTCCTCGCCGCTCTTCTCCTCCTTGTGCGCTACGGCGGGGAATTACTCCGCCCATTTTTAGGCGAGTCTTCTCCTCTTCCGACCGCGCCAGAAGACGGTTCGTCGGCCCATGCGGCGGGAAGTCCGGCTCCATATTTTGAGCTTTCCGACCTTTCCGGCGACCGCGTGCGAATCTCCGATTTCGCCAACACGCCGGTCCTACTCACCTTTTGGGCGACGCAGAGTACCGATGCGGCCGATCAGATCAAGATCCTCGACGACTGGCGGACGGCTCACGGTGACGCGCTCCCCACGATACTTTCCGTCAACAGTCAGGAAGACAAAAGCGTGGTTGCGAGCTTCATCGGGCGCGGCGGTTATGCCGTACCGGTCCTACTCGACACGGAGGGAGCCGTGGGGAGAGCATACGGAATTCAGACGCTCCCCACGTCGTTTTTCGTCGACGGCGAGGGGGTCATCAGGGAGATCTACGTCGGGATCATGAGCCAACAGATGATCAAAGAGAAATCAGAGCAGTTACTGCGTTAGCGGCGGCCGGCATACAAGGTGGAACCTTAAGAATCAATCCCCAAGGCTCCACCTTGTATGCCGAGAGGGTGTATACTAGATACAAGAAACTATAAATACTAGGTAACAGCAAAATAATGTCGCTTCCTTTCATCATTAACAACCTGCATTTTACCGTCGAGATCGTCGGTGCACTCACCTTTTTTGTCATGGCGTGGCTTGCGGCGGACGCTTACGTGGTCGGGCGCCAGTCGCGGCCGCTCCTGCGCGTGTTCGGTTTTTCGCTCGTTGGTGTTTCGCAGTTGATCCATGCGCTTACCGTTTCGGACGACCTCTACAGTTTGCTCGGCGCAGTCGCTTTTATCCTCGGACTCATATTTGTTATCGGGAGCTTCTTTACCGGCCCCAAGACCGCTTCGCTCGAACCAACGTCTGGGGCGGCTTCCGGAACGCCGCCTGCGCAAGCACCTGCCGTTCTGGTCCTTCCGGCATTTGCAAGCATTTCGCTCTATGTTGATTCCCTGACGGCCTTACTTCTTTGCGTGGTCGCTTTCCTGTCTTTCCGACAGCTCAAAAAAGAATTCGACCGGTCGCTCCAGTTCTTTTGGATAGGCTTTTTCGTACTATTTCTTGGCGTGCTCGCCGCGCTCTTTTGGAAAGGCCAGAACGGTTTCGTTCTCGAACACCTCCTTCGACTCGCGGGCTTTCTCCTTCTCTCGGTGTGGGTCTGGCAGTATCTGCAGTTGCGCCTTCGTGAGAGTGTTGTGCTCATTTTCATCTCCCTCACCCTCCTTATTTCGACCATCGTGACGTTGGCTTTCTCCTCTATCCTTATGTCAAAGATCGAGGCCGAGACGAGATCGTCACTCGCGATCGACACCAAGGTCATTGACCTTGCCGTCGGCGGTCTCTTGGAGGAGGCGCGCGCGAAGGTCGAGCTCTTGGCCGAGCGGGGAGATATTACGAATGCGCTCACGGAGAAGAATGCCGCAAAGTTAGCAGTGCTCTTAAGCGACGCACTTTCGGAAGAGAAGCTCGGATTTCTGCTGGTGACCGACAAACAGGGAACGGTGGTTCTGCGTGCGCACGCGCTCTCGCGGTACGGGGATTCGATTGGAACGGAGCGTGCGGTGGAAAGCGCCCTGACCGGTACGGTTTTTGCCACCATTGAGTCTTCATCTGCGGAGAAATTCTCGATCAGGGCGGCGGTCCCCCTCTATCAGAAGGGGACGCTCATCGGCGTTCTTGTTGCAGGGTTCCCTCTGGACAACGTGTTTGCGGACAGGATGAAGAAAATCACGGGGTTGGAAATGTCTATTTACGAAGGTGAGAGCGTGGTGGCGACGACGGCGCTGGGAGAGGACGGGAGAAGCAGGCTGTCCGGTATCGCCGTCGACGACCAATCGGTACGGGAAGCGGTGTTGGAGCGGGGCGGCGCCGCTACTGCGCGCGTGGAGTTGCGCGGGGAGGAGTTTTTGGCGAGCTATCTCCCCATCATAAGCGGTGACGGCAAGATCGTCGGAATGTTCTCGGCATCGAAATCCCAGCAGGAGATCATCGCGCTTGCCAATGCCACCAACCGGCTCACATTAGTCGCGGTCATGTCCCTTCTTCTTATTCTTGCGCTCCCGTTCTACTTCCTCACGCGCCGCCTCTTGGGAGATGAAATATAACGGCTTGGGCACGGAGAGGATTGGCGTGATAAGCCGCGTGACGGCACCGCCCTTCTCCGATGTACAGGCCGGGAACGCAATGAGCAATACAGCATGGAACTTATAGCCGACTTCTTCCAAAGGTTCAAGGCGCCACTTCTCGTGTTTGCGGGCGCCGTTGTTCCGCAGTTAGCGGTTTTTTACGCTCTACGCGCCTCTCCTCTCGGCAAAACGGCACTTCAGGACCCCCTCATGTTCTTCGTACTCTGGGCGGTCGTCGTCGGCTTCTCTGTGCTCACGGCATATTTTTATTACCGGCTCTACGCAAAAAATCCGATAGCGTGCTTATATTTTGCGAGCGTAAGCGTTTTTGTGTTTACGGTGACCTACGTTTTTCATGGAATAGCGATGCTCATGATCTCACATGACCCGTCACCACGGAACGGGATGCTCTTCGACATTGCGGAGCATTACGGACTTTTTCTTTCCGCACTTTTGTTCGTCGGAATGGTCCTCCCCTTCAGGGCAGAACGGAGCTTTCTCTATCAGCATAGAAAAAGGATATACCTTGGCGTGGCCGTCCTGCTCGGAGCGGCGATTGCTTTGGTGTACGCTTCGGAGAGCGTCGTGCGGGTATTATACGGGGCGACGGACGCCGTCGTCGTCATGACGGGACTTGTCCTTATCGCGGCGGGGCTTTTCCTCGCCTACGATTACTCTAGGAGCCGCAATCTGCTCAACTTGTATCTCATTTTTGGACTCACCGTGATGGCGGGTTCTTGCTATCTCCCGTTCTACTATGCGGAATGGGACCTCCTCTGGTGGTATTTGCACCTGGTATTCCCGGTGGGTTATACCGCCATTTTTATCGGAATGATCAGTTACGAAAGAGGCGACCTCGCGTTAAGATTATTTTTCGGCAAAGTTCCTTTTTACAAAAAGATCGGCACGAAGCTGGCGCTGACGATCTTTTTCGCCGGACTGGTCCCGCTCCTCACGATTGTTGGGCTCATGTCCGTGAGCGCGCCGAATGTGCTCGGACACCTTTTCTTTGGTGAACCGGTGTCGTATGCCGTTTTTATCGAAGACGTCGGATCGTTCCAACTGCTCATTTTTCGGTTTGCGCTCGTGATAGCACTGCTCTTCGTCTTGTCCGCCTTCTTTTCGTTTTATTTCGCCGGAAGGCTTGTACTCCCGCTCAAAATGTTGAGCGAAGCGGCGGATAAGATTGCGAGAGGGGGCGAGGTTATACGAGTCGACATCGGGACCGGCGACGAGATAGAGGTTCTTGCGGAGTCGTTCAACAAGATGTCCACAGACCTTAAAAGGCTTCACGTCGGAATGGAACAAGAGATCGCGGCAAAGACCGCTGAATTGAGTAAAAAGGTCGCCGAGACCGACGCATTGGTTGCGTCGCGAACGGTAGAGCTGGGCCAGGAAAGAGCACGCCTCATCGCCTCAATTGACAGTATTCCCTTCGGTTTTCTTATTGCGAATAATGACGGTCGCGTTCTTCTGGAAAATCGTATACTGTCGGACCTTTTTCAGTTGGATGATAAAAAGGTGAACACGGTCTGGGACATCGGCGACCGTTTCGGCAAAAAATTTGATCTTCGTGCGCGGGTAGAGGAGTGCATGAAGGGAAGAAAGGTCTGTGAGATAAAGGAGATCCTTTTCGGGTCCAAGTTCCTTCGCGGCATTATTGCTCCGATTATTACAGGTGATGACTCCAGTGGGACTATCGGCTACGTAATCCTTTTTGAAGATATTACGGAAGCCAAAGTGCAGGAGCGTTCGCGCGACGAATTCTTCGCAGTTGCCTCCCACGAGCTTCGCACTCCGCTTACCGCCATTCGCGGCAATACGGCGATGCTTCAGGACATGTACAAAGATCAGGCGGTCGACGCGGACGTGAAAGGCATGCTCGACGATATTCACGAAGCCAGCGTGCGGCTTATTGCCATTGTGAACGACTTTCTTGATGTTGCACGATTGGAACAGGGCGAAACGAGCATGAAAAAGACAAAGTTCGACATTGCCGAACCGATAGAGGAGACTCTGCGCGACATGAAGAACCCCGCGGAGCAAAAAGGTCTTACGCTCCGCTTCAACAAGCCCGATAAGGTGCTTGAGGTCACGGGTGATAAAGACCGGTTACGGCAGATACTCACGAACCTCGTCGGCAATGCCGTCAAATTCTCGCCCAAGGGAGTCATTACTGTTGAGGTCGAACTTGAGCCCAAACAACAGGTCGTCAAAATATCCGTCAGAGACCCCGGTATGGGCATTTCCCCGGAGCGTCAGGCGCTCTTGTTCCACAAATTCCAGCAGGCGGGTGAGCAGGTCCTTGCGCGGGATGTGACACAGGGGACAGGATTGGGGCTCTATATTTCCAAACTTCTTATTGAGCGAATGGGAGGTACCATTGGCCTTGCAAAAAGCGCGCAAGGAGAGGGGAGCACCTTCTACTTTACGCTACCGATAGCTTCGTGATAAAATACTGGTGCGAGGAGCGGCATTATTTTGGTTTATCAGAAAAAAAAGACTGAATTATGGCAAAGATATTCATGGCGGAGGACGATCCCCTGATGATACGGATGTACGAACGCGCTTTTAAGACGAGCGGTTTCGAGTTAGAACTTGCTTTTGACGGAGAGGAGGCGTCGAACAAGCTTGCAAAGGCGGACCTTCTGCCGACGGCGATCATACTCGACGTGATGATGCCCAAGAAGAACGGTTTCGACGTGCTCAAGGAAGTGAAGCAGAGCGAAAAGCTCAAGCAGATACCAGTCGTTATGCTCACGAACCTAGCCGGTGCCGCCGATGCAAAGAAAGCAATGGATCTCGGCGCCGCGATGTATCTCGTCAAAAGCGAACATAATCCCAAGGAGATACTGGAGAAGATCAAAGAAGTGCTTGCGAACGCGGGGAAGGGTGGGGCGACCAGTACTTCCCCGACCCCTACAACCTGATTACGATTTTAAAAAATACAAGGTGGAACCTTAAGAATCAATCCCAAAGGTTCCACTTTGTATTTTTTTGCTGCTTTCGCTAACTTTTTCGTCACGGTGAACGTGTCGAGGTCGCAGTGTCCGACGGCGGTATCTTTGCCAGTTCGGGAATAAGTGCCGCGATCTCCTCGCGCGTTTTGAACCCATAGTACGGCTTTCGGTCGATGACAAGGGCGGGGAGTCGGTTCTCCAGCTTGTAGATCGCCTTCAGCGAATCGATGACCGAGAGGTCGAGGTTGAAGTCGAATGCATAGACATGAAGGGTGTCGTACCTTTCCCGCATGCTCGTGAGTACGATCCCCATCTTTTCGCACTCTGCGCAGTCTCCTTCGTTGGAATAGAAGTAGAGTATTGAAAGCGGCTTTTCTCCGCATTGTCGCGTTCGCTCGCGCAAGAGCAGGTAGTCCTTGATCTCAAGCAGGGAATAGTATTTCTTGAGCCCCACCACCTCCGTATCGTCGGCGCCGCGCTGGTCTTCCATGTAGGAAAGTCTTCGCGCGAGCGCGTTCAACTCGTTGATGAGGAGCGGACTTCCTTCTTCCCCGACTTCGCATGCGGCGTCGGCGAGGAGCGCATATTGTATCTCCGACTCGAGGATATTGCGGTCGATATTCTCCTCGATACTTTTAATCTGCGCGATACGTTCGTTGTTGAGGTAATCGGAGAAGAGAAAAATGGTCCCGAAGATGAGTGCGGTGATGGCGAAGACGAAAAGATATTTTTTCGGGTCTGCACTCATGCGGTGTAAGTTCTTAGGACTCGTCCGCCAATAACTTCCGAGTTATTGGCGATGACGGTCCTTTGTGCCACGTTCATACTCTATCGATTTATTTATGGGCGGGGCCTTGGCGTTCAGCGCCAGCGAGCCTCCTTTGCGGTCACAAGGTTGTAGAGCGAACGGACGAGCCAAAACGGCGCGATAAGGCCGTACAAAAAGACGAAATACACCATGTCGAGCGAAAGGTGCAGACGGTGCGTCGCCATACGCCCTCCCATGAGGAGGAGAAAGATGGTCACGGCAAGAAGAAGATAGATGACCAAGCGGCGGAACTCCAGATTCATCGCGAACCAGTCGAACCGGAACCACGGTTCGGGTAAGGAAAGTCCGAGCGCGGAGTATATCGTGTATTTCTCACGGAAAAAAAGAAAAAGATTGTCGATGTAGATCGCGCTGAAGAAAAGCGCGATGAAGATCGAGGCGAAGGCGAACGGCATGGTGAGGAGGCCGAGGTTGCCGTAGTTTTTGTTGAGGAACATGTGCCGGTACCGGAAGAAGACGTTCTTCAGAAAGCCCGAGACCCAGCGCACCCTCTGGCGATAGAGCGCGCTCGGCGTCTTGGGGGAGACCGTGTACACAAGAGCGTTGTGCGCGTTCTCGATCTTCATGCGCCGCGACTGCATCCGGAGCGCCATTTCCATGTCTTCGGTCTGAAACCCCTCGACGAACTCGCCGATAACATCAAAGATGTTCCGACGGTAGATGGAGAAAGGTCCCGGCGTCACGTAAAGACCGTCGAGGCGGCTAAAGATCTTTCGCGTGAACTGCCCGACCATGTACTCTGCGGATTGTATGCGCTGAATGATGTTGTCGGGCTTGTGGATCTGCACCGACGGAGTGACCGCCATCACCAGGGGGTCCTCAAAGCAACGGACAATCTCCTTGAGTGCGTTCTCTGCGACGAAGGAGTCGGCGTCAAGACAGCCTACGAGGTCGGTTTGGGCGCGACGAAGCGCGAAGTTAAGCGCGGTGTACTTCCCGCCGTTCTCTTTGGTGAAGACTTTCACCTGCGGAGAGTTGAGGAAACGGTTCGCGACCTCGAACGTCCCGTCCGTCGAACCGTCGTCAACTATGAAGATTTGGAGGTGCTCCTTCGGGTAATCCAGCGCAAGGAGGGAGAGGACGGTAGCCGCAAGGGTTCGCTCCTCGTTCCATGCGGGTACGACAATGGTCACGGAGGGGTATTTGACCGGCGTGGTCGGGGTAGGCGACGCGAGGGCGAATTTTGTCCTGTCACTCACGTAGGTGGTAAGCAAAAAAACCTCAAAATAGAGGGTGAGAAAAAGTAATACGTAGATTAGTGCGCTCGAATAGGGTTCCATCGTGTTCTTTGCTCCCGTCAAGGGAGCGATTCGTTCATAAGTGTAACGCTGAAATAGCTATAAGTAAAGTCATATTTTGGGAAATCCTGCAGTTTAACAATAGGAAAGTCTTATTGATGTTGACGGGAACGGGCATTTGGTGCTGTATTTGCACCACATTGCTGAAATAATACAATATAATTAGATACTAGTCAATGACACCTGACACAAAGTAGCGGAGGCGGTCTACGATGACCTGTTGAAGAACAGAAATTTATGGCTAAAAATATGTTTATTTTTGACATTTTATCCTCATTGCTCAAAATTGAGTGCTCTGTACAATGCGGGGATGCCACTGAAAGGCAAGTGAATCGTTGACTTTATGCTATATCTATGATATAATATAAATCCACGGAAGCATACACCGAAGCCTCCATATGACGGCGGAAAGGCTGCAAAGGAGCGATTATCTCTATGAAAAATACCCAACTCATGGCCGACGGGGAGGCGAAACGGAACGATCCATCGCCGCTTTTTGTGGCCCTTTTTGTATTTGCCTCCTGCTTTTTGCCGGCTCACGCGTCGGCTGCGACCGCGTACCTGAAGGAAAACGCCCCGAGGTTGATTGAAAAAACGGAAAGGGCTTACGGAGGGCTTATTGATACCGCCGCACTCACGTACGAAACGGACCCCCACCTCATCCTTGCGGTGATCGTCGTCGAGTCCGAAGGGAACCCGCGAGCGCTCTCTCGTAGTGGTGCAGTTGGGCTCATGCAACTCATGCCGGGTACCGCAAAAGCGCTCGGCGTGACGAATTCCAAAGAACCGCTCCAGAACATTCTCGCCGGAACAAGGTACCTCAAGGAATTGGAAGAAGGGTACGCCTTCATCAATTCGTCCGACGAAGCGCTCGTCGCCTATAATATGGGTCCGACGCGGGCGAAGCGCTGGCTCCGCCGCTACGACCCGGAAGACTACCCCTATGTAGCCAACGTACTCTATGTCTATGGGGTCATTAAAGAACGCGAGCTTGCCAAAGAAACGGAAATGTTTAGAACGGTGCGACTGGCCGGAGAGTTCGCAGAAGCCGTTCTTGCGGCACCCAAACCGATTATGGTGAAGCCACGCTCGCTCTCGATGGCGGAATTCCCGATGAACATCCCGTCTGCAAGGAGAAATTTGGTACAGACGAAAGACTAGCGGAGCTTGGTCTCAAGTTTAATAGTGCCGAGTTGGCGCACGCGCGCGTACGGGGGATTGAGATGATTTTTTAAGCAGAAGGCTTTCGCGAGCGCGTCTTTTGAGAGGGGAGTTGGCGCACGCGACCTCAAACGGGGTAAACTGTTGAGCAATGAGCGAAGTGAGTATTTTTTCGGCACTGTTGGGCGGGATACTGACCTTTCTTGCGCCGTGCACCCTTCCGCTTATCCCCGGGTACATCGCTTTTATCGGCGGAACAGGAGGAACCGGAGAAGCAACGGGGGGTAGCACCGCGCGCAGGAGGGTGATGGCGAACGCTGCGCTTTTTGTGCTCGGTTTTTCCGTTGTGTTCATCGCATTCGGTATGGCCTCGGGTGCGCTAGGTAAATTCCTCGTTCTCTACAAAGTACTCATTGCTCAAGTGGGAGGAGCGGTCGTCATTTATCTTGGCCTCACGCTTTTCGGACTTGTGCCGTTGCCGCGGTTTTCCGCGACCGGAGCCGGACGGCTGATGGGGACGCTTTCCCCGGGCTCTCGGTCGGGCGCCTTCCTCCTCGGGTTCTTGTTTGCGCTCGGGTGGAGCCCCTGTTTAGGGCCTATCTTGGGGACGATCCTCCTTTTGGCTGCGGGAGGAGGAACGCTTTGGTACGGTGGAGCCCTCCTCGCCATCTACGCATTCGGCCTTGCCCTCCCTTTCCTTCTTGTGGCATATATCTACGGCACGACATTCTCTTACGTCTCCCGTCTTGAGCCCTATATGCGTTTTACGCGGATCGCCGGAGGGGCAATGCTTGTTCTTGTCGGATTCCTTCTTTTGATCGGTCAGTTCGGCATATTGAATGCGTGGGCGGGTCGGCTTCTTGACGGCAAGCTTTTTGATATACTGCTTACATACACATGACGCCGCTCAAACGACCCCTTCTTGTCCTTGCCCTTCTCGCCGCTGTCCTCGTACCGGGCGTTCTCTTTGCCGAAGCGGGGAATGCGGGTGTTCCCGTGGAGCCGCTCTGGTTCTCCAAGGACCCGTTCTTCGTCGGCGACGACGTCGTCATCTATGCCCCTCTTTACAACTCGAGCCCGTATCGTTTTCGTGGGAACGTTTCGCTTTACGACAACGGAAAGATTATCGGCGTCGAGGATTTTCTGCTTTCTCCCGACGGCGGGTCGGCCATTGCCGCCTTTCCGTGGAAAGCGACGGGGGGCGAGCACGCTTTTTCGCTCGCGGTCATCGACGGCACTTTCTTCACCGATAATAAGAATTTCATCGACCTGCCGATATCGGGCAAAACGGCGACGGAGATCCGGCGTTTCGTCGAGAACAAACCGGCGGCCCCCTCGAACGGAGAAAGTTCAGTTGAGAACGGCGCGGAGCCCATAAAGTATTTGAGCATGGATATCCCCAAGGCGATCATTTCGGACGCAGTGCCGATCTTGGGCGGTATTGAACGGTTCCGTATCGATCAGGCAGAGAGGGCCATACGCGGGGTCGATGCGATTCAGTCTACGATCGTTTCGGGATATACCGCTACGTCGACACCGAGTACGGCAACGAGCACGGAGGCAGTTGGTCCGTGGGGGACGTTCGGTGAAGGATTGGCGGACGGCGACTTTTTGCGCACTCCGTGGGAGTATGTAAAACTTTTTTTCGTTCTCATCTATGAGTTTTTTACGACGAATGTGTACGCTTTCTACATCCTCTTGTGTTTCGTTGCTTATAAGGTCGTTCGGGGAATATTTGCCCTCTTCTTTTAGTTAGTGGGGGTGTTTTTCAATAATATGGACCCCGTTAGAGGTAGCGAACGCGAAGAAAATCTCTCAAAAACAATAGACCAGTCCCACAATAACAACGCACACTCCACCGCCGCCAACACGGCGGTGTTTTACGTCACTTGCACATGGAAGTTCCA
>Ga0155322_132_pt1 | contig 20834 bp, 19 predicted proteins | sample RifCSPhighO2_02_FD_106290 | JGI IMG/M metagenome (GOLD analysis project Ga0155322, IMG submission 106290) | Candidatus Lloydbacteria bacterium RIFCSPHIGHO2_02_FULL_54_17 | reverse complement strand
GCTTGACACAACTATTATCGCTCAACAGACGGGCCATTTCTATATCTACCGGAATTTAACCGGACACGAGTGGGGCAACCGGGGACATCTGTCCCCGACCAAGGCCACGAATCTAGTACGAGGTCGGACCTTGTACTGAAAAAACCCTTATTCCTGCGATACAAGGTCGGACCTTGTACACAAGAAGAGAGGCGTCGCTTTGGTCGGGGACAGATACGCTATCCCGAAATGTTCTTTACATACGACATCCGCGCATACGCGCAACCCAGGCTCCGGGAATTGGGGCAAGGAGAAAGTGAATGAAAACCGCATTCGTAACGTACAACACCGTCGGCCATGGCGAACTTCCGAGCGGACTCCACACATCTCCCTGCGGCGCCGAAGCGCTCGTCCTTCAGAACACAAAGGGCGAAGCCTGGGGAGCAAAACGGGCCCCGGGAAGCTACGAGCGCACGCCGAGCGAGGGGAAGACGCTCACCGCGAACCGCCAGGAAGAGATCGGCGCACTCTGGGAAGAACTCCAGAAGCACGCGACCGAGATCGACCACCTCGTGGTGTACGTCGGGGCGAACGGCTCCCAACGTGCCGTTGCGCTCTCCGCGCAACTCCCACCGGAGCGGGTCACCTACGTGCTGTGCAATTGCAGTCTTCCCGCAAAGGAGAATGTGATCGCACTCATGGGGATGAGCGCCGCCAGGCGAGTCGACTGCGAGTGCGGGGGCCACGACACCATGCGGGCGATCTTCGATCGCTTCATGGAACGGGGGACCCTCGACGCGTAGCGGAGGCAAGAGCGGGGATCCGGGGCAACACATAACCCCCGGGCGAGACCGCATTCGCAGAACTTCGGTTCTGCGCTTTATCGAATGCTTGATCCTTTCGAGCATTCGTAGAGAAAGTTCTTTGAATCTTCAAGCGCGTCGCGCATCCTGCGCCACCCACTCCTCGGGGAAAACCGGGAATAGGAGACGACAATGATCGTCAAATTCATCGTCACCGCCGGGCGCATCGTTTTTAGCGACGAACACTACGCCTCCAACCTTCACTCCGATGTAGCCGAAGAAAACGGGATCCCCGCGGAAGAGGTAGAGGGCGGTGGGTTGGCCGACACGGTGCAAAGGCGGATCTTCGGAACATCATACGGTTTCGGCCCATATGACCCCGGGGTGGTTGCCCGCATTTTGGACAACTGGACGATAGAAGCCCCGTCCGACTACGTGTGACAAACCGTGGGGAGGCGTCGGGGGGTCGTCCAAAAAGAGATCGGCGCATTCTGCGCAACCCACGCTTCGGGGTCTGAAGCACAACACAGGAGACGCGCCATGAGAGTTAACGTGGCCGGCTGGTCAAACAGCCGTGAAGTCCGCGTCGAGGGTGGCAAGGTCCAATTCGAAGTCGGGATGGACCACAACCACTGCTCGACGTGCGCTTCCCGTGTCCGCCATGTGGAGCATGCGCTTGTCCAAAAGGACATCCCGCATCGCTTCTTTGGCGGAGGCGGCAGCGCGCTCTTTGTGGAACTGGATGGCCCGCCGCAAGGCGTGGACCTCCGGGACCACTTAGGGCGAGCGCTCAACGTCGCCGTAAGGTGATGTTGAGGAAGCTAGTCGGCGCCTGCTGTGTCCGACGATAAATCGCGCGTCACATTGGCGCACGACCCGAGGATAGGATCCGGGAAACAGGCACGGGTGGTACGCATAGAACAGGCAAGAACACCCCGAGAAAGGGAACTCGTACAAAATCCCTAGCTGTCCGGAGACGTGTGTCTCCGCTGATGAGCTCGAAAGAGCGAAACAGTGAGTTCTTTGAATGGTACCAACGCCTGTATGCACGTGCTGCTTCGCAAGAGGCGTCACTTGCATACAGGTGTTGGGGAATGTCTGTAGCCTCCGGTCCGTTGAGGCCGGTAAACACTGTCGGGTCGCTCCCGGCAGAAAAACCGAGCACATTCACGGGGAACAAAAAATGCCCGTGAAGTGTCAGTCGACTGACATCGCTCGATGACGCGGAAAACCGCCGAAAGATGGCCGTGTGTGCGTGAGTCGAAGTCTCACGGTAACCACATGCGGCCGATCACCCCCCGACGGGAAGAGCAAACGTTTGCTCTTCCCGTCTTGCTGTAGAGAAGTGCATGCTTCTCCTGACGAGTCGGAAACGACGAAACAGCACAACGACGGCACGGGAGAAGCCCGATCATCATGTTAGTATTGAAGTCATGAACAGAAACGCTGCGCCTATCCCCGAACCGGCCGCCGACCTCCCGCCCGACATCGGAGAAAACACTGCGGGAGCAATTCCGGCCGCGCAATCACCCGAAGAGGGGGGTGCGGACGTCCTTTTTGGTGAAACACATCTGCGTCAGGAAAATCCGGCGGAAAGCGGAGCCTTCGGTGAAAAGATGCACATATCTCCCGAACAGTATTACCAGCGCGTGCTCCCAAGATACTACATTCCGAGCGACGAAAAGATCCTTGAGGCAGAGAAGAGCGGCTTGGACCTGGTGACCATCCTCTTTAATGCGAATACGGGACATGCCGTCGAAGTGCGCGCCGAGATCGGGAGCGGCGTGCGGAAAGAAGTACAAGATGCACGCAAAAGATTGAGCGGCGAGTCGCTCCAAAGCGGTTACCGCGAGATCCACAAGAAAGCGCTGGGAACGCTTTACGGCGAACTACCCGAGAATATCCGTGGTGATTTTTCCGACGGAGCGCTCGAGTTGCGCTACACGACCATCTGCAGACAACCGGGAGATTGCGGCCCGACGAAAGAGCGGCTCGGAATGAGCGCGTTCCCCGAGGAGTCACGAGTCGCCACGGCGGCAGAGATGATCGACTTCGCCGGCACCGACTGGGAAGAGCTTTTGGGCGACGAGCCCTTCGTCCTCGACGCGACAAAAAACGAGACCCTTCCGCCCACGAACGCTGCGACGCACAAAAGCACCCGCACCAAGGGCGCGGCCCTTCCGAAGACGCTGGTGAACGACCTCCAGAAATTCCGCTACGCGCTCGGGCGGGCGATGACGACGGGCGACAAAAAAGAGTGGGACGATATCTCCCGAGAGTACGCGGAATTGATGGACCACTTGCCGCAGTACTGGGAGTATCGTTTTGCCGTTCAGGACCTGATCGCGCGCGTCAAGAAGGGAGAGATTGAGGGGATGCCCAAAACTATTCTCTCCGTCGCCTCGGGACCGCACGTCGAAGCACAGGCGCACATGGACCTCGAATATCTCTACGAAGCGAGCGGACTCACAAAACCGGAGATCTTCAACCTCGACATCTCGACCGCAATGATCAAGAAAGGCGAGGACAAGTTCGAAGGTCAGGCAGTTCGGCTCGAGAAAAAGGACTACTGGGACATACCGAAGAATGTCGTCGGTGACATGCTCCGGCTCCCCATCAAGGACGATGCGTTCGAGATGGTGGAATGCTCCTCGCTCGACAATCTCCTCAAACGCGCGCCCAAGGACGTCGATACGGCGCTCGGCGAAATGGTACGCGTGCTCAAAGCGGACGGGCTCCTCCGCATCGTACACAAGGAGCTCCTGCCGGAGACGTTTTTCGCGAAGCTTTCGGCGCACGGCCTCGCGCTTTTGACCGCGCCCCACACGACGTTTCACGCGCATCCGGGTTTCTTGGAACAGCTCGAGAGGACCCGCGGGAAGAAATTCCTCGAACGTTCCAAGCAGAAAATCTTTCGCGGCGCCGAATATATCCTCGCGCAAAAGAGTGCCGCGGACCCGAAGCACAAAGCGGCGGTATTCTTACCAAACGACATCACGGAAACAACAGAAGCTCCAGTGGCCACAAACGACGCGGAAAAGGCCGCCCACATAAAAGACGCACTCGGCTACTTTCTCGACATGGAGGGCGGGGGTCAGCTCTTCAACACACACAACCGGCGGAGCAGGAAACGAAAGCAGGTGCCGTACAAAGCACTGCGGAAGGCGATCGTCTACGGGGCGGCAAAAAGTCTTATCGAGGACGCCGACGGCGGACTGGTGATGAAGAACGGGAAACCGCTGTCACTCAAAAATAAATTGGCGCACTACACCGACCGGAAAGAGGAGACGGGCTCGGGCACGATCGCGCTCGAGGAGATCGCCCTACTCGACCGGCCCTACCGTGAGGAACTTTTGCAAAAGTATGCTCCTTTCATATATAAAGAACTGCATGATGCGGGGGTCTTTCGCGGAAAAGGCGCCCGACCCGCTTTAACGGCAAATAACTGATATGACGTCACTACGCAAACCCGAGACCGCCGCACGCTACGAGGAATACCGGAAGAAACGGGAGCCGGACGTCTGCTACCTCTGCCGCGCCGCGTCCATCAAAGAGTTCACCTACTGGCGACTCCTTCCCAACGAATATCCCTACGACCGCATCACGAAGACGCACCATTTGATCACGCTTCGGCGCCACGCGGACGAGAACGCCCTGACCGTCCCCGAATACAACGAACTCTACGACATCAAACTTGCGCTCCGGAACGACTACGATATGCTCTTCGAGAATACGCTCAAAAATAAATCCATCCGCGAGCACTACCATATTCACGCCATCGAGGTTGCGGACGAATTGCCCTAGCCCAACCACACATACAAGGTCGGTCCTTGAACATCGGTTCCTAAGGTCCGACCTTGTGCTTCGGCGTCCTATCCGCGGATGGTACGGTGTACTTACGACGTACCACTTTTGGCGGAAACGCAAGTTGCACAACGGGCATTTCGCGCTAAGCTGATGACGGAGTGTTTTTTCATACTGAAGGAGATTCCGCGATGAAAGAAAGGCGTTATGCCGTGTTCGGCGCGGGAAGACAAGGGCGGGCGGCGGCGTATGACCTCGCACGATTCGGAAACGCATCCGAGGTCCTGATCGCAGATAGGGACCCGTACGCGGCGGGAAGTGCCGAGGTGGAAGTCAACGACCTGCTCGGGAAAAAAGTCGTCCGATCGCTTCGGATCGACGTCGCCGACTCAATGGAAATGCGGCGCGTACTCTGGGGCATCGACGGCTTCGTCGGCGCAATGCACTACGCGCTCAATCACGCGCTCACAAAGACCGCCATCGAGAACGGCTGTCACATGGTCGACCTAGGCGGAAACACGGGCGTCGTCTTGAAACAACACGAACTCCATCGGCAAGCGGCATCCGTATGCGTCTCGATCATCCCCGACTGCGGAATGGCGCCGGGCTTCGACGTCAACCTCGCCTGTCACGTGCTCGGGCAGTTCGCGCGGCCGGAGAAGCTCACGATCTACTGCGGAGGGATCCCGCAAAGGCCGAAGCCGCCCTTGGGCTACCACTTTCCGTTCGCACTCTCCGGACTCGTCAACGAATGCTCCGGATACGCGGACATCATCAACGACGGCGAGGTCACGCAGATGTCGACCTTGTTCTCGTTCGAAGAGATAGCGTTACCGGAGATCGGCCTCCTCGAAGCGACACACACTTCCGGCGGACTTTCGACGGCACCGTGGACGCTCCAAGCGAAGTATCCGACGCTCCGGACGCTCGAGTATAAGACCTTGCGCTATCCCGGGCACTGGAAGATCCTCCGGGATCTCACGAAGGAAGGAAGACTCGCAGACGGTCTGAAAGAATTCGAGTCGAAGGAGCGCGCATCGCCCCACGATCCGGAAGATATCGGCATCGTGAGCGTACACGGGCATGGCCTCACCAAAGACGGCAAAGCATTGACCGTGATCGCCGAGGTCGTCGACCGCTACGACGCGGTGACGGGCTTCACCGCCATGCAAAGGCTGACCGGCTTCCACGCATCGATCGCCCTCATCGCCGCAACGGAGCGACTCACGGTGGGCGGCGTGCATGCAGTGGAATCCCTCGACCCGAAAATGGTCGTCGACGAATTCGCGAAGCGCGGCATCACCGTGGACGAAACCCACGCGGTATGCTCCAAATAGTCAGCACCAACGACCTCGCTCGAGGTCGTTTTTTGTATTCCAACTTCACCTAATGATGACGAAGTGGTAGGAGGAAGAATTTTGATGCAAAACGAAGTTCTTGACCAACTCGACATTCGCGAGAGCACACGCGTAGTACGTCCTCCGAATCCGAGGTTGGGAAAAACGAGTAGTGCGCAAAGTTATTCGCTCACCACGCGGAAGACTTCTTCTATGGTGGTCATACCATTCGCCGCTTTGAATAGTCCGTCTTCCAACATCGTCAACATCCCCTCCTTCCGCGCCTGCTCCTCGATCTTCTCGGCCGGCGAGTTCACGATGACGTGACTTCTGATGCCCGGCGTCATCTTCAAGACCTCGTGAATGCCGATACGCCCTTTGTACCCCTCTTCGCATTCGAGGCTGGGCTTCGGCTTGTAGAGCGGGACTTCGTCCCAGTCGGTCCCTTTCGGGACGATGCCTTCTTCGATAAGCGCCTTCAAGACGCGTTCGAGGTCCGCCTTTTTGCTCAACGCCTCGATCTCGGACTTCGTGAGAAAATACTTATCCTTCGCGCCGCAGAGTTTACGCACGAGGCGCTGGGCGACGATGACGTTCACCGTCGAGATGATGAGAAAAGGCTCGGCGCCCATGTCGATGAAGCGCGGAATGGCGCCGGCGGCAGAGTTGGTGTGTAAGGTAGAGAGCACAAGGTGGCCCGTCAAGGCGGCATTGATGCCCAAGGACGCCGTCTCGCCGTCGCGAATCTCTCCCACCATGATGATGTCGGGGTCCTGACGCAGAAGGGCGCGGAGACCATTGGCGAACGTGAGCCCGATCTCCGGCTTCACCTGCGTTTGATTGATGCGGGGCATCTGATATTCGATCGGGTCCTCGACGGTCGAGATATTCACGTCGGCGGTATTGAGAATGTCGAGCGCGGTATAAAGTGTCGTCGTTTTACCGGAGCCGGTAGGACCGGTGACCAAGAGCATGCCGACGCGCTGTTTCATCGCATTGTGGAGTGCCTCAAGTCCCGCACCGTGAAAACCGAGCGATTCGAGCGAAAAGCCGCCCGACGCTTCGCGCAGAAGACGCATGACCGTCTTCTCGCCGTGATGCGTGGGGAGTGTCGATACGCGGAAGGACACCTTCTCGTTGTTGAACTCGATCTTGAAGCGGCCGTCCTGCGGAAGGCGTTTTTCGTCCAACTTCAAGTTCGAAAGCACCTTGATGCGCGCGGTGATGCCCGGCGCCGAGTCGCGCGGCAAGACCATCGCATCGTGGAGGATGCCGTCGATACGGTAGCGGATGAGCAATTGATTTTCCATCGGCTCGATGTGGATGTCGGACGCGTTCTGAATGATGGCGTGATTCAAGAGCGTGTCGACGATGCGCACCACAGGGAGATCCTCGGCCAACTTCTTCAGGTCCTTCTCCGACACCGGCGTGTCCTCGCTCTCGGAGACCGCTTTGATGGACTGCGCATCCTGCTGAATGATGTCGCCGAACTCCGCCTTGAGCGACTTCTGATACTGGAGGAGAACATTCTTGATCGACTCGACGTCGGTCAAGCGCGTCAAGATGCGCGTCCCCACTTTCTTCCGTACGAAATCAATCGCTTCAAGGTCGTCGACGTCGAGCATGGCGACCTCGAGCCCCGACGCGGTCTTCCGGAATGCGACGACATTGTGCTTGCGCGCGATTGGCTCCGGTATGAGGGAGAGCGTGTCAAAGTCGATCTTCTGTACTTTGAGATCGACGAAAGGGATACCGAGGATGTACGCTTGCACGCGGCGAAGATCGTCCGAGGAGAGCTTCCCGCCTTTCACCAAGACGTCGCCGACCGAGCCGCCCGCTTTTTCGGCCTCTTTTTCCGCGGCGGCAACCTCCGCACGGGACGCCAATCCCGAGTCGAGAATGAATTTTTTCAGTTTGTCTTCCTGGACGAGCATAGAGGGAATTCCTCTCTATTATATAGGGGCTATTGACAATGCGAAAGGGTTTGCTACGCTTAGGGCTTCGGTACAGTCGGGTAGTCACAGAGAGAAAGACAGGGTACTACGGTATCCTGTCGCTTTTTTTAAGATATTTTTGCCTTATTATTTATCACTCATCATCACGACATGTTGGATCTCAAAACAATGAAGAGCGCACTCGAACAGTTAGAGCAGGAGCGCGGCATCTCGAAAGACAAGATTATCGACGCGATCGAGGCCGCACTCGCCGCCGCCTATAAGAAAGATTACGGGAAGCGAGGACAGATCATCCGCGCCAAACTCGACATGGACACGGGGAAGACCGACTTCATACAGGTGAAGGTCGTCGTCGACGACACCTTGGTACGCATGCCGGTCGAAGGAGAAGAGGAGGAAGAAAATGAAGGAAGACAATACGGGCGCGGGAGAGAACCCGAGCCGCTACCGCTCATTCCCGCACCGGGCGAAGGAGAGGAGGGTGTCGATGCGCGTGTGCGTTTCAATCCGGAACATCACATCATGCTTGCCGACGCGAAGCTCATCAAGAAGGACGCGGTCCTAGGCGAAGAGCTCATCTTCCCATTGGATGCAAAGGACGACTACGGACGTATCGCGGCACAGACGGCGAAGCAGGTCATCATCCAGAAGATCCGTGAAGCGGAAAAGCTTTCGGTGCTCGACGAGTTCGCACAGCGCGGCGAGGAGATCGTGACCGGCATCGTTCAGCGCATCGAACGCGGGAACATCTTCATCGATCTCGGGCGTGCGACCGGGCTTCTTGCCTACGAAGACCAGATCCCCGGCGAGCGCTACCGCGCGGCAGAGCGCATCAGGAGCTACTTGTACTCGATTGAAGAATCGCCGCGCGGCATCAATCTCCGGCTCTCGCGCGCACATCCGAATTTCGTCCGTGCCCTCTTTTCTCTTGAGGCGCCCGAGGTCGCAAACGGCGTCGTGGAGTTGAAAGAGATCGCACGCGAGGCGGGCTCGCGCACGAAGATTGCCGTCCATTCGAACGACAGCCATGTCGACCCCGTCGGCTCCTGCGTCGGCCAGCGTGGCGTACGCGTCGCCACCGTCATCTCGGAGTTGGGCGGAGAGAAGATCGACGTCATCGAATGGTCGCCGGAAGTGGAGAAATTCATCGCCGATGCCCTCTCGCCGGCCAAGGTGCGGAGCGTCGTCACGAACGCCGAAGAGCGCCGCGCGGTCGTCGAAGTGATGCCCGACCAGCTCTCGCTCGCTATAGGCCGCGGCGGACAGAATGTGCGTCTTGCCGCGAAGCTGACCGGCTTCCGCATCGACATCAAATCGACCGCAGGAGAGGAATACCTCGCCGAACCGGACGCACCGCTCGCCAAAGAGACGGCGGAAACTCCGGAGGAAGAGGTGAAGGAATTCGTCGAATCGGTCGGCGAGGGTGTACCCAATGAAGAAGTCGACACGCCCGAAGAGGCTACGGCCGACGACAAGAGCGTCGTCGCCGAAAACACGAATACCGAAGAAAAGTAATACACGGTCATCGTCCTGTGACCATCGAGGTGCGTTATTAATAACATTCACACACTTATGGGTATCTATAGTATGTTCGCGATCGGAAGTTCCGTGTTCGCTATTTTATACGGCCTCGGAACCGCCAAGAGTATTTTGAACAAAAGCGCAGGAAGCGCACGCATGCAGGAGATCTCAAACGCGATCCGCGAGGGCGCCGAGGCGTACCTGAACAAACAGTACCGCGTCATCGCCCCGATTGCACTCGTCATTTTCGCGCTCTTGTGGTACGCGTTCGGCCTCACGACCGGTATGGGATTTCTGGTCGGCGCTTTTTCTTCTGCACTTGCCGGTTATATCGGCATGAACGTCTCGGTGCGCGCGAACGTGCGCACCGCCGAAGCGGCGAAAGGCGGATTGGCGCCGGCGCTTGATGTCGCGTTCAAAGGAGGCGCCGTCACCGGACTCATGGTGGTCGGGCTCGCGCTCCTTTCGATTGCCGTCTTTTTCCAGTGGACCGGCGACGTGAAGTCGCTCATCGGTCTCGGTTTCGGCGCGAGCTTGATCTCGGTCTTCGCGCGATTGGGCGGCGGCATCTTCACGAAAGCCGCTGACGTCGGCGCCGACCTCGTGGGAAAAGTCGAGGCGGGTATTCCCGAAGACGATCCGAGAAATCCGGCCGTTATCGCGGACAATGTCGGCGATAACGTCGGCGACTGTGCGGGCATGGCCGCCGATCTCTTTGAGACCTACGCGGTCACTTCAATCGCCGCAATGCTCCTCGGATCACTTCTCTTTCCGGACTTCCCGAACGCGGTCCTCTACCCGCTCGTCTTGGGCGGCGTTTCTATCGTGGCCTCGATCATCGGCACGTGGTTCGTGAAACTCGGAAAATCAGAGAACATCATGGGTGCGCTCTATAAAGCGCTTGTCGTCTCGGGCATCGTCGCGGCGGCGGCATTCTATCCGGTAACCGACAAGCTGATGTCCGGAAACCCGCTCTATTCGTCGGGTGACCTCTTCATCACCGCTTTGGTCGGCCTTATCGTAACGGGACTCTTGGTCGTCATCACCGACTACTACACGGGGACGAATCATGCACCCGTCCAGTCGATCGCAAAAGCGTCGACTTCGGGCCACGGCACGAACATCATCCAAGGGCTCGCCATCTCCATGAAGGCGACGGCGCTTCCCGTCATTACCATCGTCGTCGGCATCTTAGTCGCACACCACTTTGCAGGGATTTACGGTATCGCGGTCGCGGCAATGAGCATGCTCTCCTTGGCCGGCGTGATCATCGCCATCGACACCTTCGGTCCGATCACCGACAATGCGGGCGGCATCGCGGAAATGGCCGAACTCCCCGCGGAAGTGCGTGCGGTCACGGACCCGTTAGATGCGGTGGGGAACACCACGAAAGCGGTGACCAAAGGCTACGCCATCGGCTCCGCAGGACTCGCCGCACTTGTGCTCTTCGCCTCATATACACAAGAGTTCGAAGCGCTCGGGAAAAAACTTGTCTTTGAACTCGGCGATCCGTACGTCATCGTCGGTCTCTTCATCGGCGGACTCCTCCCCTACTACTTCGCCGCACTCTGCATGGAAGCGGTCGGAAAAACGGCAGGGAACGTCGTCGAAGAAGTGCGGAGACAGTTTAGGGAGATCAAGGGGATCATGGACGGCACCGGACGCCCCGACTATTCAAAGGCAGTCGGTATCGTCACTGCGGCGGCGCTCAAAGAGATGATTGTCCCCGCGCTCATCCCCGTGCTTGCGCCGGTCTTGGTCGGTTTCATTCTCGGACCAGAAGCGCTCGGCGGACTCTTGGTGGGAAGCATCGTGACGGGACTCTTCGTTGCCATTTCGATGACAACCGGCGGCGGCGCATGGGACAACGCAAAGAAGTACATCGAACAGGGAAACTTCGGCGGGAAAGGGAGCGACGCGCACAAAGCAGCGGTGACCGGCGACACCGTCGGCGATCCGTACAAGGACACGGCCGGCCCCGCTATCAATCCGATGATCAAAGTGCTCAACATCGTTGCACTCCTCATCGTGGGCATGATCGCCGCGTAGAAATCGTACAAGGTTTGGCTTTGTATTGTGACGGGAACAACGGTGGTACACTGAACGCGCCAGAGAATCTCGACGGACACTTTCCGTTTTCTCGACCCCCATGTCACCAAAAACCAACGCGCCCTTGAGCCATTCCGTTTTTGCAAAAACAACAAAAAGATTGTCGGTGTTTTGGTTGTTGTTGCTAATCATTTTGCCGTTGGTTATCGCCGCAATTTACACAACCCTTGGGGTGTTTCGCGACCACAACACTCTTGCCCTTGAGCGCAGAGGTGCGATTGCCTACCTCGCCGCGTCAATGGCGAAGGAAAATTTGGAGAAGATTATTGACGTCGGCGTTTCGCTCTCAACCCGCGTGCAGTTCCAAAAACTTGTTGAATCGGGAAAATGGAATGAGGCAATTAAGCTAATGGAAAGCGTGCCAAAAGATTTTCCCTACATCCAACAGGCGACTCTTTTTGATCCGCAAGGTATTATTCGGGCGGCAACGCCGCTGACACCGGAACTTTCCGCCATCATGGGGAAAGATTTTTCCTACCGTGATTATTACAAAGGAGTGAGCAAAAACTGGGAACCGTATGTTGCCGAGGCGATCAAGCCGGCGGTCCCCTTGGGATACAATCTCATTCCGGTGGCAACCCCGATCAAATCTCAACAAGGCGCAGTGCTTGGGATACTGCTGTTAAACATAAAACTCGACGCCATCGCGGCGTGGAGCAAAAAAATTGACGTGGGCCCCACAGGATTCGTGTATATCGTTGACCAGAGAGGACACTTGATCGCGCACCCCACTCTTTTGCCGACAGAAGATATTGTGGATTTTTCCTCCGTGCCGGCTGTGCAAAAAACGCTCAAGGGTGAGCGCGGCGTGGAGGTACTCTTTAATCCGATTGAAAACGAAGAGCGCGTGACCGCGTACGAACCGGTACCGCAATATGGATGGGGGGTAGCGGTGGTCGAACCGGCCCGCACCGCTTTTGCTGAAAGGAACAAAGAAGCGGGCCGGGTAGCGATTCTTTGGGTCCTCATTATTTTCGCCGTCGGACTCTTTACCTATCGGCTACTCCAGGACCGAGCCGTTATTTCGGACCAGCGCGATAGAGAGCGACTGCTCCTCGAGAGCATCGGCGACGGCGTCATTGCCATAGACAGGACATGGAACATTATTTCGTGGAACAAATCAGCAACAGTACTCTCGGGTTGGAGCCGCGAGGAGGCGCTTGGAAGGCCTCTGCGGGAAGTCGTACGGTTTGTCCGCGAATCGGATAAAAAAGAAAACATCGTTTTTATCGAGGAGGTGATGCTCTACGGCGAACAGCGATCTATGGAAAACCACACGCTACTCATTCGAAAGGACGGTGCGGAAATCCGCATTGGCGACAGCGCCGCCCCCGTCTTTAGCGCTTCGGGAAAAGTTGCCGGAGCGATCATTATTTTCCGGGACGTCTCTAAAGAGCGCGAGGCGCAAAAAATAAGAGAGGAAATACTCTCCGAGACGATCCATGATCTGCGAGCCCCTGCGACCGCCATAAAATCTGCCGCAGCGCTCTACGGCGACCCCGAAGAACTGGCGAGGGACCCGGAGGCACTGAAAGAGGGCGTCGAGGTCATTAAGGAGGCAAACGCGCGTATGCTTGATCTGATCAATACGCTGTTGGCAAAAGCGCGGGGTGATGCCGGTATTCTCGAGCGCGAACGCGTTTCACTTTCTTCCGTCATTTCGGGCATTGTCAAAGAGTCCGGGCCGGAAGCGGCAAGAAAGAATGTAAAAATAACATATCTTCCCTCGGAAAAGCCGCCTTACGTGCTTGCCAATATCGGACGACTTAAAGAAATTTTCAGCAATTTAATTGACAATGCCGTCAAATACAATAACAACGGCGGCACGATAACTATTGCGCACCAAACAGAAAGTGACCTCATAAAGACCACCATCCGAGACACCGGCATAGGCGTGAGCGCAGAAGACCTCTCCAAACTTTTTACCCCGTATTTCCGAGCAAGCACGAGAGAGAAGATACAGGGCACCGGGCTCGGACTCTTTACCGTCAAAAAGTTCGTCGAGGAAGCAGGCGGCAGTATCGCCGTTGACTCAACAACCGGAAAAGGAGCCACCTTCACCGTCTCTTTGCCGCTGGCACAAAACTAGGGTACCGCCAGTACAAGATTCCACACTGTACTGAAAATATCCATATTCCTGCGACACAGGGTGTAACCTTGTACTACGGCGGGCCCATGGGGTTATACACAGCTTATCCACCACGATATCCACAAAAATGTCGAGTAGAGCGGTGGGCAGTATCTACAAGGAACGGCTTGGAGTCGCCGACAAATACAAGGTCGAACCTTGAAGAATCAATTCCTAAGGTTCGACCTTGTATTTGTTTTGCTATACTGGTGGACGGCGTGGCTTATCGCGTCAAATCAAAATTACTAATTTAGTAACGTAATATCAAACAAGACATGAACGCAAAACATTTAGTGAGCGGAGTGGTCCTCGGTGCACTTTTGCTCTCACCGATGCTTTCTTTCGCGCAAGCGGGGACCCCGTCGGTCGGCGCACGCGAAGCGGGAACAGGAAAAGCGACGGGACGCGTGGCATCGACCACGGTGGCCGAGCGTAAAGAAGAGATGCGCGAAAAAATGGCGGAAAGACGAAGCGCGATACTGCAACGCATCGCGGAACGCATGATCAGGCACATGGAAGCGGCGATCGAACGGATGGAGAAGATCGCCACGCGCATTGATTCACGCATCGCGAAGTTGAAAGAGCGCGGTGTGAACACCGCCGCCTCGGAGGCATTACTCGCGACCGCCCGCCAGAAACTTGCCGCCGCAACGACGGCCGTCGAAAGCGCGAAGGGAGCAATGGCGACCGCACTCGCTGTTGCCGATGTTGACGCAGACGGTGACGGCAAAATGGATAAGGTCGACCCCGGAAAAACGGTCCGCGAATTCCTTACGACCGCACGCAACGCCGTTAAAGACGCGCATCGAGCGCTCGTCGAAGCGATCAAGAGCTTGAAGTCGTCGGCGGAACTCCGCGACAAGAACACTGGTTCAACGACGCCGGTAACACCGTAACGCTTCATTAAAAAAACGATTACTTCTTAACTATCGCAAAGAAATTATGGATCCAGAACAAAATACGGCAGGAAGCGGTGCGGAACCGGCAAAACAGTCGCCGACCTTACTCATCGTGGGCGCCGTCGTCATCCTCGTGATTGTCGCATGGTTCATGCTCATGAGCAGTGGCTCGGAGAGAACCCCCGTTGAGAGCGGCATGGAACCGGGAATGATGATGGACGCGAGTACGGTCCCGGCCGGCTCTGACGCCGAAACTGCGGCGCTTTCCACGCAGGGGACCTCCGACGAGGTCGCCGACATCGAAGCAGACCTGAACGCGACGGACCTCAACTCATTGAACGAAGTCGACCAGATCTAGTTTTCGCCCGCCAGAAAACACCGCGGGCACAGTCGAATATTGTGGTTCGGTGGGTGCCTAAAAAATACAAGGTCGGACCTTGGGAATTAATTCTTAAGGTCCGACCTTGTATTTTTTTCCTGCCTTGCAAAATAAATCGGTAACCGATAGCATAAACGGCATTCTATGGAGGAGGAGATTGCAAAAAAATACGCACTCAAGATCAAAAAACTTCCGCAGTCGCAACTCGAGATCGCCGTTGCCATTCCTACGGAAGAGTTTGACGCGGCACGCGCCGAAGCGATCAGGCACATCGGCGCCGACGTCGAATTTCCGGGCTTTCGCAAAGGACATGTTCCCGAGAGTATTCTCGTTACCAAGGTGGGTGAGACAGCCATATTGGAAGAGATGGCCGAAATAGCCATCAGCCGGGTATACCCAGAGATCATTCGCGCAGAAAAGCTTGATGTGCTCGGACGACCCGATGTGCGCATCACCAAGATTGCGCGGGGAAATCCGCTTGAATTCACCCTAACGACCGCCGTCTTCCCCGAGTTCACACTTCCCGACTACAAAAAAATAGCGGGAAAAACTGCGCGCACAACTGACGATGTTTTGGTCTCCGACGACGAGGTGGAGAAGGCCGTTGAACAGATCCGGAGCATGAGAGCGAAGAACGAAACCGCCCCGTCGGACGAAAAAATGTCGGCACCCCCTCCTCCACTCGACGATGCCTACGTAAAGACGCTCGGTGACTTCGCCGGTGTCGAAGATTTCAAAGTAAAACTCCGCGAGAATATGCAAAGAGAAAAAGAGCGCGCGGCAAAAGATAAGCGGCGTGTTGCGATCATTGACGCCGTCCTTGCAAAAACGATGATCGAGCTTCCGGAGGTCATCGTTCTGCAGGAGCTTTTACGCATGAAGGACGAATTCGCACACGACGTGAAGCAAATGGGGCTTTCAATGGCGGACTACCTGAAAGCGATAAAAAAGACCGAGGAAGAAATGGAAAAGGAGTGGCGACCAACCGCGGAGAAACGCGCGAAGACCCAGCTCGTCGTCGGCAAGATCGCGGAATCGGAACATCTCGGCCCCGACGAGGAAACGGTGAAAAAAGAGGTCGCGGCACTCAAGCGGCGATATCCCGATGCGCCGGATGACCGCGCTTTAGGCTATGTGCACATGCTCCTCACCAACGAAAAGGTGTTCGAGTTGCTCGAATCGCAAGAAGCCTAGCGCGTGTTTACAGCGAACACGGGTTTTTATATACTCTAATTACGGGCGTAGGATAAAAAACTCTTTATATTTAAAGGTAAAAGAGGAGTTGACTAAATCATATTTATATGTTAAAAAGATAACATGATGGAAGGACCAAATAACGACGAGTCGGTGGCGGACCAAACCCCCGAGACCGTAGAACGCGTGCTTTCACCCCAAGAGCGGGAGGAGATTTTTCGTGCCACCATGGAAGGAGGGGTCAACACCGCGCTCCAGATGGTGGCGGAGCGCTTTGAACAAGCGCCGGATCCGAAGAACAATCTCGAGTTCCACAACACCCGCCACACCGGAGACGTCATCCGAAGATTCGATGCGGTGATCGACGCCATTCGCACTGCCGACCCGTCTCTCGTTGACGATCGTTCGCATGCCGTCGGACGATTCGCCGCGGCACATCACGACACTGTTCAGAACTGGGAGCCGGCAGAAGCTCCGAGCAAAGTGCCGGGTGAAGAAGGTCTCGTGGCGGTGATGCGCAAGCGTTTCGCCGGAGCCAACGAAGCGGCAAGCACGGCCGGCGCGTTTGCCATCATGGACAAAGCAAACGAAGACGCGGGAACGGAGCTCTTCACAGACGAAGACCGCCGCATGATCGCCGGAGGTAACGACGCAACGGTTCCCGGATTCAACCCTGAAAAGGGAACTGTCGTACAGCCGAAGTTGAATGAGCAGTCGTCGATCGTTGAACGCGCCATCGCGCTCGCCGACCTCGGCACGGCGGGAATTGACGGGAAAGAACGCTACCTCCCCGAAGGAGATGCGCTTTTCAGAGAAGAAAATCTGGACATCGCCGAAGCGGTGCAAAATCCCAGTTCGCTCTCTCCTCAACAAAAAGCATTCTTTACGAGACGTATGCTCGGATGGTCGCAGTTTCAGGGAAAGTTCGCGGCAGGAAGAAAGGCGATGCTTGAAGAAGAGCTCCGCCCGCTACCCCCGCAAGCGCGCAAGGCCGTGGAAGCACTGTTCACGAAGTTCGACGAATCGACCGTGGCGGCACAAGAGCAGGCGGCGCGAAGGGCAAATCTTTCCTTTGAAGAGCTCGCCAAAGACATGGGCTATACGGTGGGAAATGAAGAGAAGGTGGTTTACTAAATACGCCGGATAACCCGTTCGACAAATGAATCCCGTTAGAAATCGCGGACACGTCGTGCTAAATGTGTATTTACTGAAAATTTCAGACATTATGAGTACTAGCCGATTGGGCCGCGGAGTTTTTCTGTCCGCGTCCTATTTCTAACGGGATGAAGCGTCCGCTCATACTCATTCCCCTTCCCGCATATAACGCCGCAACTCCCCCGACCTACGGCATCAAGCAAAGCTACGCCCAAGCCGTCATTCGCGCCGGCGGTGAACCGCTTTGTGTCGTGCGTCCGGACGACAAACGCCTCTCATCGCTACTCCCGTTCGTCGGCGGGATCTTCCTCGTCGGTGGGCACGACATCGACTCGGAATACTACGGTGAGGAAAACATGGGGCACACAGAGCACATCGACCGCGAGCGCGACCGTGTCGAACTCGCGCTCATCCGTCTTGCCGTCAAACGTCGGTTCCCGCTCCTCGGTGTCTGCCGCGGCATGCAAGCGATGAATGTCGCCTTGGGCGGCTCGCTCTACCAAGATGTACTCACGGAGATGCAAGGTGCAATCGACCACGACCGCCACATCGACAAGAAGACCGGCAAGGACCTTCCGCACGGGGCGCTCGCCCACGACGTCGTGATCCAAGCACGGACGGTGCTCGCCAAACTGGCGGGAAAAGACCGGATCGCAGTGAACAGTCTCCACCATCAGGGGGTCAAAACGCTCGGCAAACACCTTGTCGCCTCCGCATTCGCACCCGACGGGTTGATCGAGGCAATCGAGATCCCCGATCACCCGTTCGCACTCGGAGTCGAGTGGCATCCGGAAGAGTTGTCCGGCAAACCGGCCGAAAAGATCTTTGCCGCTTTCGTTTCCGCGGCGAGGCGGTCGTCCAAGTGATCTTCCGGAAAATACTGCGCCCTCGTTGACGGTCGCGCTACCTCATTATCGGGAAATTAAAAACCCCTTACGAGAAGGGGTCATCAAGTCGTCCGTAATTTCTGTTCACGAGCGAAATATTACGCGTAATGCCTGTACTCGGGAGCTCGTGAGCCAGTCTCCGGGTCGGAAAAAGATGTAGCGCAATGGTGCGGGCCTGTCCCACCAAAAAGACACTCTTACGAACGAATCGGCAAGCCGGTACTTCTCTCCGGAAAGGAGAGCACCAATCGCATCAGCACGGTATTCCTTGATGCCCTCGAGTAAGAAGTCGAGCAGGAACATGGCGCCAAAAGCAAAAAGGAGTCCGATGGAGAGAAAGAGGAGTGAAAAAGCAACATGCCCTTTTGCGACGCCGAAAAACGCAGTCACCACAAAAAATAACGTCGCGACGGAGAAAAAGACGGTAGATGTTTTGGTGACAAAGAACCAAAAGATGTCGCCCGCGATGAGATGTCCAAACTCATGCGCAAGGACCGGCACGAGTTCTTTTGCTGAAAGACGACGATTGAAGTAGTCGCCGATAGTTAAAGCGAGCCCATCCCGTTTCGTATTCAATTCGATCGAGACGTTGCCGTAGTTTCGCTGAAGTCGCAACTCCGGTGCTTTAATCCGCGCCATTCGGGCGAATCTTTTTACCACGTGGGCATGCTGGGACACTTCATCACTCGAAAATTCTTCAGACAAAGATCCATTCTTTCCCCAGAATTGCATCCGCAGGAAAGTGACCGTGATGGCGAACAGGGCGGCGACCACCGCGAGCGCCCTGCCCGTCCCCACCATGTGACCGAGTAGCATCACCGCACCGGAAACATAGAGGACCTCCAGCGCGAGCACAAACCCCAAAAGGCAGTTCATTTTTCTGATCTGCGCTTTCGCCCGAACACGCCAGATACGACGATCCATATTCTCCTCCTTATTGACGGCGAGGAACGGCGAGCAAATTACCCTTTCAGCACCATATGACAATACGCAACACCTTGTCAATATCCCCTCTGCATGCTATAATCTCCAGTATTGTTCCGAAAGTCCGCGAGGTGGCCTTGTTCGGGGTGAAACGTAGCATTCGACCTCGAATTGAGCAGTAACTAATTTTATTTTTCCATGTCTTATCTCATTCCCACCGTCATAGAAAAATCCTCCTTCGGCGAGCGTGCCTATGATATTTACTCGCGACTTCTGCGCGAGCGTATCGTCTTTTTGGGCGGACCGATCGACGACAACGTCGCCAACATCGTTATCGCGCAACTGCTTTTCCTTGAATCCGAAGATCCGAAAAAGGACATTAAGCTCTATATCCACTCCCCCGGCGGCTCGGTGACCGCGGCAATGGCAATCTACGACACGATGAATCACATCAAGCCGGACGTTTCGACCATTTGTATCGGCATCGCCGCGTCCGCGGCGGCCGTCATCCTCTCTTCGGGCACAAAAGGCAAACGTTTTGCGCTACCGAACGCCGAGGTGATGATCCATCAAGTGATGGGCGGCGTCGAGGGGCAAGCTTCCGACATTGCGATCAGCGCGAAGCACATTTTGCGCACGAAAGAGAACCTCAACAAGATCCTCGCCAAAAATACCGGGAAGCCCTTTGAACAAGTGGAAAAAGACTCCGACCGCGACTACTTTATGACTTCCGACGAAGCGAAGAAATACGGCTTGATCGACGACGTCATGAAGCCGAAGCCGAACGGGAAATAGTGCGGGTGGCTTGCAAACGTATCTCCTCTGTGGAAGAATCTACCCAGAGGTTTTTCTCTTGAGGAGGCGTTATGCGCCCAATGATTCTTGCGTCGTTATTCTTGGTGCTCGCCACCATACCTTGCTCGAAAGCGGTTGCAGGCTTTCCCGAAAGCATGTATCTTCGTCAGTCGCCCCTTGGAACAACTGTGGGGATCGTACCATCGGGCGAAGAAAACTCCCGTGTTTCTGTTCAGCATCGAACTCGGACCACCGGTGTTATCATTACGGGGAAAGTCGGTGAGCGCGAGGTCAAGGAGTTCATCGGGGGGCAGGCAACGCTCGTCATGGTGCGAGATCCGGCTGACCGACATTCGCCACAGAAGATCTATCTGTGCTTCGGCAAGGATGCTGACTGCGCAGAAGTGGTAGATCTCATTGAGTAGTCCCGCCAAACGAACACCACCAAAGGTGCAATACCACTCGGCAACCTCTTGAGTTGCCGGTTTTTTGTTTGACTCAAACACGCCGCCATGAAAGAATCGACACAGAGTGTTCTCGGGGGCATGCGGTATGTTTCCGCGGTACAAGTACCTATCGCTCTTGTTGCTTTTTGTGCTCTTGCCGCCACTTTCATCGTGCACGGGGAATCCCGAGGACGATCCGCAAATAAAAAAACGCGCGGAGCCCGAGGTGAGCGTCCCTGCGATGCCTCCGCCCATCGTTGAGCGGGAAGATCTCGGCAACGTGCTCATGCTCGCCACGACCGCCCGCGGCGGCGACCGCATCGTGACGTCGGGACGCTGGGTGGTCGAGAGCGCAAACGTTTTTCCTTTTCGCGATCTCAAAGAGGGCGATTGGGTCGACCTCCTCACTGTGCGCATGGACGAAAAAAATAGACTTGTCCCACAATAAGAAATATGAGAGAATGGGTGCATTAGCACTTTATGTTTTCTCGTATGGATATAGACAAAATACTCAACAAT
>Ga0155322_136_pt1 | contig 24144 bp, 22 predicted proteins | sample RifCSPhighO2_02_FD_106290 | JGI IMG/M metagenome (GOLD analysis project Ga0155322, IMG submission 106290) | Candidatus Lloydbacteria bacterium RIFCSPHIGHO2_02_FULL_54_17 | reverse complement strand
TATACCTAGAAAATATCTGTTTTATGGCTCAGTGGCAAGGTGAAACATTCAAAACAAACCGGTGATTTTGGGTATTATCCCACATTTTTGACGAGAAAGGCGATGCTTGCGACTCCGATCCAGGACACCGCTATTGCGATGCAGTCCACCACTGACAGATTTTTCACTCGGAATACTCCTCAGTCGTTTACCGTACTGGCCGTACCCTAGCACGGCCTTCTGACACCACTTGTATTGTATCACGAAATATGCTAGGATGTCAACAAGTTTGACCGTAGGCAATTATTTTGCTTAAATCATAGCGAAGAACCTTCTATGGCAAATAGGCATCTTTCACGAAGCATTGTGCTCCAGTCCCTCTTTGAATGGGATATGACCGGCCACAAGTCGGAGAGTGTGGAAGATGTGCTCGCACGCAATATTGCCGAATTTGCCCCCGGCCTGAACGACTCCACGTTCATGGCGGAGCTCCTGAAGAATGTGCTCGCCAAACAACCCGAACTTGATCTTATCATTGAGAAGGCCGCCCCTGCGTGGCCTATTGACCGCATCTCTCCCGTCGACCGCAACGTGCTCCGTATTGGCCTCTTTGAGCTTCTCTTCGGCGACCGCGGGGAGGTGCCGCCTAAGGTGGCCATCAACGAAGCGATTGAATTGGCGAAAACATTCGGTGGCGAGAATAGCGGCAAATTCGTGAACGGCGTTTTGGGTGCGGTCTACAAAGAGATCGGCGAACCGGGAAAAGACGAGACAAGTCAGTCAAAGGATAAGCGCAATCAGGTCATCGATCCGGCGACGCTTCCCTTGGAGCAGTTGGGTGGCGCGGTGGTCTACGCCAAAAAAGACAGCGAGATCTATCTCGCGCTCGTCCACGACATCTTCGGACACTGGACGCTTTCGAAGGGTCACATCGAGGAGGGCGAGAATCCGGAAGAGGGAACGATCCGCGAGATCAAGGAGGAGATGAACGCTGACATTACGATCAAGGAAAAACTCGGTGAGAACGAATACATCGCTTCACATCCGGAGAAAGGGAAGATCCGGAAGCACGTCATCTACTTTCTTGCCGAAGCCCCGTTCGAGCCGCTTGAACTTGAAGAGGGGAAGGGCGGGCTCGATGACGCGCGCTGGTTCCGTGCGCAGGAGATCGTCGACCTCAATATCTACGACGACATACTGCCTCTGATTGCCCGCGCGATCACGAGCCTGCTCAAACAGAAATAGCGTAGCATAGTACAAAAGTCTAAGGTTGAATCTCAAAGTACGAGGTCCGACCTTAGTAATCAATCTCCAAGGTCGGACCTCGTACTTTGCCGACCTTGTTTTTTTGGCCGCCCTTGTCTTGTTGCCGGTTTCGTGCTAGTGTGGTGCATAGGACCGCTCTCAAAAATACTTTTGTATCCTTTGGCGCTTGAGTATTTTTGAAAGGGGTTCTCTGTTTAATGCAACATCTCGAAAAAGATTATCAGGCGTTTGCGGCGCACATCGGCGTCGCGTTCAAGGACATTACGCTTCTGCGGGAGGCTTTCACGCACCGCTCGTATCTGAACGAACACCGGAGCACGGGATTGAAACACAACGAACGCTTTGAATTCTTGGGCGATGCCGTTCTCGAACTGGTGATGACGGAATATCTTTTCGCAAAGTATCCCGACGAGGCGGAGGGGAAGTTGACCGCGTATCGCTCCGCGCTTGTCAACACGAATTCGATATCGGATGCGGCGACGGAATGGGGAATGAATGATTACCTCCTCCTCTCGAAAGGTGAAGCGAAGGACCTTGGCCGTGCGCGGCAATATATCCTCGCGAATACGTTCGAGGCGGTCATCGGCGCGATATTTCTTGATTGCGGGTACGATACGGCGAAAGAATTCATCGCGAAAAGTCTGTTTCAGCGGCTTGACGCGGTCATTACAAATCGTTCGTGGCAGGATGCAAAAAGTCGTTTTCAGGAAGAAGCACAGGAGCGCATGGGGATCACGCCCAACTATGTCGTTGTAAAAGAAACGGGACCCGATCACGACAAGCGTTTTTCGGTGGGAGTCTACGTCGGCTCCGAGTTGGTCGCGAAAGGTGAAGGGGCGTCAAAGCAGGATGCGGAACAGGCGGCCGCGGAAGAGGGACTGAAGAAAAAGGCTTGGGAGAGCTCTTAAATACAAGGTTGGATTTCAAAGTACAAGGTCCGACCTTAAGAATCGATCCCCAAGGTCGGACCTTGTACTTTGCCGACCTTGTATTCTTCTTAGGTCCCGTTGCTCCGCACGGGACGCTTCAACTTGGCAGCAAGGCTCTGCGCAGTGCCAAAGTTGGGCGCCGTGTATGCTCACGGCATCCTCAACTTGGCGACCACGCTTCGCGTGGGCCAAGTTGGGATTGACGAAAACATCGTTATGTATTAGTATTTCCCGCAGAAGATCATCATTGTGAGGGGAAACCGGTGAAACAACCGAAGATCACCGTCGTCGACGGGATGGGTTTCGACGAGATCGTCGATGCGCTCGTCAACGAGGAGTTGGGGGCGATTCGTCGCCACCGCTTAAGCCAGAAGATGGCGACGAAGCTTCACCGCGAGGTGTGGCTACGTGTTGAAGCGGTACGCCCGTTCCGCGAAGATCCGGAAACGTACATCATGGAGCGACTCGAGGAGCAGGTGAAGAAATATGTCGCGAGCGGCTTTCACGATGCCATCGGGTACTCGGAGGAAGGCTTCCGCTCCGCCCTTTGCTCGCTCGTCGCAAAGACGGTCAAGTCTTTCGCCCCGCCCGCGACGTATCCGATCGTGGACGGCGAGTTCACCGTCCTCCTCGTCATCCCGCCGGAGTGGATATCGCTTCGCCGTCAGATCGCGAGCTTGACTTCGAGCGATGGTGGTGGCGTGCCGTCACTTCCGTTCGAAACGGCGGAGTACGGAAAGCCTGCGCCGAAGGAACCCTACGTGCTCGTGGGCCTAAACGGCGGTCGCGGGCTCAAGGATTGCACGTTCCTTCAGGCAAACGCCGAAGTGAAGAGGGGGGGGTGTACCTACCTCTCGACGCATCAGCTCACACAGCTCCTCATCGTGCGTCCGCGTTTCTTGGCGCCCCAAGCGGAGTCCATTGCGCTCGGCGATCGTTCCATCGAAGCAAATGTCGTATCCGGCGAAACGCACGTGGTGTTCACCGGAAATCAGAACGACTACCCGACGTTAAGCACAAAGCGCATCCAAGCTCCCCGCATGGGAGTCGGCGTAGGAAAGCCGTACTATAGTGCGATGATCACGGTTTAGTTCTCCGTTCATCACGCCCCGACTCGCGTCGGGGTTTTCTTTTGCACGGATATGCGAAATCGGGGTATGATAAATATATGAAAAAGAAAAAATTACCCGTGCTATTTTTCGCCGTTATTATCTCCGGCGCGTCTTTATCCCTAGCAACGTACTCCGCATATGCACAGTACGATTATTACGACCCTTACTCGAACAGCAATATCGACTATTACCCGATGAACCCCGTCTACACCGCTCCGAGCGGGACGACGAATAGCGGGACGGTGAGCAACACGTCAAGCGGGACGACCGGCACGACCGACGGTAGCACATCGGTCACTACGGCGACCTGCGCCAATAAACCTTTAGCAAATCCGCAAAACACCCGAAGTGTTGAGATTCGAGACAGAGGCGGGGCCGTGTTCTACTTGAGTCCGCCGAAAGAAGAGCTGGTCGGGGTGAGGGCGTATCCGGAGACGTCAACGAAGATCTTCAAGATCATCTATGGCGCTACGGGAATGCAGACCGATGAGAAGGAGATCGGGCTTATCACCGTCGACAATAAGTGCTATCCCAAATATGGGTATGTACAGAATGAGAGCACGGTGACGACGTCCGTCACTTCCTCGACTGCAGTATCGAGCGGGAGTACGCAAACTGCCGAGTCGACGGTCGTCCCCGAAGACGCCACCGCAGTTAGGCTCGATCCGGCGACGGGTAAGGTCTATAACGCGAAGACCGGCGAGCTCATTTCCCAAGCCCGCTATGATGCCACCCTCCGGAAGATCTATTACAAAGACACCAACTCCACCTACGGCACGGTATTTACCGACACGACCGGCTACGTCAATATCGATTTGCGGGGCATGGTCGATACGTATACAGCGCCGTCGTCCACATACACCGGTGACCCCGACTTCGATCTTTTGAAAGTGAGTCCAACACCCGTTTCTGCGGGCGATGTTGATCGCGACGGGGCTATTGATAAAAAAGCACCACCTCCACCACCCCCGCCCCCCAAAGGTCTTACCGGCAGCGATTCCGGCGTGAGTGATGTGGGTGATAAGATGATCGGCGATCCTGATTTTGATCTTCTGAACGTTGATATCCGCGGCGACGCACTTGAAAAGTTTCGCGCGGAAGCGGTGGCGGTTGACCAGATGGGCAACGTCAATGTTCGCGGTTGGGACCCAAAGAAGAAAGAAGAAATTGTCGGTCATCCTGAAGAAGTAAGGACGGCCGAAGATCTCAAAGTCTATGTCGAGGCGGTGGCGCTCAACGACGCGGCAATAAAAGGCATCGAGATCAAACTCGGCGTTCTTGAGTTGGAATCCCGCGAGCAGGGGAAATTGTTCGGATTTATTCCCGTCGAGATGTCCTCGAGAGTCGTCGTCAGATTCACACCCGAGGATAGTACGGAAGATCCCGTTGATGTGAAATTCCCGTGGTGGCACATCTTCGTGAAGAAAAGTAATGGTCTCAGCGAATTGAAAGGAGAGATTTCCGGCGCACTTACCTATGCTACACAAATGAATTCAGATGATGTCGGCGAATCTCCGAATGCGAGCCGTGCCGCACGGGCGCTTCAGCTGGTGTCGAACATCATGAAGACCAAGCACGACACGGTGAAAAACTCGATCTCGAACGTGCGCTAATAACGGTGCGATTCTCGGGCGCGGTACTGTTCGAGGAAGGACGACGTCGTGGCAGACAACGGTTTCGTTGTTATACTGGTTGTATTGAAATATGGACCTTCGTTCCGAACATTTTCTGCGGAGTCTCATCCTCTTTGGCGTTGTTGTTGCCGCACTGGTCGCGCTCGGTGCGGGGTTATTCATCTCACCGCCTCGAGGGCCACAGGTTGCCCAGACGGAAAGTGCACTTCCGAGCGTGAGTGTCACCGTGCGCGTCTCCGAGGAGGTTGACTGCGAAACGGATCCCATCACGCGCGTGTTCTTTGATGTTGAGCCGAAAGAGGGCGGGGAAGTCACGGTGGTCGACAACGGCCAAGTCCGGAAGTTCGATCTCTTGGGGAGTTACGAGGAAGCCGGGTTGGACGGATACTTTGCGAACGGCACGTACGAAGGACTGCTTTCGGCGCGTCCGGGATATGTGCTCCGCACTTCCGCAGTCATCTCTTTCACCGTGGCGTCGCGTTGCGGCAAAGAAGATCCCACCCCTCTCCCGTTACAGGAACCCACCTCGACCGAACCGGTCGCCGCGCCTGTTGCGCCCGACCCCGATCCCGTTCCGGCTCCCGAGCCCGCCACGCCGACCTTGCCGACGCCTCCCGCCGCAAAGCCAAAGTCCGCTCCGACGACCGTGAACGAACCGACTCCTCTTCCGCCGACGACCGACTCCGTGTCACAAACAACACAAGATGTTGTTCCTGTTGCGGCGTGCGGAAGCGCAAAAGAGTGCAGAGAGATCTGTACGGAAAAAGGCGGCACGAAGGCCTGTGCGGAGTTCGCGGCGGAAGCAATCGTTCCCGCACCGCTCTCGTCCCTCCCGACGGAAAAGCTCGACAATACGTTCCGCGAAACGACCATGGACGCTTTTATCGGCGAGCGGAGCGGCGTGCGCGCGTATGCCGACTCCGACCAAGATGGCATAGTGGATTTCGATGAAGTGAATATTTACGGTACCGATCCCAACAAAGCTGACTCCGACCAAGACGGCGTCTCCGACGGCGAAGAACTGCTCGCGAATACCGACCCCGCCGCGAGTGTGGTGGGTGAAGCAAGCGGAGATGTAGGACCGGTCATCTTTGAAGATCCGGCGCAATTCGGCAAAGAAGCGTCGACGACGCTTGTCGTATCAACGGTCGTCGCCGGCGCCTCCGAGACTGACGCAAGCGGTACGTCGCGCCTTTCCTCGATGACGCTCTCCGGCACTGGGTTTCCCAATAGTTTTGTAACGATCTTCGTCTACTCCGAGCCTATTGTTGTCGTCGTGAAGACGGACGATTACGGTGCTTGGACGTACACTCTCGACCGCGAACTTCCGGACGGAACGCATGAGGTGTATGCCGCAGTCGCCGACGCCAAAGGACGCGTGTGGGCGAAGTCCGCACCGCTTCCGTTCGTGCAGACCGCAAGTGCGATATCGCTGGGATCTCCGGTGCTTCTACCGGGTGCTCCCGAAGTGCCGACCTTCTTCGGCGGAAAAGGTGCGATCACTCTTGTCGGCGTGCTCGCCCTTGTCCTTGTGGCAAGCATTCTTGTGCTTGGTTACGTCCGGACGAAGAAAGAAGAAGTTGCTTGAACTTGCTCACTGCAAGAATGCGGTAAGTGCCGACCAACTCTCCTCGGTGCCCAGCACATCATTGTGCCCGAAACCTTCGACGGTCACGAATGTCTTTTGCTTCTGCGGGAGTTTCTCGAAGAGCACTCTGCCGCGCTCGATCGGAATCTCGCTATCATCGGCGCCGTGAATGAGTAGCACCTCTTTCGCAAAAGCCGCATTGGTGACGTTATCAAGCTCGGTCCTAAGCAGAAGCGAGATGGGGTAAACTGGATAGTGTGTTTTCGCCAGACCCGAAAGTGTATCGAACGGTGAGATGAGGACGAGCCTCTCGGGTGACGAAAGCGACGTGTGGTAGGACGCGAATCCCACCCCGATGCTCCTGCCGATGATCAGGAGTTCGGAAAAGTTTTTCTCTTTGACCCACGCGTCGATGTGCTCGGTGTCGCGCAGAAGGAGTTTCACGGAGGGTTTTTGTGAGTCGTCGCTTGCATAGCCGGAATATTCGACGGCGAGCACATTGTATCCGTAGTGTGTGAGCCAATTCACTAGATACGCCGAATCACAAGCGCGTTCCGCATTGCCGTGGTAAATGACCCCAAGTTTTGTCGAGCTCGCTGACTCAATATAGTATGCACGGGTGCCGTCGGCGGAGATGACCTTGGCATCGGGGAGATCCGCGCATTCTTCCATCGGAGTTGTCGGCGGATAAAAGAGATACGCGTCTTGCCGCAGATAGAGTAAAACACCGAACAGGGCATACGTGAGCGCAAGGACCCGGAGTGTCGAGAAACTTATGCCCTTGAGTGATTGCTCGGGAAACAACCGCATGCCCTAATTGTACCACCGCTATTCGAGAGCTCTATATCTTCGGGGTTTTTTCTGGTGGTATACTTTAGGCATGGTCAGTCCTTAACTTATATATCGATGAAAAAAACAACAGGCATCATCGTGCTCTCGATCGTGGTCCTTCTCGCCGGTTATTTGCTGTACCGTTATTTTTTCTACACCTGTTGTGCTTTGCCGCCGCGCTCTGCGCCGGTTGCTACGGATGAGCTGAATAACGATCCAGTGTTGAATGACCCCGATCTCTTATATGCAAAGCGGGCCCTTATTGGTCTTTGTCGCACCAAATCCGGTAATGGCGGCAGTTGTCACTTCAATACCTATCTGTATTCTTCCGGCAAGTTGGTCATTGAATCCGGAGAATTGGCGATGGGGCCGGACGGAGAGGAGAGCACCGCCTATCCGACCGTCGAAAAGGAGCTGGATAAAGAGCTCATGGAGCGTATCACTTTGCAGATCCGAAATTCCGGAATTATGGATAAGTCGTGCGAGGCGGAAATGGTCATGGATTATTATGTCAACTATTTCGTTCAATTCGACGGGGCAACCAAGGAGGCAAGATTTCCCGGATGTGAAGCGGAATTTAATGAGATAGACAAACTGATCGACGCGGCAGGGTAACGCCGGATTTGACGCTCGTAGACAGCGGACAAAATGAAAAAAGGACTCATTTGGAAAATACTCGTTGGGCTGGCGTTGCTTACTGCCTTGGGCTATCTTGTCACCACGCCCGAGAGCGAGGTCATGCTTGAGAAGCCGTGGTTCGGGGGGTGATTGGACGTGGACGGGCAACGGGGTGAAGTCCTATAATTGGACAAGGCAAAGACTTATCAGTTCAGGGTTCATTTATCAAAAACATGAAAAAGTTCATTGTTGCGTTACTCATAGTGGCACCCCTCTTTGTATTCGCCCAAGGAGTCTTTGAGTACGATCTGGAATACGGCATGACCAACAAGATCGACATCGCGGAATTACAGGAATTCCTGACCGACGAAGGGCTCTATACCGGACCGATAACCGGAAATTTTTTCTCGCTGACCATGAAGGCGGTAAAGGCATTTCAAGCCCGCGAGGGGATAGCGCCGGCGGCAGGATATTTCGGACCAAAGACGAGAGCGCGCGCGAATGCACTGCTCGGCTCGCAAATTTCGGCATCAAATCAACAAGCGGCGGCTGAAACGGGGCAAAGCGTTGCAGAGATCGCCACAGGGATCTCGGCGAACGACACCCAATCGCAGTTGGAGGCTTTGCTAAAACAAATTACGTTGCTCCAAGAACAGCTCAAAGCACAACAGCAAACTTCGACAACCAACACGAACACCGCACTGCTACCTGCTCCCACAGTGACTATTGTGGTCACCCCTTCTTCCGGCACCTCGAATACTTCCGCCAGCACGGTCACCTCCGCGACTCCCGCCAACGCCGTCTTCTATGAGGATTTTTCCGGCGCTTTTCCTGGAAGCAAGTGGATTGTTTCGTCACAAAGCGGAATGAACCAACCATCGCCGCAAATTGACGCAAGTGTCGGCAACCCCGCCTCGTCGCTCGGTGTGCCCTATTCTTCGGGCGAAAGCAACTATATTCCAATGGGGAAAAAAGTGACCGCTGACGTCAATCCGTTCAACAGCGCCGACGGATTCAGCATTTCCTTCGACGTGAGACAGCCCGACACGAGCGCCGAAACGGTCGCGTACTCCTCCGGCGGATGGGTCAGAAATTTTAAATTCGAGATCAAGCATCTGACGAATCAGTACGCGTATGCCAATATGGAGATCAGGCCCGACACGGAGCTTATCCAGTACGGTATCTACAGGGCTTACGTTGGCGGCGGCGGTTCATCTGTTTCCGTTCCATACACACCCAACGCCGACTTCCACACCTTTAAGTTCACCGTGGACGCCGACGGCAACGCCAAATGGTACCGCGACGGCATATTGAAAAATAGTTTTGGCGGATTCCCGGTCGGAGACTACGTCCTCTCGTTCTCGGCTTCCGGCAGGAATTTGCCGGTGGGTTCGCCAAGCACGGCGACTTATTTCCACAATATTGATAATATTGCGGTGACGGTCCCCTAAGACCGTATCCATGCGTCAAGTTTTGGTTGCTGTTTATTGGGAGCGTTCATTCATCCTCGCGGCTCTGCCGCCAGGATGAATGAACGCAAGATATGTTTGGGCGGGCGGCGGCCCGCACATCTTCCAAAAAACTTGCCCGTGGTTCCGCCCGCAAAATACCCCGTCGGTCTACCCTCGGGATTGGACGGGCGGACAAGTTTATAAGAAATTCATCTCTCTATGAAATATCGTTATGCAATCGGCGGCGCACTGGTCGCTTCGGCCGTACTTTTTTCTTTATCAACGAGTGTGGCAATCGCCGCGGAGTGTGACCCGCTCGCATTGCGTGCAACGAACTTCGGACAGACCGGAGCGCATGTGAAAGCTCTACAGTCCTGCCTCCTTGCGGCGAAATTCGACATCCCCGCCGGAGCGACCGGTTATTTCGGCACTCAAACGAAAGCCGCTCTCCAGACTTTTTACCGCACCGCGCTCGACATTTCCGACTGGGACGGGCGTTCGATAGGACCGAAAGGGCGGGCGGCGCTCGTTCTTCGCACGCAAGGCGTTACGGTCAACGTCCACGCGTCATCCGGGGGAGGCGCGCCGGGGCTGAAGCGCATTGCTTCCGAGACGGAACTCACGAAATACATCGAAGCATCTCGTTCGGGTAGTTATCGAAGCATCTCGCTCGGGCTTTCGAGCGGCGCGGTCACCATGGGCGCGCCGACCGTCGCGCTTTCATCTGCAGACAGCTCCGTCCCCGCCACGACACCGATGGTTCCGCTTCCCACCACTGCGGGAGAAACAAGCGCAACACCTTCTCGTGTTTCCGAGACGAATGTTCAGGTGGCCGGGATCGATGAGCCGGATATCGTGAAGACGGACGGTACGACAATCTATTTCTCCCGAGAAGGGTACGCGCGCTGGTATTCCGATGTGCTACCTACGCCGATGATGGATTGTGTGAATTGCGGGATCATGCCGCCCACTCCGCAAAAGGAAGTCGGTGTCACGGCCGTTACCGCGTTCCCGCTTTCTTCGCTCGGCATTGCAAGCGACGCGATTGTCGAACGCGGACAGATGCTCCTCGTGAAGGACAAACACCTTCTGGTCATCCTTGCGTACGACAAGATAGTCGCGTATGACGTCACCGACCCGACGAAGCCGACAAAAAAGTGGACGAATGAGTTGAAGAACAACACGCAAGTGGTCGCGGCGCGCCTGAAGGGGGGAACCATGTCTCTCGTTACCAGTACTTATTTGAGTGCCACAAGACCTTGCCCCATTATACCAATCATGCGCGGGGGAGTTTCTATCGCAATACCGTGCGGCGATATTTGGGTACCTGTTTCCGTCGAGCCCGCGAATGTGAGCTATTCAATCTTTGCTGTTGATCCGACCACGGGAACAGAGACGACCTCGACGACGATCCTCGGCGATTCGAACAATACGACCGTCTATGTCTCGGAGAACAACATTTATCTGGCGTATCGTATGCAAAATGCGACCACGAACGTCATCATGAGTTTCCTTAGGAACGAGACAACCGGACTTCTCTCGACCACGACCATCGAGCGTATTCGCGTCGTTGACGGCTACGACATTTCTCTGAACTCTAAAATGACCGAAATAGGAAAGGCCGTCGAACTCGAGCTGGCGTCGCTTTCCGAGAACGACCGCATGCTATTCGAGAACGAACTTGAAAACCGCATGAAAAGTTATCTCGATACGCATCTGCGCGACACCGACCGGACGACAATCGCGCGGATACCACTCGCCACTCTTACCGTTGCCTCATCTGGCGTCGTGCCCGGACATCTCTTGAACCAATTCTCGATGGACGAGTGGGGAGGGAATTTGCGCACTGCCGTCACCGTCGGCGACCGATGGGGATTCGGCGGGAGTAAGATGGTGAACGACGTCTACGTGTTCGACGAGTCGTTCAAGGCGCTCGGAAGCATTCTTGACCTCGGTGTTACGGAGCGTATCTATGCCGCGCGCTTCATTGGGAATCGTGGCTATCTGGTGACCTTCCGCCAGACCGACCCGTTCTACGTGCTTGACCTTTCTCTCCCGACTGCGCCCAAGATGACCGGTGAGCTCAAGATACCGGGTTACTCCGCGTATCTCGAGCCGCTTTCGGAGACGATGATACTCGGAGTCGGAAGAGAGGACGGCGGCGTGAAGCTCGCGATCTTCGACGTGTCAAACCCCGCAAGTCCGACCGAAAAAGCGAAATACTCACTGAAGGATTCGTGGACGGAAGTGGAGGGTAATCACCACGCGTTCTTGCGCGACGAAAAGCACAAGGTGTTCTTTCTCCCCGGAGGACAAGGCGGCTATGTATTGTCGTATGACGGCGACGCGCTCACGCTCAAGGCGACGGTGGCGGGGTACCAAGTGAAGCGCGCGGTCTATATCGAGGATAACCTCTACATCATCGGCGAGGAAAAGATTACGGTCTACGACGAGACAACGTGGAAAGAAGTAAAGACGCTTGAGCTCAAGTAAGGACCGTCAGCACAGAACTTTATTCCAGCTCGGTCAAGGTCGGCCGAATGAGTTCGGTGAATTAACGTACAAGGTCGAACCTTAAGGACCGATCCCCAAGGTTCGACCTTGTACTTTGCTTGCCGAATACATTCATATACAATAAACGGGAGTCCATCGGGTGAGAGGCCTTATTAAATTTGCATTTACCATGAATAAACACCACAAGAAGTTTTTTGGCGCACTCGTTTTTGTCGTTCTCGCGACGACCGTTCTTGCCGGAACGGCCTACGCGGCGTCGACGATCAGCACCAATATCTCGACCGGCGGAACACTCACCGTAAGCGGCCTCTCGCTCCTAAACGGCAATGCGTCGACGACACAACTTTCGGTGACCGATCGCATTTTTGTCGGCACAGGAGGCGCGACGACGATCTTCGGCAATTCAAGTACCTCGACTTTCCTTGGCGGAATCTCCTTGGGCGGCGGAGGACTCCATTTGTCGAACGGCGGGTTGCGTGTGGCGACGCTCGTGAGTTGCGACACGGTCGACACCAATGCGAACGGAGTCTTTGTCTGCGGAGCTGACGCGACTGGCGGCGGGGGGGGGACAGATACTAACTGGACCTACTTTAATAATTCGGGCTTGCGACTTTCTACCACGACGAATAAGGTCCTGATCGGTTCGAGTTCGACCTCGACGGCGGCGACATTGGAAGTGCAAGGAACGCAGTATGTTTCCGGCACACTCGGCGTCGCCACGACGACTCCTTCAGGAGTGTTCGGGGTGATCGGGAACAGCTATCTGCAAGGAGCGGTCACCGTGGGCGGAGCCATCGTACTCACGAGCGGAAGTTTGACGGTGTCCTCCCTTACAAATTGCGATTCTATTGATACCACCGCAAGCGGAGTCTTTGTGTGCGGTACCGATGCGGCCGGCGGGGGAAGCGGTACGGTAAACTCCGGCACGATAGATCAGTTCGCTTACTACGCCGCGAGCGGTACGACGGTTTCGGGAACATCGTCGGTCGTTATACTCCCGAATGCGAATGTGGGTGTGGGGACGACGACGCCGAGGTACGCGTTTTCGGTAGCTGGGACGATTTACTCCGGGTCGGGCGGAATACGCTTCCCTGACGGTTCAACACAAACCGCCGCCGCGGCCGGTGCTGCTGCAGGAACTCAAGGGCAAACGGCTTTCTATAACGCGAACGGTTCTACTGTTTCTGGTACTTCTACCCTCACCATTACACAAGCAGGCAACGTCGGCATCGGAACGACGTCTCCCTCCGCGGCGCTCGCGGTCAACGGAAGCGTTACTGTGGGCGGCAACCTCACCCTCGCGAATTCAAGTACGGCAGTCGGCGGGATTGTGTTCGGTGTCTGCAGTATTACGGGCGCAACGATAAATAAGGGTTACTCGAAAAATTTCAGCTGCATCGCTTCATCCACGATTAGTTCCAGTTATAAAATTTTCGTTCAATCGGACGGCTCACTTGCGACCGACTTTATCATACAAGCGGCTTCGTCGACCGGAAGTACGGTGATCGGCATGAACATCAACAACACCTCGACGACGACCTCTTATAGTCCCGGGAATCTCAACTTTAATTTTTTCGGGATCAGGTAAGGTAACAATCGTTCGATGAGGAGATTACTTTTCTTGTGCGTGATCGCTTTTTGTTCGCCGCTTTTTGCGTTCGGCGCTTTTGACGACGTGTCACTTACCTCTGACGCAGTGGTCTCCGTTGGTGGGGAGGATTTCACCGTGTATAGTGCTACATCCACGCTTGAGTCCATTACCGTCGACGCGACATCCTTTGATGTCACTATGGCAACGGGTTCGTCGCTCGTGCTCTACTCGGGAGGCAACCGGACGTTTACCGTTACGCCGAGCATCGCCCAGATCTCCGCAACTCCAAGTTGTGCAGGATCGTACTCAACGCTGACGCTCTCGGGCGTCGGAAGCGGAACGGTGACCGTTACGCCGTCGGGGTATTGTTCATACGGGGGAGGAAGCAATTACGGCGACGGAGGAGGTTCCTCCGCACCGACTCCTCCGCCCGAGCCGGCGCCGCCTGCGACCTCTACGCCCCCCACGACGGCAACGACCAGCCCCGCTATCGCAACGACTACCACGGTTGTATTAGTACCCGGACCGCTCCTCACGAAAACGCTTCAGTTGGGAAGCACGGATCCGGAAGTGATCACGCTCCAGCAATTTTTGATCGAACGGGGGTATCTTGTCGTTCCCTTGGGTATACCGCTCGGGTATTTCGGCGCTCTCACAACGGACGCGGTGAGTAAGTTCCAGAAGATCGCCGGCTTGGATCAGGTCGGCATTGTCGGAACGAGAACGCGGGATGCTATCGCCGCGACGACCACCACTACTACGCTCGCTGGCCCCGTTCCTCTTGGTTTTCTCTTTTCTCGTCCGCTTCGCATCGGAAGTTCGGGGTCTGATGTGGCGGCACTCCAACAAATCCTTATTGCCAAGGGTTTTCTCGTATTCAACACCAGATCGAATCCCGGGTATTTCGGCGGACTCTCAAAAGCCGCGGTCATCCTCTTTCAAAAAAGTCTTGGACTTGAGCCGGTCGGAGTTGTCGGACCGAAGACCAGACGGGCGCTCAATACGATTACGGGAGCTCTTTAAAAAAATACAAGGTCGAACCTTTGAAACACAGAAGTACAAGGTGGAACCTTAAGAATTAATCCCCAAGGTTCCACCTTGTACTTCCGAGTATATTTTTTCTGCCCTCGGATTCTCCTTACGCCGCACTCGGTGTTCCTCCGGTCCCGTCTCCCTCCTTGCGGAGCCCGATCGTTCCGAGCACAATCATCACTACGACAACGATGACCACAAAAAAGATGAGCATGGTGACGATGCCGGAACCTCCGAAGAATGTCGGTGCGCCTTCGTTTCCCGGCAGGAGTTCAACTGATCCCACCGTGATGGCGCTCGCCGTCTGTACGAAGGGGAGCGGAGTAGATCTTGCGAGGACGCGTTTTCCGGAGTCGGTAACGGCGGCGTAGACTTCGTGCGATCCGTCGGGGAGTTCTTTGTCGAGCGTATAGGTCCACGAGCCGAACTCGTCCGCTTTGACGACGACCACAATCGGGTCGGAGTAGATGAAGAGTGTGAGGAAACTGTTCGCGGGCGCACGTCCCGAAAGCGTCATCGAAGAAATATGCCCTACGCCGCTTGCATCGGTGGACGTGGCATTTACCACGATCTCTGCGACGATGAGCGTCACCTCCGCCGCCTTGCCGCGCGTTCTCGGGTCCTCGAAAGCGGTCGGCACTGCACCCGCGGTCGTACTCGCGGTCGGATCGGTGCTCGCCAAGAGTTCCGCACCGTCGGGAGTCCCATCCTTGTCGGAATCGGCTTTGTTCGGATCGGTGCCGTAGAGATTCACCTCGTCAAAATCAACGATGCCGTCTTGGTCGGAGTCGGTAAATGCGCGCGCACCGCTTCGCTCCGCAAAATATAAGGTCACGGCCGTTCCCAAGGCCGCGTCGTCTGTCTCCGCGGTCGAGATGAAGGAGAGCGGCGTCTCCGCGAGCACTTGATTCGCAAAATCCGTGCAGGCGTTCGCGCCGGAACCACCCGGTTCGCAAAGGAGGGCACATTCTTCCGCACTTTTGCATACGGCAAGCGGAGCCGCTTCTTTTGCGATGGTGTCCGATTCAGGGTTTGTCGTTTCCGTCGGTGACGTTGTTTCGCTTATGGTCTCAAGATCGGTTGTCGTCGTTACGGGCACGGTTTCAGTTGTCGGTTCTTCCGGAGGAGGCGGGGGAGGAAGAAGCGGCGGAGTTTCCACGACGGGTGTGGATGTCGACTGGAGGGGGACGATGGGCACGCCGTTTGCGTCACAGAGGCTCGCGACGGTAAACGTGAACGCCGAGGACTGCCCGAGCACGAATCCCGATCTGGGTGAAAGCACTCCGCGGTAGGTGCCGTTCCCGAAGTATCCGCTTAACCCTTCTTCCTCGAAGCTTCCCGCCGCGTCGAATTTTCTGATGACGCTGTTGTCGTCGATCGCCACCTCGCCGCCGTCAACGGGGGAAATATCGAAATAGATATTCGTTTGCGGATCGGTCTCACAGTTGATCTCGTTTGAGATGCGCACCGAGACACTGACGCCGACTTGGGCGTTTGCCGGTACTCCTCTTGAAAAAAATGTCAAAAGGAACAGCACGACAAAACAGAGCACAAGCGCAGGCATGAGAGTGAGTGTACCCCGGATATTCATAGCATTCAGTATAGCAACGAGACCCGAGGAGCAGAAGTCGCGCTATCTCGGATAAAGATGTTGCGCGGCGGCCCGAGTTCAAAGACGCGGAATTTCAACGAGGGTTCGTTCTCTAAACTACGGCACAACCGAGCCGTACGGCTACTCTTGGGGTTGGCATTTTTTGAGTATTGTGGTGGCACTAGCGTACTCGGGCTACTCCAAGGTATACTATCCGCAATAAGCAGTTTTAATAATAAATAACTCTACATACATGGCGAAGTCGAATTCCGCGTTTATGAAACCGCTCACGGTGAGCGAGGACTTGGCGGCGGTCGTTGGTAAGGGCCCGATGCCCCGTTCGGAGGTGGTCAAGAAGCTCTGGGTATACATCAAAAAGGAGAATCTTCAGGATGCAAAGAACAGACGCAATATCAACGCTGACGCGAATTTGAAGAAGGTCTTCGGCGGAAAGGCGACCGTCAATATGTTCGAAATGACCAAGCTGGTCTCCAAGCACCTCTCGTAATCCCGCCCAACCCGCACTGAAAAGACCTTCTATTAGGTCTCATCATGTGTAGTCGTGCGAACGCAAAGCGCCAAGGACGATCTTGGCGCTTTGTTGTTATGCTATACTTAATTTGATGAAACATGAGCGTGGCGCCGTTCCGATAGTCATAGCCCTCCTTATCGCCTTTGGCGTCTTGGGGGTCGGAGGATTCGCTTACCAGAAGAACGTCGGCGGTGTGGCGGAAAAGCTCCAAGGTATATTTGCGCCCGAACCGCCTGACGAGCTCTTGGCCAAGGCGTTCGAGAATTTTTCCAAGACCACAGCGTTCCGTTTTTCCGGAGAAAGTTCCGGGCGAGTGGGGGACACCGGCGGACCCTCGGGCCTAAAGACTCCCCGCGCAGTCGCCTCCACTTCGGCGGAGGTCACGTTTGACGGAGCGGTCGATCTGGGAACGTCGGTATTCACCGGCACCTTCGCGTTCGATGTGAGGGGGGCAAAACCGTTTCGCCTTGCGGTCGAGGCGCGGAAGATCGCGAGCACGACCTACCTTCTCATCTCCGAGGCGCCGAAAGAGTTCGCCTACTTTTCCGGACAGTGGGTGTCGATCGATCTCGAGTCAACGGCAAAAAAATACGGCCAAGAGCGTGCGGCGGAGCGTGTTTCCGCGGCGGATATGAAACGCGTGCGTGAATTCTTTGCGAAAGCGCGGGAATACAAAGTCTTCAAAACGGTAGAGGAATTCCCCGAAGAAGAGGTGGGCGGTGTCGTCACGCGGCACATCCGGTTCACTTTTGACAAACCGGCCCTCGAGAAACTCATTCGTGAGTTCAGCGCGGAGCCGTTTGATGCGGACGAAGAGGCGGCGCTTCGGCATTCGCTCGCAAGGATCGACTTTTCCGTGAATGATGTGTGGGTGGGGAAGCGTGACCGTATGCCGTACCGGTTTACGGTGAGGTACATGGAGAAGTGGGCGGCACCGGACTCCCCGCCGACCGAACCTTTTTCGTTCGATGTTTTCTTCAGCGACTTCAACCGGCCGGTCGAGGTCGAGGTCCCGCCTTCCGCAAAGACCCTTGAGGAAGTGCTACAGGCGGCAATGACAAAGATGTTTCCGGGTGCGACCGTGAACGTCAAAAAGAAGTCGTAGGTTGAAGGCGCCATGCAACCCCGCTTCGTATTGTGGTAACATAAAAGAGGTGGACATTGGTCACGTGAAAGGACACTTATGAACCGAAAAACCTACTGCACATTGACGGGATGCATCTTTCTTGTGGTCGCCCTTCTCCATGTCGCGCGCATTTTTTCGGACTGGGAGGCCGTGATCGGCGGATGGACGTTGCCTATGTGGTTGAGCGTTGTCGCCGTTCCTGTTGCCGGCTTTCTTGCTTACGTCGGTTTCGCTTGCGCAAAGGACGGGGCGCAATAATAGCGTTTTTTGATGTCCGCAAAACTTGCCATCATCGCCTGCGTTCCCCTGCTTGTTCTGGCAGTTGTTGCGGGCGTTTTTCTTTATTCCTGCGAGGACGACTGGTGTTTCGTCATGGAGTGGCAGAAAGTGAAAGCGGCCGACAGCTTCGAGCGCTGTCTCTCCCTCGGGTTTCCGGTCGCGGAATCGTCTCCGCGTCAATGCAAAGCGGGGAGTCGGTCCTTCACTGAAATCCTTGAGACGCCGGAGAACGAGTCGTCTTTGCCCGCGGTCTCCTCGGACGGCCGCATTCGCATCGACCTACCCGCGCAAAATGCTTTAATCGAAAGCCCCCTTCGCGTTTCAGGAGAGGCGAAGGGGAGTTGGTATTTTGAAGGGACCTTTCCCGTTCGTCTTCTCGACGCGAACGGAAGTGTGCTCGCCGCCTTTCCCGTGGCGGCAAAGGGCGAATGGATGACGCCGGAGTTTGTTCCTTTTGAGGGAGAACTAAAATTTGCCACACCGAAAACGAAGACGGGAATTCTGGTGTTGTCAAAAGATAATCCTTCCGGACTTGCTGAACACGATGCTTTCGTTTCGATCCCGCTCCGTTTTGCCGTCTATCAGGGCGCAAAGGGACCCCTCCGCACCATCCTACTTTACTATTACAAAGAGGCGAACGATCTCGACGCGTCGGGAAAACCCGCTTGTACATCGCGCGGGCTCTTTCCGGTCGAGCGAACGATCGCGCTCTCGAAGACGCCCATCACGGACACGGTGAAGCTCTTCCTTGCAGGCATGCTTACTCCGGAGGAAGAAAAGAGCGGTATCACCACGGAGTATCCTCTTCCGGAGTTTACGTTTCGATCCGCGTCGCTTACGCGGGGCACGCTCACACTTCAATTTGACGACCCGCTTAACCGAACGCAAGGCGGGGCGTGCCGGAGTACGATCCTCAAGTCCCAGATCGAGACAACAGCGAGACAGTTCTCGGGCGTGAAGGATGTCGTTTTTGTCCCCGAGCATCTTTTTCAGCCTTAACAGCACACGACCGTTTCGTAACGGGTGAGCTCGTCTTTTATGCCGCAAAGAAAAAAAAGAATATTCGCAGTGGTCATCGTGACAGCCCTCCTCCTTGCTTCTTGGTTCGGCGGGAAGTACTTTGCCCTGTTTGACGCAAGGCTCGCTCCCGGCGCCGTACGAAATCTTTTTTTCGGCACACCGGTGTCACCTGCGGATGTGTTATACGAGGTCGAAGAGGTCGTCTCGGGTCTTCTGGTACCGTGGTCGATCGTTTGGACGAGCCCCGACCGGATGCTCATTGCCGAGCGACCAGGACGCCTGCGCGTATTTGTCGGAGGAAAACTCCTCGACCGACCGCTGGTCACGTTCCATGACGTTTCGCGCGGAGGGGAAGAGGGACTTATGGGCGTTGCCGTCGATCCGGAATATAGCGCGAACGGTTATTTATATGCATGTTATGCGTACACAAGGGAAAGAGAGAACGGAAAAGAAGAGATCGTCGACCGCCTCGTACGCCTCCATGACGACGGCACCAAGGCCACGGTCGACCGCGTCCTCATCGACCACATTCCTGCGGCAGAATTCCATGCGGGGTGCCGCGTTGCGTTCGGTCCCGACGGGAAACTCTACGTGACGACCGGCGATGCTACGGAAGGAAAGTTGGCACAACGACTCGACTCGCTCGCGGGGAAGATCCTTCGGCTCAACTCCGACGGATCTCGCCCGTCGGACAATCCTTTTCCCGACTCTCTGGTATGGAGTCTCGGTCACCGCAATCCGCAGGGCATCGCGTGGCACCCGAAGACCGGCGTTATGTACGAAACGGAGCACGGTCCGTCGTTGGTTGACGGTCCCGCCGGAGGCGACGAGGTGAATGTAATCGTCGCAGGCGCGAATTACGGTTGGCCGCTCGTTTCACACGAAAAGACGCGCGACGGGACCGTGGCACCAATCACGCTCTTCACCCCTGCCGAGGCACCGGCGTCGGCGGTGATCTATGGCGGCAGTTTGCTCCCGCAATTTTTCGGCAATCTCTTTTTCGGCGCACTCAAAGGGGAGGGACTCGTAAGGATAGTGATTGACGATGACGATCCGGAGAAAGTCATGCGTATCGAGAAATTAGACAATGTACGATTCGGGCGGATACGTGACGTTGCACAGGGACCCGACGGCGCTATCTATTTTTCCACGAGCAACCGTGGCGGGAGAGGTGAACCGACTGGTGCCGACGACCGGATCTTCCGCATCGTTCCGAAGAAATAACCCCGCATCGTGCGGGGAACGGTTATGCTATGCTGAACATATGGGACAGGGGAACATGGAGATATTTGGACCGGAAAAAAGGGATAACATCCGCTATGCCGTTCTTGCGGCGAGCATCCTTTTGGCCTTTCTTTCGCTCGGTTATCGCGGCTATCATCTGGAAAATGAGCGGGTGCGACTCGAGGGGGAACGTGCGCGCCTAGAGCATGAGCGGGCACAGTTGATGCAAGATCTGGAATGGACACGGCAGGATTTCGCCTCCACGACGGGCCGCCTTCTCTTGGACATCGAGCGCCTCGACCGGCTGTTCTGGTCGACCGCTAACGAGCGTGACAATCTGGAAGAGAATCTCCGTACCCAGCAGGACGTCATCGACACGATGCAACGCGACGTTGTGTCTGCACTCGGCGACGTTGGTGTTTTACAGAAATTGAGTACGACCGATCGCGAATTACTGGCAAAATATTCACGAGTCTACTTCCTCAATGAGAATTATGCGCCGCGGGCGCTTGCGGCTATTCCATCGTATTATCTCAACGAGCCGGAGAAGGAGCAAAAGATCCTTCTTGATGTACTGCCGTTCTTGCACAGACTGTTAGACGACGCGAACGCAAGCTCAACCGGTGTCGATCTGCGCATCGTCTCCGCCTATCGTTCGTTCGGAACGCAGAGCACGCTCAAGTCGACGTACAAAATGGTCTACGGGAGCCGGAGTGCGAATACGTTCTCGGCCGATCAGGGATATTCGGAGCACCAGCTGGGGAGCACGATTGATTTCACCACGACGGCGCTCGGAGCAAAGTTCGAAAGTATTGAAACGACGCCCGCTTACCAGTGGCTTCGCGATAATGCATATCGATACGGTTTCATCCTCTCGTATCCGAAATCGAATACGTATTACATCTTCGAGCCGTGGCACTGGCGTTTCGTGGGGAAGTCGCTCGCCGCGTCGCTTCACGAGAGCGGAAAGAATTTTTACGATCTGCCCCAACGGGAGATCGATACCTACCTCGTGTCGCTTTTTGACGAATAACACAGGGCGTCCGCGGGTCTTGTGTGTTTGCATCCCGACTTTGCGGCTCTATCTGACCGGTACCCCGAATTTTGCACACTCTCTTCTACGTAATTATCCGCATAATTAGTAGAATAGGGTATGAAAAAACATCGCGTTGCCCCTGAAGTGAAGGCGCAGATTATCAGCCGTATTAAAAATGACGGTGTCTCCGTCAGTCAAGCCGCAGCAGATCACGGCGTCTCCACGGGGAGCATCTACACCTGGCTCGGGAAGAAAGCGGACGGCGGTCCTTCCGTCCTTGAGATTGCGAAGCTTCGCAAGGAGAATGCCATCCTTCTCCAACTCGTCGGGGAAATCACCCTCAAGCTCTCCGAGTCCCAAAAAAAGAAATGATCAAGGAAAGCAAGACATCGAAGACGGTGCTTGCACAAGAGTTGGGCGTCTCACGGAGCAGTCTGTATTATCGCCCCAAACTCCCCGAACGAGATTGGGCACTGAAGGTGCGGATTGAGGAAATACTGCGAGAACACCCCGCCTATGGGCACAAGCGGCTTGCCCTTGCGCTCCATCTCAACAAGAAACGCATCCTCCGCGTGATGCATCTCTTTGGGCTCAAACCGTACCGAAGGAGAGGCAAGAAGTATCATAAACCCAAGGAGAAGTGGGGTATCTATCCGAATCTTCTTCTTGCGTACCATCCGGAGCATGAGCACCACATCTGGGTGGCCGATTTCACCCACGTTGCGTTCCAAGGAAGGTGGGTCTATCTCGCCACGGTCATGGACCTCTTCACGCGAACAATCGTCGGCTTCAGCGTGCTCACCAACCACTCAAAGGCATTGGTGATCGGCGCACTCCTCTCCGCGCTCAATCATGCACCACGACCGGTCATTTTTCACTCGGATAACGGGAGCGAGTATGATGCGGAGGATTTTCTTGTCATCCTTCGATCGCTCGGCACGCTTGTTTCACGATCTGCACCCGGTTGTCCGTGGGAAAACGGATATCAGGAATCGTTCTACGGGAAGTTTAAAGTTGATCTCGGTGACTCGGACCGATTTGCGACGTTAGGCGAGCTCGTATACGAGATCTATCACACGATCTATGTCTACAACAACTCGCGCATTCACACGGCGCTCAAAATGTCACCTCGAGAATTTGCCCAAAAGCATAAAGTCGCTACAATAAAAGAGTTAGAGGATGGTGTGCAATGAAATGGGTACCTTACACTCCGTTGATTCAGCATACTGGAGTCAATTACACATAACCCAATAGGAGACATGAAAAGACTACGAAGAAAAATCGGAGATGTGTTTGTTGCATCATTAAATGAGGGAAAGAAATATTTCCAGTATCTTGTAAGTGACAACACCCAGCTTGGGGGAGATGTAATTCGTGTCTTCAAAAAGAAGTATAGTGCAGATGAAAATCCTGAACTAGAAGATGTAGTCAATGGTGAAGTCGATTTTCATACCCATGTTTTCTTGAATGTAGGGAATAAAGAGGGTGCGTGGGAGAAAAGAGGCAATGTTCCTTTCGGCGGTCAGGTCAATGTTATATTTCGCAGTGACAGCTATATGGGAAGCAAGGAAGAGATTCTCGGAGGTGAGTTCAAGCGCACCTTTGCTGAAGCAGAAGAAAGAAAAAAATCCGCCAATTGGTGTGTATGGCGACCAAATGAACCCATGCAGTTTGTTGGTAGACTTGAAGGTGAAAATACGAATTCCGAATCGGGAGGTGTCCTCCCACCGTATGCTGTTCTTGAACGCATGGAAACTGGAAGATATCCTGGAAAATGGGGCCAGGAACAATAATCCCCCCACAAACTAACCCCATGCTCCGCGCCGCAGAAAAATCGAGGTCAAGCCCCCTGTTCACCTTGAATAATATCCGGTAGAGCTTGCGCCTTGTTTCCGCAACGCAGTCGCTCTTTTGGTTCTGATTTTGTACGGGGAACTGCCGCACCTCGCTAGGGAGCATTTCTTTCCACTCCACAACGACCGCGCTGGCAACGATCTCCTCGATCTTGTAGTCCCGCAGTTTCTCGTAAGGAGAACGCGTATCGAGATTTGCCCCGAGGTTCTGCGGCGGGTTCTTCTTGAAGAATGTAAGGAAGTTGAAGAAGCTCATAGCTTTATTATACCACAAAACTACAAGTCCCGTGGCTCACTTCTCCACCAGTCGGTATGATCAACGTACCATTTACAAACATGATATAGGCCGATAAGCCACAATGCCAGATTGAGTATCCAGAACAATTCCCAAAGTAATTCCGCATCGAAAAGCACATATCCTGCGCCTACAAAAACAAGACCGAAGAAAAGTATGTCTATCAAGTTTTCTTTCATGTTTATTCTGCTAGTTTTTTTAATAATTCCGTTGCCTGTCTCGTCCCTGGAACACCAGAGATCAAACCCGCCGCCTCGCCAAGATTGACCCATCCCTTCATCTGCGATGTCTCACTCTTTGCTCCGACACCCTGTAGTCCGCGCCCCATACTATCAATCCAACTCAATGAGGGCATGGGCATCGAGTCGTAAATAATAGTTCCGGCAATGATTCCAACGAACGGTACCGATGTCAACGTGCTTTTCGCTACCGCCATCGTGTATTCGTCTCTGTACTCCGTGTCGCTCCCTGTCAAGAACGCAACGAGTTCCTTTGATGCCCTACGCAATCCTTCTTCTGAAAGCGATGCCATGAGGAGCCAAAAGAGGATAAAGAATAGACTTGTCCCACAATAAGAAATATGAGAGAATGGGTGCATTAGCACTTTATGTTTTCTCGTATGGATATAGACAAAATACTCAAC
>Ga0155322_121_pt1 | contig 26578 bp, 26 predicted proteins | sample RifCSPhighO2_02_FD_106290 | JGI IMG/M metagenome (GOLD analysis project Ga0155322, IMG submission 106290) | Candidatus Lloydbacteria bacterium RIFCSPHIGHO2_02_FULL_54_17 | reverse complement strand
AACAAACATAGAGAAAAACGGCTTCACAATGAAGCCGTTTTGGGAGGGGCGCGTTTTAACGGGACACGAGTGGGTTCGACCTTGTATTTGTCGGTGGTCTTGGCGAGGCTGGCCGTCCCACTGAATACGAAAAAGCTTTCATTGTTGCGGAACGGTGTTCACGTAGAACGGATAGCCCGGCTCGTCTTTGGTGAAGGTGATACCCTCGTTCCCGACGTAGACCACCACGAAGGCGTATCCGTTGACAACGTCAAGCCGATATTTCAAATAGGCTTCGTAGGCGGCGGCGGCGTACAGCGGGTCCTCGTGAGCCCGTGTGATACCCAAGATTCCGCGCCCCATCCCTTCGTAGCCGTTCACCGTAAGAAGGTGCGCTCGCGCAAGGGCCGACGGCACTTCGAGCGCAAGGAGGTCGGCGGCAAAGTTCTTATAGGCAATTGAGAGCAGTTGAAGCTCCTCGATCGTCCCTTTGTCGCTCCTTGTGAGCGCAGCCTTGATGAGTTGGTCCTCACTCTCTTTCATGCGGTGGTTAAGGTATTTTTTGATGATGAGGCCGAATGCGTTGACGTACGCCCTGACACCCTCGGTGCTATTGTCTGAGGAGATAGTGAGGTCGAGCAATTCGTGACGCGGCACGAATGCTTTCACGTCGACTTTCTGGATGAGGTCGCGAAAAGTTGTTTCCTTGACCTCCTTACTCCCCTCGGCGAGGTAGCGCGCAAAGAATTCCTTCTTGATACCGAGAAGGTCGGTCGACGAAGTGGCGATGTCGGGGTCTTCAAGGTATGCGAGCTTGTCGTTCACCGCCTCCCCCGACATGGCCGTGTTCGGTACAGCCGGGTTTCTTCCGACACGGATCTCGTCGCCGTCTCTCGTGCCGTCTTCGTCGCTATCAACGACATAGGGGTTTGACCCGTAGAGTTTTTCTTTCCAGTCGGGAAGCCCGTCAAGGTCGGTGTCGATGTCTTCCGCACCGGTCTTCACTTCGGGAAGCGCCTGTACGATAAGCGTCTTTTCGCTGGAAAAAAGCTCCTCGCCGCGCGTGAGGTAGAAGGTGAGTGAAACGGCGGTGAGCGCGACCATGGCGCTTACGATGAGGTTCTTGTGCTGTAGTTCTTGAAAGCGCATGGCGGATAGGGCGTAACAGCCTATAATTCACATCTTATCAACATTTTCTCCATAAGTTAACGCACAGTTCTCTCCGACGGTGGACAACTGGGCGATACAAGGTCCGACCTTGTATCGCCAGACGACAGAAACTTGTTTTGGCAAATCCAAGAACGGTTTGTCTGGCGGTAGCGCGGAAATTTTTTGAGTGTGCGCAGTGTGGTGCTATAATCACTTCCATCGTGACCTTCACAAAATCTCCTTCGCCTCGACGAAGCCCCTCCTCGAAGTTTTTGTTGCTTGTTTTGGCGGCGGGCCTTTCTCTCCCCACCACGTTACCGGCCCAAAGCACCGTACCCCCCATCCTCCAGACAGATTGCCTCCTTTTCACGAGAAATCTCAAGCTAGGAATGTCCGGCAACGACGTGCGCGTGCTTCAAGTACTGCTCAATAACGATTCGAGAACCATGGTTGCCGACATTGGCCCCGGCTCAAAGAGCCTCGAGACGACCTACTTTGGCACCAAGACTACCGTCGCAGTCGTCAAATTTCAGAATCTTTACAGGAGTGAAGTCCTGTCTCCCGCGGGGCTCACCCAAGGGACCGGCTTTGTCGGCCTCTTCACGCGGACAAAAGTACTCGCACTTTGCGATGCTTTGTTCACGCCGGCACCTCTTTCCGCAAGCGTCCCGCAGACGGTTGCCACTTCGTCAGGAACGGTTACCTCTCCCGCAACCCCCAAAAGCGTGAGTGTGCCGACGGTCCCATCCCCCGTTCCCTCTCCCGCCGGCGAACAACTGCAGTTGAATCGACCTGACCGATATGTGGTATCGCCCGGCGATCGGGTAAGTATTGCCGGATCGGGTTTTTCCGCAACGGGAAATACGCTCCACGTCGGCGCATTCACCATTTCCGACGTTGCACAGTACACACTCGGCACGCTTGAAGTGGTCCTTCCCGTCGATGCACCAAAGGGAAAGTTCGACCTCCTCGTTTCGAATACGGCCGGCGAAAGCAACAAGAGTTTTCTCGTCGTTGTCGAGAAGGGTACGGTGCCGCCCGCTATCGGTAGTTTTTCCCCGAAAAGCGGCGCAAACGGTACAGTCGTGTCGGTCACCGGGAGCGGTTTCACAAAAGAGAACAACGAGGTCTATTTCGGGAACAAGCCCGCCACAGGCGTCGCTTCTTCCGACGGGAAAACCCTCACCTTCACGCTCTCGATGGGCTTCGACGGAATGCCTCTCGGGCAGTCCGGACAGTCAACAACAACGGCGCCGATCTGGTTCTACGTCGTGAATGCGAACGGCATTTCGAACAACGGCGTCTTTACACTGACGTTCTGACGGTCTATCATTTACTCACCGCGTTACAATATATGTTCCTCTCCAGCCGCATACACTCACTTGCCGTTCGCCGTCTCCTCATTGTCCCCCTTATCGTGCTTTTTGTTGCCGCGAGTGCCTTCGCGCTATTTCCTACAAGTGCGGAAGCACAGTCACCCCCCTATATTCCCTTTGGCGGTTTGAGTTTGAGCGTTATCTGGTGCATCTGCAGTTTCAACCTGTGGATCATGGTCGGCCCTCCGAGGGGCGGCTCGTTCATTTATCAGCCGGGGGCGACTATCTTGTATCTCTTTGGGCAGATCTTTCGGCCCGGCGTGTGGCTTCTCGGCCTTGCTTCGCCGACACCTATTCCGTGCGTGCAGTATGTTGGCATTTCGTGTGCTCCGATAGCAATGGGACTCCCGATGCTTATTGTGGGGACGTCGATGTGAGGACGCTTGGCACTACTTTTTGAAGCAATGCGCCCTCTCCAGCGGAGGGCGCAACTGTTTCGGCGCGAAGCTCGGTCTTTGTCAAGGCATTTCCTTGACAAAGACCGAGCTTCGCGCCTGCAAGTGGCCTCAAAAAGCAGTACTTCGCTTTAGAGGAAAACACAAGGTCGGACCTTGTGTTTTGTACCCACCCAACTATTTCAGTGCTTGTGCGAGTGCGATCCATTTTTCAACAGGCACATCCTCCCCGCGCGCGTGTAGGTCGATACCGACCTCACCGAATATCCGCTCAAGTTTTTCTCTCGAGATCTTCAGTTCGTGCGCAAGATTCCCCAAGAGCATTTTCCTTTTCGCCCCAAGGCCTGCCTTTACGACGCGGAAATACCGCTCATCGCGGAGCCCTTTAAGTCGCGCTCGGGAGATGTTGTCGACGGCGACGACCGCGGAGTCGACCTTGGGGGGCGGAACGAATGCCTGGCGTTTTACCGTCGTGACATATCGTGGCTCTCCGTATATTTTTACCGAAAGTGAGAAAATACTTTCTTTGCCGTCCCGCGCGGAGAGTTGCTCGGCAACTTCTTTTTGCACGAGGAAAACAATCGCAAGCGGCTGGCGGAGTCTTTCCAAAAAGAGCCGGAAAAGCATTCCGGTCAGGTAGTAGGGAATGTTCGCAACGAGTTTGTACGGCGCGGCGCCGAGCAGTTGTTTTTGGAACAGTTTCTTCGCGACGCGTTCGTCGCGGATGTCGCCTTCGACGAGTATGAGGTGCCGCACCCGGATCGCTTCGGCGAAGCGTTCGTTCAGCGTCATTACGCAACGCGAGTCGGTCTCGACCGCAACGACCTGCGCGCCGGCAAAGAGGAGCGCTTCGGTCAGCACACCTTCGCCGGGACCGATCTCAAGTACCGTCTCCCCCTCTCGCACACCCGCTGCTTCAATGATAACGTGCAGTGCGTCTTTTGAGCGGAGGAAATGCTGACCGAGTGATTTTTTTGTTTTCATGTTCGTGAGTTTTGTCCGAGTTTCGTGGTTTCTTCGAGGAGGGTCGCATGGATTTTTCCGTTCGACGCAACAAAAAAGTGTTCGGAGGGAGTCCATGGTCCGCCGGAGAGGTCGGTCAACTTTCCGCCGGCTTCAAGCACCAAGAGCGCTCCCCCCGCGTAGTCCCAGAGTTTCGTTCCGAGGTTGACGAAGCCTTCCGTGCCGCCGCGTGCAAGATATGCGAGTTCGAGGGCTGCGGAGCCCAAGTGGCGAACGCGGAAGCCGTATGCTTGATATGCGACAAAGAGCGCGTTGACCCCGGCGGCGTCTTCCTTTTTTGATGACTTCCCGAATGTGACGATGACGTTCTTTGTCGTTTCTCCCGACACACGGAGCGCCTTTTCGTTCCAAAAAGCACCCCCTCCCTTCTTTGCACTAAAGAGCGAATCCGTCACCGGATTGTAGACAGCGGCGACGAGGATATCCTCCCCTTTCATGAGCGCAAGCGAGACCGCGAAAATGGGGATGGCATTCATGAAGTTGGCCGTTCCGTCCAAGGGGTCGATGACCCATAAGTACTCGCCTTTTCTGTCCTTGCGACCGGACTCCTCGCCGAGAATGTCGTCATCAGGGTATTCGCGTTTGAGTATTCCGGAGATGACCTCCTCCGAACGCTTGTCGGCTTCGGTGACAAAAGTACGGTCCTCTTTCTCTTCGTGGTCGATACTTGTCTCGAAATATTCTTTGAGCACGGCACCGCCCGCTTTTGCGGCAAGTACTGCGACGGAGAGGCGACGGTCGAGGTCCATAGGAGTGTTCATAAGTATACTATCGATTCGTCGTCGACGAATTCATCGTCTCCTCCCAATAACCCGCCTCTTCCTTTCGGCGTTGCGTTCCCGCCGCTTCCTTCCCGTGATTCGACAGTGATCAGTGCGTCATCAATGTCGCCGATGAATTCGGACGGCACGTTGACTTGGCGAGATCCGAATATTGTCCGAAACGACGCATACGAAAGGAATACTTTTTTTGCGGCGCGCGTCAATGCAACGTAGAAAAGCCGGCGTTCTTCCTCGCGTTCGGAGAGGTCCTTGCTCTCGTCCTGCGCGCGGCGCGACGGGAAAAGGTCCTGTTCGAGCCCCGTGATGAATACGTGGTGGAATTCAAGACCTTTTGCGGCGTGTACCGTCATCAGGCGCACGGCATCGTGTTCCGAGCGCAGGGTGTCCTGGTCGCTTTCAAGCGCGATGTCGGCGAGGAACTGCTCCACGCCCAGAGCGCCTTCGAATGCGTCGTAGCGTCGCGCGACTGTGACGAGTTCGCGGATGTTCGAAAGTCGCTCGGTGTCCTCGTCGTCTCCGTCCTTATACAGCGCTTCCATGCCGGACTCCGCGATGACGGATGCGATGAGTTTTGACGGCGGTAACTCCACCGACGCTTTTTTGATCTTACTCAACAGCGCAAAGAGCGCGTCGATCTTTTTGCGCATTGTCGCGGGCAAGTCCTCGGTTCTTCCTGCGAGGATCTTCGCAAGCGTCACCTTGCCGATGCCGCGCGTGGGGACGTTTGCGATGCGCTCAAGATCAGCGACGGACCTTCCGTTGCTTCGTGCCGCGCGAAGGTAGGCGATGACATCCTTCACTTCTTTGCGGTCGTAGAAGCGCACCCCGAGCACTTGGTAGGGTATCCCGGCGTAGAGGAGCGCTTCCTCGAGCACCCGCGACTGGAAGTTCGTTCGGTAGAGTATGGCGATCTCGCTCGGACGCACGCCCTTCCCGAGAAGTCCGGCAATGCGCGCCGCGGCATATCGTGCTTCGTCGACCTCGTCATACGCTTCAAACAGCGCCAACGGCTCACCTCCTTTGTTGTTCGTGAATAACCGCTTCTTTTTGCGCATGGTGTTCTTGTCGATTACCGTGTTCGCGGCGGCAAGGATGTTCTCTGTGGAGCGATAATTTTCTTCGAGCAGGACCACGGTTGCGCCCGGAAAATCTTCCTCGAAGCGGAGAATGTTCGCGATGGAAGCTCCTCGCCAGCTGTAGATGTTCTGGTCGCTGTCGCCGACGACACAGATGTTCCCGTTCGACCCCGCGAGGAGACGCACCAGTCGATATTGCACTTCGTTCGTGTCTTGGTATTCGTCGACGTGGATGTATTGCCACGCCCCCTCGTAGTACTCTTGGGCTGACGGGTGTCCCTCCAAAAGCCGTACGGTCTTCTCGAGCAGATCGTCGAAGTCGAGCGCCTCCCGTTCACGAAGCATTTGTTCGTAGAAGGGGATGACGTTCTCGAGCGCGCTTGCCAGATAGCGATGACGGGTCAACTCTACGATCGTTTCCTTGGTTCCCAGCTTTCCCTTGTGTCTTGAAATAAGGGACTGTATGCGCTTGGGTTCGAATTCTTTCGTGTCGAGGCCGGCCTTCCGCATTGCATCTTTCACCACGCGGAGCGCGTCGTCTTGGTCGAGAATGACCGCACCGCGCGGTATGCCGATGAGTTCCCCCTTCTCTCGCAGTATGAGTGCGCCAAGTCCGTGAAATGTACCGATCCACGGCACCCCCTTTCTCCTCGCCCAAACGTTCCCGCCGTCCTTTCCGATCAGCCGAAGCGCCCGCTCCCGCATCTCTTTGGCCGCTTTGTTAGTGAAGGTAATGGCAAGGATTGCTTCACCGGGTACCCCTTTTGCTATTAAGTGGCCGATCCGGTGCGTGAGGGTCTTCGTTTTTCCCGCTCCGGCACCGGCAACGATAAGGACCGGCCCTTCGGTCGCGAGAACGGCCTCCTTTTGTCTCGGGTTAAGCCCGTCGAGAGGGTTGTTCATCCCGTTAGAGGTAGGACGCGAACCCGCATGTTCGCACCTGCACCCAGTTACCACTAATAACACTTGCAGAGTTCGTTGTTTCCATGGAATTTAGCTCGAGTCCGCGACCTCTAACGGGATACATTAGGCATTATCTTAGCACTCATTGGCAATATCACCGAAAAACTGAAAAAATGGCTCTGTTTGGGCATATTTCCCTTCTTTTTGTCAAAAATGAGGAGGTCAAAAAATTGGCTCTGTAAGGCCAGATTGCGTGGGAACGAGCGGGGGTGGTAACAAAATAGCCATTAACAAAGCCATTTAATTGGAAATTTCTACACAGGTCCAAAGCGCCGAGGTGGGGAGAGTCGGTTGACTCAATGGTGTCATCCGATATAATTTTTACATACGGTTGTCAAACGGTTGCAAGGGGTAATGTGTGACGAATGCCCAAAATGGAGTGCCCCACGCGGAACGATTAATCTCGAAATAGGCTTATAAAACCTGAGAATCTTCATTTCCGGGCTATGCGCGTTCTCGGCCGTGTCCGGAATCATATACGCCTCAATGAGCTATTCTCGTGGAAGAAGCTCGCTTTTCCCGTCTTCGTTTTTGTTGTTTTCCCCGGAGCCGTCGCCTATGCCGGCTTCTTTTCTTTTTTTGGCGATATCTTTACCAAGGTGAATACTCAAGAGAAGAGCATCAATTCGCAGAACATCGTCTTGCTTGCCGCCGCCGCCGGTCCGGAATTCTCCTCAAAAGAGGCTTACCCCGAAGTGAGTACTGTCATGGGGAGCGCTCTCCTTGCCGACGCCGGACCCGTTGGTGGTCCCGCTGATGTCGGCGGAGACGAGTACAACCACGGCCAGATCAGTATTTACATCGTACGCGAAGGTGACTCGTTTTCGGCAATCGCCGACATGTTTGAGGTGACCATCAATACCATTCTTTGGGCGAACGATATTCCCCGTGGTGCGAAACTTCAGGTCGGCCAGACCCTTGTTATTTTGCCGGTATCCGGCGTGCAGTACACGGTCAAGAAAGGCGACACCGTTCTAAGTATCGCTAAGAAGTATAAAGGTGATCAGGATGAAATACAGCATTATAACGGCCTTGACGACGATGCAGGGCTTGCCGTCGGTTCGATCCTCATCATTCCCGACGGCGAGATCGCGACACCGGTTGTCGCGACGCGTCCGGCAACGTCAAAACTCCGGAATGCCGGAGGTCCCGCGCTTGACGGATACTATGCGGCACCGCTTGCGGGGAGTTATCGAAAGACGCAGGGGCTTCACGGCTACAACGGCATCGACCTTGCGCAAAATCGCGGCGCGCCCGTATTCTCTGCGGCGGGGGGGCAGGTGATCGTCGCACGCGGAAGCGGTTACAACGGCGGCTACGGAAAATACGTCGTTATCGCGCACGCGAACGGCACGCAGACGCTCTACGGCCACATGAATTCGGTCACGGTCTCCGCGGGAGATGTCGTCTCGTCGGGACAACTCGTTGGTACCATGGGGAATACGGGGCGATCGACTGGGCCACATCTCCACTTTGAAGTCCGTGGCGCAAGGAATCCGTTTTAGTTTTGGCGAATAACTTTGTCGGGAGCGTCGGAAACCCGCTCAACGTACTTGCGTACGTCTCGCGGGTGTTCCTTCTCCCCTTCGCGTTCTTCATCCAAAACTAAAACGGATTGAACGTGTGATTTTTGAACGATGAAAAAATTTGATAATAAAAAGATCGGTCTGACGCCAAAAGAACTCAAGGAGCTTCGGCGCCTGAATACGCCGCGGAAGATACAGGACTTTGTCACGACAATGCCGCAGAATTTCGAGCCGGACGGGGAAACTTGCATGTCGGCGCGCGAGGTCCTCGCGAAGCGCCGGTCGCACTGTATCGAGGGCGCAACCCTCGCCGCGCTTGCGTTCTGGGTCAATGGTCGTAGACCACTCTTGATGGATCTTAAGACCGAGGACGATGATGACCACGTCGTCGCGATCTTTAAAGAGAACGGTTGTTGGGGGGCCGTGTCAAAGACCAATCACGCCATACTGCGCTATCGGGACCCCGTCTATTGCACGCTTCGCGAACTGGCGATGTCGTATTTTCACGAATACTCGAACAATAAATGGAAGAAATCACTCCGCTCCTATTCGCGACCGCTCGACCTTTCCACGTACGAGCCAAAAGTCTGGGCGACAGGGAAAGATGCGTGGGTCATTGCCGAAGACGTTGACGCGATCCGACATTTTCCGCTCGTGACCCGAAAACAGGCGAGGAACCTCCGCAAGTTAGAGAAGGTGGAACAAAAAGCGGGAAGTATCCTCCAGTACGAGCGGCCTACGTCCCGTAAAAAAAGTCGGAGGTCCCGTTAAGGGAACCGCCGAAAGAATACAAGGTCGGACCTTGAGGAACTTGTCCTGTGAGTGGCTCTGCTCTGCGCGGGATCAGTTCTTAAAGTCCGACCTTGTATTTCTTGTGTGTCCTAAAATATCCCCCCGCTTTTGCTTTTTCCATCGCGACCTTGAACCAGACGGTGTACTTTTCCGGATGTGAAGAGATATCTTTTTCGATCTCTTCACGGGACACCCACGCAAAGCCGTCGGCTTCTTTGGGGTTGGCCCGTACTTCGCCGTCGTAGTTACCGACGAACACGTGGTCAATCTCATTTTCCGTCAGGCCTTTGTCGAGAACGGCGGTGTAGTGAAACACGAAAGATTCTTCGAGCGGACAGTCGAAGCCCATCTCTTCGTTCAGGCGTCGGTGTGCCGCGGCGAACGTTTCTTCGCCTACCTGCGGATGCCCGCAACAGGTATTCGTCCACAGTCCGCCGCTATGGTACTTCGTCTTGGCGCGCTCTTGGAGCAAAAACTTCCCTGCAGAATTTCTCACAAATATCGAAAATGCACGGTGGAGGAGGCCCTTTTCGTGCGCTTCAAGTTTCTCCATCGAGCCCGTCGGCTCATCTTTTTCCGAAACAAGAATAATCTGTTCTTCCATGGTTGGTCACGGAGCGAAGAGTCGCTTGGGGCGATACTGGAGCGCTTCCGTGATGTGGTCCTCGCCGACATAGCGCGACTCTTCAATGTCGGCGATCGTGCGGGCGAGTTTGATGATGCGATGGTAAGCGCGCGGAGAAAGGTCGAGCCGCTTCGCACTGACGTTCAGCGCGAGGACAACGTCGTCATCCAATTTCACCATCCGATCGAGGTCCCGCACGCTCATTCCCGCGTTCAGTTTCGTGTGCGTATTTTCCGCAAAGCGTTTGGCCTGATGCGCTCGAGCCGAAGCGATGTTCGCGCTGAACTCGTCGAATTGTTTCTGCGCGTTCTTGTCGCGTTTCCCCGGCGCAAGCGTGTCGTGGGAGAGGCGCGGCACTTCGATCCAGAGGTCGATGCGGTCGACGATAGGACCCGAGATTTTCCGTTGATAGCGGCTGATCTGTCCCGGATCACAGACACACTGTTTCTTCGGATCTCCCCAGTATCCGCAAGGACACGGGTTCATGGCGGCGATGAGGATGAATCGCGCGGGGAAGCGCTCGGATCCTTTTGCGCGCGAGACGTGGACGATTCCCTCTTCAAGTGGTTGGCGTAGTGACTCGATCACGCGCTTATCGAACTCGGGGAATTCATCAAGAAAAAGCACGCCACGGTGGGCGAGTGTCGCCTCGCCGGGCTTGGGTATCGTTCCACCGCCGATGATCGAGACATAGGAGGCGGTGTGGTGTGGCGAGCGGAAGGGCGGTGCGGTGAGGATCCCTCCATGGAGCGCTCCGGCGACGGAATGGATTGCGGTCACTTCGAGCGCTTCCGCGTGGGAGAGCGGAGGCAGAAGCTCGGTGAAAGCGCGTGCGAGCATGGTTTTTCCGGTCCCCGGCGGTCCCCACATGGCGACGTTGTGTCCGCCCGCGGCGGCGATCATGAGCCCGCGTTTCGCTGTCTCTTGTCCGCGAATGTCCGCAAAGGCGCGGTCGACGGTTTTGATATCCGGATGAGTAAGTTCGGTCGGCGGTTGAGGGAGAATGCGTTTGAGCGTAAAGCCCACCCGCGTGTCGCCCGATTCCCGCTGTATCGGCGACGTTTTGGAAAGGTGCTGAATGAGTGCGTAGAGGGATGTGACCGGAAAGACGGTGATGCCCGAGATGAGCGCGGCTTCTTCGGCGTTCTCTTCCGGCACGTAAAGCTCTTTCATGCCGCGCGCTTTCGCTTCGGTCGCGATAGCGAGCGCTCCGCGGATGCCGCGTACCGTGCCGTCAAGCGCAAGTTCTCCGACGAACGCTCTGTCTTTCGGGTTGAAGACGACGTCTTTTGTGGCGAGGAGGTATGCGAGTGCAATGGGGAGGTCGAACAAGGGCCCCACCTTCTTGAGGTCAGCCGGTGCAAGGGCGATAGTGATCTTCTGGTTTCGCTGTTTGGGTGATTTCCAGCCGGAATTCTTTATCGCGGCCGAGACGCGGTCGCGGGATTCTTCTACGGCCTTGTCCGCGAGTCCGACCAGCGTGAATGTGTGGAGTCCCTTGGCGAGGTCCGCCTCGATGACGATCGGGTGTGCACCGAGAAGCGTTGGTTGTAGCGAAAAAACTTTAGCGAACGCCATAGCGTATGCGTTATTCAATCCATGTGTACCTTGCAAGTCTCGGCGGAGTGGTTGGCCTTGAGGCGATCAGCTTCGATGGGATTCTTGCAGACGCTACAGATTCCGTAAGTGCCCCGCTCGATACGGAGTAGTGCGCTCGTAACGGCGTTGAGTCGCTTCTCGAGCTCGAACTCGACCGCGCTTCGGTCCTCGAAGTCCGTGATCTCCCCCGCACGTTCTTCTTCTTCCGCAGGGTCGATGTTGCGGTCGGCCGCCGTCGGCTCCCAGTCTTTCGGGTTATCCGGATTGATCCGACCGACCCCGCGGAGCTCTTCCTCGAGCAGTCGCTTCTCTTCAAGCAATTCCTTCTTGAAATACTCGGTGTCGGAAGTCATATGTGGCCATCATACGTAAATAGTTGAGGGTGGCAACCCCCGCAGTTGATACAAGGTGGAACCCGTCTTTGCGCGGTTGTTATTCCGTTTCCGCTCGGAACTTTGCCAAGAGCACCCAAAGCGCTTCCCGTCCGCCGGCGATGACGAGTATCTCCTCGTCAAGAAATGCGTAGGCGAGTGCTGGAGTGCCGTCGGGGTTGTTCAAAACTCGAGCATTCAAACCGAGGACCCGCTCGTCTACGAACGGTCTCCCATTGAGGAGCCCGATGTCACTTCTTTTGATATCGGGACGGAGAGACGGAAGCAGATCCCCTGCCATTTCCGTTTCCCAGAGGAGCATTCCTGCGAATGTTTCCGGATATGAGCGTGTGCGAAGCCGGAGGAATCCACTCAAGTTTCCGGTTTTAAGGATTCCGAAGGCGGGGGCGGTGTCGAGCGAACGCAGAAAGTCTTTTTGCGGCGCACGCGCGTTTAACGCGTTGAGGAGTGTCCCCGTCGTTGCATCGTTCTCTACCCCCCTACCGTCGGCGGCGGTGAACCGGACGGCACGGATGCCGCCGCCCGCGTTCGTCGTCCCATTGAAGACCGTCCGCAGTTCGGCGAGGATCTCTTCGCGCGAAGCATTGCCGAGGACGATTACGCCGGTCTCTTCTTTTGCGGGGGCGTTGACGACTGCTCCTGTGAGGGAGTTTTCCGTTGTTTTGTCCGGCGAGAAAAGTGCAACGGGGATAACGGCGCCGACGAGCGCGTACGCACCTACGCCGATGCCGAATGCGAGAATGAGTGAAAGGAGGAAAATAGTGCTTCCCAAACTCGCACCCTCACTCTCCTCAAGCACGCGTTCGTGCGTCAGACGTTTCCGCCGCTTTGCCTCACCGGAGAACAGTCGCTCCAAAGTTTCCGTTTTCGCCGCACTGGGCGCATGCGCTTGCCCGTCGGTGCTCTCTTTCGTGGTTGTCATGGATGAATATTCTCGGCCGTTTTATACGAGTCGCTCGCTGGGTTCCCTATCCGCGACGTTCCGTGATGGACTTCGCGTCACGTTCATTCGGCTTGATGAAGTTGCTGTCCGCGCGTTTGATAGAAAGGCTGATGCGGCCTCTTTCGTCCACCTCTTTGACGACAACAGGCACCTCCATCCCTTCTTTCAAATAGTCTGTGACGCGTTCGACACGAAACGGCGCGATCTCGGAGACATGTACTAAGCCGTCGGTCTCGTGGCCGATCTCAACGAATGCGCCGAAGTCGACGATACGCACTACACGCCCCTTGAACATTTCCCCCGCCTTGTACTCGTGGGTCATGCTCTCAATGATCTCGCGCGCTTTCTCTGCGGCACCGTTCTTTCCCGTGATGAACACCGTCCCGTCGTCCTCAATGTCGATCTCCGCACCGGTTTTTTCTCGGATCTCGTTCACCGTCTTTCCGCCGCCGCCGATGACCAAGCCGATCTGGTCGGGTTTGATCTTGATGACGACGATCTTCGGAGCGTAAGGAGAAATGTCGGAACGCGGCGCCGCGATCGCTCCTTTCATCACGTCGAGGATCGTCAGTCGTGCCGCGCGGGCCTTTGCGAATGCCTCTTTTAATATCGGAAGCGGAATGCCGTCCACTTTCACATCCATTTGGATTGCCGTCACGCCGTTCTTCGTGCCCGCCACCTTGAAGTCCATGTCGCCGTGGTGGTCTTCCGGTCCCTGTATATCAGTGAGTACCTTATATTTTGTCGGTGACTCCATCATTAAGCCCGACGCGATACCGGCGACCGGCTCTTTGATCGGCACACCGGCGTCCATGAGCGCCAAGGTCGAGCCACAGACGGAAGCCATCGATGTTGATCCGTTCGAAGCCATCGACTCCGAAACAATGCGGATGGTATACGGAAATACTTCTTTGTCGGGGAGTACCGGAACAAGCGCCTTCTCCGCGAGCGCCCCGTGGCCGATGGCGCGGCGGTTCATCCCGCCCATGCGTCCGGTCTCTCCGGAAGAATACGGCGGAAAGTTGTAGTGATGCATATAGCGCTTCTTTCCCTGGAACTCCATGCCCTCGACGAGCTGGGAGTCTTGAGGGCCGCCGAGCGTAAGCGCGGAGAGAATATGCGTCCCGCCGCGGTAGAATATCCCCGTTCCATGAAGGACCGGCGACACTCCGCCCGCCTGCGCAAACAAGGGACGCACTTCGTCAAAATTGCGTCCGTCAGGGCGCTTATTTCCCTCGATCGCTTTTTTGTGTAAGAGCTCGTTCACCGCATCGTCGAAATAGTGCTCCGCCTGCATCGGGTCCATGCCCTCGACCTCGCTTACGGTCTTCATCCACTCCGCCTGAAGCGCGTATTCGCGCGCACGGCCCGCTTCGAAGAAGATGGTTTCCTCAAGTTTCGGCGCGACCTTTTCGGAAAAGAGTTTCTTAACCTCGTCACTTACCTCAAGGAGTAGAACGGAACGTTTCGCCTTTCCGCGTTTCGCGATGATTTCCTTTTGGAATTTTTGCAACTTCTCGATCTCTTTGCTTGCGTAGGTGAGTCCCTCCATGACGACGTCTTCCGGAACTTCCTTCCCTCCCATTTCGATCATGTTCACGTTGCCGTCACGCCCGCAGACGACAAGCTCGCAGTCGCCCTCGATGATGTCCTGCCCTTCCTCAACGCGAAACGGCGGAAGCGTCACCCATATTCCGTTCTGTCGCGCAACGCGTATCGCGGAGACCGGTCCGCCAAAGGGAATATCCGAGGTGACAAGCGCGATCGATGCGGCATTCACGGCGAGCACATCCGGCTCGTCCTTGTCTATCGAGAGTACGGTAATGACCACTTGGACGTCGTAGCGAATACGTTGATCGAACAATGGGCGGATCGTACGGTCGATGACACGCCCCGAAAGTACTGCAGCGTCGGACGGTCGTCCTTCGCGGCGCATGAAGCGGCTGCCGAGGATCTGCCCCGCCGCATAGAAGCGTTCTTCGAAATCGACGGTGAGCGGGAAGAAATCTCCCCCGTCGCGTTTTTTATTCGACATGACCGCCGTCGCCAAGACGGTAGTATTCCCATAGCGCACGATGACCGAGCCGTGAGCTTGGTCCGCAAGGTCGGTGAATTCGGCAATCAATTTTTTTCCGCCGATCTCCACTTCATAGGATTCTGTATGCATAATAAATTGCATCCGAGGTTCCGGCTTAAGGGCAACCCCTTAGAATTCTTAAGGGTTGCCCTTGGAATTCGTCGGACCTCGGATTCGATAAAAAGTGGTATCCAGATTTTCGCATTGAACGGAGGCGTTCAACCCGATGATCCGGATGCCACAGCTACTAATAGCAACACTCTAGCAGAACTACAAAAAAACAAAAGCCCGTCAGTTTCAATTGGGGTGGAGAATTATTTTACACACGCTGAATGATCGGTATTCCACGTGTACCCAAACTCACATTCGCAAGCCGGAACTGCGGTTCTGAGAGATATGCGCCATTTGGAGTATGGAATAGAATTAATGCAAAAACCATCGTGTGACAGGTTTTCTGGTTTTGTGGCATCAGAAATGGATATTTTCACACAAGCTGATTTGGCCTTGTTGAATTCATAGCCATCTGCACAATAGCATTGCTGTTGGTACCCCTCCACATTTGTTCCATAGAGAGATTGACAAGACTTAGTATCGGACTCAACTTCGGCCTGAAGTTTGTTGAGGTTGCTGGTGAGTCCGCTTATGTCGTTCATTAAACCCTTGATTTTTTTGTCGTTGATTTCGCCTATTTGTTTTTCAAGCTTGAACCTTTCGGAATCCACAACATCGATCCCCTTGTCATACCAAAGCGCTACTTTCCACGATGCTGCCGAGTCCCTATCTGCCCGCATGACATCAATGAATTCCCCCTCATTCATTGCCCATAAAGTTCTTTGTCTGATGGCAATTAACGCGTCAATCAATTTCAATTGGTCGCCGGAGATCCAAACGCTAAGTTGGTAACTCCTGTTCAGTTTCTTTGCTGCTTCCACATCAACAGATGATTCAGCCGAAGCCCCTCTGTCGATGAGATCTTGATAGTACTGACGGGAGGTGATCACCCGACGTTTCCACTCCTCAGTATCTCTTATGAGGCTGTGTATGCGCTCCTCTGTTTGAATGAACAATTCTTCACTCTGGCTAATGTTCCACCAGCCTGTGGCGAGTTCCTTAACGTTGAATGCGGTGGTTTCGCTGAGATCAAGGATCTCTAACCTATAGAACCCCGCTGGCTCCATCCAGCTTGCGTGTTCAAACGAGATCGTTTTCCCTATGCTTTCTAAGTGTAGCGTAATGAAATTAGGGGAAGTGGAAGTTCCCTCATTAATTAGGATTATCTCATCGGTCGGAAGAAGGTTCTTTTCGAGATAATCAAAATAGTTTTCTTCCTCGGTATTTGTTGCGACATCGGGGGTTGTGGTGCTACTTTTCTCTGTATTTATGATTTGGAAATAACTACGAAGATCAGCCCTTTGAGCCATGACCATGACAGCGCCGACGAGTAAAACTCCCCCGATGCTCAGAACGGAGATCAGCCACTTGTGAGCACCTTTAATCATTCGCTTATCCTACACCCAAAAGTTCTGAAGTGAAATTGGGGTATCAAAAAAAACGGCTCTCTGTTGAGCCGTTTCTTGAAACTGGGTGACCGGCGGGATTCTAACTGGTGAGAGTTGGAATAATTTTAGAGTGTCACTGCGCGGCCTCTTCCGCGCTCGGGGCGCTTGGGTCTTCCACGGTGGCCGAGGAGATACGCTTCCGGATCGAGGGAGAGGTCGAAAAAGTCGTCCGCCGCCTCTTTCAGTTTGCCGGATGTCGATTTGCCGAACGAAACGACCTCGACCTGACACCCTTGGTTCTGGAGGTATTCCACGAGCGGAATGAAGTCACCGTCCCCTGTCGCAAGAATGACTGTGTCCAGTTTCGGCGCGAGGCGGATAGCGTCGACCGCCATGCCGACGTCCCAGTCCGCCTTCTTTGCACCCCCCCAGAACTCCTGCAGTTCCTTTGAGCGCGTTTCGATGCCGATCTTCCCGAGCGCCTCAAAGAACGCCGATTCCTCGCCGGTCTTGGTCGAGATGACATAGGCCAAAGCGCGGACGAGTTTGCGCCCGCCGACGGCGTTCTTGACCATTGCGCCGAAGTTCACCCGCGCGTCGTTATAAAGGTTTTTCGCACTATGATAGAGATTCTGCGTGTCAATGAAAAAACCGACGCGCTGGTCGTTGTGTTTGATGATAGCCATAATTATAGTTGCCGGTCGTCAGTCGCCAGCTTTACAGCAAGCAGGGGAACCGAACACCGGTAAACAAAACTTATTAAAAATTGCGAACAGTTATAAAAACTTTAGAACAGCGAACTGCACATGCGGCAGGCGCTATTTGATGCCGAGCTTTTTGACGAGTGCGTTGTGTTTCGTTGCGCTCTTCTTCTTCAGATACTTCAAGTGGGAACGGCGGTCAGCGACCATCTTCAAGAGTCCGCGGCGCGAGTGGTGATCTTTCTTGTTATCTTTTAAGTGTGCCGCAAGCTCGTTGATCCGCTGGCTCAAAACTGCCACCTGGACCTCCGGCGAGCCGGTATCCGTCGCGTGGCGCTGGAATTTCCCCATGACCGTGAGCTTCTTTTTTGCAGTCAGCATGCGGAAGAGTGTAGCACAAAAGCAAAAAAAGCGCAACTATTCGGCCGAAGATCCCCCTTTCTTTGACTTGAAGAAATCTTCAAGGGGGGCGGTATACTCGAAGTTTTCGCTCGGGCCGAAGATGATCTTGTCGCTACCGGAGAGGACCATTTCCAGCTCCTTGTTGATCGTTGCGTAAATGTGTTCGGCCTCGGCTCCTCCTGCGGCGTTCTTTTTCTTGAGCGCGTCTTTTGTTTTTGTTGGTCCCATGAAATCGACGGGGATTACCGTTCCAAGTGAAGTTCGCCGCCCTCAAAGATGTCGGGCGATAGGCCTTCCGGAAGAGTATTGCCGAACAGCGCGGAGTAGTTTTCCTTGGTGATCCGGTCGGGGACGGATATCGGATCCATGCCGTCGCTGATATTGAACGCCTCTTGTTCGAAATTTGGAGATTCTTGAGACATACGTCTGCTACTCTCTTATCGTATCATCCGCGAAGACCGCTTTCAAGAATTATGCACAGTGGACCATGGGGCCTATAATAAGGGAATGGATATTCAAGGCTGGAAACAGCGATTTCTCGAGTACACGGAGATAGAAAAAGGAAGAAGCCTCAAGACCGTAGAGAATTATGACCGTTACCTGTTGCGCTTTATACGTTTCGCAAAAGTGAAAAGACCCGAGGATATCACACAGGACCTCGTGCGGGAGTACCGACTATGGCTTAACCGCCAGAGCGCACATGAAGGAAAGAAAGGCGTCCCCTCTTCGGCGCTTAAGAAGCGGACACAGAATTACTACTTGATCGCACTTCGGGCGTTCCTCAAGTACCTTGCGCGCGAAGGGGTTTCTGTTGTATCGCCGGAGAAGATCGAGCTCGCCAAGACACCCGAGCACGAGCTTGACCTCATTTCTTCACAGGACCTTCGGCGCCTCCTTTCCGCTCCGACCGGAGAGAGTATCTCGGCACTCCGCGACCGTGCCATTCTTGAGCTTTTCTTCTCTACAGGACTCCGTGTTTCGGAACTTTGCGGACTTTCGCGCGATATTGACCTTGACCGCGATGAGTTCTCGATCCGCGGTAAGGGCGAAAAAGTCCGCCTTGTCTTTTTGTCCGATACGGCCAAGAAAGCGGTCAAGGACTATCTCGCGAAAAGGACAGATGTGGATGACGCACTCTTCATCCACATCGGACGAGGTGACGAAAAGGGATTAGCGAAGGATAAGGGGTCTCTCCGGCTCACCCCGCGTTCCGTGGAACGTCTGGTGCGACATTATGCGGTCAAGTTGGGAATATCGAAGAAGGTCACCCCGCACGTGCTTCGTCACAGTTTCGCGACCGACCTTTTGGAGAACGGCGCCGACCTCCGCTCTGTGCAGGCACTGCTTGGCCACGCGAACATCACGACAACGCAGATCTACACCCATGTGACGGACCAGCGACTGAAAGAAGTGTATAAGAAATATCATTCGGGGAAGCGTTGAGGAAAAACGATCGGCAGGATGTTTCCCGTGAAACCCCCCCCGCGGCAGAGAGAAAGGCGGCGTGAGCCCCGTTTTGTGAAACAAAAACATCCGCCTAGGCGGATGTTTGGCACTATCTGGTGAGCCCGAGCGGCGCGTTCTGTTCGGCGGCTTCGATGATGCGGTTACGCACTTCTTTGTCGGGGTGTCGTCCGACCTTAAGGGGCGTTTCCCGATCGAGAAACTCGTTGGGTGTGATGAACCACGCCATGATGTCGAAATCGCTTATCTTGGGGTCGCTTGCGCGGAAACAGAGAATGCAGGTCGCGATGTTCCGATAGAGCGTATTGGACTCCTTGAACCGTTGGAATGTCGGATAGTAAAGGACATCGTCCCAGACGAACTTGAGCGGGGCGATGTGCGCAAGCGTCGCGTGTTCCGGGTTCGGCTTCGGTGCCGCGAGTTCGCATTCGAGTTTCACCTTCACGGGCTTGTGGTCCCCCGTGCGCGTGAATTCAAGCTTCAGTGTTGCCGGAGATCTGGTTGCCACGGCTTCTCCTTGTGTGAGACATCTTCTCACCGAAGACTAATCGTTCCGCCGCACCTTTGCAAGCGTAGCTCGGGACAGGTTCTTTGGAACTTTTTGTTATACTATCTCCATGAAACTTGTTTCGTGGAACGTGAACGGCCTTCGCGCTGCGGCAAAGAAAGGATTTGTCGACTGGCTCTCTGAAACAGCGCCGGACGTCGTCGGCCTCCAAGAGACCAAGGCGGAACCCGAACAACTTCCCGAGGAGGTGCGGAACCCGAAGGGGTATTTTGCTTATTTTGCTCACTCGAAGGGGCGGAAGGGTTACAGTGGCGTTGCGCTTTATTCGAAGGTAGAGCCCAAGAAGGTCGAATACGGTATCGGCATAAAAAGGTTCGATGACGAGGGGCGCATTGTTATCGGACACTATGAAAAGTTTGTCCTTTTGAACGTATACTTTCCGAACGGCGGCGGCGGTCCGGAGCGTTTGAAGTATAAGCTCGACTTTTACGACGCTTTCTTGAAGTACGTCGAAGGTCTACGCAAGAAAGGAAAGAAGGTCGTCTTTTGCGGTGACGTGAATACGGCCCACGAAGCGACCGACCTCGCGCGACCGAAAGAGAACGAAAAGAACACCGGTTTCCTTCCCGAGGAACGCGCATGGATCGATGAGCTCATCTACCACGGCTACGTGGACACATACCGGAATTTTCATCCGCACAAAGAGGGCGCGTATTCCTATTGGGACATCAAAAGCGCGGCGCGCGACCGCAATGTCGGCTGGCGACTCGACTACTTCTTCATTGCACCCGAGTTGTTCGGCAAACTCAAATCCGCAGGAATCTCCTCGGGCGTCTACGGATCCGACCACTGTCCGGTGTGGGTGGAGATTGCAACATAAAAATAAATAAAAAACGGCAACAGGTTCGCTGTTGCCGTCATGCACATGCTAGGAAGGCTCCCCGATGCCTCGGTATGCGTCGCGGAACTGCCCGAAGGCATTCACCGCTCGCCCGAGGAGTTTGCCCTTGAGACAGAGTTCGTCGCAGAGCATCACCCGTCGGTAGCCGATGTCGGCAAGCCACGCCAGTTCCGAGAAATCCGCGCACGAGGGCGTCGGGTCCCGCTCGCCCTCCTCGATGAGGGCAATGATCCTCGCGGCGTCGACCTGGCCTTTGCGCGCACTCTTGGCGAGTCCGCGGATGTTGTTCACCGTCAGATTCGCATTCCCCATGGCCGAGAGCAATATCCGCGACGCGGCGCACGCTTCGGGGTCTTTTTCGATGAGGAGGCGGTGCGCACCCAGAATGTCATGTGGGCGGTCGACCTCGACATAGAGATCACCGCGCGCCATGACGAGCGTGAGATTCGGGCGCTTCACGAATTCTTCGGACACGTAACGCAGTCCGGGGAGATTTTCGATCTTGAGCCAGACCTCCGTGTCTTTGCCGACCAGCTCGAGGAACTCGTCAACCTCGCGCTGGCTCTCCACATACGAGAGGAACCAGCGCGTGAACCCGAACTCTTTCACGAGGCGGATCTTTTCGAGCTCCACATCGGTGAATGTCGGACCAAGCACTTCGAGGCTCGGGTGACGGACACACAGCGACTCGCCCGGCGCGACCATGTACCGCGGGCCTCCGTCGAAGACGAGGCGTTTTCCGCCGTCGCGCAATTCACGAAGACTTGCGCTGTCGGAGCCCGCCTTGAACAACACCAACGAAGGGGTTTCCACCGCTATCGGATGGTTCAAGACGAGCTCGAGGTCGGGCATTCCGCTTTTTGATTTTAGCAGGTTGACCTCCTGAATGCGCAGCTGCTTCCCCTTGATGTCGAAGTAAAGTGGTACTGTCGGTCTGTACTCTTCAAGGAGCGCAAACTCTTTCTTCAAGTCGGGCACCCCGATCATCGCGCTGTTCAGGCGGATCCCCGACAAACGGGGATCCGTCGCAAAACGCGGGAAGTGCGGGAAACTCGGCCAGAGCGTTACGAGAAGTTCGGTGTCGCAGACAGGGGGCGGATGGGTCATTGCTCCCCGCCTTAGTCCACGAGTCGCTTCGTCGCCCCGCCGCTTTTCTTCGTGGTGTGCAGTTGCGACTTGCCGCTCCCCGCGCCTTTCTTCGTATCCGGCGCAGGGAGTGCCGCATGGATGGTCTTGAGCGACTTCATTACGGTCTCGACCTTCGCGGCGCCGCCCTTGTCCTTGAGTTGGCGATCCTTCAGTTCCTCGACGAAGTACGGGACCTTCGCGGTCTCTTTTGCCAGAATGCCGAAGATGACGTCGACGACGCGGTCGGCGGAGGGCAGATCGGCAATATGGTCTTCGCCGACGAGTTCGGCCCATGCCGCACGAATCCCCCGATTGACGCTACCCATCGTGTTGGACGAACCGCCCTCGTAGGGCTTGAGGATCAGATAGACGCTGAATTTGCGTTTGAGCTCTTCGAAGACGTCTTTCGTCGCGATGCGGCTTTCACCGGAGACACCGACCATCTTCGCATGCTCCTTCGCGATCATGTCGTAAGGCTTCTCGTCTCCGATGAAGATGATGATGGGCTTGATCGCCTTGGGCATCTCGCACTTGCGCGCATAGTAGAGCGCGGCCATCTCATACGTCTCGGAGACTTGCCCGCCGCCGGCACCCTCGATGACCAGTTTTTCCAGCTCGGTCTTAATCGCCTTCTTTTTGGCGAACGGCCGCACTTGGAGCCAGAATTTCTCGCTTCCCGTGTGCGCGTCGCCAATCGCGGCGAAGCTGATCTCCACGTCGTCACCGAGATATTCTTTCGCCTCATGTTCGAGGTACGGGAGTTTCGAGAAGATGACCGCCGGCCATTCGCCCATCGATCCCGTCTCGTCCGTGACGATGACGAGCGGCGCCGAGCTTTCCGTCGTGACGGAAGCTGGGATGAGGTCTTTGAGCGTTTTGCCGTCGCTCACGGCGTCGTCGTAACTGCGTGCCGCCTTGGTGTCGTAGTGTGCCCGCGCAGTCTTGAAGGATTTGTGGTCGCTCCAGTACGGTGCGGGTGTGTAGTCGCCTGACTCGGACATCGCTGTCTCCTTTTGTGGTTGGGGTTGGTGGAGCGGTTAATCCACTCCGGGAAGTTTTTTCATGCCCGAACGGGAACGTCCGAACACATCGACGCGCAACTTCTGAATCTCCTCGAAGAGGTTGTCTTTGTCCCACTGCGGCCGTCCGAGGACATCGCGCACGATCAACCGCTTGATGAAGTCGCACATCTCGGGCGGCACATGGCTCGGCACATTTGCGCGAGCGACGTGATCGTGGCTCCCGCTTAAGGCGTAGATCATGGTCATGCCGAGGCTGTAGAAATCCGACTCGGGCAAGAGCGGCTGGCCCGCGACCTCTTCAGGCGGAGCGTAGAAAGGCGTGAAGCCTTTGCTCGCCACGTGCGATGATTGTTTCACCACTGCGAGGCCGTAGTCGACGAGGACCAGCGTATGCTCGGGCTGAATGATGATGTTCTGCGGTTTCACGTCGCCATGGATGACGCCGTGATGATGCAGATACATGAGTGCGTTCAATGCGCGCTCCGTGATCCACGCCACATGTTCAGGGTCGAGCCGGCCCGCTTTTTCGACGACCTGCTCCAATGTCTTTCCTTTGATGTGGCTCATGACGAGCGCAAGGCGACCGTTGTCGAGATGGAGTACGTCGCGCACCGCAGGGATCGCGAAGTGTCGAAGGTCCCACATCGCTTTCGCTTCCTGTACCAGCACGTCGTCGAACTCGGGCTCGATGGCGGAGCAGTCCTTCACGCAGACCGGAAGTTTCGTCAGCGTGTGTTCGCCGATGTACGTTCGCCCGAAGCCGCCTTCGGCGATGAGTTTCCTGATGACATAGGGTCCGACGGTGATCCCCGTGCGGTCTTTCAGTTTCTGTGCGAATCGCGCACGCTCCCTGTCGTTTGATAGGATGCGATACGCCTGATCCACCGACTGCGCACGTTTTTCGTTCGCCGAGCCTTTGGCGTTGTCGGGGTGGTACTTCATCATGAGCGCCTTGTGCGCCGCGCGGAGTACCTCCCCTGATGCGAACGGACTCACTTCAAGAAGTCCAAAAAGGTCCTCAAGGGACTCCGTGGGTGGCGTTTTTGGAGCGGTCATTCTTCCTCCCTAGTCAAAGGACTGTTCACTAATCTTGGTCTAACACAAGAAAACGTTTTTATTGGATTGTCAAATATCGAAGGTCGTCACGCCCTGACGGGCCGTGCACCGTTCGCGCTCAAAAAAAGTCCTCCCCTGTCGAGGGGAGGATGCTCCGTGGAGCAATGTGTTACGTTCGCGGATCGCGGTTCTTCATGAACACCTTGATGCTCGTTTCGTATTCGTCGATGTCAAATCCGGCGTCGGCGATTCGTTTCAAGAGCGCGGCGAAGTCGGAAACTTCCTTTGCAACGCCCTGATCACGCATTTCGATCAGACAGCGCGCAAATGCGATCCGGTGGTACGGATTCAGTTTTCGCTCGAACGGTACGTCCCAGCGCAGGATCTCGACGGGGTCCCAATACTCCGGGTCCCCCATTTCCGAGCTCTCGGTGCAGTTGCGGCTCAACTGATTCTGGCGCTCGAGAATACCGAAGAAGTGAAACTGGCGGAGGAATTTATCCCGCTTGTAGATCGGCCGCGTGTAGGCGAGTTGACCGACGTAGACGAGTTCACCTTCGCCGATGTCCGTTTCCGATTTCAGTTCCCGTAGCGCACACCGTCTCGCAAGCGCCGAGAGAAATGCTGCGTATTCGGGGGAAGCATCGTTCTCGGTCGTTGTGCGGTAGTCCAGACGCTTGCCGCCCGCCACTGCCTTCACGAGTTCGGCGTAGGGAAGCGTGTCGCCGCCATAGAGCTTTGTGATGAGATCTTTGAACTCTACGCTCTCCGGTCCGGGGATATCCCGATGCTCGACTTTCCCGCACGGCAGTTTGTACAGCAGGTCCTCTTTCGAGAATGCCGCCACCACCGCATTGAATCGCGGCGTAAAGACGATGAAGAGTGACGATCCGGTGATTTTGGGTATTATCCCTCCGATGTCGGGCCGGATGTCTTCCTGTTCCCGCACGGGTCTCCCCCGCGGTATTTCCATCACCTGCGCATTCGTTGCATCGAAAGCGTCGGACATGAGTCACCTCTTTCTAGAAAAGTTACGAAATTTGGCCCCAATCTCCTCAAGGTACCTAGGAATATATTACATTATATATGACTTTTGTCAATTTTTGTCTCCACTGCAAAGTGAGGCTTCACCACGCTGTATCGTTAGTTGACACACAAAAAGCTTTGTTGCATGTCGGTACAAGGTCGGACCTCGTACAGATAAAATGTCTATTTTACGCCATATTTCTTCCGTATCGCCCCAACTTCTTCCTGCTCTTTTTCTTCTTTTTTCTCTTTTCCGGCCTCACCGAGTTTTCGGAGTTCTTCGGGGAGAAGCGCGGCAAGCGCTTTTGTGCGTTTCAGTAAGTACTCTTCGGTGTTCAACTGCGGATCTTCCAGCACCTCCTCGAAGAGCGTGTGGAGTATCCAGCCGATGCGCGGTGAAGGCTTCTCCCCTGTTGCCTCCATGATCTTCGCGCCGTCTAGCTTCAACATGCCGACGGAAACCGGCGCGCGCATCGCTTCTTCGATCATCGAGTGATACTTGCGCAGGCGGTACGGCGTTTCTTTCGGACGTCCCATGCCTATCCGGTCGCATGCGCGGACGTTCATGAGATCCCACACGAGCTCCGGCCCCACATTGGCGACGATGCGACGCACTGCGGAGAGCGTAATCTTCTCGATGTCCGAGAAGAATAAATGGTAACGCACGAGCAGGGAGACATCGTCAATGAACTTTCTCGGGAATTTCAGCCGCTCAAGCATTTTTGCGCTCATGCGTCCGCCCACGACGTCATGTCCGTAAAATGTCCAATCTTTTTTCTCGTCCGACCATTTGCGCGTTGCCGGCTTTGCGACGTCGTGGAGAAGCGCAGCGACACGGACGTGAAGCGGCCATCTGCGGTCGGCTGAATGCTGAAGCGCGCGCAAGTTATGCTCCCACACATGATAGATGTGGTCGCCGTTCTGTTCACACCCCAACCCCTCTTCCAACTCCGGCAAGACATGTTTTAGCACCTCCGTTTTTTGGAGAAGAACAATACCCCCCATCGGGCGCTCGCTCATGATGATCTTCGTGAACTCATCGCGTAGTCGCTCCGCCGCTATCTTTTCGAGCCGATGGGCGAATTTCACCACGGCATCCATCGTCTCTTTCTCAATAGTGAAGCCCAGTTCGGCGCTGAAGCGCACCGCTCGCATGACACGCAGGGCGTCTTCGTTGAAGCGGTCCTCGGGTTTTCCGACGGTTTTGATCAGTTTGCGTTCGATGCCCTTCTCGCCGCCGTAGGGGTCAACGAGTCGGCGTTTGGTGATATTGTAGGCGACCGCGTTCATCGTAAAGTCACGGCGCATGAGGTCGTCTTCGAGCGTCCCGTCAAAGTCGACCTTGTCCGGATGGCGGAAGTTGCTGTAGGTCGTTTCTTTGCGGTACGGCGTCACCTCAACGACCCGCAATGAGGCTTTGGGATCGTTCGGATTTTCGGGAATTCCCTCGTTCACGACGCCAACGGTTCCGTAGTCATTCTCATAGAAAGAGTGCGGGAAAAGCGCTTGTATCTCCTCGGGTTTCGCATTCGTTGTGATGTCCCAATCTTTCGGCGGAACTCCGCGATACAGATCGCGCACGCATCCGCCGACCAAGTACGCTTCAAAACCGCCCCGCTCAAGGGTTTCGGTGACCCGCGATATTTCGTCGGGAACCGTGAATTGTTTTGCCATTACGCTTATCTTACTATGCCCCCGCCAAGACTCGAACTTGGAACAGCCGCTTCGAAGGCGGATATGATATCCGTTTCACCACGGGGGCGCGGATAATGTCACCATTATATAGTGTAAGCGCACTATACTCACCCGCCGATAGAAATCAACGCAAAAAACTCCTTCATTCCTGCTTGAGAAAATTACCAGTGACTTTCGACGGCAACAGAAAACCGCCCAAAGGCGGCTTTCTGTTGGTCGAGTGCCCATCAAGGAATTGAATTGGAACGGAATACTCCGAAATATCCGAGAGATTAAAGACCTTTTAGAGCTCGTCCTCCCGGAGGCAGGCATAATTCCGGACTTTTCAACCATTTATACCTAAACACATGGAACCTGCCTTTTACAACCATAATTTTAGCAGCTTCCTTCCAAAAATTTAATGCAACAGCTCTCGTAATGCTTCTTTGGGATTCCTCCACCCCAGGGTCTTTCTTGGCCGCCCATTCAATGATCGCTCG
>Ga0155322_120_pt2 | contig 27379 bp, 31 predicted proteins | sample RifCSPhighO2_02_FD_106290 | JGI IMG/M metagenome (GOLD analysis project Ga0155322, IMG submission 106290) | Candidatus Lloydbacteria bacterium RIFCSPHIGHO2_02_FULL_54_17 | reverse complement strand
AGAAAATATCTGTTTTATGGCTCAGTGGCAAGGTGAAACATTCAAAACAAACCGGTGATTTTGGGTATTATCCCAAAAATTACTTATGACAGAAAAAGCACCGACAGATAATGCGCCGGAACATACCCCGGAGGAGATTGCAGATTTGAACGCAAGCCGCGAGGCATATGCGCAGGTAGTGGAGCGGGCGGCCGATAAAGAGACCGGAATTACCGGAGCGGTCCAGTCGCTTTTCCGCGAATTACGTGGCGCCAAGTTAAGCGAGGAGATGAGCGAAGACGGTCAGTATTTAATGCTGCTCGACGCGGAACGAGAAAATGCGATGCGCGATCCGGTGGCGGGAAAGTTAATGTTCGGCAGGCCGACTCGGCTTTATCTTGAGCAACAGCGGGGGTCTTATTTGCAACACAAGGTAAGGAACGCTGGTGCGCACCCCCACCACGCGAACATCGATGGTGTTCAGCATTCGTGGGAAGGGGTGGTCAAAGGAGTTCCCGCACGTTTCTCATATATTGATTTTCCACTAGGGCTCCATGCGGATATTCCCCAAAATGAGCAGATCATTGATGTGGCAGGCGAGATCGATGGTGTACAGATTTCCAAAGAGGATACTCTGCGCCTCATCGAAGAGTTCCGGAGGATCGCCAATTATCAGGCCAATGACGTCGAAACTCTTCGGCGCGCGAGGCGCTCCGAAGAGTTGAAGGAGCGACAGGCGCACCTTGAGTCCACTGAACCGCAAAAGAGCGAAGATGCGCTTCGTCGGCTTGGTTTGGAGCAGAAGTGATTTTTACACCCCACTGTCGCATCACCAATTTCTTGCATCTATTTTATCTTTTGTTATTCTCCGAACTATGGACGAATTCGCCCCGGAGGGACTTCCCGAAGCACCCGAGGATGAACGCATTGACGCCTTGAGCGATGCTTTTTTGGCCGCAGGTGCTGATCCGCAGGCACTGGAAGAAGAATTCGACGACGAACCGATCGAGCCTATGGATGTGTAGGATTTTCGCGGGGAACGATGGGCGCGCTTGCGCTTATATTCTATTTGTGTTATAATACTTTTGTTCAAACTTTGACGGGAGGTCGACAATGCTAGCGTTCATGAAGGTCTTTCGTGCGTTCTTGATCCTTGTGGTCGTCGCGCTCGGCTCGTTCGCGGTGTACTGGTCGATAGTGACCGTCGCCAACGCGATGCCGTCGGCGAGTGAGCTGATCGGGCAAGAGTTCAACCGCCTCGATGCGGCCTGCGCCAGAAACGGCGAAGGGTCGAAGGAGTGTCTCTACCTCGACAGTTTCGGACGACCGAGGTAAGCATTTGCGGGGAAATAAACTTGTCCGCTCGTCCAATCCATGTGGCAAAGACTGCATGGATGCTTCCAATAAAAAAGCCGGGTACGCGTCACGCGTATCCGGCAACTTTTTTCTCCTGATCTTTCGCCCACGTTGCCTCGAAGACCTCGCTGAAGGCGTCCGTGAGCGCATAGACGATGGACTCTTCGGTCGGCATCCTATCCGGACGCGCGATCTCGGCAATCGATGTCGCGTCTTTTCCGGTGATGCCGCAGGGATCGATGAGCCGTAGGCCTTTCTGGTCGGGCGAGACGTTGAGTGCGACACCGAACTGCGAGACCCACCTTCCTCCCTGCGCCGTGACGCGGACGCCGATGGCGGCCAACTTCTTCTCACCGCTCCAGACGCCGAGATAGGAGTGGGCGCCGCGCTCGTGCCGCTCGGGAATGCGTCGGACGGGGAGACCGAGGGCCACCAATGCTCGGTAGAAGGTCTCCTCGAGACGGTGCACTGTTTGAGCGGGGAAGTGCGGAGAAGTTTCTGCGATGACGTACCAGTGGAGAACGCCCGTGTCGTGGTACCACACTTTTCCGCCACGCTTGGTACGGATGAGCGCAATCCCGAAGTGTTTTTGCAGATACTCGCGCGACATGTCCCAAAGCACCGTCTCGTCGCTGAGGCTTAAATATATGCGCGGGAGAGGGCGGATCGCCGCCAACTGTTCGCGGAGTCTCCCGACGCCCAAGGTGATCGTCGGCGGATGGTTCGCGAGCACGACCGTATCAGGGATCTCTCCACGGAGCCTCCTTCCCGCAAGTTCCTCTTGGTTTTTGAGAAATATATCGTAGGGGAGCCCCGAGGCGCTCCGCCAGTCGAGCAGTTGAAAATCTTTCACAGACGCCTCCTGGCGGATGGTTTAAAGAGCAGTTGCTTTTACACTAGATTCTTTTCTTGTTCTGTCAATCACGCACCGCGGTGCCCACGTTCTTCCTCTTTGCAATGAGGTCTTGAAAAAAAGCGAACAGTCCTTTATCCCACCGTGTTTCGTCCCAGATCATCATTTGTCGCGCCACAAGGTCGCCGTACGAGGTGAACGCGTCCTTGCTTTCCTGTTGGGACATGCCAATCTCAGTGCCGTAGTAGATAATCACGGGTTGCGGTTGCAAAAACTGGAGCACGGCGGCCCGGCGTAGTCGTTCTTTGTCGTTTCCTGTGGTGAATAGGAATCTGTCCATGTCGTGGTTGTCGAGAAAAGAGGGAAGGAAGGAGCTCGGGAACTTATCATAATGACACCGCAGTCTTTTTTCTAGCGTTGCCTTGTCGCACTTGCCGCGACCGAATTGGCCCACAAGTCTGTTGAACTCAAAGTCCAATAACGCGTCGAACGTGTCGCGGTAATGAAGCATCAGCGTTTCGCTTCCGAGAAGCCATGCCCACCATCGGTTACCGACACGAAGTGTGTGTACGTCACGGAGTCTGATTCCCGCCGTCCACGCCTCTCCGAATAGTACCGTGTCGGGGTATTGTGTTCGCACGCTTTTTACGAATGCTTGCCAAAAGTTGTCGGAAGGTCCCGGCGCATGGTCAAGACGCAGAGCATCTATGCCGAGTGACAACCAGTATAGCGCAGCGTCAGTAACATGTTTGCGCGGCTCCGGATTATCAAGATTGAGTTTCGGTAACTCGGCATAGTGAAGAAAACACTCGTAACGGTTGGGCCACTTTTTAAAATAAAACCAATCATGATAAGGACTTCGCGGGTTTTTCCGTGCGTCTAAAAAGTAGGGATGCTTGTAGGAAGCATGATTTGGCACGAAGTCCATTACAATCTTTATGTTACGCTCGTGAGCCGCACTGATAAGACGCTGAAGGTCACCCGTGCTTCCAAAGCGCGGGTCGATGCCAAAAAAGTCGGTAACGTGGTAGCCGTGGTATGCACTTGTTGTGTTAAAGGGGGTGATCCAGATCGCGTTTGCACCCAGTCGCTCGACGTGGTCAAGGTGATCGATCACCCCCTGGAGGTTGCCGCCGCAAAATTCCGGCTTCATCGCATCAGGCATGGGGTCGTTGTCGCGCATTTTTCCTCGCGAAAAGCGGTCGAGAAAGATCTGATAGATAACGGCATTTGTGAACCACGTCTTGCCCATGCTTTTATTATATTCCACAGAGAAACAAAAAACCCGTCTTGGGCGGGTTTTCTATCGATTTATGGTGACTCTTTTTCCTGATACGCTCGTGCCGCGACGGCGCCCCCAAGAAGGTCGAAGACCATGTCAAGTGACGTGTCCCACAGGTCCCAGCCGAGCGGGTCTTGCATCGTTGGCACGACATATTCGAGGACTTCCCATGCTGCTCCGATCGCGAACGCGCTCACAAGTGCGGCAGTCATGACGAGCGCATTGTGCGACCGAAGCGAGCGAAGCGGGTCAAACGGTCCGTAGACCGAAAGCCACGCGCCGAAGATGCCGCAGGCCACACCGCCGAGAAAATGGAGGAGTTTGTCGTATCCCAGCACCGAGTGATGTTGGAAAAGTAGAGCGTACTGCCCGTTTCGTTCGAGCACAATGACGACGATCGTCACAAAAAGCCACGGAAAGAAGAACCGCCGCATTGCCGACCTCGGAAGTGGAGAGAACCGACTTGCCTCATCCTACCGAGCGCCCTCGTTTTGTCCAATCCTTGATTTCTGTGCGCATGCCAGGACTCTCGACTACCGTCGCGGGTGTTTTTCGATCTCGACGACTCGATAACGAAAAACCTTTCGAGTCCTGTCGTGGGCGAAGCAGTTCGCCCACTCGTGCAAAAATCAGAATTTTGTGCGCATGCCAGGACTCGAACCTGGGACCTCGTCATTATCAGTGACGCGCTCTAACCACCTGAGCTACACGCGCAATGGCGAGACTATAGCAAAAAGGGCCATATTCGGCAATGAATCAGCCGCTTTGCATCAATAAATGAGTTCATGCGGCAGCATTGCGCTCTCGTGGGTGTCGACCACTCACCGCACTTCACTCGGTCCGAATTTTGTCTATAATGGAGTGATGTTCATCTTTGAGATACTTGGGCTCGTAGCGATTATCTATATTTGGTTCGGTCTTTCGGGCTTGCGCGAGCGCGTCGATACGCTTGAGCGGTCTTTTGGTTCCCGCGGTTTACCCGTGTCGGCGCCTGTGTCTCCCGCCGGCCTCCCACTCGATGCCGCAGTTTTGTCCGTTGCATCCCCACCGGAGCCACCCCCGTCCTATCTTGCGCCTGAAGCAGGGAGCGGTTGGTGGGAGCGATTCACCTCGTGGCTCAAAGAAGACTGGCTCTTGAAGCTAGGCGCCCTCCTCATCATCATCGGTTTCGGGTGGTTTGTGACATACGCATTTCTCCATAACTGGATCGGTCCCATGGGTCGGATCACACTCGGTTTGGTCATCGGTGCGTTCCTTCTTGCGTTCGGATGGTGGCGCATGATGCGATACAAAGAACAGGGGGCGATCTTTCTCGTCTTGGGTGCAACGGCGATACTTATCACCGTTTTTGCCGCGCGATACGTCTACCAGTTCTTTACGCCGCTCTCGGCGATGGGGATCACCTTCCTTGCCTCCGCCTTCGTCGGCCTCGCGAGCGTGAAGTATCGCGTCCATTCGCTTGCCCTCTGCGGACTCGTGTTGGCATCCGTCGTTCCGCTCTTGGTCGAGTCTCGCGGATATGACGAGGTGATGCGCTTCTATTATCTCTTCCTTGTCACGCTCGGCATTCTCTGGATCGTACTCTTGACCGGCTGGCGCGACCTCCTTGTCGCGGCGCTTGCGGTGATCTCGATTTACAGCGCGCCCCACTGGACCACGATCTCGCCCATGCGCGGATTCTACGATGCGCCGTCGGTCGATACGCTGACCTACATCGCCTTCGGGTTCGTCGTCGTCTTTTTCCTCGCAAATATCTTTGCGTTCCTTTTTGCGCGCGAAGGTGCGACGCGCGGCGACATCGTGGGCGCGGTCTGGACCGGACTTTTTCTCGTGTTCTGGGTCTTTAGCGGGGTAGAGCGGGAATGGCAGAGTCTCATGTTCGCGGCGTGGACGGTCGCCTTTGTTGTGGCCGCATTCGTGCTTTACGCGAAGACCGGAAACAGGAAGCCGCTCATCACCTATGCGGCGGTCGGCGTGATGTTGCTTGGGATTGCGACGGCCCGCGAGCTTGACGGCGCGGCGCTCACCATAGCATTCACGCTCGAGGCCGCCGTTGCGACCTTCCTTTCCGGACGGATACTCCATGATCGGCGGATGTCGCTTTGGACGAGCGCACTCTTCATCGTACCCGCGCTCTTGTCGTTTGAAAGTATTGCGCGGTACCCGCGTTTCGGTGCAGCGGCACAATTTTGGGAAAGTGCCTCTTTGCCCCAGACGCCGATCTTCCACGAACATTTCTTCGCGCTTTTCGTGCTCGCGCTCGCGTTCTTCGTCCTCGGGTTTTTCTTCAAACGGCCGGAAGCGGAGGGGAGATCGACCGGAGGCGAGCGTGTAGAGCCGGGACAACTGTATACGGTCCTCGGCTCTCTCTACGCATTCGTCCTCTTGTGGCTTGTGCTCCACGAACTCTTCCTCTCGGATACGGCGACCATGCTCGCGCTCGTTTGCTACACCATTATCGGCCTTGGGATCTATCTCCACGGGCGCAGGAATGATCTGCGCGCGTATCGGATCTACGGCGGAGCACTCCTTGGTTTCGTCGTCGTGCGGCTCCTCTTGGTCGAGGTGTGGAATATGGAACTTTCCGGAAGGATCATCACTTTCTTCTTGGTCGGCGCGCTTTTGATGAGCACGGCCTTCATCGGAAGAAGGAAAAAACTCGATGTGCCGACGCCGTAATATTCCTCACATGATACTCAACATGAAGACCAATTTTTCTCCGCTTACCGTTACCGCGGTCGCCTTATTCTTTGCCCTCCCGCCCTTTGCCGTCGCATCGGCCCCCGTTACCTTTCCGAGTGACACCGAGAGTGCACCGACGTCGTTCAGGGAATTTGTGCAGATCTCCGACGAGAAGGTCCCTATCAAGGTTCCGACCGTCATCGAACTTCCGCTCGACGGCCGCTCCTTCGAGTATCCGTTCTTCGCCGTGAAAGATCTCACTGCCGACGGTGCTTCGCGGTTCGTCGGCAACTATTTCCGCCACTTTACGGTGGTGTCGAAAACACCCATGCACATCGCCCCGACAGGAGATCCTTCGTGGAGTGCGATGCTCGACGGGGATTATCGGAGCTATGCCAGTTTTTCCGTTCCGGAGAACGGTTCGGGTATGGCGGCAATAGCGCTTTTAAGCACGAAGCCGGTCACCGCTTCATCCTTCACGATCCTTCTTGACGGCGAGGTTGCGCTTCCCAATACGATTTTGATACAAGCGGATACCGCCGACGGAGCAAACATGGTCGTACTCAACACGACAAAGATGACGGGGAACACGGTGCGGTTTCCCAAGACCACGTCGACCAACTGGAAGGTCACGCTCACGTACAGTCAGCCGCTCCGTATCACCGAGATTTCCGTTTTGGACGAAGACGCGCTTCGTGCGACGACGCAGGGGTTGCGCTTTTTGGCGGTACCCGGACACGATTACGTCGTCTACATGGATGCGGACCGGCCCGTCACGCTTACAACAACCGAGGCGGGTGATCTGTTGACCGACAAGGGCGTCGTGCGCATCACGCCTCTCGCGTCTGTACAGAATCCCGCATATGTCATCGCCGATACTGACGGCGACGGAGTTCCTGATAGGAGTGACAACTGCGTCACTTTCCCGAACGCGACACAGGAGGACGTCGATCAAAGCGGGGCGGGAGACCTCTGTGAGGACTTCGACCGCGATCGCGTAGTGAATGCGACGGACAACTGTCCGAACGACCCGAACCTCGCGCAGACGGATACCGACGGCGACGGCATGGGGGATGCGTGCGACGGCGAGGAAAGCCGGATCACGGAGAAGAACGCGTGGCTTCCGTGGGCGGGCATGGGCGTCGCCCTCCTTATCCTAATCGGCTTGGTATTTTTGACGATGCGTTCCGGCGGGTCGCCGAAACAAGGTGAGCCGACGCCCCCCGTCCAATAACGCGCGTTATGGCAGACCTCAAAGCTCAACCCCGCACCAAGCCCGCCAAAGACGGTCTGGTGCAGGGCGAGCATTGCGTACCGTGTGAAGGTGGGGTTGCACCACTTAGCAAGAAAGATGCCGAAGAAACGATGAAACACGTTCCCGGTTGGGTGCTTAACGACTCGGGAAAGCAAATCTCGCGAGACTTTATATTCAAAGATTTTAAGGAGGCGATGGTCTTTGTGAACAAGGTTGCAGATATTGCCGAAGGTGAAGGACACCACCCTGATATTGCGATTTCGTGGAACAAGGTCAAACTTGGTCTCTCCACTCACGCGATAGGCGGTCTCTCAACGAACGACTTCATCCTTGCCGCAAAAATAAACGTGTTACAGAAGTAACATCCTCTCGTTAGCGTGCTGTGGTGTCGTGAAATCAACACTCTACAGTGCGATGAAGCATCGAAAACCCCCTTCCGCATTACGCGGTGGGGGTTTGTTGTCGAGGCTAGGCATCCGTTCGGGATTCGCTCCCGACCTTTCTTCCAAAGATCCAGATGACGAGGAGGGGAAGGACGAGGCCGATCACATTGACGACGATCATGAGTACGCCGAGCTCGCTGTAGTCGGCCGGAACGGTCACTCCCGCCGCATCGACCTTCTCCTGCCGTACGACCCAGATCTGGTTTAGGTACTTGGTGCCCAGTTGAGCCGCCGAAAGAGCAAGGTTCATGAAGCTTGCCGCGAGTGCGAACCACGTCGCGGCATTCCCGCGGGGCGCATAGATCGCGACCAAGCCCAACATGGGCACCATCGAAAGGTACATGAACGGCGAGTAGGCCGCCACGTCGACCAAGGCGATCGTCCGCGCGCCGAAACCGAAATGCGCCTCGGTAAAGTGATGGAGCCCGTAGAACATGCCGATCGTGGGGAGCGCGAGCAAGAATCCGACCACCGTTAAGACTGCGAGAACGTACGCAATGGGCTTCTTCTTGACCCATGCCGCCGCGAGCCAGAGCCCGAGCAAACCAAGACCGGCACTCAACTGCTGGAGTACGCCCATGAAGGATTCATCGAACCCCAACACGTCGATCTGCCACCAGCTCGCACCGGCACCCGAGGAAGGCATCGCGCGGTAGATGAAGATGATGATACCGGCCGCGATGATCTTTTTGATCACGTCCTTCGGGAGATCACGGACGACGCTCCGGAAGAGGTAAATGACGACGGCGAGACTGACGCAGAAGACGATCTCTTTGCCGTACGGCACTTTGCCGAGCCCCATTGCGATGACGAAGGCGGCGTAGCAGAGGCCGCCGCCCAAGACAGTCCAGTTGACCGGCATCGTGGGCGGGGTCTCGAGTTTGACGGTCGCGATTCCGATCAAACTCACCGCGGGGACGATGAGACCGAGAAGAAAGACGCTCTCGTAGCTCCAGACCTGCGCAAGCCACCCGCCCAATCCTGCGACGAGAAAAGCGCCCAAGGAAAGCGCGAGGCGCCCCAAGTGCTGGATGACCTTGAGTTCGCTTTCGAGTTCCGCCGGCAGCACGTCACGAATGAAGACCTCATCCATTTCGGTGACCGTCTTCGTGCGCGTGGCCACTTCGACCGTCATGGCATCGGCCACGACGTCTTGGAGCACGAAGGCGAACGCGGCGAGAAGTCCGGCGGCGTAGTAAAGCGCAAGCGGCGACGCAAGCGCCGTCACCGTCGGCCATTTGCCCGCAAGCCCCGCCATGAGGAGGTAGCTTCCCGCCATCATGGTCGCCGCCAAAACGACGTAGGAACGCCGAGGCGAGCCCAAGATGGGGAACGAATCGACGAGCTGGCCGAAGACCATCTTGATCGTCCACGGCAAGGTAAGCCAGAAACCGATGATCGCGAGATCCTCGGGGGAGACGTTGAGCTCCTTCTTCACCCAGAACGTGTCGGCGATGCCGGTGATGCCGGAGACGCCGTACGCGAAATAGATAAGGAGGAGCGGCACGTACCGCCACCGGAGCGACCGGAGCGGCGTGAGAAGCGTCTCGGCGAGGATGTTCTTCGCGGAGACGAGATAGTGACCGAGGGACATAGACCCTCCTTTTCAAGGAGCGAGGACTGCATTCCATACTGACGGATTGAGGCGTCATGTCAACCGTCTGTGTCGTGAGAGGGTGAGGACTCGGTATCCGAAGAGTTGTACACAGCCTGCCCCCGTGAGTCGGCTTTGCCGTCTGTGAGGGGGTTGACCCCCTGCGCGATGTGTATATACTTCATCTTCTAATCATTTTTTCTTACGCGATCTATGGGAAACAAATCTCGGCCGAACGAACTTATCAGCGCAGACGACCTCGCGCGTATCGTGGCCTTCACGAAGGACAAAGCGACACCGTGCTTGGTGATGGATCTTGAAAAGGTCGGAGAGCGGTACGACGAGCTTTTGCAGGCGATGCCCGGCGCGCGGATCTACTATGCGCTCAAGGCCAACCCGCTCGACGACGTCGTCGCGCTCTTGCGTGACCGCGGCGCCTCCTTCGACGTCGCATCGCGTTTCGAGATTGATCAGCTCCTCACGCTCAACGTTTCTCCGGAGCGGATGAGCTACGGGAACACTATCAAAAAGGAATCCGATATCGCATACGCATACCAAAAAGGGATACGCGTCTTCACAACGGATTCGCGTTCCGACGTCGAGAAGCTCGCACGCAGTGCACCGGGGGCGCTCCTCAACTTTCGCCTCCTCCTCGACGGGACGGGTGCGGACTGGCCGCTTTCCAAGAAGTTCGGCGCGCATCCGGACATGCTCTATAAGCTTGTGAAGTTCGCGAAGAAGTCGGGCCTCACTCCCTACGGCATCTCGTTTCATGTGGGAAGTCAGCAGCGCGATATCGGCCAGTGGGATTCGGCGATCGCGTTGGTGAAATACCTTTTTGATGCTCTCGCCTCCGACGGCATCAATCTGGAGTCGATCAATCTGGGAGGAGGACTGCCCGCCCAATACTTGAAACCCGCGCAGGGCGTCGCGGCATATACCGGCTCTATCATTCAATTCCTGAACGAGGACTTTCCCGAGAGGAAGTTGGCGCTTGTCGTCGAACCGGGGCGCTCGCTCGTCGCCGATGCGGGGGTCATCGTGTCGGAAGTGGTGATGGTCTCGAAGAAATCCGATACGAACAGGACGCGTTGGGTCTACCTCGACGTCGGCAAGTTCAACGGCCTGATCGAGACCACCGACGAAGCGATCAAATACCCCATCCTCTTTCCCGGGCGCGACGGCAAGGAAGAGTGGAGCGAGGTGGTCTTGGCAGGCCCCACTTGCGACAGTGCGGACATCCTCTACGAGAACTACCGCTACAAGGTGCCCAACAACCTGAAGGAGGGCGAGCGCGTGTACATACTCACGACCGGCGCGTACACCATGAGCTATAGCTCTATCTGCTTCAACGGCTTCCCGCCGCTTGCGGTTCACGTGCTTCCGCCGAAATGATGATATACTTGGTGTATTAACATTCACCCCGCACCAACATGGAGCTTTTTTCGGCCATCGGCATCGCGCTTTTCGTTCTTGTTATCATCGGTCTTCGCGTCGTCGATCAGTACGAGCGCGGGGTAGTGCTCACGCTTGGCAAATACACTTCGACGCGCCAGCCCGGCCTCACGTGGATATTCCCCGGCATCCAGCGGATGTTTAAGATTGACTTGCGCATCACGACGATCGACATTCCCCAGCAGGAGGTCATCACCAAGGACAACGTTCCCGTCGGCATCAACGCGGTCGTCTACTTTCAGGTGGAGAATGCCGAGTTCGCGACCTTGAATATCCAGAACTACGCGCTCGCGGTCTCGCAATACGCGCAGGCGGCGCTCCGCGATGTGATTGGCGGCATCGAGCTCGACGCACTGCTTTCAGAACGCGAAAAAATTTCCGATGAGATAAAAAAGATCGTCGATGAAGCGACGAAGAGTTGGGGCATCAACGTGACCGACATCAAGATACAGGACCTCGAACTTCCCGCCGACATGAAGCGCGTGATGGCTAAACAGGCGGAATCGGAGCGCGAACGCCGCTCCGTTATCATCCGCGCCGAAGGAGAATTTTCCGCATCACAGAAGCTTGCGGAGGCGGCAGGTGTCCTCTCGGGCATTCCGGGCGGTATCGCGATGCGCACGCTCCAAACGATAGAGAAGATCAATCCTGACCCGTCCAAGACCGTCATCTTCGCGCTTCCTGTTGAATTTTTTGAAGGAATGAAGACGATGGCCGAGCACTTTCGGGCGAAGAAGTAGCATGCAGAGCACGATTGAAGTCAAAGATGTTTTCGACATTGCAGGTCGAGGCACTGTTGTCGTCGGAACACTCCGCTCCGGAACGCTTCACGTAGGAATGCACACAATAGTGAATGGTGTAGACGGGAAGATTGCGGGTATTGAAGCGAAAGGTGCTGAACTCACGATAGTAGGAAGTGAGGCTGGTGTTTTGATACACGGCCTCGACAAGAAGCAGTTTTCCCGCGGTATGCTTGTTTATTTCTCCTGACCTATTTAATTGTCTTCAAGAATCCCTCAACAAGTTCTTGTGTATCGGCGTTGCGTTCATAGACCGACTTCCAGACGACCACGATATCCGCATCGTTGAAGGCGGCGCTCTGCACTTCGCGGGGGGTGTCGCCGCCGGCGACGGCAATCAAGAGGTCGTACGCCCCTTTCACGCGCCTCACTTCATGTAGTGGGAGCATTTTCTGCCGATTCTCGCGTTCTTCGTCAACGCCGCGATGGAGCACAACGACTTTGGGCTGACGTTTCAACTCGCGAAGTACGGCGATCGGAAATTCAACATTCATCATATCAACCATGGCATCGACGCCGAATTCCTCGCAGGCGGCGATGAAAGTGTCGAGCGTTTCGATGGGTGCCGTACCGAGCGCAATAATGCCTGACGCTCCCGCGTTGGCGACCATTTCCACCTCCGCTCTCCCGCGGTCCATGGTCTTCATATCGGCGACGACGTAGGGCGCGGGTAGATCGGGAGAGGGTGCAAACTTTCGCGTTCGCGCTCTCTCCGCGTTCTCCGCGACCGCTTTTGCTATGAGGCCGACGATACCGAACGGGTTTTCCCGCGCGGCGGAAGGTGCCGCTCCGACGCCCCCCCAAAGTCGAGCGCCCCACCAGTCGCGAAGTGAGCGTATCGCGTTCATGCCGTAGCGCTTGATGAGCGGCGTTCCCGCTTCAATGATGATGCGTTCCGAAGGCGGGAGGATGCTGATGACGTTCGCCGCGTCTTCGAGGGTCGAGTTGAGCGCGATCTGGAGATAGCGTGTTTTCTTTGAGAGCCGCGAGGAGGACTTCTTATGCATAAGTGAAATTATAACATAAGAGAAATCCGCCTTTTGGGGGCGGATGTTGCTTTACGCGTACGGCTTCGAAGTGCCGTCGGGATTTCTGATGCGTGCGCGGGTCTCGTCGACCGAGAGCTTGAGTTCGGGAAGCAGTTTCGGAACGTAGGTCACCTTGCGACTGTCCGGATGGATGACCCACACCCAGCCGCCTTTCGCGAGCATCTTTTCCGCTTCCGCCCATACGCCGGCGCCCCACATGTTGTCCGCGAAGGGGAGCGCGACGAGCTCATCGCAGGAGGCGGTAAGCGCCTCGAAGTAGGGCATCACGTTCGCTTTCGGGTCGTCCTTCTTGAGCTCGGCGACCTTGTCGATGTGGACTTGGTCGGAAGGGTTCACCACCTCGTGGTGGGGCCACTTCTCTTTGACGAGCGCGAGGAGTTCGACCTCGAGCGGGGTGCCGTAGGTGTTGATGGGATGTGCGAAATACACCTTTTTCATCGATCCACTCCTGAAGAAATCTCCGCCGATACTAGCACGGCCGCTCCCTTCGCTCAAGTGTTTCTTTCAAGAACAATAGGTGTACGAGTTTGGTGGTGGACAGAGCAGGCAACCTGTCGTTGACAGAGAGTGTCCGTTGACGCGCGGACGTTTTTCGGTAAAGTGTTGAGAGCACTGTTCTTGGAGTCGACGATGATACGGAAATTCCTTGCCGCAGTCCTCTGCTCGCTTCTGGTCAGCGCCAATGCGTTCGCGGTGGACGGGCTTACGGAGAGTGAATGGACGGAAGCAAAAAGTGCCGCAACGCAAATGCTCACGAAGTGGTTGACCGATCAGGACATCACCGGCGCCACTCTACTCATGACCGCGCCTGATCATCGGGAGACGAAACTTCTCGCCCCGCTCTTGGCACTCAATGGAAGATCGGGAACGCTCGACATTGTTGAGTGGCGCCAGAAGTTCCTCATTTGCTTTCTCATGCTCGACCATGGCACCTGCGCGTCCCTTCTCGGACACGGCATACCGGGGAGTCCCGAGTACGCGAAATGTCCGGCGACAATGAAGGATGCACTCGCACAGTTCGGCGCGGCGATGTTTTATAAGGGCCGGCCTCCGGAAATTTCGGACAGGAATGCGATGGTGTTCGCACCGCCCGAGCTTGGCGGCCAGTCGATCCTTCTCGTGGGCTTTTCCCTCCCGTACCTTCATCGGGAGTCCCTGATGGTGGTGATGTTGAAGGAAAACGGTCGCTGGAAACCGGCGTTCGTTTTCATCGGAATGGTCTCCTGACGGAACTTCACACCGCGATACTCTCGCGGTTTTTTATGTGCGGTTGTCTCCGAAAACCTCGAGGGCTTGCCGATGTTCGTGATGCTCGCTATTGTACGCGTATGCTAACGCTCTATATTGTTGCGACGCTATTATTTCGGACGGAGCCGAAGACGACTCCTGGATTGCATGAGGACATGCGTAGTAAGTATCATTTTCGCCGATAAATTTTATGGCTACTTTGTATATCATTGCCACGCCCATTGGAAACCTCGAAGACATCACGCTTCGGGCTATTCGGATATTGAAAGGGGTTGACCTCATTCTCTGCGAAGACACGCGGGTCACCAAGCGACTTCTGGACAAATATGAGATAAAGACGCCGACCTTGAGTTATCACGCGCAGTCGAAACTTTCAAAAGTCGAAAAGATCTTCGCGCTCCTCGAAGAAGGGAACGACCTTGCACTTGTCTCCGATGCGGGGACGCCGACCATTTCCGACCCCGGGTGTTTGTTGGTCGCGCAGGTGCGGGAAAAGTTCGGCGATGCCGTCGCCGTCGTCCCCGTTCCCGGCCCTTCGGCCGTCCTCTCAGCGCTCTCGGTTTCCGGATTTCCGACGTCCGAATTTCTCTTTCTCGGATTCCTGCCGCACAAGAAGGGAAGGGAGACGCTCTTCAAAGAGATCTCCGGCGCGAAACGCACCGTCGCGTTCTATGAGTCTCCGCACCGCGTTCTCAAGACACTTGAATCGCTCAAGAAGCATCTCCACCCCAAGCGCCGCATACTGGTCGCCCGTGAACTGACCAAAATTTATGAGGAGAGCATCATCGGCGAGCCCGAAGAAGTGCTTGCGTATTACCTCTCCCATCCCGACCGCGTGAGAGGAGAGTTCGTCGTGGTGGTCGATGGTGCATAAGAGAAAAGGTTACGCTATACTGTTACTATCATGTTACGCAGAACGCTTGCCGGGCTGGGAATTTTCATCGCGTTGCTTCAGTTTCCCGGCTTTCCTCACGACATCATTCGCCTCCTCTCGATGCTTTCCGGTCTTGCCGTCGTCTTTCTCCTCATTGTTTCGAGAAGGGATACGAAGCATGTGCTTGACGGCGACCTGTCTAAAGAGAAGGAGCTCTCGGTTACACGCCTCGGTCGGGATCGGTTCTCCACGGACACGCTTTTTGGCGGGAGACTGTAGTCGGCGCACGACGATACCATTCGAGCGGGACGTTGATTCGGATAGTCGCTCGGTTCTTTTGATAGACACCGCGATAAACCATGAATGACAAGATACTGATACGCCATCTCCTCGTCGCGCTCTTCATCGGAGGAGGGTTTTTGTTTGCCGTCATTTTTCCCGCATCGCACGTTTCGTACGATCGCATGGCGGTCATGGCGACTACGGCATCTTCGATCGTGCCTAGCGTTTCGGCACCGGATGCGCCTCCGGTGTTCGTGGTAACGCATGTCGCGTCGCCCCGCTCGGTGAAGGCGGCATACATGACGAGTTGTATCGCAAGCGGAAAAAAGTTGCGTGCCCCGCTCGTCCAACTGCTCGAGGAAACAGAGTTGAACGCGCTTATCATCGACGTCAAGGACTACACGGGGCTCATATCGTATAAGACCGGCGATGACCGCTTTCCGCTCAACACCAAGGGATGCTACGTTCCCGACATGAAAGAATTCATTGGTGAGTTGCACGAGAAGGGCATCTACGTCATCGCACGCGTTACGGTGATGCAGGACGCCACCTACCCGAAATCTCATCCCGAGGCCGCGGTCTTGCGCCGCTCGGACGGAGGACTGTGGAAGGACAAAAAGGGGCTTACGTTCGTCGACCCCGGAGCGACGGAATATTGGGAGTACATGGTCGACCTTGGGAAGATCTCTTATGCGACCGGTTTTGACGAGGTCAACTACGACTACATTCGCTTTCCCTCCGACGGCAACATGAGCGATATCAAGTTCGTGCGTACAGGCACGACGACCAAAGCGGTGATGATGAAGAAGTTCTATGCGTTTCTGGGCGGCGCGATGGACAGTGCGGGGATTCCGATCTCCGGCGACCTTTTCGGCATGACGACGACGAACACCGACGACTTGAACATCGGGCAGATCCTCGAGGACGCACTTCTCTACTTCGACTTTGTCGCACCCATGGTGTACCCGTCGCACTACCCGCCGGGATTCAACGGCTGGAAGAATCCGAATCTTGTTCCGTACGAGATCATTCAATTCTCGATGGAGAAAGCCGTCGTGCGCGCGAACAAGCTTGAAGAAAAAGAATCCGGCTGGGTGCCCCCCAAAGTGAGTACGACGCCGGGGGCCGCCTCATCGACGCCGGCATTCATTCCGAAGGGTATCTACGCGAACAAGTTGCGCCCTTGGATCCAGGATTTTGATTACGGCAAGGTGTATACCGAGGCCGATGTTCGTGCGCAAAAAAAGGCGGTCTATGATACCGGACTTACGTCGTGGATGGCGTGGGATCCTTCGAATAAGTACACACCGTCGGCATTTGACCGTGACTAGGCCGGTTCGATTGACTTTGCGCTCCGTGGGGATAGAATCCCGTAAGGAGCAACATGCGAAAGGGAGTGCATATGACCACACGGCTGGATGCGGAGTTGGACGCATTGGCGGAGGAACTGGCGCGATTGAATAAGGAAACGGGCGATCTCACCCGCAACTACTCGATCGAGGCGGCGTACGCCATGCAGAGCGGCAAGCCGCGCGCAGGTGCCGCCGCGAACGAGCGGATGGCCCGCGAAAAGTTCGCCCGCATGAAAGAGATTGAGGCGATCATCAATACCCATCACGGCAACTAAAGACACTCCCCGCACGTCATATCGACGAGACTCGGGCTCGCCCCGTAGTAGACCGCTTCCGAGCGGGTTTGCTACGGGGTTTTTGTTGTTTTCGGGTCCGAAACCGTACTATAATAGGGAGAGTATGGCAACCCCCATCAACACGCCGGATAAGGTGACCTATTTTGCCGAAACCGATTACCGCTCCAAACGGATCAAATTCGGCATTCGTGACCAAGACCGCGAGCGGCATATGTACGTCATCGGAAAGACGGGCATGGGAAAATCGACAATGCTTGAGACACTCGCCATTCAGGATATTGCAAATGGCGAGGGACTCTGCTTCATCGATCCGCACGGCGGCACCGCAGAGACGCTACTTTCGTACATTCCGGAGCATCGCGTCAACGACGTCATTTATTTTGCTCCGTTCGATCAGGAATTTCCGGTTGCACTCAATGTGATGGAGGACATTGGTCGCGACAAGCGTCCCCTCGTCGCGTCGGGGTTGATCGGCGCCTTCAAGAAGGTGTGGGTGGACGCATGGAGCGCGCGCATGGAGTACATCTTGAGCAATGCGCTTCTTGCGCTTTTGGAATTTCCCGGCGCAACACTTCTGGGCGTGAACCGCATCTTCGCCGACAAGAACTATCGTTCGCTTATTGTGAATAACGTCACCGATCCGTCCGTGAAAGCGTTCTGGCTCGACGAATATGCAAAATATTCCGACAAGTTCGCCACGGAAGCGACGGCGGCGATCCAGAACAAGGTCGGACAATTCGCCGCGAACCCGCTCATTAGGAATATGATAGGGCAGTCGAAGTCCACGTTCGATATCAGGAAAGTGATGGACGAACGGAAGATCCTCATCGTGAACCTCTCCAAGGGCCGCATGGGGGAGGGGAACGCCAATCTCGTCGGCTCGATGTTGATCACGAAGATCTACCTTGCGGCGATGTCGCGTGCGGATGTGGGCGCCGAGGTGGTGCGCGGGCTCCCTCCGTTCTACCTTTATGTCGACGAATTTCAGTCGTTCGCGAATGAATCGTTCGCCGACATTCTCTCCGAGGCGCGTAAATACAAACTCTCGCTGACGATTGCGCACCAATATATCGAGCAAATGTCGGAAGAAGTGCGCGCTGCCGTCTTCGGTAACGTCGGCACGATGTGCTCGTTTCGTGTCGGCGCCTTCGATGCTGAGGTGCTTGAAAAGGAATATGCCCCCGCTTTTATCGCCGAGGACATGGTCAATCTTGGTTTTGCGCAGATCTACCTCAAGCTCATGATCAACGGTGTCGGGTCGGCGCCCTTTTCCGCAACGACACTGAACCGTCCGCCCTTCCCCTCACTTGCGTATACGGACCAAGTCATTGCGGCGTCGCGAGCCCAATTCGGCCGGCCGCGCGCTCTTGTCGAAGATGAGATAAAGAAATGGCACGAACCGATTCCCGAGCCACCCCGCGACCCGAATGCGCTTCCAGTGCCGGAGACGCGCAAGTACGCACCCGGAATGCGCCCCATGCGCCCGGGTGAATCCGCTATGCGTGGCGGCCCCCTCGCAGACCCGCGCTTTGCACGGCCTCAATACGGAGCAAGTGCTCCTTACGCTCCGGTCGCGCCGATCCGCCCCGCCGTCCCCATGCGTCCGACCGGAGCTTTTGTACAAACGCAAGCACCTTTACCACAGCAGGAAATCCTTCAGGAGAGTGTTCTTTCTGTAGCTCCGGAACGAGCCCGTCCCGTTGCAGTTCTTCCGTCCGCCCCGCGCTCTGCGCCGCCCGTGGAACGCGATATGCCGCCCGTCCGAGCCAGAGAGCAACTCCATGACTCTGCGCCGAGCACTCCGCCGGAGCAGGGTAGAGGATCGGTGCCGAGCGTGCCGATGCATCAACCGTTCCGTGACGAACTCCAAAAGATGCGCGTGCCGGAGGGGGAGACAGTGCGTGTACAAGTACAAGCTCCCCGCCGCACCGAAGATGCATCCCGTCCTCCGAAGCGAGAACTAGAGACGGAACACCGAAGTCCTGCCTCGCTCTCCACGCTTAAGTCGCAGGCAAAGAAAGATAAGGGTCCTTCAACGGAAAATCTCTCGTCATTGAAGACGCTTATCGAGGCGGCGTTCGCAACAAAGGACGACAACAGGAAAGTCGAGCATATCCCTCCGCCGATTCCCGAAAGACGCAAGGAAAGTTTCAACAAGGCCCCCATTGCCTCATCACCGGCCGCCACGCCGTCCCTCCTCGACAATGCGCGGCCTGTGCAAGCCCCGAAAGAGGTCCCTGAAGACGTGTTACGCGGCGTACTTGCTGACTGATCCAAGGAAGTGTTGACAAGACCGAAAACACTCTTTACTATCACAAATAGAGAATAGTTGGTTGTTTGCCAATCGGCGGGGGTTTTTATGGTCGACAAGACGACGACAGGAAAGCTGTTGTACTGCTCTTTCTGCGGCAAAAGCCAGCACGAAGTGAGAAAGCTCATCGCGGGACCGTCGGTCTTCATTTGCGACGAGTGCATTGAACTCTGCAACGACATCATTCGCGACGAGATACAGGTCGGCAAGACGCCGCCGTCGCAGAATCTGCCGACGCCGGAGGAGATCGTTGCCAAGCTTGACGAATATGTGGTCGGACAGGGTGACGCGAAGAAAAAACTCGCGGTCGCCGCCCGCAGGCATTACCTGCGCATGGCCGACCGAGGGCAGTCGCACAACGGCGTGGAGATGGAGAAATCGAATGTACTCCTGATCGGACCGTCCGGTTCGGGAAAGACCTTTCTCGCGCAGACGCTCGCCAAGATCCTGAACGTCCCGTACGCGGAGGAGGATCTCACGCGGATCACTGAAGCGGGCTACGTAGGCGGGAACGTCGAAGATGTTTTCTTCAGCCTCCTCAATTCCTGCGAAGGCGATGTGGCCAAGGCCGAGTACGGACTTGTCTATTTTGACGAAGCGGACAAGCTCGGGCGCACGGAAAGCGCGTCGGTCGTCCGCGATGTCGGCGGCGGCGGAGTGCAACAGGCGCTCCTCAAGATCCTTGAGGGAACGACGCTCCACATCCCTCCCGCGGGCGGACGCGGAAATTCACCGGGTGCGGCACAACTGCGTACGCACAATATCCTGTTCATTTTGGGCGGCGCGTTCGAAGGTATCGAAAAGCTCGTCGCGAAGCGCATGAATAAGGACAAGGGAAGCATCGGATTCGGCGCCAACGTGTTGATCGGAGACAGGGCGCACGTCTCTTTGTCGCTTATCCACCATGTGACGCCGGAAGAGCTAGTCATGTTCGGCATGGACCGCCAGTTCGTCGGGCGCCTTCCCGTTCGCGCCACTTTGGACGAACTGGATGAAGCCACGCTCCGGACCATCTTGACGACGCCCAAGAACGCGATACTGAAACAGTTTGCCCTTGCGTTTGAGTGTGAAGGTGCGGAACTTGTGTGCGAGCCTGATGCGGTCGTCGAGATTGCGCGGAAGGCGATCAAGGAAAAGACCGGAGCACGCGGGCTCAAGACCATTTGCGAGGAGATCTTCCTCGACACGCTGTACAAGGTTCCCACGCACCAAAAAGGCGGCGAAAAGGTCGCACGCGTGCATCTCACCGGCGAACACGTGCTCAAAGGACTGCCGCCGGAAATGGTCCGCGCAGCACCCAAACCGGCCGTTTGAAACAAACTTGGCGCACCCTCTTGGTGCGCCGTTTTCATACGCCTTTTGCAGGTCGCGATTCTTGGGTACCATGAACGTTATGAGCAAAACGGTATTACGGCGGATCTTTCTTCTCGCGGCGTTCACCCCAGCACCACTTACGTAGGGTAGACTGACGTTCACTTGTTCATATGACCGAAAAAAACATTTCACTAAAAACTATCCTTATTGCAGGTGGTGCGGGGTTCACTGCGGACACCGTCTTCGCCGCTACGCCGACTTCCGAGGGAAGTGCCGTCGTCCAGACGGTATTGTGGGAGCAAGTTCCGGAAGAAGCGGCGGCCGTTTTCTACGGTACGCTTTCCTTAGAGATGACCTGGTTTTTTCTTTTGGTCGGCGTTCTCTCTTGCGCGATCGCGGGATATCTCATTGTGCGGAGCGAGAAGCGCGAGTCCGTTCCCGCTGACGAGTACGTCATCATCGAGGATATCATCGAAAGCGTGGATGACTAAACACACAAGACGGTCGTTCGATATCAAGAGTGAGTACAAGGTCGGACCTTGAAGCATCAGTTCCTAAGGTCCGACCTTGTACTCGCCTCGAATGGCACCTTTGGTCATCTGTGGGTGTTGTACTATAGTGTCACCAATAGCTTCCACACATGACGACAAATAACCACAAAACAATATTGATCGCGGGTGGTGCAGGGTTCATCGGCTCGCACTTGGTCGCGAAGTATCTCGGTGAGGGACATCGGGTCATCTGCGTCGATAACTTGCAGACGACGTGGAAGCCGAAGAACATCGAGCGATTTTTCGGCAACCCAAATTTTCAATTCATTCGCCAAGATATCATTCAACCGCTCAAGCTTTCCTTGCGTGTCGACTGGGTCATTAACTGTGCCTGCGCCGGCTCCTATACGAGTTACCAGTTCAACCCCGTGCATACGGTAAAGACGAACACAATCGGAATGATCAATTTGCTTGAGCTTGCGAAACGTGATGGTGCTCGCGTCCTCCAAACCTCGACTTCGGAGGTGTACGGCGATCCGCTCGAAACGCCGCAGAAAGAGTCATATCGCGGCAACGTGAACTCACTCGGACCGCGAGGGTGTTACGATGAGGGCAAACGTGTTGCGGAAACTTTGTGTATGGATTATCATCGCGAGTTCGGCGTCGACGTCAGGATCGTGCGCATTTTCAATACCTACGGGCCGAATATGGACCCCAATGACGGGCGCGCAGTCACCAATTTCATCAGGAATGCGCTCACGGGGAAAGAGCTCGTGATCTACGGCGACGGGTCGCAGACGAGAAGTTTTCAGTACATCGACGACTTAGTGCGCGGCCTCGACCTTATGATGAAGAAGGACGGCTTTGTCGGTCCCGTCAACCTCGGGAATCCGGGCGAGATCTCCATGCAGGAGCTTGCGGAGACGATCGTCAAACTGACCAAGTCGCAGTCCAAGATCGTTCATGCCGAAAGCGCGACCGACGATCCGAAGCGCCGTTCGCCGGACATCGCGCTCGCCAAGCGGGAACTCGGATGGAGTCCGAAGGTGTCGCTTGAAGCGGGATTAAAAAAGACCGTCGAATATTTTCTCGGCACGGAGTGGCCGGAGAAAAAGGTGCTCGTTTTTGCCACGACCTATTATCCCGACCTTGGTCCGGCCGAGGAAGCGCTCTTCGAACTTTCCAAACTCATGCCCGACACGGAATTCCATATCGTAACGACGAAATTCAGGAAGGGTGTTCCCGAGATCGAAGAAGTGGGCACCGACACCGTCCATCGTGTCGGTGTGGGAAGTTGGCTCGACAAATACATGCTCCCGTTTCTCGGGCTTTTGAAGGCACAGAAACTGAAAGATGTGCATCAATATCGTTTTGTCTGGTCCATCATGGGCTCATACTCCGGCATGGCGGCGCTCCTTTTTAAGCTCATGAACAAAGAGACGAATCTTCTTATGACGCTCGACGACAAGGAGCTCATGCATAAGGGGATGAAGGCGCGCTTGCTTTCCCCGATCTATCGCATGGTCTTGGGCGAGAGCGACAGCATCTACGTCTCGAACATCGCGCTTGCGGAAGGAGCGGAGCTCGTGAAACACGCCGCGCGCATTACGGCGCACGAAGGGGACACCAAGAGCATGGTGAACAAAGTGCGCTACACCTACAGCGATCTTTTGAACAAGCAGGAGAAGAAGCTTCGGCGGCCGAAGTAAAACATGCCGCCCGTCTATCCCCGCCCAGAAGGGCGGGGCATTTCGCGGGCGGCACCGGGGTTGTTTTTCTGGAAGAGGAGTGTGCCGCCGCACACACTTATTGTTGTGGCCATTCATCCACGGGCTTACGCCCGTGGCATTCTGGCTCACCCCAGTAAATTGCCCGACAGTTGACAGGTGGCACACTTTTGATACACTTACTTTATTATGGCAACAACAAAAACACGCATCAACGTAAGCATGAGTTATGAGGTTGAGCAGTCGCTGATTGCGCTCGCAAAGCGCGACCAGGTTCCTCATGCGACAAAGGCCGCAGAGCTCCTTCGTCAAGCACTGGAGATCGAGGAGGACCGTGTACTCGACAGTATCGCAAAGGAGCGTGATCAAGATCGAACGAAGTTTGTCTCCCACAAGACAGCATGGCGGTGACATTTACCGTTCGCTATCACTCGAAGGTTGTTGCCGATGACATACCGGCTCTTTCCCCCACATGGAAAGAGCGTGTTCGGGGGGCGGTAGAAAGCAAACTCACGCTCACGCCCGAGAATTACGGCAAACCTCTTCGCCAGTCCCTTCACGGATACCGCAAGCTTCGTGTCGGCGATTATCGTGTCGTTTTTCGGATTGAGCGCGAAACGGTCTACGTTCTCGCGATCCTCCACCGCTCGGTCGTATACAAGAAGGCCGAGGAGCGCGTGAAGGGAAAAACTTTCTAGTGTTGCCGTTACTTGCTCGTACAAGTTCTCCTGCGCTGGGCGGCACCTTTTGGTTTTACCAAAAATTTGTGATTTTTTAAAGACGTGGTAACGTATTGACCAGACTAATATCGGCCGTTACAGAGGAGAGAAGGATGCAGGTTCTAAAGAAGGGGCACTCAGGTGTCGCGGTCATTGACTCGAAGAAGCGCACGGGGGAAGCGGGTCAATATGTGAAGTATGCTGCAGATGACCCAGACCTTGCGGCCGTCATTTCGGCGGCAAGGTCGGCGGGATGCGAGGTCCGTTACTATTTTAGCGACGTCAAAACATTCGCGGGAGAGGAAATCCCCCTCAAGATTGTGGTGACGGAAATACCCCCGGGTCACGTCCAACCATTTCACACACACGAAACGGTGCACGAAGTTTCCGTCGTCAACGAGGGTGTGATTACCGAGATTGAGAGTGACATTCTCGATGAGACGGACGTCATTGCGCTCAAACAGACGGGCACGAGTCTCTCGGTCGGCGAAACGGTCGTCGAAGAACCCGGCAAACGCCACACGATAGCAAATTTCACGACGAGTTACGCGAAGTTTACCACCACTCAGTCGGCGCGCATGCAGCGTGAAAAGTTTTCATCGGATTGGAAACGTTAGCAAAAAGTCCCGGCTACCAGAGGTAGTCGGGACGGTTTTTTTTACTTGAGCACGCCGAGCGTGCGGAGTTCTTTCTTCAATTTCGCGATGGGGTCGTTCTTGGCGTGGTAGACGACGCCGACCCCGCCTAGTTCGCGCCACGCATCGATGTTCTCCTCCATGTCGTCGAGGAAGAGGGATTGCTCCGGTTTCGTCCCGGCTCGCGCGAGCGCAACTTTGTAGATGAGCGGGTTCGGTTTCACCACGCCGACCTCATACGAAAGAATGCGATCCGGACGGGTCGGGAAGTGGTTTCGCACGATGGCACAGCCGGAGATGTGTCGTGCGTGGACGAGGGTGTTGGTGTTGGAGAGGAGATACTTCTTCTGCGGAAGCTTGGCGAGTAGTTTGTCCAACTCGACGTTTTCGCGGTCAAAAACGTCGACCCAAAGTCGCGCGAAGGTGGCATAGTCGACGCGTTCCTCACAGTGGAGCGTGTGCGTCAGTGCATGGAAGAATCCGACCGGCCCGATCTCGCCGCACTCGAACGCCATGAAGAGCGGGCTATACCCCTTGTAGCCGCCGTCCTTTGCTTTCATGAAAAGGACGTCTTGGATCTCTTCCGCCGAAACCCCGAAAGCTCGTTCGGTGTTCTTGACGAAACGCTTCATGTCGAAGGTTGCGCAGACGTTTCCGAAGTCGACGAAAATGGCACGGATGGTTGGCTTCTTCACTCATTTTCTCCTATAATAGAAGGAACGAATTGACCCCGCGTGAGGTAAGATACAAGGTGGAACCTTAGGAATTGATTCTTCAAGGTTCCACCTTGTATCTTGAGTCACCTTATGCGGAGGCCAACTTCTTTTGACTACTACCTCTACTATCACGACAATGTCGCAAAGTCTACCCAAAAAGATACTTATTTTTTCGCTGGCCTATTATCCGAAATATGTCGGCGGCGCGGAAGTCGCCATCAAAGAGATCACCGACCGTATTGCCTCGGACGACATCGAGTTCCACGTGCTCACGCTTCGTTTCGACCGGAACCTCCCTCGGCTTTCGAAAGAGGGAAATGTTTTTGTCCATCGTGTCGGTTTTACGACCAAGGACCCCGACATGGGGGACCTGCGGAAGTTCCCCCTCCACTATATGAAAGTACTGTGGCAGATCTGGGGCGGCGTTCTAGCGGCACGCCTTCATCGCAAGGAAAAATTTGACGCAGTCTGGGCAATGATGGCGCATTCCTGCGGTGCGCCGGTGGCTTTGTTCAACCTGTTCCACCCCAAGGTCCCTTTTGTGCTTACGCTTCAGGAGGGTGATCCGCCGGAATATATTGAAAGAAAGATGCTCCCGTTCTGGCCGCTCTTCGTCCGCGCGTTCCGCAAGGCCGATATCATACAGGTCATTTCGAGCTTTCTCGGTGCTTGGGCGAGACGGATGGGTGCGACCGCGCCCATCGTTCTTGTTCCCAATGCCGTTGATACAAAACGCTTTTTGCAGACATTCTCACCCGAAGAGCTTGAGGCGCTTCGGCAAAAACTCGGTAAAAAACAGGGCGAAAAATATATCATCACCACGTCGCGTCTGGTCAAGAAAAATGCGGTCGACATCGTGATCCGTGCGATGAAATTCCTGTCCGCTGATACGAAGTTCCTCGTGCTCGGTATCGGTCCCGACGAGGACGAACTCAAGAAGCTTGCGAAGGACGAGGGTGTTGCCGAGCGGGTGCTGTTCTTGGGGCAGATCGGTCATGCGGAACTTCCGAAGTATCTTCGGATCTCCGACGTCTTCACGCGCCCGTCGCGTTCCGAAGGCATGGGGAATTCGTTCGTCGAGGCGATGGCGGCGAGCATTCCCGTCGTAGCGACGCCGGTCGGCGGTATCACCGACTTTCTGTTCGACCCGAAACAAAATCCCGACAAGGAACCGACGGGTCTCTTTGCGAACGTTGAAGATCCTGAAGATACGGCGCGGGCGCTCAAGGAATTCCTTGAGAACACCGAGCTTCGCGAACGCTGTGTCGCGAACGCGCGGCGCATGGTGATAGGAGAGTATGATTGGGACCTTATCGCAAAAAATATGCGCGAAAAGGTGTTTGCGCCCCTTTTCTCACCCGCAATACAAGGTGGAACCTTGGGGAGTAATTCTTAAGGTTCCACCTTGTATTGCGGGCAACCTTTTACCCACCACTCGGCATCACCTTTTGCACCCCAAAATTGTTACTATTTGTGATATGAAGATCCTCATCGCCACACCGCTCTACCCGCCGGATATCGGCGGCCCTGCGACGTACGCGAAGATACTCGAGGACGAACTGCCGAAACAGGGTGTGACGGTTTCCGTCGTCTCATTTCACGTCGTGCGTCACTTGCCGAAGGGACTCGCCCATATCGTCTATGCGTGGAAACTCTTCCGTGCGCTCTTCGGCGTTGACATGCTTCTTGCGCTCGACCCCGTTTCGGTCGGACTCCCCTCCGCGCTTGTTGCACTCCTGCGCGGAAAAAAATTCATCGTGCGCGTTGCCGGTGACTATGCATGGGAGCAGGGGAAACAGCGCTTTGGTGTGCAAGAGAATTTGGACGAGTTCGTCACGCTCCCCCCGGGCAAACTCTTGGCACAGGTGCGTCTCTTGCGCGCCGTCCAGTACTTCGTTGCTTCGCATGCTGAGCGCGTGATTGTCCCGAGCAAGTATCTCAAGGAGGTCATAGCCAAATGGGGAGTCTCCCCCGAGAAGATCGTGGTCGTCTATAATGCATTCGCGGGAGTTCCGACTTTTCCCCCGCGCGATGAGGTGCGCAAGCGTCTAGGGTGGAGCGGCCCGACTCTTTTTTCCGCCGGGCGTCTTGTTCCGTGGAAAGGGTTCGGACCGCTCGTTGGCCTCATGCCGGAGATCCGAAAACGGCATCCGGGCTGTAAGCTCTATATTGCGGGGTCGGGGCCGCTCTTTTCGGAGTTGAAAACGAAGGTGAGTGAGCTCGGTCTTGGCGACGCGGTGACGCTCCTTGGGGACATGCCGCGCGAGAAGCTGACCGAGCAAATTTACGCCGCCGATTGCTTCGTTCTCAATACCGGCTATGAAGGATTTTCGCACCAATTGCTTGAAGTGCTTTCCGTCGGGACGCCGATCGTGTCAACATCGGCGGGCGGCAATAGGGAGGTAATTGAGCAGGGCGTCACGGGAGTGCTTGTGGGTTATAATGACACCGTTGCACTTCTTCGTGCGGCCACCGAGGTCCTCACGAACACGGGTCGTGCGCGGGAAATGTCGGAGAACGGCAAACAGTTCGCTGCGAATTTCACCGTGGAGCGCATGGTAAAGGAAACGCTCGCGGTATTAAACGGAGTAAAGACGACGGGATGAATCCCGTTAGAGATAGGAAGTGCGTAGCGCACTTCCGAACCAAAAACTTTACTATGCATG
>Ga0155322_120_pt1 | contig 27715 bp, 15 predicted proteins | sample RifCSPhighO2_02_FD_106290 | JGI IMG/M metagenome (GOLD analysis project Ga0155322, IMG submission 106290) | Candidatus Lloydbacteria bacterium RIFCSPHIGHO2_02_FULL_54_17 | reverse complement strand
CCGAACCAAAAACTTTACTATGCATGAAATATTAACGAGAAGAAAAATTTACGGAGTATGTTTTACGAAACTGAATAATCTCTAACGGGATGAATATTCTCATGTTTTCAACCGACCGCGCGGTATTTGACGAGGAGTCTCCGGTGCGCCGACGGCTCACGGAACAGGCCTCACTCGTTTCGGGGATGCATGTGGTCGTCTTGACGAAGAAAAAGGATGCGTTCGACAGGAGACACTTCGGAAAGCACGTTACGGTCTACCCCACCTCCTCGGTTAACCGGCTCGCGTATATTGTTGACGCTTACCGTCTCGGCGTCGAGATCCTCCGGGCCGGCCGCCATACGTCGCGGTGGCTCGTAACGACGCAGGACCCGTTCGAGGTCGGCGTGGTGGGGTATCTCCTTGCGCGAAAGTTCCGAGCACCGTTTCACGTGCAACTGCATACCGATCCGTGGAGCGAGGCGTGGAGAAGGGGGCACATCTTGAACCGCGTCCGTTTTTTGCTGGGACTATTTCTCTTGAAGCACGCCGACGGGATCCGTGTCGTTTCCGAGCGCGTGGAGAAGCGCGTCTTGGGGCTTGGGATCCCCCGCGAGCGCGTCACGAAGATACCCATCTACGTTGACACGGAATATTTCTTCGGCGCAAAACCCGCCTTTGATCCGCGTCGCACTTATCCGGCGTACGGAAAGGTGGTGCTCTCGATCGGCCGCCTTGAACCCGAGAAGAATTTTCGCGGGCTCATTCGCGCGTTCGCTATCGTGCACAGAGCGCATCCCGACGCGCTCCTCCTCATTATCGGAAGCGGTGCCGAGCGTGAACGTCTGCTTTCGCTCGCCCGCTCGCTTTCGCTCGATGATTGCGTCAAGATCCTTCCTTGGGCGCGCGACGTCGCGACTTACTATAAGACCTGTGATGTCTATGTGCAGCCGTCGCTCTATGAAGGGTGGGGTCTTGCGGTAATCGAAGCCTTGGCTTCGGGTGCTCCGGTCGTGATGACCGACGTGGGATGTGCCGGAGAAGTCGTGAAGCATGAGGAGTCAGGTCTCGTCGTTCCGGTGAATGACGAAAAGGCCCTTGCGCATGCAATCGGACAGTTGTTGGATAATCACACGCTTGCGCTCTCCCTTGCGGGGAGCGGCAACGGAGCGGTGAAAAGACTTGCCACAAAGGCAGAAACGCTCATACTATACAAAACAAGCTGGGAGAACACCTTACTTCATGGGGAAAAACAAGGCAAAACTTAATCAGAAGATCTCTTTTTCGCGCCGCTCGCTCGGGAGTGAGAACGAAGCCGTTCCTGCCCCGCTCGCACGCTTGGCGAATAAAACACACCGCGTGTCCTTACCTCGCGGCAAGCCGACGGGGTATTCGGCACGCGGTACCGGGGGTGTTTTTTTGGAAGAGGAATCGGCCGCCGCCGATGCTGACTTTAATGTATCCCCGCGACAGAGTCGCGGGGTATTACACACCAATAAGAAGATCGTTGTTATCGGGGGCGGCACCGGGACTTTTACCGTGCTTTCGGGTCTGAAGTACTATCCCGTTGACCTCGCGGCGGTGGTCACGATGGCGGATGACGGCGGCTCGACGGGGCGCTTGCGCGACGAGTTCGGCGTTCTTCCGCCCGGTGATCTCCGTCAGTGCCTTGTCGCGCTTTCCGAGGCGGGAGAGGTCATGCGCAAACTCTTCAACCATCGCTTCGATAGCGGCGAACTCGCGGGACATAATTTCGGCAATATCTTCATCTCGACACTGGAGCAAGTGACGGGCTCTTTGGATCAGGCACTTGATGTCGCGGGGCGTCTCCTAAACATCCGCGGGCGCGTCATACCGGTCACGCTCTCTAAGGTCGGCCTCATCGCGGAACTGAAGAACGGGAAGGTGCTCGAGGGCGAGTCCGCGCTTTCCGACTACCAGCTCGTCTCGCGCTTCGGCATCAAAAAGATCTATCTCAAACCGAAGGCGAAGGCGAACAAGAAAGCGATTGATGCGATCGAGGATGCCGACCTCGTCGTCGTGGGGCCGGGGAATCTCTACGCATCACTCATACCGAATTTCCTTGTCGACGGGATCGGCCGCGCCCTCGTTGCTTCAAAGGCAAAAAAGGTCTACGTTGCGAACCTGATGAACAAGAACGGGCACACCGACGATTTTTGCGTCTCCGATTATGTACGCGCGCTGGAGTCCGTCATCGGCAAGAAGCGGGTCTTTGACGCGGTGATCTATAATACGAAGAAGCCGACGCAGGCCCTCTTGCGCAAATATGCCGACGAAGGTTCGCCGGTCGAGACGAGCTCTGAATGTTTCAAAGAAGGTTTCAGACTTGTCGGGGCGAATCTCCTAGCGGATGAGATCGCCAAGACCGCGAAGAAGGATCTTCTGCGGCGCACACTGATACGACACGATCCGAAGAAGTTGGCAAGCGTCTTGATGCAGTCGCTCTGAAATACCACTTTTTTATTTTTCTTTCGTTATCATTTCCATGGGAAAAACGATCGGCTTCATCGGGCAGGGGTGGATAGGGAAGAACCTCGCGGATCACTTCGAGGAGCGCGGTTTTTCGACCGTACGCTATGCGAAAGAAGAGCCCTACACCGCGAACAAAGACAAAGTGGGGGAATGCGATATCGTCTTCATTGCCGTACCGACACCGTCGACGCCGGAGGGCTTCGACGACCGCATCCTTCGCGGTGTCATCGGGAACGTCGGCAAAGGAAAGATCGCGGTCATCAAGTCGACCATACTTCCGGGAACGACCGACGACCTTGCGAAGAAATATCCGGACATCTTCGTTCTCCACTCTCCGGAATTCCTCCGCGAAACGTCTGTGCGACACGACATCGATTATCCCGACCGCAATATCGTCGGTGTACCGAGCGATTGTTTCGAGGATCCGCTCTGGCTTGAGCAGGCGGAGACCGTCATGTCGGTACTTCCCAAGTCGCCCTATCGGAGCATCTGCAAAGCGCCCGAAGCGGAACTCACGAAATACGGCGGGAACAATTTTCTTTACGCAAAAGTGGTCTTCATGAACATCATGTATGACCTTGCGCGCCTCCATGGCGCGCGCTGGGACGTCTTAGCCGAGAATATGAAGGCGGACCCGCGTATCGGCACTTCGCACATGCAGCCGGTGCATCAATATTCACACATGGGCGGCAAGGAGGGTCGCGGAGCGGGTGGACATTGTTTCATCAAGGACTTCGTCGCTTTCCGCCAGTTATATGAAAGGACGCACCCCGACGACCACGAAGGTATTGCGCTCCTCCTTGCATTCGAGTCGAAGAACAACCGCCTTCTCCGTGACACAGGAAAGGACCTCGATCTTCTTGAGGGTGTTTATGGAAAACTCGGAGACGATATCGCCAAAATGGGGGAGGCGCTCGTCAAAGAGGAGGACGACGTCGACGCACTGGAAAAAGCGTATCGGAAGAAGGATCTCCCGACGATCGAAGCGGCCTATCAACGTTCCGGCGACGACCTCCTGCGCTTGGCCGAGGTTTATGAAAAGACGGGAAAGGACATCGAAGATATTGAATCCACCGTCAAATAGATAAGCAACGATTTTCTTAGGCGGACGCCACGTGTCGACCGTCCTTCTTTTCTTGTGCTAGTATCTATCCATGGCGAAGATAAAAACGGCCGAAGAGATCATACGACTGCGCGAATCGGGGAGTCGGCTTGCGCGCGTACTTCAGGGGCTCAAGCGAGCAATCGCGCCGGGCGTGAGCACCAAAGCACTCGACGCGCTCGCGGAGAAGCTTATTCGTGCCGGAGGTGATGTGCCCCCCTTCTTGAATTACACTCCGCGCGGCGCGAAGACGCCCTTTCCCGCATCGCTTTGCGTTTCGCTCAATGACGAGATCGTTCACGGGATTCCGAGCGATGAGCGCATCATTAAGGATGGTGATGTGGTCTCGATCGATCTCGGTCTTTCCCACGAAGGAATGATCACAGATGCCGCCCTCACCGTCCCCGTCGGCAAGGTTTCTTCCGATGTACTGCGCTTGGTCAAAGAGACGGAGCGTGCACTCAATGAGGGGATTAAGGCAATACGGGTCGGCGGCCACATCGGCGATATCGGCGCGGCGATCGAGCGTGTGGCGAAGGGAGAGGGCTACGGCATTGTGCGCGAGTTGGGCGGCCACGGCGTCGGCCATCATGTCCACGAGGACCCTTATGTTCCAAACTACGGCAAAAAAGGGACAGGCCCGATCTTAAAGGAGGGGATGGTGCTCGCACTAGAGCCGATGTTTTTGCTCGGGAAGGAAGATATCCGCATGATGCCCGACGGGTACACCGTCGTTTCGAAGGACGGAAGCGTATCGGCGCATTTCGAACACACTATCGTGGTCACCAAAAACGGGGCTCTAATACTGACCCAAATAACCTAGGGCCTATCGGAGGTATAATGAGGGGATGAATTTCGAGTCAAAGGAAACGCTCTCGCCCCCCATAGAAGATCTTGTCGCGTATCTCGGCCGCGCGGCGTCCGACGCCGAAGAGGCGCACCCTGCGCAGCACCAAGAACCGTACTTCTTGAGCAGAATCTCTGATCGCGCGGGAGCACTCTACGAGAAGGTTCGTGGCGCCGTCGACAATAAAGAAGAACATTTCCTCCGTCGGCACGCGATCCGGCGCGTCGTTAAGCGTGTCGGCTGGCTTTCGGGAGATCCGAAGATCATTGCACAGACGCTCATTGCGGAGCTCTATCGCGGCGGACATCTTCCGCGCAGGCGCGTGTCCGCGCTCGTGGTGGAGGAAGTAGAGAGGTCGATCGCGGGGTTCATTGCGCTTTCGCGCGCGGTCGAGCGGACGGTGACCGTTCCGGAATTCCTGCGACTGCGCATCTACCTTCTCGACATCGTTTCCGGCGCAGTGGAGGACCGCCTCTATTCGACGTACAACGAGGAGGCGGTCGTGACGACCCTTGCGCGCATCCTCTCGGAGTCGATCCACGGCGATGTCCCGCAATGTTCCGAGGACGCCAAAGCAAAACTCTTCTATCTTTCCGCGTGGCGGAGCATGTTCGGCGCCGACAGGTCGCTTTCTGTTTACAAGCTGTGGACCTTGGAGTATCCGCATTGGGAGCATGTCGACCGCGAGAGCGCGACCCAATTGGCGGAAGTGTTCGCCCGTTTCGTCACTCGCACCGAAACACTGCTCGACGACCCGTTCATCGACCGGCTTGTCCATCGCACGCACAACCATGCCGTTGCGATGACGGTAATCTACGGACTGGTCAAACGCTATCGTTTCGGATTGGAGACCGTGATGAAGGACCCAGCGCAGTTCGACCGCTACGTGCGGGAAACGATAGCGCTCATGTATCGGCGCGATATCGACCGCGCCCGCCGCCGGTCGTGGCGCGCGCTTCTCTATATCTTCCTCACCAAAGCACTCGTCATCTTTTTGGCGGAGTCGCTCTACCTTTCGGCGTTGCGTGCGGGAGGGATCGAGCCGCTCTCGCTCGGGATCAACCTCCTGTTCCATCCGTTACTGCTTTTCTTCATTACCCGCGGGATTTTTCCTCCGGCAAAAGAAAATACGGAACGGCTGGTCCGCCTTATCGGCGCCTTGGTATACGGAAAAGAATTTCCGACGATTGTCGTGCGCACAAAGTCGTGGGGAATATTGGGCGACATCGCACTTGCGTTCTATGTTGTCATTCTTTCAGGTCTTTTTGTGGGCATCATCGCGCTATTGGAGAAGCTCAACTTCCACAGCATCGACATCGCATCTTTCCTCCTTTTCCTCGTTTTAGTGGTGTATTTCGGGTTTCGTATACGCTATACCGCGCGGCGCATGGAGCTCATGGGCGGACACGAGGGCTTCTTCCGCTCGCTCGCCGAGCTCGCGGCGCTCCCCTTGGTCTCTTCGGGGCGCTGGCTTGTGACCAAATTCGAACGGTTGAATATCGTCGCCATATTCCTCGATTTCTTTATCGAGCTTCCCTTCAAACTTGTCCTCGACTTTTTCGACGTTTTTTCGCGGATGTTGAGGGAGAAGAAGGAGGAGATCTACTCCTAGGTTCCCCGACGCGTTCGGAGCGTTTTTGCTATAATAAACGGGATGGTCCCGTTTGAGGTCGCGGATCCGAACAGAAACATCAACAGCATGAAATCGTTCACTATTACTGAAACTAAGCGGTCGGCAACGCGGACAAGGAGGTTCGCGTCCTACCTCTAACGGGATGGAACAAACTCAAGGAAATAACCGTTTCGAGCTACCGAAGTTTTCCTCTACTGAAGAGGAACTCAAGTACCTGCGCGAGCGGGTGATAGAGAAGGAGCGGGAACTCCAACCGAGTGGGGAGCCGCCGCATCCGAAAGCCGTCGTTTCGCGGGAGGTTATCGAGTACGGGAAAAAAGTTCCCGAGGAGGTCCTTGCCGAACATCTCATTATTGAGAATCCGCAGTTCGAACATGCCGTTGAGCGCTTGAGCACTCTCTCCCACAGGGAAAAGATGCGCGAGCTCTATAAGATCTTGGCCGAAAAGGGGATCTTGAATGCGCTCAAGATCGTCGGCGCGCAGAATAATCCGCACATTGAAGACGATTTCCACGGCGTTCTTGTCGAGTACGTGAAAACGGGAGGCCTTGTTCCGGGTCTCGACAAGGAGCGGGAACTTTCCGCGCTACTCCGTACGACGCTCTACGAGGTGACGCTCCCTTACATGGGTGCACAGGAGGGTTCGCGAGAGTCGACGTTCAAAGAGGTCATTCTTGCGATGGAGCGGTTCTTCATCGGCGTCATTCCGGCAGAAGGCGCCTCGGTGACGAATTTCGGGCCCGTGTCCCTTGAGTTGGTCCTTTCGAATTTTTCCAATGACATCGTTTTCTATATCGGCGTGCGCCAAGAGATGAAAGATCTTTTCATACAGCAGTTGCTCGGCTCATTCCCGACGGCGAAGGTGGAAGAGTGTCTTAAAGACTATAATATTTTCAATGAATTCGGCGTTGCGGTCGCTTCGAGCGTCGCACCGTCGTCGAATTTTGTCTACCCGATCCAATTTGCCGACGATGCGGGCAAGGACCCGTTGACCACGATACTCAATTCGTTCACCAAGATCGAACGCGACGGAGAGGGCGCGGCGATACAACTCGTCATGTACCCCGACCAGGACAAGTTGGCGGGAAAAATGAAGAATGCGGTGCGGCAGATGAGGCAGGGGGTTGCGATTTCCCGCGCCATCGACATTCCGCTCTCCACGGGCGGCACGGTGGTCAAATCGATAGGCGATTTCTTTTCCAGTCCGGCCAAGAGCGGCGTGAAAGAGGCCGAACCTGATCAGTCGAAGCGCGATGCGGTCGAAAAGGCGATCACGCTGATCGACGAAAAATTGGAGTCGCCCATTGTGCGTACGAATATGCGCATCGTGGTTTCGGGCCCCTCGCGGGAGCGCGCGGAGGCCATCCGCACGTCGATCGAGGCGGCATTCAGCCAATTCAACCGCCCGCATGGGGGAGGAGTGAAATTCGTCCACGTTGAGAAAGGCAAACTACAGGAGCTCCTCCACAATTTTACGTTCAGGGAGAACGACGGGAGTGATGCTTTGGTCCTAAACACCAAGGAGCTCGCGACAATCTACCATCTGCCCGTTACGATCGCCCAGCATGAGGCGCCGCAACTGAAGACCGTGAAGGCGTCGTCCGCTCCGGCCCCCTCCGACCTCCCCTCCGAGGGAACGCTAATCGGGGTGAATAAATATCGCGGCGAGTCACGCGAAGTGCGGCTCACGAAGCCCGACCGACTGCGCCATCTCTATACCATCGGACAGACGGGTACCGGTAAGTCGGTATTCCTCAAGAACTTGGCTGTTCAGGACATTCTGGCCGGAAACGGAACGTGTTTCATCGACCCCCATGGGTCCGATGTGCAGGACGTGCTTGCCGCAGTTCCCAAAGAGCGCATCGAGGATGTCATCTATTTCGACCCGTCATACACGGCCCGCCCGCTCGCGCTCAACATGCTTGAGTACGATATCAACCACCCAGAGCAAAAGATCTTCGTCGTCAACGAAATGCTCGCGATCTTCAAGAAGCTCTATTCGTCGAGCCCAGAATCGATGGGCCCTGCATTTGAGCAATATTTCAGGAATGCCACCATGCTCGTGATGGAAGATCCCGAAACAGGGAATACACTACTCGAGATCCCGCGTGTTTTGGCGGATCCGGCGTTCCGCAACCTCAAACTCTCGCGCTGTAAGAACCCTATTGTGGTGCAGTTTTGGCGTGATATCGCCACCAAAACTTCCGGTGAGTCCGGTCTTCAGAACATGATCCCGTATATCACGAATAAGTTCGACGTTTTCATCTCGAACGATGTGATGCGCCCGATCATCGCGCAGGAGCAGTCTTCGTTCAATTTTCGGGACATCATGGATAACAAGAAGATCCTTCTGGTGAATCTCGCGAAAGGCAAGCTCGGCGAGATGAATGCGAACCTGATCGGGCTCATCATCATCGGCAAGTTCCTCATGGCGGCGATGTCCCGCGTTGATTCCTTCGGGAAAGAACTCCCCGACTTTTATCTGTACGTCGACGAGTTTCAGAATATCGCGACACCGTCCATTTCCGCCATCCTCTCCGAGGCGCGCAAATACGGCCTCTCGCTCAACCTTGCCCATCAATTCATCGCCCAGCTTCCCGAGGACATCAAGGCGGCGGTATTCGGGAACGTGGGAAACATGATCGTCTTTCGTGTGGGGACCGAGGACGCGGAATTTTTGGAATCACAATTCGCACCGATCTTCAAGGCGTCGGATATCATGAAGATCGAGAATCGCAACGCCTATGCGAAGATACTCATCCACGGCAAACCCGTCTCGCCTTTCAATTTGGAAATGTTGCCGCCGCCCGCGGGCCATCCGGAGATCGTCGAACAAATGAAGAATCTCTCGTATCTCAAGTTCGGCCGTGACCGAAAGTTGGTCGACGACGCCATCATGCAACGCTACCTTTCGACCACCGCCTCGAAGCCGGCAGAGGCACCCAAGGCGCCGGCACCGGCTCGCGCCCCCTCCGTGGCGTCCGCGGTCGTTCCTCCCGCAGCGGTATCCGTCCCCCTGACGCCCACTCCGCCACCTCCCACGAACATCCCGACTCCCGCACCACTTCCGCCATCCCCCGTAGCGCCTTCACTGCCGAACACTCCGTTTGCGTCGGCCTTTGCAGAGGCAACTACCCCGACGGTGCCGCCCCAGATGTCGTTGCCAGTCATTCCCCCGCCGCTCCCTCCGGAGCCTGTTCCCGCCTCTATAGTCCCTCCGGTTCAAGTACCACCGCCACCGCCTCCTCCGGTTGCATTCACTCCGGCTCCGGTGCCCCCTCTTCCACCCGTCACAGCTCCCGTTGAGAGCGCATCCGTTCCACCTCTCGTTGCAGTGCCCGTAAGCACGATGGTGAGAGCGGTGGCAACACCCGAGCCGACACCTCCACCGGAATTGATCCAGCAGGTCCACGCTGTTTCACCATTTGTCACGACGGCACCGGAGCCCGCATCGCCCCCGTTCCAGTCTCATCCGGTCGATTACCCGCCGCTTGATCAGCGCCGGACTGTTTTTCAACCCCTTGCATTCGTTACCGATGTCCCCATGCCACCCTCGGCGCTTTCCCCGGCAGTTCCGCCGACAACGCCGCCCCAAAAGAGCGCCGACGGCGAAACAGGAGAGGGTAATGCGGCACAAGGTAGAATGATGACCAAAGATGTTGAAGTGGGCGGCTTTCGTATCGGTGAGACCGTTCATTGGACAAAAGGCGCGGACGATCTCCCGCCCGTCAAGATCACCGGTTTTTCTCCTTACGGAGACCGTATCATGTTCGTGGGTTCGAAGATCGGCATACCCATTGACGAGATCGTACACCTCTCCGGAGCGGAAGGGTCCGGTCCGCTCGCGCAAAAGAAGTTGGGAGTCACCGATGAGGCAAAAGCACTTGTCGCGAAAGCGGACGCCGGCGGTGTCCCGCTCTACTACACCGAAAGCTTCAAACGCATTTTGGCGGAGAATGAGATCCCGTATCAAGACGACATGAGTCCGAGTGACGGCATCGCGCGTCTGCGTGAAAAGATGGAGAGTGGAGAGGCGCAAGTAGTCGCACGGCCGCCGGTGCCCTTGTCTCAAGAAGCGAACGCACCGCTTAACGACTGGACGACGCTCCCCAATCCGACGCCCCCGCAACCGGTGTCGCAACCGCCCTCGACGACTTCCCCCCGAGACCCCTATCGCGAGCCCGTCTGATACGATTAGGACCTTTTTGGTCAATACACAAGACTTGCCCCCCTTCTGCATAAGTCGGCCAAGGACTTAAAGAAACCGGTCGTTTTTGGTCTGACAGACCTTCTTTTTTGCTGTAGAATAAGGTGAGGAGGACGGCCTATTTTCTTGACTTTTTACGATTTTGTTTGTATAATTTTTTTATCATAATCTATGCATAACGAAGGCCCACAGTCAGACCGACGGCGTGAATCTCCCGATAAGGGTGAGTTGCGCATGAGAGCGGAGGAGGATGCGCTGATGCAGTCGCTCGCCACCAAGAAGGAGAAAGGCGAGATCACCGAAGAGGAGGTCAACGAAAGTCTGGAACTTCTTGTGAAGAAACACAATATCGAACGGACGACGGGCATGCCTTTCGCAAGCGACGAAGCGTTCGACGAATTCGATCGACATGCAGGTGGGATGGAAGGCGACTTCGCTCCCGACCTCGAACTCCCTCTTGAACAAGGGAAGATTTACCGATTCGACGGAAAGGAATGGGTCTATATGGGGTTCAACAAGGAAGGCGAAAGAATTTTACGTCGGGAGGGTGACGAGTCCGGCACGAGCGAGGAGCTCCCGCTCGGAGGTCTTGAAGCGCGCTCTTTATTCCTAGATACGTCCGAAGGGTCACCGCGCGGAGAGGACGCGGCTGACGATGACACCACGAAGGAGACTCCCCCAGATGCGCATCACCACTCTGCGAGCGCACCGCCACCCTCGGAGATAGAAAGCGTTTCAGCGCCGGCAGAGGGTGGGGCGGCACTGGAAGGTGACACTGAAGCGGCGGAACACAATGCGGAGATTGCGCAGAAGCTCAATCTGTTGGGAGAAGCGATACAGGAACAGCATGATATCAGCAATGCGAACAAAGATGCGCGAAATACGAATGATGACGCAAAGAAAAAGTGGAGTAACGCGGAACGCGAACTTCGGCGACTCTATAAAGAAGCAAAAGCGCTTGCGATCGATCTTGTCGGCGGAGAAGTGCTTGCCCCGCTCGTCAAACTGGCCGATGCTTCATGGGTAAAAATAAAACCCGACGAAGCAAAGGCGCGCCCGAAGGAAGAGCAGGATGCCTACTTTGATGCCGACCGCAGAAAAAGGGCTTTCTACAACCAACTTGGAGCAAAAAATGTGAATCCGAAGATCGCGGGGAGTCTCTACAAGCGATCGCTCGACCGCGCGAAGGATCTCGACTGGCTTGCGAAAGAGCTTAAAGAGGGGAATGTCGAAGTGCTGAATAAGCCGCAGGCGCGTGGAGCGCTCGAGTGGCACGATGTTTTGGTGCGCAGACCCGATCAGGCGGAGGCGGTGTTGGGTGAGATCCTCCCTATTGTCGAGCAGTATCGGTCGCTTCCCCCGAAGGAAGAACGCCCGAAGAAAGAGGTCAAAGAGAAAAAGCGCCCTATCGAGCGCCTGCTTGAAAGTCTGGCGTCGGGTCAAGATATCGACGACGGAGTGCTCCGGAGCTTCATCAAGGGCGGACGGATGACGGCGGACGAGCGCCTCAATCTTGAGACCGAACTCGAGCGACGCAAAGAAAAGCGCAAAGCGGAGCGCGAGGGCGGAGAGGGTGAAAAGCGCCCGTCATATTCGGAATATGTACGTGAGCTGGTGCGCGACGGGAAGGGCGAAACTGTTCCGTGGGATGCACTGGAAGCGCACGCCAAAGACCCCGACGTCGCGGCATTCATGAAAGCGCATCCCGAGTTGGCGCCGAAGGACGATGAAAAACAAAACGAAAAACAAAGCGCGAAAAAGGTCGCAAAGCCGACACTTTCCGGAAAGGCCTTGGCCGACGCGATCGAAGCGGGCAAGCCGATCGGCGTCGTCGCCGAAGAAGGGTGGGAGATCAAGGCGGCCGCACGGCGAGGGCGAACGAGTGCTCAACCACCCCCGTCGACCAATGTCGACGAAAGAGGGAAGGATGTCGCCGAAAGAGCCCCTGCATCTTTGAGTGTTCAGTCAAAAAGTCTGGCAAGCGAAAAACACCCCGAAAGCAATGAGGATGCAGTGATCGAAGACAAAGAAAACGGTATCTTTGCCGTTTTGGACGGCATGGGCGGACACGCGGCGGGAGCGGTCGCTTCAACGTCGGCCCGCGACGCTATTCACAAGGCACTGCGCGGACTTTCTCCCAAAGCTTCTCTCGAAGACACAACGGAGACGATCAAAGAAGCACTGCAGAGTGCCTCGGCGTCGCTACTTGAAATGGGTAAGGCGGATGCGAGTCTTCACGGCTTAGGCACGACGGCGACGATACTCAAGATTAACGAAGGTGATAACGGCGAGCGCATCGCGGTGGTGGGCAACGTTGGAGATAGCCGTGCGTATGTTATGCATGCGGACGGCACTTTTGAGCAGATCACACAGGATGATGATATTTTCGGCAACCTGCATGAGCCGCTTACGGCGGAAGAGGAGACCTCTTTCAGAAGTAAACTGAACAACGAGACCGACAGAGATGCATTGAGCGAGAAAGAACGAGTGCTCTTCGGCAACAGAAACAGGATCACCCAAGCTTTGGGCGGCGAGTATGTTGAACCGCGCATCGCTTCGGTCGCGTTGCGCATCGGCGACAAGCTTCTCCTGACCTCTGACGGCATCCACGACAATCTTACACAAGGAGAGTTGAAAACGCTCCTTGAAACCACCGAGGGTGCATCCGACGCACCACTCTCTCCGGTGGAGCGCATTGTGGCCGCGGCACAAAAACGAAGCAAAGAGGTCGACGCCGACGGGCATCCGGCATTGCGCGCAAAGGAAGACGACATGACGGCCGTACTAATTGATTTCGCGGAAGAAGGAAGTTCGAGTGTGGTAAATGAACAAGAGCCAGGTGCGGCGTCGAACGAGGTTTTGGTCCAAGGAGCAAATGCAACCGAGGTCTTGCCTGAGCCTCCGCTCACGGTTTCCGTGGGGTACGAAAACATGCTCAATGAGGCGGGCGGTCTCCGGTCGGGGGAGATTGTCACGTGGCGCTCATCGACCGGAACGGACTTCCCCAACTTGAAGATCAGCGGTTTTTCCAAGGACGGTGCATATGTATTCACCGAAGGATCGAGTACGGGGATTCCTATTGCCGAGGTCTTTCCCGCCCAAGTTACGGAGAGCGGTGTTTCCGACGAAGCCCCCCAGATCTCCCAAGACGAGTTGCGTGTGACGATCGAACAATATGAGGCGAAGGCCGACCGCACGCCGGAGGACGAAAGCAAGCTCGCCGCGCTCAAAGCGATCTACCGTTTGGGCGAGGTGGATATTGCGACCGAAGCGCTCGGTACGGGAGTCACGCCGAACGAGCCGACAAAGACGGGGCCGACGCCGGAAGCACATGAAAAGTTGCTTGCCGCGGCGCGAGAACGTGTCGAGGAGATGAAAAAACAATTCGGTGAAGGAAGTGTGGAGGTGAAAGATGCCGTGAGCGACCTCTACGCGCTCCAACTGACGTCGATAGCAAAAGAGGAAAAGAAGGTCGTGCCCGTCGAGGTGGGCGAGGCGGCACGAAAGGCTTTTGACCCCGAACGCGAGCTTGCGCTCATCGCCCGCCTGCCGAAAGGAGAGCGGAGAGAAAAACTGAAAGAATACAAGATCAAACTCATCTGGCAGAGGAAGGGCATAGCGCGCGCACAAGCAAAAGCCATCGCGGCGATCCGCAAGAACCCCGATATGACCGACGAAGAGTTCATGGAACACTTCGGAGAAGAAGCCAAAAAGTATGAGGCGTCGGAAGCACAGCGCGCTCGCGCGGAGGTGATTTTCGGCAAATACAAGCAAAAACACGAAGCGGTGGAGAAATATTACGCTCAATATCCCGACCCGAAGGATCTCTTCAGGGCGGTCTTCGGCATTGATGCGAAAGGGTCGGTCGAGATCGTGAAGGGGCCGATGACGCTGTGTTTCCGGTTGAAGAACGAGGATTTTGTGAACGTGTACGGCGGCAAAAGATATAGCGACGACCGAGCGGTTTCATCCGAAACACGAAAAAAAGCCGGTCTCGCCGGCGGTTTCGCGCTCCACGGGAGCATAATCCCTGAACTTGCGGGGACCCTACTCGTTGAAAAGGCCACGCTCACGAACAAGATATGGGGCGACCCCGAAGCGATCCGCGCACACGAAGAACAGCATGCCATCAACAGCTTGTTTCAGGAGGACCTTCGCCACGATCGGCAGTTCGAGAAAGAGACAGGTGCCTGGGAGCTTGTCCTCGATGCGGCGTCTCCTCAAGAGGTACGCGAGGCGTTCTTCAAACTCTTGCGCGCACGGCGCGAAGGAATGGAAAACCACGGTTACGCCTCCGATGAGATATTTGCATATCTGCGGGACGGACGGTCGCCCAAGGAGATTGTCAAGATTCTCACCTCAAACAAACTTTACGATTATTTTGATAAAGAACGGAAGAACATCAAGGAAGACCTCGCCGGTTATCGCGGTGAGCGGTTTACTGCCGAGGAAAAAAAGATGTACGACAGCGTGGCCGATGAGGTGTTCGGGAAAGAATACAAAGAGCGCGTCGGGGCCGGTCTCGAGGCATATGGCGACCTGAAGTCAATGGGTTTCACCAGTGAAGGTGCGCGCGGGGTGCTTTTACACGAGCCGCTTGTGCGTTGGGGGAAGGTGGTTGAGCGTCTGCAAACCACCGAAAATGTCCTATCCGAGTCCGTCGCGAAGGGCTTCGAGGAGCGATTCGGTATCGACCAGCAAGATCTCATCAACATGGAGGGTTTCACAAAACTCTCCGAGGGTCAGCAGTTGCTTGTGCTTCGGAACCTCGAACAGATCACCCTTCTTGACGTGAAAAAAGAGGCGCGTGCGATCCAGAAAGAGGAGTGGGGGAAGACGTCGGCACTCAAGAAAATATGGAAGCAATTATATTCGTTCGGAATGAATCCGGAGCATCGTGTTGCCGAGCTCGAACAGGAACTGCTCGCGAAAGCCCGCAAAGGAGAATTTGCGACGGGCGAGGGAAGCACGAAGGCTCTCGCAGAACGACTTACTGACATCGAAGCACTGGTGAAGGTTGCCTTGGAAGGTCCGGCAGTTGATGTCAAAGAGGACGGCGACCTCGCACTCGCCTATGTTTCCGAAAAGGACCTTTTTGACTCCGCCGAGGATCCGAAGATCACCCCCGAACACCGCAAACTTCTTGAAGATTTCAATCAGGTCGCGAGTGTTTTTGCGGGACTCCCGCGTGAATGGGGGTATGACACAAGTGAGCTTTCGCGGAGAGACCGCAGACGCTATCTGGAGGCCAGGGACGCATACGAACGCGCACGCGGAGGTCTTTCGCGACTCTACCGTGAGCGTTTTGCCGAGGGAGGCGTAACGGATCCGCCGGGTTTTGCGATGCGCGCAATGAATGCCGTTGATGAGCGTGTACAGTTGGACCAACTTTTCAACACTCATCCTGATGCGGAAAAGGCACTTGAACAGATAGAAGACCAGAGCACCATCCTCTCTGCGGCGAAAGAATTCTGGAAGGCAAAAGGCGCCTTCATACTCTACGGTGCCGCGGCGCGCGGTGCGACCGTCGCACTCTTAGGAACGATGCCTGTCGTGGGTGCCGTGCTTGCCTATGCCGGAAGCGCCGGAGTGGCGGGGGTGGTCGGAAAGAAGATCGGGGAGGGCGAGGCGAAACGTCTTTTCAAGGCAAAGCGTGCGGACGGTCGGATGAGCGAAGAGGATCTGCGCGAGGAGATCGAATACGGTGTCTCGACATTTGCGGAACGCATCGCGGAGGCTGAAGCGGAACTTGCAAAAACAAATCTTGGAGAGAAAGACCGCGAAGAGATTCAGTTGCAACTTGCTACCGCAAAGGAGCGACTTGCAAAAGAGGGTGAAATCCCCAAAGAAAAACAGAAACAAAAGAGGAAGATCAAGGAATACACCGACGCGGCATTCTTCACCGACCGTATCGAGCGCTTGGTGGAGAAGTTGAACAACACTGGGGATGCGGCGGGGCGCGGACTCCTCGAGCAAAAGGTCGCACAGACGGTTGCCTTGATGCACGAGAAATTCGAGGCTGGCCTCATTAACTTCGGAGGGTCGTCGCTTGAAGAGCATGACGAGCGCAAGGGAAATGTGATCGCCAACAGGCTTTCGTTCATTCAGGCGATGGCGTTCGGGCGCGCGTTTGTTGTGGTCGACCACGACAACGTGGAAATGGAATTCTCGCGTATGATCAAATTGCACGAAGCGAAGATTGACGACGTGCGGAAAAAGGAGATCGTGAAAGCGGGGAAAAAGGCGGCAATGTGGCGCGCCGGCTTTGCCTTGGCAGGTGCCGGCATCGCCGACGGCGTACGACAGATCATGCATTTCGGCGACTTCGGCGGTGCAAGCGGGACGCCTCAACAAGGAGGAAGCGGAACGTCGGTCTTTGAACAGCACGATGCGGACCCCGACGCCTACGATCCGGACGCGTTCACGCCGCAGAATTTCGACAAGAATATTCCTAGCATCGTCGGGCGCACGCCCTCACCCGAGGAATTGGCCGCACTGCGAGGAACGGGCGGAGTTGATGATCCTCTAACCGCGAATATGGATAACCATGCGGCGCTTATCGTTGAGATGAAGAAGTCCCCGACGCCGCTTTCGCATGAGCGGATAGCGGAGATCCTTGGGCGCGGCGCGAAAGCACCCGCGACCCCACCGTGGCTCGCACCGAACGAAGAGATCGTTCCGTGGGATAAGCCGGGTCTACCCAAGACGGGCGAGGCGGTGCAGACCTATACCGTACGCGCGGGAGACAACTTCACGAATATCCTGAAAGCGAACGTTGCAGAACTCAAGGGACTTCCGACGAGCGCGCAGGAGAATGCCGTTCAAAATCTGCTCAAGAGACTTTCTCCCGAAGAATTGAAAGAGGTCGGCCTTGACGGCGACCCGAACAAGCTCGCCGTCGGACAAACGATCGATCTCAACAGGGTTGCGCAGTTCCTTCATGGGAAAAAGGTCGGCGGGATCACCATTATCGAGCGTGCAGGGCAGTTGGCGGGTGGGGCGGCAAGTGAGGCGCCGAAGCCCGGCGTGGTCGGAGGCGCGGAGTTCGGGAAGTTCATCGTCACACCCGAGGGAAAACAATGGCTTGGCACACCTGAAGGGAAGGCGTGGGATGAGGTCAGCCGTGCGTTCGCGGAGAATAAGAATCTTTCGCAGGATGAGATAACGGCAATTCTACAAAAGCATGGTCTTCCGCCGGATTGGGGGAATTTCAAAATATCTCCTGAAGTCGCTCCGCAGGTGACGCCGGAGGCGGCCGGAGCCGACGAGATTGAGCGGTTGATCCGCGAATATGAAGCGAAAGGTGCGGCGCCGGAAGGAAGAGCGCTTTGGGGGCAACTCTCGGAGTCGAGTAAACAGGAGTATGTTGTCGAAGCGATACCGCGGCAGATGCACGAAGATATGGGGAAGCTCTTCATCAGAGGGCCGTTTGAGGAGTGGCCGAAGGAATGGCTCTCGGTTCGTGGGCGTGATGCAGTTGAGTTGTTAAGCCAAACGGAAAAAACAGTTTACCGTCCGCTTCCCAGGAGTACCGAGGAGGTTGCTTCGGGTTACCAGTGGTCTATTGCCGAGAAGATCCAAAAATATATCAACGAACATGGCCTCACCCGCGAGAAGGGTTTCATTCCTCACGAAAAAGAAACCGTCGAAGAGTTTGTGAAGCGTGCGCTTGGTGAGCGCGTTCTCCGCGAAGGCCCGCTCCCGTGGGTGAAGTAGACACCCAGAATAAAAATACAATGTGGAACCACAAGAATTGATCTCCGGCGACAAATACAAGGTGGAACCTTGAGAATTGATTCCTAAGGTTCCACCTTGTATTTGTCGTTACGTGTTGTAACTTGCGCGCTTTTTAGCATTTGTTACCATGTCTAGCGAGGAAGAAAATTTAACATGTTAATTTTTCGACCGAGCGACGACATGGACAAAGATTCTTATCTTTACGATTGTCATAATTATCGGGTAAATTTTCGTTAATGAACAAAGAACATCCGAAATACGAGCGCACGTTCGTCATCCTGAAACCAGACGCGGTACAGCGTTCACTGGTCGGCGAGGTCGTGCACCGTCTTGAGCGGACCGGACTCAAATTCGTCGGGATGAGAATGCTTGTTGCGACCCGCGAGCAGGCGAAAGCGCATTACGGCAAGGATGATGCATGGTGCGAGAAGGTCGGTGGCCGCATCGTTTCAGAGATGGAGCGCGACGGTAAAAAGCCCGCGAAGGGGGCAGTCGAGTACGGGCGCGACATACTGAACGGCCTCCTTGATTTTCTCACCTCTTCCCCCGTCGTCATCATGGCGCTTGAGGGGAACGAAGCGGTGGGCGTAGTCAAGAAGATCGTCGGCGGTACGGAACCGCTCACGTCCGACGTCGGAACGATCCGTGGAGATCTGACGAGCGACTCCTACGGGACCGCAGGACTCGACGGGCGCGCCGTGCGGAATCTTGTGCATTGTTCCGACAAAGTCGAAGAGGCGGAACGTGAACTTGCTATCTGGTTCAAACCTTCCGAGCTTATTTCTTACACGCACATAGAAGAGAAGATGCTCTACGACGTGAACCTCGACGGTATCCTCGAATGACCAAGTTTTGACATAAACTTAAACTTGTTACTTTTTAGTACGAGGTCCGACCTTGTACTAAAAAACCCTTATTTCTACGATACAAGGTCGGACCTCGTACTTCGCTTTTGATAGGGGTTGGGGAGAAATAGTGGCATATGTTGTGGAAAGCGCCCAATGTGCGGTGGATAACCATGGGGGTTTCGGGTGTATAATGTGGGGGTATTCGGAAAAACCCTAACAATGGAACAGGGCTGACCGAGTAGGGCTACTCGCCCGATCACCATGATCCTTGGGTCATCGGTTAAGGTTGCCCACTTAAACATCATTAGGTTCCATCCGAATACGTCATTTCAACGAGAGACACCCCAAATCGTTTCGTACGATCGGGGTGTCTTTCTTTACAATCTTGTCCCGCCTTTCAAATACAAGGTCGGACCTTGGGGATTAATTCCTAAGGTCCGACCTTGTATTTGACTGCCTGATTCAAAAAGATGGTGCGGCAGAGCGAGTGCAATAGAGAAGTTTTTTTGTTACGATTGACGGACACATGAGCCGTCATTTTCCGCCCGCCATTCTCGTTTCGCTCGCCTTTTTTATACTCTTTGTGCAATTGTCGGCGATCCACTGGCACCTCTACTTTCAGTTCTGGTGGCTGGATAAACCGATGCACATGCTTGGCGGACTCTGGATTGCGCTCTTCGGTCTTTTGCTCTATTTCCGGATACCGCGCGCGAAAGCAAAGGATCACTCGGCGGAGTTTGTCGTCGCCTTCTCTGCCGCGTTGACGCTTTCGGTCGGACTCTTCTGGGAGATCTACGAGTTCGGCGTTGACCACGCGGTGGGCGACTCGGGGAGGGGGCTTGCCGACACACTGCAGGACCTCGTCAGCGACCTTCTCGGCGCATTGTTCGGAGCGCTGATTTTCGTGCGCGGGGGATATCACGATATCCAAACGTCATGAGTACAAAAGCGAAAATAGGTTTCTTTGGTGGAGTTGATGCGGTGACGGGCTCGAACTTCATCTTTGAGGCGGCAGAGAAACGCGTTATGATCGACTGCGGGCTTTTTCAGGGAGAGCGGTTCGCCGACGAACGCAACAGAGAAGATTTCGCCTTCGATCCGAAGTCGATCGATGCGCTTTTGGTGACCCACTCGCACATCGACCATATCGGGCGCATTCCCAAACTGGTCCGCGAGGGATTTCGCGGGAGGATATATTCGACCCCGCCGACGCGCGACCTCGCGGAGATTATGCTCCTCGACACCGTGCGCATCCTCCAGCACGAGGCGACCGCCACGGGACTATCGCCCCTCTACGAAGAGCACGAGGTGCGCGAAGCGATACAGTTATGGGAAAGCGTTGAATATCATACGCCCTTTCCGCTCGCGACGGCGCTCACCTGCGAGTTCCGCGATGCGGGACACATGCTCGGCTCCGCGATGATGTTTCTCAATTTTCACGGTACCACCTTGGTCATGACGGGCGATCTCGGCAACTCGCCGACGCCCTTACTGCGGGACACGGAGCCTGTGACCGGCGCGTGCTATCTTTTGATGGAGTCGACCTACGGTAACCGCAATCACGAGGGAATGGACGAACGGAAAGACACGCTTCGTACCTTGATCGAGAACACCGCAAAGCACAACAGCACGCTCATCATTCCCGTTTTTACAATTGAACGGGCGCAGGAGCTTCTCTTCGAGATGAATGACCTGATCGAGCGGCATCACCTCCACCCCGTCCCCGTTTTCCTCGACTCACCGCTTGCGATCAAGGCAACGGAGATCTATCGAAAGCACAAAAAGTACTTCAACGGCACCGCGAAAGGATTCATTGCGCACGGTGACGACGTCTTCCAGTTTCCTCGGCTCACTTTCACCGACTCAAAACAGGAGTCACGGGAGATCTGGGAAACAAAAGGACCGAAGGTGATCATGGGCGGCGCAGGGATGTTAAACGGCGGCCGCATTGTCCATCACGTGAAGCATTATGCGAACGACCCGAAAACGACGATTCTTTTTGTAGGATACCAGGCGGCAGGGACGGCGGGGCGGCGCCTGATCGAGGGCGAGCGCACGGTCAAGCTCTTCGGTGACGAGACTCATGTGGCGGCCGAGATCAAGGTGTTGAACGGCTATTCGGGACACAAAGACATGGACCACCTGCTCGAATTCGTGGAAACGGGAGCCGACACGCTCCAGAAGGTATTCGTCGCGATCGGCGAGCCCAAGGCGGCGATGTTCCTCGCCCAGCGCATCCGCGATTATATCGGCCTCGATGCCGTCGTGCCGGCACCCGGAACTTGGGTGGAGCTCGAGTTCTAGAAATATTTTTCAGTGAGACCGGAGTATGAAGTTCCCCACGACGTTCACCCACAAGATTCTGAAAAGAAATACGACGTATCTTCTTGCACGCGAGAAGAAAACCCTCGCGCTGTTCATTGCGACATGGTGCGTTGTCTCGGCGGTCGCCGCCGTCGTCGCCGGCTCTCTCATTGCGGCAGTGCTCCTCATTTTCGGCATCTGGTCTTCTTCTCTCCTCGCGTTGCGCAGTACCGCGTTCTGCTTTGACGAGACGGGGTATAGACGCCGCGGTCATACGTCGAAAGGTTCGATCCCTTACTCCGACATGAAGGATGTGCGAATCATCCAGTGGGAGCTGGAAAAGCGGCACAATACGCACATTGTCGAGATCGAACTCAAGCAGGACGGTATCATTGACTGCGTCGGACTGACGGAAGAGAGCGCACGAGGCTTGAGAAACGAACTTCTTTACCGCATCGACCATTCAGGGATGTCCTTGCCCACCACCTGACCTTGTTCAGGCACGAAGCGGAACCTTTCGAGCTTGCTTTCACAGAAAGTACGAGGTCGGACCTTAGGAATTGATGCTCAAGGTCCGACCTCGTACTTTCTGTGGGAATCAACAACTGCGGTTCCACCTTGTACGATATAAGCGACCAAGTCATATGGATAAAGATCAAAAAGTAAAAATTGCTCCCGCGTGGGAGCCTTTGCTTCAAGAGGAATTTGCGCAAGCATATTTTCGAGAGTTGCGTGAAAAGGTGCGTATGGCCTATCTCAAAGACAGGGTGTTTCCGCACCCCTCCCGCATGTTCAGGGCTTTTGAATTGTGCGCGCCCAAGGATGTGCGCGTCGTCATTTTGGGGCAAGATCCCTATCACACGCCGGGGGTCGCCGACGGTTTGGCGTTTTCCAGTTTTTTCAAGAATCCCGTGCCCCCGTCTCTCGAGAATATTTATAATGAGATCGAGGCGGAGTTCGGCTGTGTGTGTCCGCGTACGCCGGAACTCACGCACTGGGCGGAGCAGGGAGTGCTCTTGCTCAACGCCTCGCTTACCGTTCTTGCGGGGCGTGCGAATTCACATGCGGACCTCGGCTGGCATGAATTCACCGATGCGGTGATCGGTGTCGTCTCTCGTGAGTGCGACCACGTTGTTTTTCTTCTTTGGGGGAACTACGCACGACAGAAGCGTCCGCTCATCGACGCGTCGAAGCACCTCGTCCTTGAGTCCCCGCATCCGTCTCCGCTTTCGGCACACAAAGGGTTTTTCGGGAACGATCATTTCAAGAAAGCCAACGAGTACCTCGAGAAAAACGGCCGCAAGAGCATTGATTGGTGTTAAACAAAAATACAAGGTCGGACCTTGGGGATTGATTCCTAAGGTCCGACCTTGTATTTCCCTGTTTTTAGTCTTGTGTGGGACTGTACTGCCAGCGTATTGACAACTGCATGCACAAGGCATATGCTCATTATATGAAAACAACAACGATACAAGTGCGGATAGATCCCAAGACGAAGCGAGAGGCCGGAAAGATATTTGCCGATCTTGGAATGGACCTTTCGACCGGTATGAAGGTGTATCTCAATAAGGTGGTAGAAACAGAGGGTATTCCGTTTGCGGTGACGAAAAAGAAATTTTTGAGCTATTCAAGTAAGGAGGAGTATGGTCGGCAAGTTGCATGGGCGTTGAAACACGGGAAAAGTTACCGTAGCGCAAAAGAAATGACCGACGCGATACTTACCGAGCAGGACTAACCATGTACTTGCTCCGCTACTCAAAAGATTTTAGCCGTTCGTTGAGACGGCATATTGCGTCGGGAAAATTCTCGATGAGTGAATTTGAAAGGACAGTCGATCTTTTGAGAGCAGGTGACCCCCTTCCTCCTAAATATAGAGACCACGCACTTACAGGAGAATATGTCGGTTGTCGCGAGTGCCATATTCGCGGCAACTTGCTGCTCATCTATGAAAAACATGACGACGTACTCGTCCTTGTCATGATCGACGTCGGCACCCATCACGAGTTGTTCGGGTTGTAGTGCAGTCGAACGACGGCGCTTTCCGGCGGTGTGAACTACCAAGAAACGTTGCAAATACTAGGCTTTTTGGTGACAGTTGCAGAAAAGGCTCTGTCCACAGCCAGTTCCTCCGGTGTTTTGAGCGTCATTCGCGATAATGCTCTATGAATAGGCGGATGGAGAAGCGGCACGCTTGGTGCGCCTCGTATAGTTTTTTCCTAGGCGAGACCACTCGCTTTTTTCATTCCGCAGAGGCCGATCAGAGCAGATCAAATTCATGAAAAATCCCCCGCAATTGAATATTCTCAAAACTTTGTTCCGCGTTTCTTTGACGCAGAGCGGTTGTTTGGTGCGTTTTCGAAGGCTGGTCATTGTCGCACTCTGTGCGGCGATTTTGAGTTTTGGGTTCTTTGCAGAGAGTGCGTTTGCACTTACCATCTCCGGTCGTGTCTATGCCAACGAGGGAACAACACAACTCACCACCGCAGGGAAGACCATCATGGCACGCTTTGGCACTTCGACCGCAGGGTTCTTCGCCACCACGACCGTCGCCCTAAACGGTTTCTGGCAGATACAGAATGTGACTGCAACCGACTTTTACCTCGGCATGCCGATTCACGTGTGGGTTGATGGTGACAGCACTTTCCGTGCATTTGCGTTCACCAAGGCATCGAGTACTGCGAACAATATCACGGGGCTCGACCTCTACAAGAACACGGTCATCGTCAAGCACGAAGGATTCACAGGAACGTCGACCACCAACGCTGACTTGGGTGTCTACGACGCCGACGACAACGGGAGTATCCAATTCCGTGTGACGGGGAGCAACATTGCCGTCAATGCAGCGAACACCCTCTATGTCGCAGCGGGCTCGGAGTTTAAACCGGGCGGTACGATCACCCTCTTTGGGAACGCTGCCAACGCGAACGGCGACGGCGACCTTCGTCTTGCAACAGGACTCCGCCAAGACGGCGTTGCGTCGACGTCGATCCTCACCATGGAGTCGAACGCCCTCGATCTTGCGGGAAACTGGTACGCCTCATCAACGGCAACCTTCAGACACGCCGGCATCGTCACCTTCAACTCTTCCTCTACGGGCAACAAACTCATCTTTGCCACTTCGTCACCTTTCTATGACTTGAGCTTCAGCGGCACGGGACCGAAGAAGTTTGCCGCGGATGCGACCACCACCGGCTTCACCATCGGCGCCGGTACGACGGTCGTCGGGCCCCCAGGTCTTGCCGTGGGCGGCAGTCTCACCATCGCCTCGGGAGGCGTCCTCACCCATGAGCAGAACACAACGTCTCAACTCTACACACTCAATCTCTCCGTCACGAACCTCACCATCGACTCAGGCGGCAAGATCGATGTTAATTTTAAGGGTTTGGCTTCGAATACCGGTACCGGTGCCGGCGGTGCCACATTCAGTAACGGCAATGGTAGCGGTGGAGGATATGGTGGCAACGGCGCGAACGCTTCCGGGGCCAACCCCGGCGGGGTTACATATGGCTCTACCACTGAGCCGACAGATATCGGTTCCGGCGGCGGTAGTGGTCCGTGTGGTCCGGGAGGTTCCGGCGGTGGCGCCGTTAAGTTGACCGTGTCCGGAACATTTAGCATTGCCGGCTCCCTTACTGCTACCGGAGGCACCGGACCTGCATGTGGCAACGGGGGATCAGGTGGTGGGTCAGGAGGAAGCATCTGGATCAACACCGGCACGCTTTCCGGTGCAGGTACCATTAGCGCCAACGGTGGTGTCGGTGGTGTTGGTGGTGGTGGGGCCGGTGGCGGAGGACGCATCGCACTTTACTACACAACCGATGCGTCCTCCGTCACCAAGCAAACTTTTGGCGGAGCGACGACGGTGGGAGGCGGGGCGGGCACGATATTCACCAAAGCAACCGCTTCCACCACGGGGGATCTCCTCGTCGACAACAATAACGTGGCGGGAGCAAATACCACGATGCCCGGAACTGTCGCACTCGACAACTTGACGATAAGGAACAGCTCCGTCTTCGTCGCGCCGGCTTCGCTGTACATCGCCGGAAATTATGTAAATAACGCTACGTTTTTACACAACGGCGGGACGGTTTATGCGACGAGTTCGGTCAACTCGGTCGCGAGCACGTACGCTGGCGCTTCATTCGATACGGGAGGAAGCGGGAACGGCTTCCCGTACAGTATCACCTTTTATAACGGCTTTTTCTGGGTGGTCGACTTTGTCGACGACGAGGTCTATAAATACAATACTAACGGTACCTATGCAAGTTTCTCTTTCGACACGGCGGCGATCGGGAATGATAATCCTCGCGGTATCACCGATTACAACGGCTACTTCTTTGTAACCGACAATACAGACAACGCAGTCTACAAATATAACCCCGACGGCACCTACACCGGCACTTCGTTTGCACTGACTGCCGTAGATACCGACCCTGCCGGCATTACCGCCGCAAACGACTTCTTGTGGGTCGTCGACGACGTTGACGCAGAAGTCTACAAATATAACACCGACGGCACCTACACCGGCACTTCGTTCGACACCTCAGGGAGCGGGAGTGGGAATCCCTTCGGCATAGCTTTCTTTAACGACTTCTTCTGGATCGCCGACTACCTCGACGCAGAAGTGTATAGATATAATTCTAACGGCACCTACACCGGAGTTTCCTTCGATACTTCGGTAAGCGGAAACGTCGATTCTTACGGCGTCGCCTCCGCGAACGGCTTCCTTTGGGTGACCGACACGACCGATGCCGAGGTTTACAAATATAACGTCACGCAACAATTTTCCGGCACGATGACAGGTGGAAGTTCCTTCAACAACGTTGTTTTTTCCGGTAGAGGACCAAAAGCATTCGGCACGAGCGCGTCGACGACCGGCAACTTTACGGTCGACTCTGGCGCCACATACGTCGCCCCGTTCTTACTCACTATCGGAGGGAACTATACGAATAACGGCACCTTCACCGCGGGCAACGGTACCGTGTACTTCTCCACCACAAGCCCTACTACGCAGACACTTTCCGGCGCGATGACGGGAGTAAGCGCCTTTGCTTCAACAACGTTCATCGGCTCCGGAGTCAAAACATTTACGAGTAGCGCCTCGACCACAAACCATTTCACCATCAACTCCGGTGCAACGGTGGTCGCACCCCCGCTCCTCTCTGTTTCCGGCAACTACACCAACTCCGGCACCTTCACCCACAATAGCGGCAGAGTGTATTTGAATGGCACCGCATCGCAGACTGCCACCGGTACGATGACGGGCGCTTCGGCCTTCCGCGAACTCACCATCTTGAACACCTCGGGCACCGGCGCGACACAGTCCGTTATCTTCGGTACGGCCGCGTCGACCACGGGGACTTTCACCATGGTTGCTTCCACATCGGCGCAGTTTGCTTCGGGTGCGGCCACTTCCTCCTTCAATGGCGTCAGTTGGAATGGTTCGGCAGGCTCACCAGTATGGCTAAGAAGCTCATCCGGCGGGACACCATGGGGACTTGTCGCCACGAATACTCAAGCTGTCTCCTATGTGAACGTCAAAGACTCCTATGCGTGTGCAGGTGATACCGTCAACGTATCTGACGGCACAAACTCCGGCGGGAATAGTTGCTGGAATTTCGCCACGCCGAACATGGAACTCCTCCACTACCGCTGGCGCTTTGACAACGGGGGCGATGGAGAGGCCACATCAGCTACGGGTGCAGAAGATGTGTCACTCTCGACCGGTATTTACGTCGGCGACCGCAGGCGCTTGCGCATTCAGGTGAAGAACATCGGAGCGGGGAGTGCATCGAATATCACCTATCGTCTCGAATACGCCCTCGACGCGTGTTCGGCGTGGACGCCGGTCGCTGATTACAACGCCGCATCGAGCGAAGCGTGGACGATGGATCTGTCGCCGTATGCGAACAACATGGCCTCGACCTCAAAGTATGCCGATATTTCCACACCCGCGGGTACGTTCGTCCCCGGTTATCTTATGACCGTGACCGCACAGACTCCCGCACAGACGCTCACCGCGGCACCCCAGTACACCGAACTCGAATACTCTCTTCGCTCGCGCTCCTCGGTCACTCCCGACACGACCTACTGCTTCCGGCTCACCAATGCCGGTTCCATTGCAAACTTCACCTATACGCAGTCGCCGCAGGTCATCGTGCGCCCCAATAGCGCCCGCGGAATTTCCGGCGGTTCGGCTGTTGAGGAGAGCGATACACCCTCCGGCAACGTGAGCGGCGGAGGACAAGGAAGCGGAGGCGGCGGTGAAGGGAGCGGCACTCCTCCTGCACCCGTCGGCGGAGGCGGGCAAGGCGGAGGCGGGGGAGATAGCGGATAAAAGAGCGCTCGGTATTACTTTGTGAAGCAATGCGTCCCGCCAGCGCGGGACGCAACTGTTTCGGTGCGAACTTTGTCAAGGTAAATTCCTTGACAAAGACCATGCTTCGCACCTGCAAACGGCTTCATAAAGTAATATCGAGCTCGAAGGGAAATGCATAAAAAATACAAGGTCGGACCCACTCGTGTCCCGTTAAAACGCGCCCCTCCCAAAACGGCTTCATTGTGA
>Ga0155322_110_pt1 | contig 32284 bp, 28 predicted proteins | sample RifCSPhighO2_02_FD_106290 | JGI IMG/M metagenome (GOLD analysis project Ga0155322, IMG submission 106290) | Candidatus Lloydbacteria bacterium RIFCSPHIGHO2_02_FULL_54_17 | reverse complement strand
GAAAGGGTTGAGGGTTCGAGTCCCTCCATGCCCACAGTTTGAAAAATGAGCCGTTATTTACGGCCATTTTTCTTGAGTGGGCATGAGGAAGCAACTGCTTGCTTCCGTGAGGGGCTCGAAAGACTTTTCGTTATTGAGTCATCGAGATCGAAAAGTACCAGCCGAAGTAATCGGCGAGTCCCTCCATGCCCACCAAACAAAAGAAAACCGCTCATAGGGAGCGGTTTTCTTTTATGTTGTGCCCAGGACTGGACTCGAACCAGCATACCCTTGCGGGCGCTACCACCTCAAGGTAGTGCGTCTACCAATTTCGCCACCTGGGCATGAACTAGGACACTATAGCAACAAGTAAAATATTTTCAAGCAACCTAAATTTTGTTTACAAAATTGGAAGTCCCTGTGGGGCGACCAAATTTTCTACGACCACAGGGGGTTGGAAACTGGAAGCACTCCTGTGGAGTGCAGCAAAAAGTCCGCTTGAGCGGACTTTTTGTTTTGATTATTCTGTTTTTATATCTTCAGCCTTTACTTCTTCGGGGGCTTCCGCTGTCTCAAAATCTTTCGTGGATCCGCCGCCCATCAATGTCTGCTTCATCTTGCGGCGCACGTCGCGGATCGCTTTTTCACGCACGTAATAGAGTTTCGCGCGGCGCACCTTTGAGCGCTTCACGAGTTCGATCTTGTCGATCGCCGGCGAGTAGAGCGGAAAGACGCGCTCGACACCGACGCCGCTTGCGACCTTGCGTACGGTGAATGTCGCACCGGGCTCTCCACCGTGTTTGCGTGCCAAGACGAGCCCTTCGAATGCCTGCAGGCGATATTTCTTCTTTTCGGCATCTTCAAGCACCTTCACCCACACGCGCACCGTATCACCGGCGCGAAACTCGAGTTTCCTGCGCGCGTCCAAGTTCACCGGCGATAGTTTCATCTTTGCAATCAGTACCGAGTTCATGATGAAGGGTAATCTAGCATGATGTACCCGTTTCTGCAACAAAATACAAGGTCGGACCTTAGGAATCAATCCTTCAAGGTCCGACCTTGTATTTTTTGAGACTGGATCTTGCCAAGCCAGAGTTGACGCCTTCTTGGCTCTGGGGTAGTTTTACGCACGGAGACAGCGGCACAGCACCCGTAGGCGCTGTTTCGTTTCTTTTCACAACTACGGAGATTAAGGAGATCGAATGAGTCACTCGATGGTACCGCTCAACATCGTCTCGGCACTCGTTAAGGCCGAAGACATGCTCGGCAAGGAACGCGTCTGGCAAGCACTCAACAAAGAGCAGGAACGTTTCCTTCGCGACTTCTTCTCGCGCCGGGAAAACCTCTCGGCGTTCTCACCTTCGGAGCTGCGCGCCTGGGTCGACACGGTCGCCGAGCGGCTGAACAAGATTCTCAAAGACGAAGGCTTCGACATCCAGCTCGAGGACTTCGCGGACGGAGAATTCGGCGTCGTCTCGATCCTCGACGTGCTTGTCGAGTGGATCAAGGAGGGAAGGCAGACCGAGATCCAAGCCGCCGACAATGCACGATATCCTGCCGTGCGGTTCAGCGAGTCCACGGAGAACGTCGAAGGTGGCGGACGAGTGGTCGTCTACGAAGCGTTCACGGTGAACGGCTCCCCCAACCCCATCGTGCGCCTCAACACGAAGTCCGGCGACACGGTTGCAATGACCATCGCAGACGGCGAAGCGAGCGGATTCACCCTCATCGAGAAGATCGATGCGCTACGCACTGCGACATCGCAACCGATATATCCCGACTCGTTCACCTTCCCGATGGTGGACTACAATCAGTCGAAAACGCTTTCGTGGCTTCTCGGCCTTGCCACACAGGCGGCGAACGGGAAGGGTTACGAGGTGAGCCAGGCGCTCCAGCAGACAAAGTTCAAGATGAATCATCTCGGTGCACGCCTCAAAGACGCGGTCGCCATCGCAATCCGGACAACGAGCTTCCGGCAGAGGATGAACATCGTCATCGACCGGCCGTTCTACCTCTGGATCGAGCGCCCCGGCGTTCCGGCTCCCGTCTTCTACGCCTACTTCGATCAGGCGGACTGGAAAAATCCAGGAAGTCTTTCGTCGATCTAGAACCCAGAGACCCCGAACGCGCCGCCACGGCGCTCGGGGTTTTTATATTATGCCGGAAGTTCCTTGAGTGCCTCCGCAAGGTCCTTCGGAGGCGGCGCCTCGACGGTAAGCCTTCTGCCTTTCGGCCATTCGACGGTGAGTTTCGCCGCATGAAGCGCAAGCCGCTCGAGACCAAGCACACACACACTGCCATAACGCTTGTCGCAGACGATGGGGTGGCCGATCGCTTTCAAGTGCACACGCAACTGATGTGTGCGTCCGGTCTTCGGCTTGAGTTCAAGGAACGAAAACCCCCCGCCGTGTTTGAGCACACGATATGCCGTCTCCGCCTTACGCAATGTCCCGCGCGCGTCATCCCCTGTCGTCCACCGGCGGAAGTCGCTCCGACTGCGACCAATGGGGAGTTCGATGAGACCTTCCTTCTTTTCCAATTCCCCGGCCACGAATGCGTTGTAGGTCTTCTCTATAGAGTGGTCGAGAAATTGCCGCTGGAGAAAATAGAACGTCTCGTCGTCCTTTGCGATAAGGAGCACGCCCGAGGTCTCGCGATCGAGCCGATGGAGTATCCCTGCGCGCGGAGCGTAACGCCCGGAGTCGAGCGTGTGCATTCCGCCGACATCTTTTTGTTTCGGATATTTTTCCAGTACCCAATCGGAAAGTGTCGGCTCTTTCGTCCTTCCGTCGGCGTGCACGACCAGTCCGGCGGGTTTGTCGACCGCCAAAAGGTGTTCGTCTTCGTAAAGAACGGCTACCACAGGAAGTCTATTTTCCGAGCCGCCGTTCGCGTTTGCCATACTCCCCGAGGATACGGTCAAACTCTTCGCGCGTAAAGGCGGGCCAGAGAGTGTCGGTGAAGAAAAGCTCGCTATACACTCCCTGCCACGGGAGGAATCCGGAAAGCCGTTCTTCACCGCTCGTGCGAACGATGAGGTCCGGATCGGGGATATCTTTTGTCCACAGGAGTTTTGAGAACTCCTCCTCGGAAAGCGTCGCGAGTTTTTCTTTCGGAACGCGGCGGATTGCATCAAGGATCTCCGCGCGGCCGCCATAGGAAAGCGCGATACCGAATGTAAAGGACCCGCAGTCTCGCGTTCTTCGCTCGGCGTCTTTGATCGCCCCCAAGATATCGGCGTCGAAACGGCCCCGCTCGCCGAGAAAGACGAGCCGCGTGTCGCCCTCGAGCGCATCTTCGGTCATCTTCCCGACGACCTCGCGAAAAAGATTCATGAGGTAGCCGACCTCTTCCTTCGCGCGGTTCCAATTTTCCGTCGAAAACGCGTAGACGATAAGACTTTTCACGCCGGCCTCCTTGCACCAGCGGGAAACCTCGCGAAGTTTTTCGTAACCGGCACGATGCCCCTCGAGCGTGGGCAGTCCCTTGGCCTTCGCCCACCGGCGATTGCCGTCCATAATTACTCCGATACATCTTGGGGCGCTATTTTTACTTGCGTTCATGGTTTTACATTTATAAAATCTTTTTACAACGTCCTCCGTAAACGATTTATGAGATAAGATTTAGGATTTAGGAAATACAAAGACGGCATGGGTACGGATCTTAAATCCTATCTCTAAAATCTTATATCTCAAAGATCCTCATATTTGATGCGGAAATCTTTGAACTCGCCCGTCGCCTCTTTCCGTGCGATGTCAACACGCTCCACATGCGACAGGAGAGAGCCTTTTTTCAGTTCTCCTTCGAATGCGCGGAGCTGTTCCTCCTCACCTTCACCGACCAAAGAGACCGTGCCGTCATCTTCGTTCCAAACTTCTCCGACAACGCCGAGTGAACACGCACGCCGCACTGCAAAGTCGCGGTACATGACCACCTGTACCCGTCCGGATATTCTCGCCTCGATGCGCTTTTTTGCCATGTTCACCTTAAAAACTCCCGACGAAGGGATGCGGGGCACTCCCTATGCCACCGATTATTTCTTACTCTTACTATTCAAACCAAAGATCTCCATGAGCAAGAAGATCGGAAAAAGTACAATGCCGATGAATATCTCCATAAAGGTCTTCATAAACACATTATGGGCCTTTGCAAACCCCCCGTCAATCGAAATGACCAATATTGACAAATACTACGAACTGCTGTACAACGAAAATCGTGAGGGCGGTCCGCCGCGACCGAAGTGCATAACAGTTACTGTGTGCATTCTGGTTGCGGCGGAGCAGCCTCCAAACGGAGGCCATAGGTCGTCAGCACGGGGTAACACTCGTCGGGACACTGTTTCGGATCATCGGCCGGGGTCACGCCGCATCCAACACAAGCGCCGCTCACCGAGCGGCGTTGCTTTTTGTATTGAGTACCGCAAACCACCGATGCTTTGCATCGCGAGTTTTGCTTGATGGTCACAGATAACTTTCTCGCCGCCACGCGAAAATTTCCGAGACCCCGCCAGGAATCTCGACTACCGTCGCGGGTGGGTCTCAATTGCAAAGACGCAATAATGAGACCCCTTTCGATTCCTGTCGCAAGACAAGCAGTTGTCTTGCTCGGCGTCCTTTCGCTTCGCTCAATGCCCCCGCCAGGAATCGAACCTGGATCCAGAACTTAGAAGGTTCTTGTTCTATCCATTGAACTACGGGGACTGTGCTTCCACCTTAGCGCAAAAAATTGCGCCCGTCGATAATTTGTTTTATTGTTCGTTACACAAGCACAGCAGTTGTGCCCGATGCGGGCGATTAGCTCAGTTGGTAGAGCAGCGCTTTTACACAGCGAAGGTCAGAGGTTCGAATCCTCTATCGCCCACCAGTAGAGACGGGCCACCGATAAGCCGGCCTGCATGCCGACGTTAATTCGCCGCCCCCACACCCAAGGTCGGAGCCGGTGGGCGAGCTTGGCGGAGCGATGCATGTTCCTCTTCTCTTTTCTGGTACATCTCGATCACGCTACGCAGTTCGTCGATCGAGAACGTTTCGCGATTCGGGCGGGAGAATTGGAGTTCCGCCTCTTTGACCGCCCAGCCGTAGGAGATCCACGCAAACGCGGCAACGGCGGCGGCAACGCAAAGCGCTGAAATGAGCGTCAGGCGCCACGCGAGGTAGACGCTCATCGACTTTTGTCCTCCGCCGGAACGCATCAGGGCCTTGAGGCGGGAAACTATCGCAAGATTTTTGAGCTTTTCCATAAGACTAATTTCCCTTGAGGCTGGTAAGGTCGACGCTCGCCGAACCGGACCAGAGGGCGACGGTGTCCGACCCGCCCAGCGACTGCGCCGTGAAACGCCGGATAATGAGCCGCGCGGGAAATGTTTCGAGCAACCGGAGGAAGTGGTAGGTCTCTTCCCACTTGCCTTTAAACGAGATCTCGCCGTAAAAACTCGGTGCCCCCCCCGTTGTAAGGGAAAGCGACCCCGTCTCAACGATCACGCCGGAGACGGGTGTTCCAAGCCCTTCGATCTGTGAAACGAAATCGATCTGGCTTTCTTCGCCCGGATCGTAAAAATATTTTTCCAACGCACCACGCTCTTTTTCCGCCTGTTTGAGCGCCCGTCGCAGTGCCGCCTGCTGTGCGACCTTTTTCACCTCGTCGGCAAGTTCTTTGCGCAACTCCGTCTCTTTGTCCTTTTTTGCATTGATGGCCGAGTAACCGAACCAGAACGCGCCGCCGACCAAGAGGTCGACAACGAGAAGCGCGATAAAGATGTTCAGTGTGCGTTTCATCCCAGTGAGAAGCAGGACGCGAACACTGTTCTTCGCATCTCTGTCCGATTGACTTTTGTAATCTGTTTTCTTTTCATATGTTATTCATTATGTATCGTGTCTGCGACTTCTCACAGGATTCATTTTCTATTTAAAATTGATCGTCGCGGAAAACGGTATGTCGGCCTTCTGTGTGATGAAACTGTTCGCATACTTGAAGTCGAGCACACGCGGATTCGCCTGCACATTCCGCCGAAAAGCCAGCAGGTCGTCCTGCGTCTCCGCAACACCGGTGAGCTGGAGCGAGGGCTTGCTTTCGCCCCGAACATATGCGAACGCGGAGATCGCGATACCGTACGACTTCGCCCGAACGATCTCCTCGATAAGCGAGGAGGGCGGGGAGTCGACGACCGACTCGGTCGGACGAAGGAGCGCGATCTCCGCCTTGATCTTGGTGAGATCGCGCCCGATGGTCGCATCCTCTTCCGGAGTAAGGTTCTTCCGTTCCAAGATGTTGAGAGAGAGATCCCTCGTGCTGGTATAGAGCGCGTAGTATGTCGGCAAAAAAAGCATGAACGCGAACACCTCCAAAACGCAAATGCTCACGAGCACAACGGTCCCGAAGCGAAGGAGGTATTCGCGATGCAGTCGGTCCTTTTCTTCTTGGGGGAGTAGGTTGATCATGGTTCGAAACGGACGGTGTTGTTTAAGTGAACGCCGCGGTATTACGCAGTGCAAGTCCGATGGCCGCCGTGTACCCGTACGCTTCGCGGAGCTTCAACTCGGGGACGTAATTTTCGAACGAGTTCACGTTCACCCACGGATTCGCCGTAACGACCCGAACATCGAGGCCGATCGCCAGATATTCTTCAATGCCACGCAAGTTCGCGCCGCCGCCGGTGATATAGACACACTCAATATTACCGCCCGCTTTCTCGCCGTGATGCGTCTGCCAGTACGAATAGTGGCGGAGCAACCGCGCACGCAGGTCGAGCATCGTCGGGAGTATCGCGGCGCGTACCGCTTTGTCCTTTTCCTCGCCCACCAAGCCGTGTTTGACCTTCAGCATCTCGGCCTCTTCGCAGGAAACGTGGAGTGCGCGCTCGATCGCCTGTGTGAGATAGTGTCCGCCGATATCAAGCGACGCGGAAAATTGAACGACCCCGCCCGCGACGACGAAAACGTCGGTCATCATCTTTCCGACATCCGCGACAAGGAACGTGCCCTTGTCCCCCTTCGGGACTACCGCGCGCGCCATCGCCCCCGATTCAAATTCGAACGCTTTCGGTATGACACCGGTATCGTGAAAGATCTCGAGGTAGTCCAACACGATCGCCTTCGGAAGCGCAGAAACGACAACGTCGATCATGCCGCTTCGGCGGGTCGCGGGGTCGTCGACCACCGTGTAGTCAAAGACCGCGTCGGCGGCGGGAATGGGGATGTGCTCTTCGAGGCGGATCTCGATGGCATCGTGGAGTTCTTTCGGCGAAACACGCGGAATACGCATGTTCGCCAAGTACCCCTGTTCTTCGGGGAGAGAGATGTTCGCGAACGAGAGTTTATGTTCGCGTGCAAGCAGTGCGATCGCTTCCTTCAACTTCTTCTTGTCCCCGACGTGGCCGCCGGTGATGACGCCCTCCGGAATGTTTCGCGTCGCGTAACGGGAGACGACGAGGCCGCCCTTTCCCGGCTCGAGTTCGATGAATCGTACCGCGTCGGCGGACACATCAAGTCCGACCGCGGACATGAGGAGGAACCTTGGTGTGGTAAAGACGGAAGCCATCACCCACTATTATACGCAATCCGCCGTCCCCTGCCAAAGAAAAACGAGCGGGAACATGAGCCTATTTTCTCCTCCCGTGCCACTCCTTGAGGAGCGGCACAGCAATGGGAATGAGGGAAAGAACGACGATCCCGATAATGATAAGCTCAATGAAGCGGTCAGCGCCGGGAATCGCCGCGACAAGGAAGTATCCGGCGAGCGGAAGAAGCCCCGCCCAAAGCAAGGCACCAATGATGTTGTAGGTCAGGAACTTCGCGTAGCGCATCCGTCCCACCCCCGCCAAGATCGGCGTTGCGGTGCGCACGGCGGGGACGAAGCGGGCGAGGATTACGCTCTTCGGTCCGTGCTTCTCGAAGAAGAGGCGTGCGTCCTCGAGTCGTTTTTGCGAGAACCAGCGCGAATCCGGCCTCGTGAAGATCATCGGACCGACCTTTCGTCCGAACCAATAACCGACCGAGTCGCCGAGGATAGCGGCAAGAACGGCAAAAAAAACGAGGGGGACGATCGGGATCACGTCCTGCGACGCGAGAAAGCCGGCAGTGAAGAGGAGGCTGTCGCCGGGCAGAAAAAATCCGAAAAAAAGTCCGGACTCGGCGAACACGATAGCGGAGACGCCGAGGACTCCTGTCACCCTGATAATGCTTTCAATGTCGAACATGCGGTGAAAAGTTATGGCTTCGGAAATACAAGGTCCGACCTTGGGGATTGATTCTTAAGGTCGGACCTTGTATTTCATGGTTCGTTTGTAGGTTTCCGTCTTGTGCGCCTACGAAAGCATATTCCCTGCTTCAGTGGGCTTCTCGGGATGAAGGATAACCGCGCCGCCGTCCTTCGTCTTTACCGCAAGTATCATCCCGTCACTCGAGAGCCCGCGAATCGTCCGCGGCTCCAAATTCGTCACGAACGGGCACTGCTTTCCCACCAACGCCTCGGGTGTGTAATACTCGCGTATCCCCGAGAGGATCTGCCGGACGTCTCTTTCTCCTTCTTCCGTCGTGACGGACACAACGGCTCCTTCCACCAGCTTTTGCTCCTTTGGGCCAAAGTCGACGCGTAGTTTGAGCAGTTTGTCCGCGCCTTCAATGTACTCGGCGGAAAGGATGGTGCCGATCTTCATCTCAACCTTCTTGAAATCATCAATAGTGGCCATGGGGGTCAGTAAGTAGTAAGTAGTTCTTATCGTCTGCAGAAAGGGAGGAGTGTCCTGTTTGACTACAATCTACGGACTACGAACTTTGGTAGTTTATCATAACTATTCGTTATTGAGGTCTCCTCGCAAACCATTGACCTTATCCAAATAACTTTGGAGTACAATCGCCGCGGCCGATGCGTCGTTGGTCTTCCCTGTGCCGGTCATGCGCGCGGCCTCCCGCGACGAAAGCACCTCCGGCATAAGTTCAACCGAAAGTCCGGTTTCTTTTTTTAACTCCTCGGCGAACAAAGCCGCCTTGCGCATGACGGGATTCGGCTTTCCCGAAAAGTCCCGTGACTCGCCGAGCACAATCACCTCGACGCCCTCGTCCCGACAGATCGACGCGACCGTTTCGGATAATATTTTCGTATGGGGTATGACCCGAAGCGGAAAAGCCATCCGCCCCTCACTATCCGAGGTGGCAATGCCGACACGCTTTGTTCCGTAATCAACGCAAAGATATTTCATATTTATTGGCGGGAGCTTGCGAAGACGCAACTCCACTTGGATTTATATAGTCGCTTCGCTTCTTATAAATCTCGGCGGAGGAGGTGAGATTCGAACTCACGGTCCCCTTGCGGGGACGGCGCATTTCAAGTGCGCTGGAATAAACCACTATCCGACTCCTCCGTGCTCTGCAACATTTTTCAACCAACTTTTTTTCAAGTAGTGTTCTTCGCAATGACAATTCGGGCAAATAAGCTCAAGATTCTCTACGCGATTATCATTATGGTTCCTATTTTTATGGTGAACTTGTAATATTTCATATTTATTATAACCGCACTTCTCGCAACTTTTTCCTCTTTCACTTAACAGTCTGATCTTTATTGCGCGTTGTTCTACTACTTTGTCTCTTGGTCTATTGATTTTATATTTGATGCCCTCACGATGTTTGTTCGCGCATCCTCTGCTACAAGTTTTTCTGTGAAGACCAGCTAAAATTGGTTTTTGGCAAATGACACAAGGGGCCTCTTTTCTACAAGAAATGCCAAAACAAGACATGCTACAAAAGGCTCGCCCTCTTGTTTTTTCTATTTCACGCGGTCTGCGATAAATTGGATTCTTGCAAACCGTGCAATGGGTATTCGAATTTCTTTTATACTTCTCAGGCACTCATCCAGTATACCACAAAATCACCGAGGGGGTCCTTCCTTTGTGGCACGATACTACTCCTCATCACACATTGCAATAAAGCCGTTTTTGTTGTTACGGAAACTTGACAAAAAATTGGAAGTGTGATAGACTCTCCCGTAGGCAGAACGGTACGTTGATTCGCACGCATTGACTGCCCAAGGCAATACTTTCTTTCACCAGCAGTTCCCGACGCGCTTCGGCGCAAGGAGAGAGCCATGGAACAGACGCAAATTCAAGCCCACCGCGGCATCAACCCCATCGTCATCGGAGAGAACAAGCCGCGCGTGAAGACGGACCCGATCGAGGAGATCTTCGGCTTCATCGCGAAAGCGGTCGAGTTCGCACAGTGGCTGTGGATCGTGGAGCGCATCGTGCAACTGAAGTTCAGGATGCCGAGCAAGGCGGTGTACGAGGCGCTCAAGCAGTGCCCGCAGTTCTTCGCGGGGTCCGAGCGCAACCTGCGCAAGGAGCTCTTCGAGAAATTTCGCGACCACATCTTGGACGGCCTCACCACCGAGAACCTGCGCGAGTACGAACGCAAATTCATGGCGCTCGTCCAAGCGGCGTCGTTCATGGGTACGGGCGAGGTGCTCCGGCAAAAGGTGCTGGTCACACTGGCCTACAAGACCGCGAACCTGCCGCTCCAGCGCGAGGTGAAGGAACGTGTCACGGCATGCGAACGCTACCACGGCGGGAAATACACCCCCGAGGACCTCGCGTACGCGGGATATGTGCTCCACCAGGTGAACGGTGCGCTTCAGGTCTGGCTCCACCCCGAAACACGCGACTCGATCACCCGGAGTACGGTACACACGGAACGGCATGTTCCGAAACGCGGCGACAAACGCGGTGACCGGAGATCCGAGTTCGACGCGGGACCGGCGAAAGATCTGATGATGAACCGCGCCGGCCAATTGATCGAGGTGCGGAAGCACAAGCCGATCGTCGCACCCACGCCGGAAGAGCGGGCGGCAAAGGAGAAGGCCGCGGAAGCCGAGCGGAAACGCAAGGCGGACGCGGCGGCGGCGCAAGCGGCGAAGAAAAAGGACGTGGAAAAAGAGAAGAAGAAAAACAAGTCTGGCGGCAAGGACAAGAAGTAGCGACATAGCAGCAAGGGGGGCTCCGGCCCCCTGTTTTTTTTACCTCGTCAGAGGAAGGCACAAGGTCGGACCCTAGGAATCGACTCTTCAAGGTCCGACCTTGTACCCTATCTCTCAACTTGTGCTTGAACCACTACCCCAAAATCTCACCTGGTACTATAATGGTTATATGCAATGGGAAACACCCGAGCATCAATACAAGGAGAAGACGAACGATTGGTACGCATCGGTAATCCTTATCGCCGGCGCACTCATTGCCGTCGAGTTCCTGTTGAACAACTTCCTCTTGATCACGCTCACCGTGATCGGCACGATCGCATTCCTTCTCCTTGCGGCGCGGCGTCCCGAACTCATGCATGTCGAGATCGGGAGTAGCGGGGTCCGCACCGGAAACCTCCTTCATCCGTACACGAGCCTCGACGGTTTCACGATCGCCGAGTATGCGCACGAACACAGACTCCTGCTCGAATCAAACCGCCATTTTTTGCCGCTTATCGTCATTCCCATCCCAGACACGGTAAATTCAGACGACGTGCGAAACGACATCGCGGAATACCTTCCGGAAAAAGAGCTCCACGAATCGCTTCCCCATCTTCTCTTTGAACGGCTCGGGTTCTGAAGGTCCATGGCCGGTGTGGCGCCGAAAGAACGAAGGACAGCACTCCAGATCCTCTCATACATCGGCCTCATCTACGCCGCCCTCGCATGGGGGTCGACGTTCATCATGGTGAAAAGTGCCGCCATGGAAACAGGGCCGCTTTTGCTTGTGGCTTACCGCTTCGGAGTCGCGGGTCTCGTCATGACGCTCTACCTTCTTCTTGCGGGTACGCCGCTCTTCCACCACTTGAGAGCAGGAGTAGGACTGGGTGCGCTCATCGCGCTCATGTACATTACGCAAACCGTCGGGCTCGTCTATACGAGTGCGACGAACTCCGGATTCATCACCGGACTTTTCGTTGTCTTCCTTCCGTTGTTCGTTTTTCTTTTCGAGCGAAAAGGGCCGACCTACCGCGACGGCGCCGTCATCCTCCTTGCCCTTTTGGGACTGTGGCTTCTCACCGGCGGACTCCACGGCGCGAACGCAGGCGACCTCATTACCGTCGTTGCGGCGGCGGCTTACGCGGCGTATATTCCGCTCGTCGACCGTGCGCTCCGAGACGGAGCTCGTCCGTTCACTCTGCTTACACAGTCATTTGTTGTGACGAGCGCCATCGCATTTCTCGGAGCCGTCATGCTCCGCGAGTCCTTCTCGGCGGGAAACGTCAACCTCTGGGGCGTGATCATTTTTCTTGCGCTCGTTCCGTCGCTTTCGGCGTACCTCGCGCAATTTTTCGCACAACGCTACGTCCTACCGCTTGCCGTCGGCGCGACGTTTCTCCTCGAGCCGGTCTTCGCGACCCTCTTCTCCGTCTACTGGGGCAAAGAACCGTTCTCCGATATGCAGTTCACGGTGGGTCTTGTCATTCTTCTTGCGATGGCCGCTTCCGTCGATTGGAAACGCGCCTCCCGAGGAGAAGCGGCCTGACTTCCAATCCGCCGATAAATGTGTTAGTGTGACTCCGTTTTCAACGGAAGAACTTCTCCTCGTCGTTCAATGGACCCCGGTAGCACTGCGAAGACTTGCTACGGGGCGAGAAGTGACTTCGTGAGAGAAGGCTGAACCAAAAAGCGCATCAAAATATCTACACCTCCTCGTCGTTCAATGGATAGGACACATCCCTGCGAAGGATGAAATCTAGGTTCGATTCCTAGCGGGGGGACCAAAAGACACAACAACGCGCACTGTTGCGCGTTTTGTGCTTTTGGTCCGACCGCAGCGATGTTTCGCGAGCACGCGAAACCGCGAGGTGGGGTCGCGAACACTTACGTATTTTGCGAGCAGTGCGGAGCAAAATACTTAGTGATTCGTGACACCGACCACCTCGTCTGACCGAAGCAAATAAGGTTCACCCGCTAAAGTCTTTAGCAACTCGTGACACTGACCACCTCAATACGATCACCGCTGTATCTCGTCCGGAAATCGAGTCGTTGTTTTCACCGCGCGCGGTTGCTATAGTTGAGTGATATGGTTGAAATGCGGTCGGGTCGCTCATCGCCGCGCGGCCTCGAGCGCCTTGCAAAGAATCTCGGAGCGGGAGCCCACATCTCCTTTGATCGGCATCGGGCATATCTCTTCGCACAAAAAGCGAAAGTTGCGATCGCGCGGACTCGTTTTGCGTACCGTAACCTTGCAAGTGATCTCAATGAACGCACGCAATCCACGCAGGGGGTCGAGGTACTCCTCGACAACTTTTATATCGTCGAGGGGGCGCTCGCAGAACTCTCCGCGAGCTGGAAACGGAAGGTGTCGCTCCGCATCCCCCAATCCAAAGACACCGAGGGGGAAACCCAGCCGCGCGCATATCTCATCGCCCGCGCGTTGGTGAAAGAAACGGACGCCCGCATCAACCGCAACACGATCGTCGAATTCCTCCGTGCGTATCAGCGAGGCGCGCCGCTTTCTCTGCGCGAACTCGACATCTTTCCCGACATGCTGCGGTTCACGCTCGTCGAGGAGATATTACACCTCCTCGAAGCGAATCTTTCCGCACTTCGTGAAATGTCGGAGGCCGACCGCTGGCATGCGCGTATCACCGTCGGAGCCCGAGGAAAGCATGCGTCCCAGAACTTGAAAAGGCTCACGGTCCTGCTTTCCCGCGAATACGCCATCATCCCGCAGGCGTTCGGACTCCGCTTATTCCACCGCTTGTCGCAGGCCGGCAAAGAGGGCGACATGCGCATGGTCGGCAAGTGGCTCAAACTAGCGCTTTCAAAACAAGGGGCAAGCATCGCACAGTTAACGGCGGCGAACGTCCGCGCAGAGCGTCTTCAGACAACGACGATCGCAAGCGCTATAACGAGTCTGCGTTACCTCGCACAAGTGCGCTGGGACAATATTTCCCTTGAACTCAATGTGGTGAATGCGGTGCTCGACAAAGACCCCTCGGGCGTATTCGCTTCACTCACCGCCGAAACGCGTTCCCGATATCAGCAGACAATCGCACGTATTGCGGACGGGACCGGTTCGCATGATATCGAAGTGGCGCGGGAAGCAGTGCGACTCGCTCGTGAGGCCTCCGAGTCACGACGCGTAGATAAGAAACGCACGGAACATGTCGGATACTATCTTGTGGAAAAGGGCGTCCGAGAACTCGAACAGGCGCTCGGCTATTCCCCGACCGCGGCCGAACAGATCCGCACGTTCATCACGGAAAACAGCACGGACGTCTATCTCGGCTTCATGGGTGCGGGAACGGCCCTCGCGACCATGTTCCTCCTTGCGGGAAGCGGGACGATGCATCTTCCCCTCCCGTTCGTCCTTCTCCTCTTCATCGTCGCGCTCGTGCTTACATCGGAGATCGTGACGGCGATCGGACATTTTTTGTTCACCCGCATACTTAAACCGAATCCGCTTCCCGCTATTGACCTCGCCGACGGTGTCGGTGTCGCACGCAGAACGATCGTGGTCATACCGTCGATGTTCCGCGACGAGACCTCCGCGGAGCGGGTGCTTAAGCGCATGGAGTCGAACTTCGTCGCCGACAGCGACCCCGACATCTTTTTTGCACTGCTCATGGATTTCCGCGACGCGCCGCAGGAAACGATGCGTGACGACGCAAGCCTTGTCAGTACGCTTGCGGAGGGCATCGCCAAGTTGAACGAACACTACCCCTCCGCCCAACCGCGCTTCGCATTGTTCTATCGCGAGCGCAAGTGGAATGCCGCAGAAAAACTCTTCATGGGATGGGAGCGTAAGCGCGGAAAGTTGCGCGAGTTCAACGAACTCTTACGCGGAAAAACGACGTCATATGTCGGAAACGCTAGGGAGACCGCACGAGGTTACGGGCATGTGCGCTACATCATCACGCTCGACGAGGACACGGAGCTTGTTCGTGACTCCGCACGTTCGCTTATCGGAACGATAGACCATCCGCTCAACCGTCCCGTGATCGACGAGAGTCGCAAGGTGGTGACCGAAGGCTACGCCATCGTAGAACCTCGGACGGCGCTTCGTTTCCAGACCGGAAACGCTTCCGTCTTCGCACGTTTGTTCGGCAACTTCCCCGGCATCGATGCCTACTCTTCTCTCGTCTCCGATCTTCATCAGGACCTTTTCGGCGAAGCGATATTCCACGGGAAAGGCATCTACGACATCGACGCCGTAGAGGAGACGATGTCCGACCGCATTCCCGAGAACACCGTACTTTCGCACGACCTGCTTGAAAGTTGCTACGCACGGACCGGTATCGCAAGCGGCGCGAACGTCTTCGAGGGGTTCCCGTTGAACTACCGCGAACATATCGGACGCCTTCATCGCTGGACCCGCGGCGACTGGCAGATCATCGCATGGCTCTTCCCCTCCCGAGGCGAGGTTTTCTCGCCGATCGCCCGTTACCGCATCTTTGACAACCTTCGCCGCAGTCTCCTGCCGCTTGCGGCGGTCTCTGCGGTCGTCTTTTCCGCATTCTCTCCCGCCCACATGGCACCATGGAGTCTCGCGGCACTTCTTGCGCTCGGTTCGGGGCAACTGGTCTCCGCCGTTCTCGGTATCACCGAACGCACCGTTGACTGGAGGAGTACGGTGAGTGCTTTCGCAAGGTTCGAATCCGTAGTCGTCGGCGTCGGCGTCGCGCTTGCCAAGACGCTTCTCCTCGGCGCCTTCGCACTCCATGGCGCCATCGTCGCGACGGACGCCATCCTGCGCAGTATGTGGCGCCTCATCGTTTCAAAGAAACGCCTGCTGGAATGGCAAACGTCCTACGAGGCGGCAACGGAGAAAAAAGATTCGACAGTGGGCCTTGTGCGGTTCATGTGGGGAAGCGTCACTCTTTCGCTCCTTCTCCTCTCCGCCCTCTTTCACGGCGGAACGGCCGGCAACCCCCTTGCCGCGGCATGGATCGCTTTCTGGATCGCCGCCCCCTTTCTTGCGACTCTCGTCAGTCTACCCCACAAAAGCAGTTTCATATTCTCGGCAGGCGAACGGCTTTACCTCTACAAGGTCGCCGTCCGAACATATTGGTTCTTCCTCGATCTCGCGACCAAAGAGGAGCAGTGGCTCATGCCGGATCACCTTCAGGAAGAGCCGCCGAACAAGCGCCACTCCCACGGCCTCGGCATCTCGCCGACGAACCTCGGTATGTACCTGTTGGCACTCTCCGGTGCGCGAACGCTCGGACTTTCGTCGCTCTCGGACCACCTTGAGCGCATCGCGCGCGCGTTCGCAAGTGTGGCAAGAATGGACCGATATCGCGGGCACTTTTTCAACTGGTACGAGCTCAAAGGCTTGGCGCCGCTTTCCCCGCGGTATGTCTCGACAGTCGACAGCGCCAACCTTGCACTCTCCCTTCACGCACTTACCGGCGGACTTCGTGGCGCATGTAAATCGCCGATCGTCGGCGCGGAAATGCTTGAAGGTATCGCGGCAAAACTATCGGTACTTCAAGAGTCCAGCGCACACACGTCGTCGTTAACGACCGAGCAAGGCGAACGGGAACTGCTCCGGGAGGTGACGGGGGCGGTCGGCGAATCACTGGCGCTCGTACAAAAAGCAGTCCGCGAAGAGATGACGCCCCGCCAATGCGATCTGCTCTTAAGCGGCGTTACCCACAACGCACTCCGAACGAAGAACGCATTGGAAACGCTACGCCTTGAAGGGAAGAGTGAGCGCTTTGATGAACTCTTTCTTGCGGCACGACATGTCGAATCCGTTGCTCTGGGATACCGAAGCGACGTGTCGCGCTATCTCTCCTATGCCATGATCCCCGTCGCCTCCCCGGTCGCGAACAGTAAGAAACTTCACGCCCTTTATCTCCGACTTTCATCCGTACTCAAGCGAATACCGAGCATCAACGAAATAGCGAACGGGAAAACGCGACGGGACATTGATGCGATAGGGATGCAGGAGGCAATCGTCCTCTCGGACCTCCCCTCGCCGGAAAAGGAGCGGGCGAGACTGTGGTACGCCGAAGTGCTCGAGCGGCTTTCCGAGTCGGAAGAACATGCCAAGGCGGCAGAACAGGTATTGCTCGACGCTGCTACAAACGCAGACCGCTATGCAAAGGAGATGGACTTCACATTCTTGTACGACCGCGAGCGTGGCCTCTTCCATATCGGTTATAACAGCGCCACGGAAAAACTCGACGATTCATTTTATGACCTCCTCGCGTCGGAAGCGAACTCCGCGAGCATCGTCGGCATCGCAAAACGTGATGTTCCGCAAAAACACTGGCGTTACCTCGGAAGAAAACTCATCAAAAGCGGAAAGGGAGACACTTTGGTCGCATCATGGGCAGGATCCCTCTTTGAGTACTTGGGAACGCTCATCTACTTCGACGTTCCGCGCGAAAGCTTTTGGGGTGTCTCCGCTCAGCGCGCCATCGCCGCCCACCGGTATTTCGCACGACGCTACCGTATCCCCTGGGGAATGGGTGAATCCGCATCGTCACGACAGGACGTGGCGCAGAACTACCACTACCAGGCGTTCGGGGAACCGTCGCTCGGCTATAAACGCGACCTCTCGGAGTCGATCGTCGTTGCTCCGTACACGAGCGCTCTTGCGCTCTCGCTTGCGCCGAAAGAGGCACTTGCCAACTTCGCCGATCTCACACAGGCGGGCGGGTTCGGACGTTACGGTTTCTATGATGCGATCGACTTTACCGGAAAAAGGAAGAGGGGGGGGCGCGAGCTTCCCGGCGTACCCGCGCGCACCTACTACGCACATCACCAAGGTTTCATACTCTCTTCGATCGTGAACGCACTCACCGACGGCTGGGTGAGAAAAATGGTCGCTCAAAACCCCGGCATCGAGGTCACCACACAACTCCTCGAGGAAAAGATGCCGGAAAGCATCGAAGGAGAGACGCTACGCGTGGTCACCCCGCGTATGCAAGTACGATGGCCAACAAGTGCGGCGGCCGTCGAAGTGCGACGTCGGTACCTCCCGTGGCGCACCAGAGAGGCGATCTCGCTTTTCCTCGCACGCGGCGACTTCCATTCACGGATCACCACGACCGGAGCCGGAGAAAGTTGTTTCGGCAACGTCAACATCACGCGGGAGTCCTCCGACATGCTCCGGGAATCCACGGGTATCTTCTTCTATCTCTACGACGCGAAGCGGAAGCGGACTTGGTCTCCGACTTTCATGCCGACCAAAGACGCGGGCGACAAACAGGCGGTCTCCGCGATCGAACAGGCGGTCCTCTTCGAAAAAACGACGGATCGCATCGTCTCATCTTTGTTGGTCACCCCGCTCTCAGGAGAGGAGGGAGAATTGCGCGAACTCACTCTTACCAATGAAGGAGACGCCGAGACAACACTCTCCTTCGGTGTCTGTGCCGAACTTTCACTTTCGCGAAGTTTTGAAGAGTCTTTCCACCCCAACTACGAGCGCTTGTTCGTCTTGACCGAGCGTCATTTGGATGGGCAGGCAATCATCGCGTCGCGTCCGGATCCGAGCGACCGCAATCGGAGTATCGTCGCCGGATTCCTGCTTACCGGTGATGCGGCCATGGAAGATCTCCGCGCGATACGAGACAAAGAACTTTTCTATGGATCTCCACAATCAAAGGATTCCCCTCCCATTCTCACGGACTTCTCCCGAGCCGACCGCGAGCGGCCTTTGCACACGCTCGACAGCGTCGCCGCCTTCGTCGGAAGGATCCGACTGCGTTCGAACGAAACTCGACAAGTCGCACTCGTCACACTCGTCGGGAGATCAAAAGAGGAGCTACTCACCAAGCTCAAACGCTACCGAGACCACAAAGAACTGCGAAAGACAGCGGAAGGCACCGAACGCGAAGGTGCACGTTCACTGGCGGAGTCGGAGACCACCTCTTCGGAAGCTGCTGCATATTCCACTCTCGCATCACTTGCACTCTCTCGCGCAATGCAAGGTGCCGGCGAGACCGAAAAAGCAACGCCACAGTGGATTCTTCCGTTGTGGAAAATGGGTATCTCGGGAGCACGTCCGATCATTCTCCTCTCCGTTTCAGGGGTGACCGATCTTCCAATGGTCCGTCAGATCCTGAACTGTCACTCCTATTTCATCAAAAAAGGCATCGCGGTCGACGTCATCATTTACAACAACCACTCTGGAGGATATTTAAAGACCTTCGAAGATGAGATCGATTACCTCTTGTACATGCACCGCACTCAAGCAGAACACTCGCTTTCAGCGATCTTCCACGTACACGCGGAACAGTTAAGCGAGGGGGAGCGGGCGGCCATGTACGCGCTCGCCGCCGTCCAGATCGACGCCAAAAAGGGCTCGCTCGTCGACGCCGCACTCCTACTCCAGCGAGGGAGCGTGCGGGCATATCCGCCGAAACTTCTTTCGGAAAAAACGCGCTTCGGGCATATCTACGCGCCGCTTCGAGGTGCGGGAAACACCGAGCTCGAGTTCGTGAACGGCATCGGAGGATACGACCCAAAGACGGAAGAGTATGTTATCCGCTCCGTAGAGGGTACCCGTCCGCCGCGCCCGTGGTCGAACATCGTGGCGAACGAACATATAGGATTTCTTGCGACCGACCGAGGAATGTCGTTCACCTGGACGAGGAATAGTTACGACAACAAGCTTACTGTTCCGTACAACGACCTTCTCTCCGAATCGACCGGTGAAGCGTTCTACGTACGCGACGACGAGACCGGCGCATACATGAGTCCGCTCCCCGTCCTTTGCGGCACAGAAGCATCCCATGAGATTCGTTTTGGCAAAGGACATGTCACATACGGCACGGAGGCGCTCGGCATTGAGACCGAACTCACCATGTATGCCGATAGAGAATCGGCGGTGAAATTCTATCGGATGCAACTCACCAACCGCACACAAGAAGAGCGGACGCTTTCCCTCTACGGCTACTTTGAACTACTCATGGGAAATCTTCCGCAAGAGACCCGAAAACACCTTTCATTCATGGTAAAAGAAGGGTCGACGCTCATGGTAAAGGAGCGATATCGGCACCAATTTTCCAAAGAAAAAATGTTCGTCGGGATCGTCGGAGGAGCCGACGAATGGAGCGCGAGCCGCGAAGAGTTTCTGGGAAGACACGGGGACATCCGCGATCCTGCCGCATTGATGCGGACGGGACTTTCTTCGACCATCGACGCGGAAGCTGAACCGGCCGCGACACTCCGAAGGCGGATAACGCTTCCGGCGGGAAAAACAGCGACGACCATATTCTTCCTCGGCGAAGCCGACGAAGGTGAATTCGACCGTCTGTTAAAGAAAGCCGGAAACGGAACGTATGCGGAGGCGGCTTTCCTTCGGGCGAAAAATGGGGGTGCCGTGTCGCCGCTTCCCTTTGTCACGCTTCCCGACCCCACGCTTGCGACACTCGCCAACCGTTTTCTCCCGCACCAGATCGTCGCCTCGCGTGTTCATGCGCGGCTCGGCTTCTCACAGATCGGTGGTGCGTTCGGATACCGCGACCAACTGCAGGACGCACTTGCAATGCTCTGGTGCGACCCGAAATGGACGAGGAACCACATCCTTGCCGCCGCGGCGCACCAATTCAGGGAAGGCGATGTGCTCGCATGGTGGCAACCACATAACGACTTCGGGGCGCGCACCAGACTCTCCGATCCGCAACTCTGGCTACCGTATACGACGCTCCGTTATGTACGCTTCACCGGCGACCATGCGCTCCTCGACAAAGTGATCCCATACCTCGCGGGCGATATTCCTGACAAAGCGGATCGTCAAAACGTGGTCGGCGTCTTCGAGCACGGCGATGAAAAAAGTTCGCTCTACGAACATTTGATCCGCGCGGTCGAACACTCGCTTACCTCGGGAGCGCACGGACTCCCCTTAATGGGTTCCGCAGACTGGAACGACGGCATGAACAAGGTCGGCATCGAAGGGGCGGGTGAAAGCGTGTGGCTCGCGTGGTTCACGGTCGCCATACTCGACGAAATGAGCACGCTTACCGAAGAGCGGGGCGACCAGGACCGCGCGGCGCGCTATCGGTCCCATGCCAAACGCTACCGCGAAGCGCTCCGAACCTCCGGCTGGGACGGGAGATGGTATCGACGCGCTTTCACGGACACCGGCGCATTGGTCGGAACGAGCGGTGCGAAAGCATTCCGCCTCGACTCAATCGTGCAATCGTGGGCGTACTTCACCGACGGGCCGACGAAGGAGGCAAAAGAGGCGCTCCATTCGGCGAAAGACGAGCTCGCCGTCTATGAGGGTCACGTTCCGCTCGCGTGGCCGCCCTCGTCGCGGTCCGCGCTTGATCTCGGCACCATCTCAGACTACCCTCCCGGCGTACGCGAGAACGCGTCGCAGTATAATCATGCGGCACTATGGCTCGCACAGGCACTCTTCGCTTCCGGAGACCCCGATGCGGGAAAGGTCATCGTCGACGCCGTGAATCCTTTCAAGAGGACCAAGACCAAAGAAGAGGTCGCTGTCTATCAGGGAGAGCCCTACGCTGTTGCGGCGGAGATCTACTCGGCGCCGACCTATCCGGGACGCGCGGGTTGGACATGGTATACCGCATCCGCCGGAGTGCTTTACCGCACTATACTCGAGTACATACTCGGACTCACGCGCGAAGGGGACGCACTTTCCTTTACCCCGTCCTTCCCTTCAGGGTGGCGCAACGCGGAAGTGGTCCTGCCGTTCGGTGGATCACAGTACCACATAAAGTTCGAAACGGGGGGTGAAGCGGCAAAGAGGTCAAAAGCGGTATCGCTCGACCGCGCGCGTGTTGCGAGCGGAACAGTGAAGCTCGTCGACGACGGAAAGACGCACGAGGTCGTCGTCGTGTTTTAATCGCGCACATCACCTTCTGCGAATGTGCGATAATCAACACATGGAGCACCTTATCGAAACATATAAAAGTTGGCGATACAAGAACACCGCCCTTCTTGTCTTCAGTATCCTTGTCTTTTTTTATCTTGCCGAAACACCCATTGTCGAGCGTATCATCTCCGCAATGGGAGACCTCGGGTACTTCGGCTCTTTTATTGCCGGTATCTTTTTCGTTTCGACATTCACCGTTGCTCCTGCAAGCGTCATCCTTTACCATCTTGCTGATCTGTTGAACCCGCTCGGCGTTGCACTGAGCGCAGGCGCCGGTGCGGTCATCGGCGATTTCATCATATTCCGCTTCTTCAAAGACCGCGTCTTCGAAGAGGTCGCGCCGATATTCAGAAAACTTGGCGACCACCCGCTCCTGCGCATTCTGAGTACTCCATACTTTGCCTGGATACTTCCCGTACTGGGCGCCTTCATCATCGCTTCGCCGTTTCCCGACGAGGTGGGTATCGGGCTTATGGGAATATCGCGCATGAAGAGCTGGCAATTCTTGTTGCTCGCGTTCGTCCTTAATTCCGCGGGGATCTTTTTTGTTGTGACGCTCGCGCGCTCACTCTGACGACACACGAGGTCCGACTTTGTTCCGTTTCACCGCCACGAAGTATCCGTCATTGCCACTTGCCATAGCAAAGGGTACAATTCATTTCATATTATGGCCGACCGAACGATTCTCTCGATCGAAGACGACTCCTTCCTCCTCGCGCTCCTTTCGGGGAAACTTGCCGATGCGGGATACCGCGTCGTGACCGCGACGACGGGAAACGAAGGGCTTGCAAAGGCGAAAGCCGAACGGCCCGACATCATTCTCCTCGACGTCATGCTTCCGGATATCGGTGGCTTCGAGGTGCTTGAACAGTTAAAAGCCGATCCCGCGACAAAACCAATCCCGGTCATTCTCCTCTCCAACTTAGGCGGCCACGACGAGATCAATCGCGGCAAAGAACTCGGCGCGATGTCGTATCTCATCAAGGCAAACATCGTTCCCGACGAACTTGCCGCAATGATCGAAACGGAACTTAAGACACAGGACAGCGGAATGACAAATTAAAAACGTCCAGAGGGACGCGTTCTCGAACCGGAAGGAGATATTACTTTGAGGTCTTCTTCGACGTTTTCCGCAGAAACGCTGTCGCGCGGGATTTCTTCCGTGCGGCGGTATTCTTCTTGATGACGCCGCGCTTTGCCGCCTTGTCGAGGGCTTTGTAGAGAAGCGGAAGTTTCTTTTCCGCTTCGGCATGATGCCCCTCCGCGACCAACTTGCGAAAATCTTTCAGTGTTTCCCTCATCGTATCGGTCCGGCGGATATTGAAGATGCGGCGGCGCTCCGCGTTGCGGATCGCTCGCTTTGCCGACGTGGTGATTGCCATAATCGGGAATCCTACAGGAACGGCCAAAAAACGCAAGTAAGAAAAATACAAGGTGGAACCTTAAGAATTGACCCTCAAGGTTCCACCTTGTATTTTTCAGCAATATTCATATCGTATAATCGACCAATTGGGGTATACTTAGAACATGATCGGCCATATCGAGGGGAAGATTCTCCGTAAAGAAGATCGCGCATTGCTCATTACGACGGGCGGAGTCGGATACATCGTCTTCGTCACGCCGTCGACCGTCCTTGCGTCGAAGACCGGGGGCGACGCCTCGCTCTTTACCCACCTCTCCGTCAAAGAGAACGCGCTTGAACTCTACGGATTTCTCCTTCTGGAGGAACTGGCCTTCTTTCGTCTCTTGATCGGCATTTCCGGCATCGGACCCAAAAGCGCCCAGAACATCCTTGCGCTTGCCGACCACAAAACACTCGCAAGCGCGATACGTCGCGGCGACAGCGCCTACCTCACGAAAGTTTCCGGTATCGGGAAAAAACTGTCGGAAAAGATCGTGCTCGAGCTCAAAGAGAAGGTTGGGGACTCCGGAGGATCTGACGATGTTTCACGCGCAGAAAGCGAAGCACTCTTGGCGCTTGAAGCGCTGGGGTATGCGGCACGCGATACGAGAGCAGTCGTCCAGACCATCGCGAAGGAGACGGCACGCCCAACCGCCCAGCTTATCATCAGAAGGGCGCTTCAAACGCTCGGCGGGAATTAAAAACACCAGTCGTCGGTCATCAGTAAATTCATGTCCTACTTCATATTTCCATTGTTCCTTCTTTTTCCAAGCCTTGCGGCTGCCCAAAACTACACCTTGATGGCACCTTTGGGCAATACGCTCACCGGCTCTCCGGATCTCTCCACGTATCTTCAGGGAGTCGTGACGGTCGTTATCGGTGTTGCGGGAATCCTCGCCATGATCATGCTCGTCTACTGCGGTATTCGGCTCATGGTGTCGCAGTCGGCGTCGGGGAGAAGCGAAGCGAAAGAGTGTATCTGGAATGCGATTTTCGGACTTCTACTCGCGATCGGTGCGTGGGTACTCCTCTACACCATCAATCCGCTCCTTCTCTCGAAAGACCTCACGCTCGGAAACATCGCGATGGCGCCTTCGGCAAACACGACGCCGACCGCTCCGGCGGGAATATACCAGTCGTTCGACGATCCATCGTGTCCTTCCGTTCCGGGAAAGATGGCTCAAGTGATGCCTCCGTCGACCGCATATTGCAGCGACTGGGTCGCCGGAAAAACATGCTGTAGATATGTCGACACCATCTCGGTCAGCGGAGGAACTCCGAATCCTGTTCTCACCTACGTGCCACTTAACGGCGGGGGAGGTGACCTACCGACCGACCAGACACCGGCGACACTTTCCGCCACAAGTTTCAGCTCCGCAAATTTCACCGTGAACGAAAGCGCCGGTGCAATAACTCTTTCGGTGACAAGAACGCTCGGGACGGGCATCGGAACGATATACTATTCCACCCTCTCTGTCGGAGCGACCCCGGGTGTCGACTATCAGGATGTGTCCGGAACACTCCTCTTCATAGAAGGAGCGACCACGCGCACGATAAGCATTCCGATCATCAACAATACGCAGATCGAAGGCGCGGAAAGCATCCGAGTCACGCTTTCCAATCCGAGCGGGGCGATCGCGCTTGGTGCAACAACGGTGGCAATGGTCGGGATCGTCGACGACGACGGAGCGCCTACCGTCGACACCATCCGCCCCACGGTCTCTATTACGAGCCCTCTTCCCAACCGCACGACGACATCAGCGACCGTGAACGTCACCTTCACCGCAACCGACACGAGCGGCGTCGGGAACGCCCTCATCAAGCGTCTCGAATACGATTACGTAACGCCGTCAGGTTTCGTCAACACCACGGTCATTTGCGACGGGGATTGCACGACACCCACGGTCACCATGACCATCCCCGTCACGATAACTCTTTCGGAGGTCGGCACGCATGTCGTTCGTGTCCGCGCGTGCGACTCGAGGCAATGCGGTACTTCACCCGTCGACATTCGTGTTGAGGCATCTTGTGTCTCCGACACCTATGTGACCTGCAAGGTGCTGCCGACCGGAGCATCTCCGACATGGGAACCCACATTTTGCTCCAATGCGATTGAAAGCAACGGGACAGGGCTAAGCGGCGTCAGCGTACTTGGTCCGACACCGACGTTCACCGCGGAGCAGGCAAATCAGCCGTGTTACTATACGGTCCAAAGAGGTGCTTCCGGTGGTGTTGCGGTCTGTACTGACATCGACTATGACTACGACGGCAATCCTGACTCCTATTCTTGCCCATACCCCAGTACAACGTGGGCAGTGGTGAGGTTTACGACTGATGCGAACGGAAACGGCTTTGCGGACGAATACGAATACCTGCCCGATGTCGCCTATGCGTTGGACGACAATAACGACGGCCTTATGGACGGCACGAGCTATCCTGCCGCAAAAAATGCTATCGACGGCAACAACGACGGCATCGCGGACGGCTACGAATTCCCCGTCAACCAATATCTGCCGGTCATGCAATCGTGCCCACAGGCAGCCGGCGCCGCATATAAGGTCGACGCTTATGCGTTCAAACTCACCAGTGATAATAACACCATTCGCACCGTAGCCGTTTCGGGCGGCAATCAGTACGAATTCCCCGCACCGGTCGGTCGCGACGGAAGCTGTCCAAACAACCCCTATTGTCGCTGGATCTCTTCCGATGAATCCGGAAACTACTGGCAGTGTACTTACGTCCCTCCGAACGTCATCATATCGATCAGCGCACGGTCGGGTGACCTCACATCAAATCCCGCAACCGATTACAACACCGAGAGCAGAGTCGAGGGCTACTGCGGAAACACCAACGGAAATCCGCCGGGCACTGCCGAGACACTCCTTAAGGTTTCGACCAGACAAAGCCAGGATGGCGTCGGGGGTATCTGCAGGGTGGAGCTCGAACGCACATATTACGTGAACATCACCACCATGCCGTTCATTGTCGGGTGGACTCCCGCCAACTACTACTATTACTACTACAACGGTATCGAGTATATCTGGGACAACCTATACGACAAATACAGCATCTTCTGGGACCTCGTTCCGTAAAAACGAGTACTCCAACGCCACAAGAGAAAATGCTATCATGCGCTTATGCTTGAGCGCTTTCTCCGCACCGCAGAACACTTCATTCCAAAACGCGTCTACCGTTTTTTTCAGCCGGCGTACCACTTTCTGCTTGCGCTTCTTGGTGCAATCGCTTATCGCTTCCCCTCAAAACAGCTCACGGTCGTCATGGTGACCGGCACAAAGGGAAAAACAAGCACCGCGGAGCTTCTGAACAGCATCCTTGAAGCGAGCGGCGCAACCACTGCGCTCCTAGGAACTCTGCGCTTCAAAGTGGGAAGTGCAAGCGAACGGAACCTCCGCAAGATGACCATACCTGGGCGCTTTTTCGTCCAACGATTTCTCCGGCGAGCGGTCGACGAAGGTTGCACGTATGCAATCGTCGAAATGACCTCGGAGGGTGCGCGGCAATTCCGACAGCGTTTTGTCGATATGGACGCGCTTATCTTCACCAACCTTGCACCCGAGCATATCGAATCGCACGGTTCATATGAGCAATACAGCGACGCAAAACTTTCGATCGCGCGAACGCTTGCACGGTCAACAAAAGCAAAACGTTTCATGGTCGCGAATGTCGACGACAAAGAGGGTGAGCGGTTCACGAGCATTCTGGGGGTCACTCCGATACCCTTCCATCTTCAAGATGGCAATCCGGTCTTAGCCGACGAAAAGCATTCGGAACTCACCTTTCGTGGAGTGCGCATCACTTCACCCCTCCCCGGCACCTTCAATGCGTACAACATCCTCGCGGCCGCAACCTGTGCCTCGGTGCTCGGTGTGCCGCCCAACGTCATCGCCGCCGGCGTCGCGAGAGTTGGGCGTATCGAGGGCAGAATGGAGCGTATCGAAGCTGGGCAATCATTCCCCGTCATTGTCGACTACGCCCACACACCCGACTCGCTCGAAGCAGTCTATAAAACTTTCCCCGAGCATCAAAAGATCTGCATCCTCGGGAACACGGGAGGAGGACGTGACACATGGAAACGCCCCGTGATGGGCAGTATCGCCGACACAGCGTGCACAAAAATAATACTCACGAACGAAGACCCGTACGACGAGGACCCGAATAAAATTCTCGAAGAAATGCGCGCCGCCTTTAAAAAACAAGCCCCAGAGATCATTCTTGACCGCCGAGAGGCAATTGCACGTGCCCTCACAATCGCAAAAGAGACTAAAAATGCCGCTGTGCTTATCACCGGTAAAGGTACTGACCCCTTCATCATGGGACCGAACGGAACAAAACTCGCGTGGGATGACCGGACGGTGGCAAAAGAAGAATTGAAAAAACTCCTCGACGCATCTTGACGCGGCCGCAACAGACTGCGTAGGTCTCCCTCTGTTCTGCGCTTATGCAGATTTCCTCAATAAATAAGATACGAGGTCGGACCTCGTATCTTATTTATTGCTCCGACCTGTCCAACACGCGAAACAAGGCAACGCCGAACGCCACCGATACATTGAGTGACTCCTTCCCGACATCGTCCGGTGAGCGGTGTCGCACAAGCTTTCCCTGCATGGGGATCTCCAAGAGCACATCGCAGCGCCTGCGAAGCGCCGCCGAAAGTCCCGATACTTCGCTTCCCACCAGAAAAAGAAGTTTGTCCGGTGCACGATATGTCTTGTAATCAACCGCATGTTCGTCCTGCTCAACACCGACGACGTTGAAACCCTCCCGCTTCAACGTTCGGAAGATTTTCAACGGTGTTCTTGCATATTCCCAAGGAACGGTCTCTTCCGCCCCAAGCGCGGTCTTTGCGACTTCTTTCACCGGTCTGCCGAACCGGTCGACGGGGCAAGGCGTATATCCGGAGATGTAGACGCGCGAAACACCGAGCGCATCGGCAGTGCGAAAGATCGCGCCTACATTGTGCGCACTGCGGATATTGTGGAGTAACACCCGAACATCCCTTGTCACTTTTCGCATGATACAATAATGACATGCTTTCGTTACTTCCCGAACTCCTCGATTGGGGCTGGTACGTTCCGCTCATCTTCCGACTTTTCCTCGGCATCTACCTCATCGGCGCCGGCTGGGCGTTCACAAAGAAGCAGGAGGGACCAAAAGACCGGAACAATGTCCCCGCCTTCATTGGGGGGGGAGTAGCGCTTATACTTCTGGGGCTCTTTTTCATCGCGGGCATCTTCGTGCAGGCATTGGGTGCAATAGGGCTTGTACTGGCTATCACCGCCTTCTACTTTCGTAGGAGGGACATTCACGCCGCCGAAACCCCGCAATTCTACCTCCTCATCGGGATCGTTTCATTTTCGCTCGTCTTTCTCGGTCCCGGCCCTTTTTCTTTCGACCTGCCGCTTTAGAGACGGCGGTATCAAAAGTACTCCATGAAAAAGCTACTGGCCAACAAAAGGGAGGGCGCGCAAAAGGGGTTCTCGCTCGTCGAAATGCTTATTGTCATCGCGATTATCGGCCTGCTCTCGTCGACCATTCTCGCGTCTCTTTCGGTTGCACGCCAAAAAGCGCGTGACATAAAACGCATCGCAGAGGTGGGACAAATCACCCGTGCACTTAACCTTTATTTCGACTCACATCAGACCTACCCCTCGACGACACCGACCTGTTCTCCGGCATGTTCCCGTCCGTCCGATGACGACGTGGCGATACAGCTCCTTAGTCAGTTGGGGCTCCTTCCCACGACGCCTATCCCGATGCTGGGGGGCGCAAACACTTACTATGTATACCGCGGCGTCTATAACAACTCCGGGGTGCTCACCGACTGTGATGCAGGTGCACCGGCGGGGACCGTCTGTTCGGGCTATTCACTCGGTATCTCGCTCGAACGTGACAACAACCCCGTACTCGAAAACGACGCCGATCGAAGCGTCGGAACGTTCTACGGCGCAAATCCCGACTGCCTGAGTAGCACCGCCGGCACCGAACTTTGCTACGACCTCAAGATGTGAGCGTCAAGCGGACCCGTGCTCTTTGACTCAACCGCTCATTTACTGGCGTGAGCCAGAATGCCACGGGTGTAAGCCCGTGGATGAATGGCCACAGTAAAGTGTGCGCGGCGGCGCACTCCTCTTCCAGAAAAACATCCCCGGTGCCGCCCGCGAAATGCCCCGCCCTTACAGGCGGGGATAGACGGGCGGTATGTTTTACCCTACCCTTTGAGAAGACGCGTACTTTAGGGAGCGTGGTTGGTCAGATACATTTTCCTTGCGCTCGGACACTTATTCATCGTCTTGGGCGTTATCGGACTTTTTCTTCCTATTTTTCCGACAACACCGTTTCTCATTGCTGCACTCTGGTGTTACGGGAAAAGTTCGGAGAAACTCCGACAGAAACTGCTCGCGCACCCCAAGCTTGGCCCGCCCCTTCGCGACTGGACCGAGCGCCACATCATACGGCGAAAGACAAAACTGCTCGCCGTGGTCGTACTCTTAATCTCGCTCGCGGTCTCCGTGGTGCTTCTCACGAGTATTGTGTATGAGGTCCTGCTCACCGTTCTCTACATTGGCGTTGCTGTTTTTATTCTTACACGCCGGTCGGAATGATTGCGGTCACGGTGTGTCGAATCCCCCATCTGCCGATCGGGGGATTTTTTTACCTCAATATCTCTTTTTTATTGGTGAGCAACACCCCGCGGTTTTACCGCGGAGATGCATTCAAGCTTGCATCGCTAAAGAATGTTCGCTTTTGCCAAAATGTGTCGCACGGAATAACGAGACTGGTGCGTCACGGAGAGTGCTTTTTCCGCCCGCTTCTTGGTGATGAAACCCGCAGTGACCTCACGAGAAAGACGCGTTGCGTCGGGGTGAAAACCGAGCATGTGCAACGCTTTGGTCTCCGCCGCACGCGCAAAAAGACAGGAGTTTGCGTTTGTCTCAATGAGTTTTTCGCCAGGAGGCAACTCCCAGCCCATTTTTTTAAGGATCTTTTTTGTTTCTTTTTCTGTGCGTCGAAAGAGGAACGGGGAGTGGACAATGGAGACGGCAGGTTTGTTATGAAACGGTTTCAATACGCGCGTTGCACGAAATTCCGGTGCGCGTCCATGCTTGCTCAAATGTGCCCACTCGTTGATCCCCAGTACGACCGTGCGGACCCCGTGCTTGAGCGCTTCGGCGTAATACGCTCTGATGACGACCCGGCGACACAGTTGGCACGTCCGCACGAACGGAAGCGCGTGCGAACATTTCACCGAATAATGTTTTCTCCCTTCTTTGTAGAGTCGGCGGAATTTTTCACTTAATTTTGGAGAGGGCTTCTCGTCATAGAGCGCCGCGGTGAGTGCGAATGACCTTCGGTCGATGGGGCGAATGTAGGGCCGAATGTCGATCCGCTTATATTGCACACCCAACTGGCGTGCCACCCGGGCGGCGCGACTAAAGACATGCTTCGGATAGTATCCGGTATCGAAACTAAAGGCGAGAATGCGAAAACCTCGTTTTTGCAACTGTCGAAGCATCGCACTTGAGTCTTTGCCCCCTGAAATGCCGACCATGATATCGAACCCCCTATGGCCTTTTCCCACCTGGGACGTAAAAGCGCGCAACTCGTCCTTGAGAATACTCTTGCGGAAATATTTTCGAAACTGTGCGCAGATGTCACAATAGCCCTCGCCACTCAAACGAATCACCGGATTGCGGTTTCCGTTTACGCAAATACGGCATTCACGATACCTTACTTCGTCGAGGATTTTCTTTGCCATTGCTACAACACGCTCCTTTTCAGTATGAAAAACAACGTGGGCGACTTTTTTAATATGCTTGGTGTGGTAAATCCGCTCTTCGTCCTTGATCTCTTTCTGCAACGAACGGCCGTCGCCTCGTATGCAGAGCCGCCGCAGAAGAGCGCTTTGTGACGCCTCGAGACAAACGACGAAATATCCCCGCTCCTTGAGGTACACCGCGTTTTCGTAGCCACGGAGTCCCGAAGCGATCACGAAACCGCCTTTTTTCAAAGCAACTCGTTCGAGCGCTTTCCCGATAAAAGTTTTTCCGTGAGATTTGACCAAGCGCCCGTACAGTGCCCGCGCTTCCTCTCGTGACAAAACAGTACCAAATGAGCGTAAAACTTTCGATCCTTCTAAACAAAAAACTCCGCGTTCGCGGAGCCGTAGTTCTCGAGCAAGTGTTGTCTTGCCGCTTGCCGGCGGACCAAAGATAACGACGCCTTTGTAATTCCACTTTGCTGTTTTCATCGGGAGATTAACATAGCAAATCGAAGAAAAAAGCGCAACCGCCCCACACTGATTTCGGCCTGTAACAAAAACCACCGAGGACACTCTCGGTGGGCATGATCACAGCTTCTTTTCGATGGGAATGATGGGCATGGGAAACTCACCCCAGCCCCGCTTCTTGAACAGCGCGCGGGATCCGACGTTGTCCTCACGCACATAACCGATAACAATCCGCGCACCACGCGACTTGAGCCGCTTCTCCGCTTCCTCGGCAAGCAATCTGCCATATCCTCGTCCTTGCCATATCGGATCGACGGTAAGATGCCAGAGCGACGAAGCCCACGGATCAAAGATCGTCACGACCATACCGCGGATGTAACCGCCTACCGCCAGCACAATGATCGATTCGGGGTCGTGTGCAAGTTTCGCTCGAAGGGCTTCCTCGCTATCAACACCCGATTCATAGAGCCCCGCCGTCTGAAGGATGGCCGTAAGAGTGCGGCACTCGTCAGGCGAACAATTGCGCAGCAAAAGGTCCTCGCCAATGGTCGTCGTTATCAATTTTCCTCCTGTGGGGTAAGCGTTCCTAACCACCATTATGCAAATTCGTGTCCGCGTCGCAAGCCTCAACCAAAACAAACACCGGAAACAAAAAAATTGAGTCTTGGGGCAAGGCGTGTTATAACGTGAAAGTTCGGGATATTTCCGCCCATAGCTCAGCTGGTAGAGCAGCTGCCTTTTAAGCAGACGGTCGCAGGTTCGATTCCTGCTGGGCGGACACGAGAAAGCCGCACTTCTGTGCGGTTTTCGAATGTCCGACCAAGCAAGACAACTGCTTGTCTTGCGG
>Ga0155322_128_pt1 | contig 33305 bp, 33 predicted proteins | sample RifCSPhighO2_02_FD_106290 | JGI IMG/M metagenome (GOLD analysis project Ga0155322, IMG submission 106290) | Candidatus Lloydbacteria bacterium RIFCSPHIGHO2_02_FULL_54_17 | reverse complement strand
TGTCGTCATCTCACCCACACCCCTGATTGACTTTGTGCCGACGCAGTACGACCCGAAGGGCGGCAAGGTGATCACACAATACGACATGTATTCCATCGAAGACGCGGGACTTTTGAAGTTCGACTTCCTCGGCATCCGCAACCTCGCGATCCTCGGTGACGCGGTCCGGCTCACGAAAGAACACCGCGGTCTCGACGTCAATATCGAAAAGATCCCCTTCGATGACAAAAAGACCTTCGCCATGCTTGCGCGCGGCGAGACGATCGGCCTCTTCCAACTGAACGGAACGGGAATGACAAAACATCTCATGGAGATGAGGCCGACGACGGTCCACGACATCAACGTCATGGTCGCGCTCTATCGCCCCGGACCGATGCAGACCATCGACGAATATATCGCGCGCAAGAACGGCAAACATCCGACGGTCTATTATCATCCGAAGATGCGGAAGTATCTCGACAAAACATACGGGCTCCTTGTCTACCAAGACGATCTCCTCTTTACTGCAATCGAGCTCGCCGGATACGACTGGGGCGAGGTGGATAAATTCAGGAAGGCGGTCGGAAAAAAGATACCCGCAGAGATGGCAAAACAGCATAAAATCTTCGTCGCAGGCTGTCAAAAGACGAGCGGGATGAGCGAAGCGGAAGCAGAGCGGATGTGGAAACTCTTCGAGCCGTTCCAAGGCTACGGATTCAACAAGGCGCACGCGGCCTGTTATGGGCGCGTCGCATATCAGACCGGCTACATGAAAGCGAACTTCCCCGCCGAATATATGACCGCCGTACTTTCCGCCGAAGCGGGTGACACGGAGAAGATCTCCGAGATCATCACCGAATGCAAACGTATGGCTATCCCCGTGCTTCCGCCGGACATCAATGCAAGTTTCGCACGCTTCACGGTGATCAAGGGTTCACCCCCCAAAACTTTTCAAAGCGAAAGTGCAAACATGACCTTGGTCGCTCCCGACACTCAACACACCGAACACCCCCCTGTCTCATCCCAGAAAAGTTTAGTGGGGCAAGTAAAAGACCAGATCCGCTTCGGACTCTTTACCATAAAGAACCTTGGCGAGGCGATCGGGGAGGCGATCATCACCGAGCGGACAAAGAGCGGCCCCTACCTCACCTTCAGCGATTTCCTTGAGCGCGTCCAGCACAAAGACCTCAACAAAAAGTCGCTCGAATCGCTCATTCGCGCGGGTGCCTTCGACACGCTCGGCGAAGAGCGTGGCGCGCTACTCCATAACGTCGACGCGGCCCTCGAGTATCACAAGGAACACGGACGCACCCAAGACAGCGCGCAGATATCGCTTTTTTCCGTCGTCCAGGACGAGCATGCTCGCCCGAAACTGCGCCTGAAGGCCGCTCCGGAGATCTCCATGGAAGAGAAACTGGCATGGGAAAAAGAACTCCTTGGTCTTTATGTGTCCGGGCATCCGCTCGAGAAACATCGTGAGAAACTGGAGAGAGGCGGCGCAAGCATCAAACAAGTTTCAGAAGACCTCCGGGACGGCATGAGCACGATCGTCGCCGGTATCATCGAGGAACACAAGATGGTCATCACGAAGAAGAACGAACACATGGTCTTCATGAGGATCGCCGACTTCACCGGTTCAATCGAGGTCGTTGTATTCCCCCGCACGCTCGCCGAATGCAAAGAGCTAATCGGCCCCGATAAGATGGTCGCCATCAGGGGGCGCTTTTCGAAACGCAACGACGCGCCGTCGATCATTGCGGAGAAGATACGCGCGCTTTAATTCCACGGGAAACACAAGGTCTCCCACTACGTGGGCAGTACACCTTTTCGATTTTTCGGAAATAATCTGAAAAGGTCTTGCACTCTGGCTCCCGCAGACGGGTTCCCAATAAGCCAGAGTTCACCTTGAGCATCAATGCCTAAGGTTCGACCTTGTGTTTAGGAATGGTGAGAAAAAACCGCGCTTCACAGAAGCGCGGCGTTCAAATTGGGAAACGGTGCGAACATGATAACGAGCTCGCGGCGTATCCCCGGACACGTGGAGATGATATGCGCGATGCATGCACGAAGCGCCGGATACGCTTTTGTTGCGTCCAAACGGCCTTTCTTTTCCAGTCCCACAAAGATCGCAGCGGCGTTCCAAATATCCGCCTTAAGCAGAGTGGTCTCGCCCGCTTTTGCTTTCGCTATGCTCTCCTCGACTTCCCGAGTCGCCTCAAGAAGCGCCTCCTCGTTGAAGGGGTCGAGGCTGAACGAAGCGACGGCGCGGATGTGGTCTTTGAGTTCCATCTGGGCCTTCCGCATCAGTGCTTCCTCGTGTTCGAGGACAACGATGGGACAAGGTCCTCTGCAAGGATGACGGAGAGTCCGGCGCGAACTTCTTCGGCAAGTCCGGCGTTTTCATTCGCGCATCGCGCGAGCACCAGCGCGTTCAATGCAACGCACGCGCGTTTCACTTCCGGTGCATACTCTCCGCGCACCAGAAGAAGCGTGGCCGACGCGGCGAGCTTCTTCACGATCTCGCCCGCTTCGCCGAGGTAGATATTCTCCTCGATCTCTTCACAGAAAGCTTTGTGCTCCCGGATCTGCTCATCATCCACGTGCTCCCCCATCGCGGCTGCGACTCGCTTCAATTGCTCTTCGATCTCCATCACATTCCTCAAAAAAACACTCTCTCACTAAACTGACACAACGGCCGACATTCGTCAACGAGCCCGTTTTTCCGCACCTCCGATCCGTGTTATCATGCCCATTATGCCCGACGACAAGCTTCATAATATCCGCCATACGCTTGCACACCTTCTGGCGATGGCGGCAAAGGAGTTCGACCCTGCCGTTAAACTCGGCATCGGCCCCGTGACCGACGACGGGTTCTACTACGACTTCCAATTCACTAAGGCACCGACGTCGGATGACTTGAAAGAGATGGAGAAAACGATGCGTAAACTCGTGAATAAGAAGTTGCCGATGGGAGGGCGGGAGATTGACAAGGCGGAAGGGGAAAAACTGTTCTCCGGACAACCGTTCAAACTTGAACTCCTTGCTGAATACGCCACCGAGGGCAAGACGCTCACCGCATACACCAGCGGCGACTTCACCGACCTCTGCAAAGGGGGCCACGTCGAAAATACCGGGGAAATAGCGGCCGATGCGTTCAAGCTCACGCGCATCGCGGGCGCATATTGGCGCGGAAGCGAAAAGAACCCGCAGCTCACGCGCATTTACGGTCTCGCTTTTTCAAGCCGAAAAGAACTCGACCTGCACCTCCACATGCTCGAAGAGGCAAAGAAGCGCGACCACCGCAAGCTCGGCAAAGAGCTCGGGCTTTTCGTTTTTTCAGACCTTGTCGGAGCGGGACTTCCCTTGTGGACACCGAAAGGCACGATCGTGCGCGAATTGTTGAATGATTACGTCTGGGAATTACGAAAAGCGCGCGGCTACCAAAAAGTGACCATCCCCCACATCACCAGGAAGGCGCTTTACGAAACATCGGGACACTGGAAAAAGTTTTCAGACGAGTTGTTCCGCATAACGACCCGCGAAGGCCACGAATACGCGATGAAGCCCATGAACTGCCCGCATCACGCGCAGATATTTGCCGCTGAGCCGAAAAGTTATCGGGATATGCCGGTGCGCTATTCGGAAACGACCATGGTCTACCGCGACGAACAGTCCGGCGAGCTTTCCGGACTCACGCGCGTTCTTTCCATCACGCAGGACGACGCGCACGTCTTCTGCCGCGAGTCGCAGATCGCAGACGAGATATTCGCCATCTGGGATATCGTCGACGAGTTTTACGGCGCCTTCGGGTACACGGAGCGCCGCGTACGATTCTCGCGCCACGATCCGGAAAAATTCGAGAAGTACCTCGGAACTCCCGATATCTGGAAAAAGGCCGAGGGCGCGATCCGCGATCTCATGACGAAGCGCGGGGGGGAATATATCGACGGCGCCGGCGAGGCGGCGATGTACGGCCCCAAAATCGACTTCCTTGCGAAAGACTCGCTCGGTCGAACGTTTCAGGTCGCAACGATACAGTTAGACTTCAATCAACCCGCGAATTTCGGTCTGGTCTCTACGAATGAAAAAGGCGAGAAGGAGCAAGTGGTTATGATCCACTGCGCGATCATGGGCTCGATCGAACGGTTCACCGCTGCCTTGATTGAACATACCGGCGGCAACTTCCCACTCTGGCTTTCCCCCGTCCAAGTCGCCGTCTTACCCATCGGCGAAGCGCATCTCGCTTTCGCCGGAGAGATAGCTGAAAAACTCAAAGACCGCGGTTTTCGCGTCGAATTCTCCGCCGAAAGCGAGTCCCTCGGCAAGAAGGTCCGCTGGGTCAAGATGCAAAAGATCCCTTACACGGTGGTCGTGGGCGACGCCGAGGTCGCCAAGAAAGCGATCACTCTCGAGTCGCGCGACAAGGGCAAGCTGGGAGAATTTCCCCTCGAGGAACTACTGCACTTTCTCCAAGAAGAAGCTACCGCCAAGCGCTAGAAACACACGATCCAACATACGAGGTCGAACCTTGAAGAATCGATTCCTAAGGTTCGACCTCGTATGTTAAGAAGTCACCACTTCGAGATCCGACCTTGTATTTCGCCGCCGAGCGTCCTCCTTGCCACAATCATGGCTCCCTTTATACTGGGTAAAGAGTCCTTTTCAACGCGCCGGGGAGACAATGGAATACTATCCGATGTGGCCGACCAAGCGGGTGGAAGGATCGCACAGTCTTCCCCTCGGCGTTCAGATCATCTACGGAGAAAATGACCGCGAAGAACTGCTTCACATCCTCGCCTTTCTCCAGACGAGTCTTGCGCTCGACGACGCGGAACTCAATCGGGACGTCGACGGCGACGACCCGCGTTTCCCGTACGTCTGGCAGGACATGGAGTCGGCGTCGTTCAAACGGCTCTTGCTTGCGGTTGCCGAGGGAGGTGAGACGGAAGGGACAATCAACCTCGGATTCCTTTATGCGCATCAGCTTATCTTCCGCGCATACAAGGAACACCTCGCCGATGATACATCGGTTGCCGACGGTCTCAAGCAATTCTATGCGGCGATCGAACGGGACTATTTTGGAACTCCCGCCTCGTTTCACTAACAATCCGCTTCAGGCGGATTTTCTATTTACACGTCCAGATTTGCCAACTTGGCGTTTGACGTGATGAACGACTTCCTCGGTCCGACTTCGCTCCCCATCAAAAGATCGAAGATCTTGTCCGCCTCTCGGGCATCGTTAATAGTGACTTGCTTGAGTATTCTTCGCGCGGGGTCCATCGTTGTTTCCCACAACTCTTCCGAGTTCATTTCGCCGAGACCCTTGTAGCGCTGAATGTGCAATTTAAGGGTGCGCTTTTCCTTTCCGTCACCCTCCGCCTTTTCTTCATGTTCGTCCCCCTCTTCGACAGTGTCGCCCCCGCCCTCAAGATGAGCGTCCACTTCGATAGCATTCGGATCGATCTTCTCTTTTGCAAGGAACGCCTCTTTTTCCTGTTCAACATAAAAATAGTGCGTCTCCTTTCCTTTTTTTGCTTTGTATAAAGGCGGTTGAGCAATATAGATGTGCCCAGCGTCCAAGAGCGGACGAAAGTGACGATAAAGGAGCGTGAGAAGAAGCGTTCGAATGTGCGCACCGTCAACGTCGGCATCGGTGGCAATGATGATCTTGTGGTAGCGCAGTTTCTTGATGTCGAAGACGTCGCCGATCGCGGTACCCATCGCGACGACGAGATTCCTGATCTGCTCCGACGCGAGCATCTTGTCGAGACGCGCCCGCTCGATGTTTAGGATCTTGCCGCGAAGCGGGAGTATCGCTTGTGTCCGCCGATCGCGTCCGGTCTTTGCCGTGCCGCCGGCGGAGTCTCCCTCGACAATGAAGAGCTCCGACTCCTCGGCGCTCCGGCTTTGGCAGTCCGCGAGCTTTCCGGGCAGGGTCATGCCTTCAAGCGCGCCCTTGCGGAGAACCGAATCTTTTGCCGCCTTTGCCGCTTTTCGCGCCTTTTGCGCCAGAACGACCTTTTCAAGGATCGACTTCGCATCGTCGGGATGTTCCTCGAGGTACGCGGCGAACGCCGTCGCAAAGACCGTTTCCGTGGCACTGCGAGCCTCGACAGAGCCGAGTTTCGCCTTCGTCTGTCCTTCGAATTGAATCTCCGGCATCTTGATGGAGATGACCGCCGTCAGTCCCTCGCGCACGTCGTCGCCCGTAAATCCGTCAGCATCTTTGCCGCTGTTCTTTTTCACATAGTCGTTCAATGTGCGCGTGAGCGCAGTGCGAAAGCCGGTGACGTGCATGCCGCCTTCGGGATTTGCCGTATTGTTCGCGAACGCGACCTCACGCGAGGTGACGTCGTCGACGTACTGAAGTGCGATCTCAACGTTCACCTTTCCCTCCTGTTTCTCCACATAAAAGATCTCGCGATGGAGCGGCGTCTGGAATTTGTTGTAGAAACGCACCATCGAATACAGTCCTCCTTCGAAATAGAACGACATCGACGGAACGTTGTATCCCTCGTACTTCAGGTAAAAAGCGCCGTCGGCGTCGACCTTCCCTTGGTACTCGCGCAGATCGAGGATGTTCACTTCAAGCCCTTTGGAAAGATAGGCCTGCTGACGAAGATGGCTCACAATCTCCCCCCAGTTCCATTTGATCTCGCTGAAGATCTCCGGATCGGGATCAAAAAGAACGACCGTGCCGCGGCATTTGGAAACACCGATCTTTCTCACTTTCGCTTTCGGCTTTCCGCGCACATGCTCCTGCACGAATTCTCCACCGTCGCGGTGCACGTTCACCTTCGCGTATTGGCTCAAAGCGTTCACCACCGAAGCGCCGACGCCATGGAGGCCACCGGAGACTTTATAGCCGCTGTGTTCTCCTCCGAATTTTCCTCCCGCATGGAGCGTGGTGAAGACCGTCTGGAGCGTTGAGACCTTTGTTGCCTTATGTATCTCGACTGGAATGCCGCGACCGTTATCCACGATGCGTACGCAATTTCCGGGGAGAAGCGCAACCTCGATGCGATTACAAAAGCCGCCCATCGCCTCATCGCGCGAGTTATCAAAAATTTCCCAAATCAGGTGATGAAGTCCTTCCACTCCGGTAGAGCCGATATACATTCCCGGCCGCTTGCGCACGGGCTCAAGTCCTTGAAGCACGGTAATCTCCTCCGCGCCATACTTCGCTTTAAGCGGACTTGTCGTGAACGAAGTCGAACCGGTTGGTTTCTTGCTACCGACTTTCCCGTCCGCCTTTGATTGAATACGTGTCAATTTTATCTTTTTTTTGTCTTTTTTGGCCATATTTTACGCACGAATGTCTGCCTTAGGCAGACAAGTTTTGATAAGATAATTTTAGCAAAAAACGGCTTTATATCAATCGAATTCCTGGCATTATCCATCGGGGCGAGAACGGCGCAAAAGCGTTCAAAACACCCCTCTACGGCAAGGCGTTTTGGGGGATCTTGATTTGACTTCAGTGAATATATATGGTACACTTTTCACGGTTTATTTCATTCAATCGGAAGGGGAAGGATCATGGGCTGGTCAACGCAATCACTCATCGACCATGCGCGCGGTGAAGCGAGTTTCGAAGCGACCTATGAAAAGGTCGAAACGCACACCATGAAGGGCGCGTGCACGGAATGCCAAAAGCCCTTCGACCTCACGTTCAAGTTCGTCAACGACCAACCGGTCGACTGTCAGGATAACTACGAGTGCTCCTGCAGGAAATTCTGGATCTGGCCGGAATTCAACGAGTGGTCGTATCGCGGATAGGAACACACGAGACTCGAGGCCGCGCCATGTGCGCGGCTATTTTCTTTTCTCATTGACAATACGAAACTCTGGAGTAGTTTAAAACCTGCGACCGATGGTCGTGATGTACCTTTCAAATCAACCAACCTAAAGGAGGTATCCCGATGGGAACCAAACCTGCGACAACGTATTACCGTCCGGCTCTTCGTGTATTTGCAACGTTTCACCGCAACGAGAGGCGGCCACCGGAAGCACTGCGGGAAGACCTTGAAAAGATTATCGGTGACACTGCGCAAGAATACCCGTGGCGCACCGATTACTACCTCGAAAACAAAAACGGGGTTTTCAAATTCGAGCGGTTCAACTCCAATGTTTCTGCGGAATTTCGCTGGATAATACGAGACAAACGGAGCGACTGGAACTCACCGAACGACATTGAGTTCAAGCTGTCATTGTCAGGCGCGATCAAAGGATCGCAGATTCTCTCGATCATCCGACACGGGGAAATGCTCGGCAGGATTATTTCCGCCCGCTACTCCACACTGCGCTCCCTCATCGTACACGCGTGTTTCGAGGCGCCGGCGTATGAGATCTCACAGCGATCTCCAGAGCCCGGCGACATCGTGGAGAGAAGTTCTTCTCCTGGAAAGTATTTTTATTTTGATTCCCTTGATGCTGATTGCCGTACTCTGGTTCGGCGTATGTGTCATGTCACCTGTATCGAAAACATCGGAAAGATATCTGACCGCATAACGACGCCTTGGGCTGATAATATCTTTACCTCCGTTGACCACCTACCACAGCTCACAACGGAGGAAAGTTCACGTCTGGTATACGGAATGAACATCGGCCCACGCGAACCCCTCATCGCCAAGTGGCGGCCAGGGTACGAAGGTCTCAACGCGCCAACCACAGACACACAAGGAAGTGACATCCCGATGAGCCCTCCGGCATCGTAATCAGCTTTTAGTTTCATCCCCCGCATGTCGGGGGATTTTTATTTGGCAAGTGATCTATTCTCAAATTCTTAAGAATTTGAGAATAGCTATTTTCACGTCGAAAATGCAAGGTGGAAAAGACGGCCAGACCCTCCAAGGTCTCACCTTTGCGTAAAGCCCCAAGGAGAGACCTTCGGCCGTCTTCCACCTTGTACTCCAACGATCCTAAACCCGCACCTGCCAAGCGGCATTCGCGGACTGTAACGCTTTCACCACATTGTCATACACTGCATTCGCTTCGGCGTCTTCGAGAGTGCGCTCGAAAGACTGGAGCACCATGCGAAAGGCGAATGATTTTTTGTCTTCTTTCTCGAAGGTATCGAAAAGGTAGATTTTCTGCGCCAACTCCCCTGCGTTCGCAGTCACAATAGCCTCAACGTCTTCCACCTTTGTCTCCTTCGGCACCCACAGCGCCACATCGCGGACAATGTGTGGGAATTTTGAGAATGCTTTGTAAATAACGCTACGCTCTGCACCAGCAAGTGTTTCATTCGCAAGTGGCTCCGGCAACTGGACGATGGAGGCGTCAAAATCTATCTCGCACATATCCGGAATTCCCCCGTCTGGTACTATGACGACCACGTCACTCTCCTTGACGCCAAGTAAAGACATTATTTCTGTAAGTGACGTCCACAACCCTGCTTTCTTTTTATTCGATCCAAGGGCCAAATGGAATTGCTCGTCCCTTTCAGTAAAGACGTTTCCAAATTCAAAGATGTCAACAGTAGCTGTCCCGAGTATTGGTGCACTACGACCATTGGTCATGAGAGCGGCAGCAAGACCCGTCGTTGCCGCCATCCTTTCGCGCATGTAAGGGCGGTCATCTCCGACTGGATTCAATACTTCCACGCCATCACCTTTGTCGGATGAGAACGAATATGTATACACCTCCGAAAAACCGCGTTCGACGAGGAAATTGCGCACCTTGTTCGCATAGTAGAGTCGCTTGTTAGGAAGGCCTTTTCTGCCGAGGTTCGGCAATGTCGGCGTTATCTTGTCGTAACCATAATGCCGGCCCACCTCTTCGACAAGGTCCTCTTTGATGCGAATGTCGAGACGAGAGACGGGAGGCGTAACGACGTACGCCCCGCTCTTCGCTTCGTGCGCGAAACCGGCATGCGCGAGCCTTCCGAGCACTTCCCCGACGTCCTTTTCCGTCATTGCACTTCCCAAGAGCCCGTTCAGCTCCGAAAGCGTCACCGAGACGGGTAGAGAGTGCGGTTCAGGATGGGGGTAGACATCGCTTTTTGTGCCGATCTTTGCGGTTGGAAGCATTTTTTGTAACTCCGACAATGCAAGCTCCACCGCCTCCCCCGCCAATTCGCTCGTCATGCCGTTCTCGTAACGCTTGGAGGCGTCGGTTTTGATACTGTGCTTGGTCGAGGTCTTGCGCGTCTCGGTCGGGTCGAAGTTCGCGCATTCAAAGATGATAGAGGATGTCTCCGCGTCAACTTCCGCCTTTTTGCCCCCCTTCACGCCCGCAAGCGCGAGCACCGCCTCGTCGTCGGCGATTACGAGCTCGGTGCCGTCGAAGATGAGGTCCTTGCCGTCAAGCGTCGTCATTGTTTCACCGGACTTTGCAAGACGTACCGTAATCCCCCCCGCGACCTTTGCCGCGTCGAAAGCGTGCATCGGCTGTCCGAGGTCAAAGAGGATGAAATTCGTAAGGTCAACGATGTTCGAGATGGAGCGTTGACCGACCGAGGCGAGCCTCTCTTCCAACCACTTGGGCGATGCGCCGACGGCAACACCGTCAACGCGAACGCCGATATAGCGCAGGCAACGTTTGGGATCCTCGATCGCCACACGCACGGCGGGAACGGAAGGGTTTAAGGGCAACCCTTTAGATACTGGATTCTCAAGGATTGCCCTTGGATGCATGGGGATGTCAAAAAGCGCGGCGATCTCTCGTGCCATACCGCGGTGCGAAAGCGCGTCGTGTGCGCGATTGGGAAGTACCTTAATGTCAAAAATTGCGGCGCCCTCGTGCGTTTCCACGCCCTCCACTTCAAAGGACTTCGTGGTGATGGTGCGTGCAAGTTCCTCCGCGCCGAGTAGCGGCTTGTCGAGATGCTCTTGCAACCATTTATGTGAATATTTCATGGCTAGAATTGACTGACGACGCGGAGATCACCGTTATAAAGCAGGCGCACATCGTCGATCCCCCAGCGGAGCATGGCAATGCGGTCGAGCCCGCCGCCGAATGCGAACCCTTGATACTTCGTCGGGTCAACGCCCACCGCTTCGAGCACTTTGGGATGCACCATCCCCGCACCCATGATCTCGATCCAGCCCGCACCTCTGCAGATGGAACAGCCCGCGTCCTTCTCTTTCCCCGTTGGAAGACACTTGAAACACTGCATATCCACCTCAACACCCGGCTCGACGAACGGGAAGAAGCTCGTACGAAAGCGCACTGCGGTTTCACCACCGAAGAGTTCCGAGAAGAACTTCCCGAGCACGCCTTTCAGCATTCCGAGCGTCACATCCTTACCCACCAAAAGCCCTTCCACCTGAAAGAATTGTGCTTCATGCGTCGCGTCTGTGGCTTCGTTCCTGAAGACCTTGCCGGGCACGACGATAGCGTAGGGCGGCTCTATGCCTGCCTTCATTTTCCTTTCCATGTAGCGTATCTGGACAGGAGAAGTGTGCGTACGGAGGAGATGCCGCTCGGTGTCGCCCGAGCGCGGCTTTATCCAAAACGTGTCCTGCATATCACGCGACGGGTGGTCCTTGGGGACGTTTAGGGCATCAAAATTGTAGTATTCGGTTTCCAGTTCGGGGCCGTCTTCAATGTCAAAACCCAGGTCCGTGAAGATGCGGGCAATATCGTCGATAAGTATCGAAATGGGGTGAAAATGTCCGCGAGCCTTCGATGGTTCCATCGCATCATTATATGCGAAAAACGCCCGAAATCCAGAGAATATCGGGCCGACACGCTCGGCGCGAGAAGTTCGTGTCCGTCGGAGACGCGTAGCCTACAAGGTTACGCTCGGGGTCGCTTGCGGCAGGACCTCTTCCGGCTGATCCAACGTGAGGACAACCGTGAGAATGAGCACCAAGAAGAACGCGATGAGTGAAAAAACGAGCACAAATTTGCACATCATGCACTTGCCCTTCTTCGCCTCGGGTGAACCCTCCGTCGACTTTGACACGTTAACATTCTGCAACTCTGGGTTGTTCATGTTTTTTATTTAGGATTCAATAATTTCCGGAGCCGCCTCCCGGGCTTGAACCGGGGACCTACGGTTTACAAAACCGTTGCTCTACCAGCTGAGCTAAGGCGGCGTGAATCAGTTGTAACAAAAAATCGCCGAGATGGCGAGCGACCTAAATTTCCCGACCGAAGGGAGTTGGAAATTGGGGAGTCCCGTGGGGCGACCAATTTTTCTTAGAGGTATCCCTCTTAGAAAAATAGGAGTCCCGTGGGGCGTAAGTCAAAATACAAGGTCGAACCTTGAGCATCAATTCTTAAGGTTCGACCTTGTATTTTGTTAAGGGTCGAGCCTTGTACTCTTACATTTTCTCGCGATCCTTTTCGCCGAGAGACTCCTTGTACTCCGCGATGCGCTTCAGAAAAAATGAGGAGGAGCCTCCTTTCTCCGTCGCAACGCGGCCAAACGCCTTTTCAATAAGCATATTGTGACCCTTCTTGAGCAGTATGCCGCTTTCGACGACGATACGCTCGCCATGCGGACGAAGTAGTACAGCTCTACGCCAAAGCATCTCGCCCGTCTCCCGCAATTCTTCGACCACGAGGTCGCCAAAGTTACCGTCGGCCACATGGGGCGAAGGCGTAAATGCGTCCCTTTTGCGGTGTGCATAGAGCACTATGCCGATAAGCGCGACAAGCGAGAGGGTCCAAAGCGCAACAAGGAATGACATATAGAGAAAGTTCTTATTTTCGAAGAGAGGCCTTTCAAAGCCAAGGACTCACCTCGAAAAATGTTCTATTTACCCGCAACAAAACGTGTGAAGCGCACTAACTCCGTGTTCTCTCCGAACTTCTGCACCGCGCCCTTCACCAAATCGCCAACGGTCACCTCGGGGTTCTTCACGAACGGCTGTTCGACGAGCGTCTGTTCTTTGAAGTAGGTGTCGAGCTTCCCCTGAAGCACCTTTTCTTTAATGGCCGTCGGTTTATCGAGCTTCGCGACCTCGTCTTGGAAGAACGCCGTTGCCTTCGCGCGATCTTCCTCCGTCACGTCGGTCAAACGGTTGTATTTCGGATTCATGGCCGCAATATGCATGGCGATCTCGTACGCCAGTTTCTTGAAATCTTCGTTCTTGGCGACAAAATCGGTCTCGCATGCAAGTTCCACCAAGACCCCGACCGAACCGCCTGCGTGGATATACGCCGCTATCACGCCCGCGCCGAGCGTACGGTCGCCCTTTTTTGCGGCGATCTCACCGCTCTTCTTTCGGAGCGCCATGCGCGCTTTGTCCATATCGCCTTTTGCTTCCTCGAGCGCCTTCTTCACCTGCATGACGGAAACTCCCGTTTCGTCACGAAGCTCTTTGATCTGGTCCATGGTGACTTCCATATGTGCAGTGTTGTTCGCGAAATAAAATGTGGACAAAAAACGGCGCTTCTATCGCGCTCATCGGGGTACGCAGTCTATGCTTTCTGTTTTGCGCCTTCGAGGTAGGCACCGCGAAGCTCCTCGAGAAAATACCGCACGCTCTTCAGCGCCGAATCGTTGGCGAGAATAGGATAAGTGATCTCGCTTGCGTCACAGTCGGAATTGAGGAGTGCAATCATTTCCACCTTCATTTTGGTCGCCTCGGCGACGGCGATGTGCTCTTCGCGCGGGTCAACGATAACGACCGCCGCAGGCAGCCCTTCGAGAGCCGAGATACCACCGAACTCCGTTTGAAGTTTCGCCATTTCACGCTCGAAGAGCAGGCGCTCTTTTTTCGTATATTTCTCGAGTTCACCCTTGGCGAATTTATCAGAAAGGTCTTTGAGACGCGCAGTGCGCTTCTTGATCTCACCCCAGTTCGTGAGGGTCCCGCCGATCCAGCGCTCGGTCACAACGGGCATGGGAATAGATTTGGACACCTCAAGTACAATGGCGTTGATCTCCGGCTTCGTTCCGACAAAAAGGACGGTCTTCCCGAGTTTGCCCAGTTCATGCAAGCGCGCCTTTGCCGTCTCAAGCATGCGCACGGTCTCCAAAAGATCGATGATGTCGACACCGTTCTTTGCACCGTAGAGGTACGGGCGCACCGACGAGTGCCGGCGTGCGCGGGAATAGCCGAAATGCGCTCCGGCATTGAACATCGCTTCGATTGTGGCGTTGTCAGGTTGTGTTGCGGTGTCAGACATATTGATTTTTATGATGTGGGGAGTTTAACAAATGGATACTCGGATGGCAAGCGGCACGCTAAAGAGCGCGAATCGCCCATCCACGGGGTGAATCCACGGGAATTACCCGAATACCCGAAGAAATACAAGGTCGAACCTTAGGAATCAATTCTTCAAGGTTCGACCTTGTATTTCTTTCTCGTCATTCCTCTTCCCCTTCCGCAGGGCCCAATGTGCCCGCTTTCGCCCGCTCGGCAAGCGTTTCTACGATATCCCCGATATCGCCCTGAAAGATACCCTCGATATTATGCCACGATTCCTTGATGCGGTGGTCAGTGACACGGTCCTGAAGCGTGTTGTAAGTGCGTATCTTCTCGGAACGATCGCCGGTGCCTATTTGGGAGCGGGCATCGGCGTTTTTCTTAAGTTCTTCCTCGTCCTTCAGCTGTTCAAGTTTTGCCACCAAGATCGACATCGCCTTCTCACGATTTTTGAGTTGTGAGCGTTCAACGGAGCAATGCACGTGAATACCGGAGGGCTTGTGCACCAGATGCACTGCGGTCTCGACCTTGTTCACATTCTGCCCGCCGGCGCCTCCCGAACGTGTAAAACTCATCTCAATATCGGCAGGACTAATGGTGACCGTGGCCTTCTTTCTGATGGGAAGCACGATGACGGAGGCGGTCGAGGTGTGAATACGTCCCGACTTCTCCGTGGCGGGAACACGCTGAATGCGATGGACGCCCGTTTCAAAGCGCAGAAGGTCGTACGCGCCGTCGCCCGTCAATTCGAACGTCGCCTCCTTGTAGCCACCAAGCTCGCTTTGGGACTCATCGATTGGCCGGAACGACCAGCCGCTTTTGGTCGCGAAACGCCCGTACATAAGGGCGAGGTCCTGCGCGAAGATCGCCGCCTCTTCCCCGCCGACGCCCGCGCGCACTTCCAAGACCAGATCCCGCGGCTTTTCTTCCTCCGCTTTGTCTTCCCGAAAGATGGCGTCCATCTTCTCCTCAAGTTCCTTCCGTGCACCCTCGATCGAACCCAATTCCTCTCTCGCTAATTCCGCCATGTCCGGATCTCCGCCCATCTTTTTCAATTCTTCTGCCTGCGCCGAAAGACGCTCGTACTCCTCCGCGAGGTATTTGGTCTTATAATTTTTCTTGTAGAGTTCGAGGTCCATACCAATTTTATGCGCAAAAAACCGGCCCGAACGTACAAGGTCGGACCTTGAAGAATTAATTCCTAAGGTCCGACCTTGTACGTTTTCAGTTCAACGGGGTTATTTCCCTTTCTTGGGCTTCGTGGAGGCCGCAGCGCGGCGTGCCTTGAACTTCTCCACCCGTCCGGCGGTATCCATGACCTTCTCCAAACCGCTAAAGAGCGGGTGACACTGCGAGCAGATCTCCATGTCAATCGCCTCTTTGGTCGAGCCGACGATAAACTCCGCCCCGCAGGCGCAGGTTGCTTTTGCTTTCGGAAAGTATTTCGGGTGAATGTCCGCTTTCATATGTAGTCAGTGATTAGTCGCTAGTCTCTAGGTAATTCAACACCTTGATGCAAAACACTCTATCAAAATATGGTTTTTTGGGCAAGCCCCGCCCCGCAAAACACCTTAAAACCGATGAAGTGCTGGGAACATCCGCTTTAGTGTAAATATACGTTAGCGCGTTTCACAGAATGCGTAATTCTGGATGAGATATTAGGCGTCGAGGAACGATGCCTCCCGAGGCGTACTTCCCAGTACGACGAGCGGGGCTCGTTCTGAAGACAACGACATAGCTCGCCAGAATTACGTATTCTGTAAGGGGTCGATCATGGTTTCTTGGATAATGGCAGCCTTACTCATTACCTGATTTCCGTACGTCGCCGCCCAACTCGAACGACTGCATTTAGAGCCCGAAAAATATCGACATGCCGCATCACGCTCTGCACTGTATGAACCGGACTTGGCACCCAACTCCGAAAGATATATACCCGCCGCCATGAATGCGTCGCGGGCGCGCCACGGGTCCGCCGTGTCGATACTAAGAGCTTTCTCTATCTTAGTCTTGAACAACATCCATGTGGAAGGAATAAATTGCGCCGCGCCCATCGCCCCTCCCCAGCCCACCGACTGCGGACACGAAACGAGTGTGTTCCACGGGTCGCGCCCAAGTTCGCTCGTGATCGAAAGAAAGGGCGGAATGTCGCGCGACGGATTCATCACCTTGAGAATGACGTTTCCGGTCCGTACGCCGACGCCGGCACCGGTCGCCTGATTCTTGAGATAACATGACCCCTGATTCTTGCCGAAGCTTGATTCCTGCTGAAAGATCGCAAGGAGAAAAGCGGGGCGAACGCCGGTCTTCGTCGAAACGGTGACCGCATAATCATACGCCTGTCCGAACGAGATCTCACCCGTGTCACGGAGCGCAAAAAGCGCGGCGCGTATCTCCGCAGCGCGCGCCTTGCGGTCGGCGAGCACCTTCGCATATCCTTTTTGTTTATTCTTCGTGATGGCCAAGAGGACCGTCTTGGCCTTTTCGTTAGCCTCGACCAGACGCTTGTTGCGCTCCAATTCCGCCTTTGCGTCCATCTCTTGTGCCTGTCTCTCTTCAAGCGCCTCTTGTGCGGCCTGATTCTCGAGCTTGGCGCTCTTCAAGGCCTCCGACGAGTTCTTAAGCCCTGCGCGGATAGCGTCGAAGGAGTCGAGGTCGAGGAAAAAGTCCGAGAGGTCCTTTCCGGAGAGCAATACCTCGAGTGCGCCTGCCTGATCGATCTCGTTCGTTTTTCTTATCAGTTGGGCAAGCGACTGTTTTTCCCGATCGATGCGCTTCCCCAGCTCACGCACGGTCTTCGATTTCTCGAGGATGCCGGCGCCAAGACGGGAGATCTGAAGATTCTTCGCCTTGATGTTCAGGTTCGCGCGGTCGATGGTCGCGTTCAGAAGCCTGATGTCGCGGTCAAGGCTTGCGCTCTCGGTGGAGAGAGTCGAGATCGTGTTGGATAGTCCCGCAATCTCCTGATTGATATCGGCAAGTTCCTGCTCAAGGGCGGCCTGTTTTTCCGCCGTAGAATCGGTCTGCGCAAAAAGAAGCCCGGGTGAAAGAAGGGTGACGAATGCACAAACAAGTAACAATTCCCGCTTAGCAAGTGAATCAAGGCGCATGCCTTCATTATACCCTCAAAATACAAGGTCGGACCTTGGGGATTGATTCCTAAGGTCAGACCTTGTATTTTTTCTGGAGTTCCTTCTTGTTCCTGATGTCTACGAAGACTTCTCTTTTGCAGGTGCGCCTTTCTTTGCAGAAGGAGGAGCCGCTTCGCCCTCGCCACCCTCTTCTTCTTTCTTTCCCTTCTTTTCCACTTCGATTGCTGAAAGGTCGATCGGTGCGACCGGCGCCTCCTCTTCCTCTTTAGGAACCGTGACGCCCGCCACAGTTTCGGAGAGCGGAACGAGCGCCTTCACACCTTCGCCGAGATCGAGATCGCCGACCGTAATATCGCTTTCGAGATCGACCAACTTTGAGAGATCGACAGTGATCTGTTGGGGGAGTTTTGCCGGAAGCGCCTCAATGCGCAACTCGTGCATGACCCTCATCACGATACCGCCGAGTTTTTCTGCCGGAGCGATGCCGACAAATTCGAGCGGAACGTCGACCTGTAGCTTCTGGTCTTTGGCAATCACGTAAAAATCAATGTGTATCGGGTTGCCGATCACCGGATCAAGCGCCACATCGTGGATCAGCGCATCAAAAGCACCCTTGGGCGTGGCAAGAGAAATAATGGTCGATTCGCCGGCCTCATCGTAGACCTTCCCGAATGCTAATGCGTCGACCGCAACGGGAGTGGACTCCTTCCCTTTCCCGTAAAAAACTGCGGGGACCTTCCCCTGCTTCCTCACCATTTTCGGATTCACTTTCACGTCTCGCGCTTCTGCGTTGAGCGTTATCATAATCTCAAAAATTATCTCGTAATTAACGCCCACAGTAGCAAAAATCGCTATTTTTGACAACACTCCGATGCCGTCTCCGCACAGCGCTACACCAAAAACTTCATGCGAAATGTTTGTCAAATGTCGTCTTCCGTGTCCTGGGTTATTATCCGTTGCACCAGTGCCGCGCTCTTCCTGTAAAATGATACTGGAGCAGTTCTACACACCAGAAGGAGAGAATACCGTGAAACGACTTGTGGCGCTTACCGCGCTCGTGTTTGTGTTTGTCATCAATACCGCCTTTGCGGCGACGCCGACGACAGAGCCGTCGCTTCCGGGAGACTTGGCCACGTGGCAAAAAGAATCAGCCACATGCACCAAGCATGCCGGAAAAACGCTTGTATCGAGCGACTACGTACAAATGGCCGCCGACTCGCTCAAGGTCATGATGGTCATTACGCTGAACGGCGAGAAGGTCGTGCAGGGCGAGGTGACGCAAGGCGCCAACCCGAAATTCGTCATCTATGTGCGCAACTCGCCGGAGAAAAACTGGCTCGCGTACACCCAAAAAGAAAATGCGGAAGCCTTCAAGCGCTTCCTCGACGAGGTCGGACTCACGCAAGAACAGTTCAACGCTTGCGGCGAGTAACTTCGCACCGATCCGCCTTTGGCCTGTATACGCAGGCAGGCGGATTTTTTATTAGAAGCATCCAGAATACCCCGCTCCTCTGCCGCAGGGTCAACGAAATATAAGGTCCGACTTTAAGAATCAATCCCCAAGGTCGGACCTTATATTTCGCTTAGGCTGTCTTTATTATTGCACCAAATTCGGCGGAGTTTTACCGTCGAAGAATGCGATGAGATTTTCTGCGGCTAGTCGCGCCATTTCTCCGCGCGTTGTTTCAGTCGCCGAGGCGATATGGGGAGTAAGGACGGCATTCTCGCACTCCGTAAGCCCGGGTGCCGTCTTCGGCTCACTCTCGTACACATCAAGACCTGCACCGGCGATGGTGCCCGACTTGAGCGCTTCCACGAGCGCCGCCTCGTCGACGACGGGGCCGCGCGAGGTATTGACGAGGTACGCGGTCTTTTTCATCAACTTCAATCGTTCGGCATTGATGAGATGTTTCGTCGAATCAAGAAGCGGCACGTGCACGGAGACCACATCGGCCTCCTTGAGGACTTCCTCGGGAGTCGCGCAAAATTTTGCACCGGTCTCTTTTTCAAACTCCGTATTCTGCTTCACATCATAGTATATGACGTTCATCTCGAATCCCTTCTGACAATGGAACGCGAGCCGCGAGCCGATGCGTCCGGCACCCAAGACGCCAAGTGTCTTTCCTTTCAAGTCGGCGCCCAACAACTGCATCGGGCCCCATCCGCCCCACTTGCCGCTTCTCATCAACCGGTCACCCTCCGCGGTGCGCGTCGCGACGGCCATGATGAGCGCCATGGCGTGCTCTGCCACCGTATTCGTCAGCGCGCCGGGTGTATTCGTAATCGTGACGCCGCGCTTCTTCGCTTCGGCGACGTCAATATTGTTGAATCCGACCGCATAATTGGCAAAAATCTTCGCGGACGGAACCGCGGCGAACGTCTCCGCGTTGATGGTATCGGTCAGAAGGCACAGCACGCCGTCGTAGGATCTCTTCCGAAGCGCACCTAGCAATTCTTCCTTGGTGAGCACACCGTCCTTCTCGGAAACATCAAGCGTGAACCCTTTTCCGCGAAGCATCGCGAGCCCTATATCGGGGATCTTTCTTGTTACATAGATCGTTGGCATAAGATTGTCGAATTAAACGAAGATAATCACCGCCGCTTTCACTATGCTCCTTGTGCCTTAAGGGCGGCAAGCTGTTTCTGCAATTCGCCGATAAGGACAAGGATCTGTTTGATGAGCTCGTCAATGAGCGCCTTTCGTTGTGCGACAAGATCCGTGGCGACCGTCGCCTGCGGAGCAACCGTGACCGTCGCTCCTTCCGCAGACACCGTGCTCGGAACGACACTCGAGGTCACGACCGTCGCAGTGGTCGTCGCGGCGGACGGCAAGGTGACCTCAACCGTGACCACGGGAGGGGCGGGCTGTGCCGCCACGGGAAGCCCCGGTGTCCCCGGACTTCCGTTGTTGTAGAGCGCGGCAACATCGGAGGACGTCAGCGCACGACCGTAGATACGTAGATCGTCGAGGTAGCCGTCGAAGACACCGTTCACGATATTTGAGGAGAGTGAGCCGATCCGGTACGAGAGTGTATGGTTGGTGAGGTCGGGAAACCATTTGCCGATATTGTCGCCCCCCACAGTGACCTCCTCGCCGTTCACGAACATGTGATAACTCTGACCGTCCGCAGTGAACACGATCTGATACCACTCGTTCTTGTTGAGGATCCTACTGCCCTGCGCCTTCCTGTCGACGCCGCCGGTCGTCGTGCGGAATGCGAACTGCGGACGTCCTTCGAAGTCCACCATGAGGGCGGCGTGGATATAGTTGTCGGTCGTCGAGCGTCCGGAGAAGATGATGTTGCCGTTGGAAAGCGAGTTCAACTTGAACCAGACAACGATCGAACCTTGGCTTCCGCTTAAGAACGCGTCAGGGAGCACGATGCTCTCGCCATCCTTTCCGTCCATTCCGAGTGCGGTCCCGACCATTCCCGACGCCCAGCCGAAGCCGGTCGAAGTGCCGGTGAAAACGCCGTTCTGTCCGCCCTTCGCATCGCCGACGGTCCGCCCCGTTCCTTCATCAAAACCGAAATAATGAGCGTAATCATCCGTCGCGGCAAATGCGGTACCGGCGGCAAAAAACATGAATGCACCCACATATACTGAAAGCAAAAGAGGATTTTTCATAGAAATTTACTGATGACTAAAGGTTTGACGGTGTTTCCGAGGTCAGACCTTGAAAACACGCTAATGACTAATGACTGCGACTGACTATTATATATCCTGACTCGCAGAGACGAAACTGTCCGCATCGCCCCCGCTCTCGAGCGTACCTTCGCGCGCGGCCGCGACCGTCTGTAACTGCCGTCCAAAAAGCGCTTTGGCGCCCGCAACATCATCCCTTTTTGCCGCCCAATGCTTGAGCACGGAGTCTTGCAGTGCGCGCGAGTATGAAAAGGTCATACCCCACGGATGAGGCCCCTTCTTGGCGATAGCGTCGAGGTTCTTGAATGCGTCGGCGGAAGTCTGTCCGCCGGAAAGAAAAACTACACCGCCCAATTCGGCAGGAACATATTCATGAAGAACGCGCACCGTCCGCTCGGACACATCGTCGGCGTCAATCGCGACCTTTGACTCTTTGCCGGGAAGCACCATACTTGTTTTCAATATCACCCCCGGAAGATAGACACGGTACGCGTAAAGGGCGACAAAAAGTTCGGAGAGCGTGCGCCCCATCGCGTCCTCGCACTCTTTCGCGCTGTGGGTGCCGTCAAAGAGCACTTCCGGCTCAACGATAGGCACGAGTCCGGCATCCTGACAGATGCGTGCATAGCGGGCGAGCACGAAAGCGTTGGCGTTGATGCACTCCTCGGTCGGGAGAGGTGCTCCTTCGGACGTTTTTCCTACCATGATCACACTGCGCCATTTTGCGAACTTCGCCCCCGCATCGCCATATTTGTGTACGCGCTCGGGCAACGTGTCGAGTCCTTTGGAGAGCTTTTCTCTGGGAAAGCCAGGGAGATCGACGAGTCCCTCGTCGAGTTTGATGCCGGGAATGATGCCATTCTCCGCGCAATACTCCCGCAAGGGTTTGCCGTCATCGGTATTCTGCCAGAATGTTTCATCAAAAAAGATCACACCCGAAAGGATGTCCTTCGCCTCGAGAGTCGTGAGCAGAAGTTGGCGATATTGCCTCCGGTTCTCTTCCGTTTGTTCGACACCGACCGCGGCAAAGCGCTTATTCGCCGTGCCCGCCGATTCGTCGGCGGCGAGTATCCCCTTTCCGGAAGCAACGAGGGCTTGGGCCGTGGTTTCAAGTAATTGTGTATCCATAATAAAGAAGTATAACACAGGTCGTACAAGGTTCGATATCGACTCGTCATACAAGGTCGAACCTTGAGCATCAATTCCTAAGGTCCGACCTTGTATTCCACAATTCGGGAAAAGAAAAAACCCGCCGGTCCACGAGGGACGGACGGGTCTCAAAACTATACTGCAGGATGCTTCACGAATGCGACGTTGTCTCCGAGCGCGAGAACGAACCGCTCAAACTCATCACTCGACCAATTGCGGACGAATCCGGAAAGATGGATCGGCGTGTAGTGCCGAACGCACAGGTGCTGTCCGGTCATTCCCCCGTTGTAGGAGGACGCCGTACCACCTGCGCCGTGAAACCCTTCGGCCGAGGTCGCGCCGGTCTGCTTCCGGTTGATGTAACGCATGCCCGAAGGGATCGTGAGGAGCCCCCACGCAAGCGACTCCGGAACATTCGAGAAGACCGCGCCGGTCAATCCGTAACGCGAGGTCGCGATCATGCGTTCGGCGTCTTCACGGGAACGATACGGAACAATCGTCACGACCGTGGCAAAGAACTCCGTATTGAAGATCGTTTCGAACCGCTTTGAGTCACGATGCTCGTACGCATCGGGGTGAGCGATGAGGATCGTCGGCGGCAAGTCGTAGCCGGAGGGTGACGGTGCAATCTTCTTCTCGTAGACGAGAGCGACGACGCCCTTCTCCACGAGCTCTCGGATGCCGGAGGAGATCCGCCCCTTCGCCTCGCGGGAAATAAGCGGGCCCATGTAGGCGCCTTTCTTCACGTCACCATACGAGACCCCTTCGAATTCCTTGACGAGATTCTCGAGGATGTCGGGAACGAGCAACTCCGGAGCGAGGACGATCCTTGTCGAGGAACACTTCTCGCCGGAGCGTCCGGCGCTCCCCATCCGTGCGGCAAGTGCGACCTCTTTCGGATCCGCGTCGTCGCAGACGAGCATAACATTGACGCCACCCGTCTCCGCGCAACCCACCGAAAGCTGGTTCACGCCGTTCCGCGGGATGCTTCCGAACTCCTTCATGACCGACTCGAACGCGGCGGGGCTTCCCGTGAGCGAGAAAAGCTTCACGTCGGGATGCGCGAGAAGCGCGCGGACCATGTCGCCACCGGGGCCTGGGACAAAGTTGATGATGCCGTTGTTCTCGACACCTTCGTCCGCCAAGGCCTGCGAAAACGCATCGTAGAGGATGCGCGTCGTGAGTGCCGCTTTGTCGGAGCCCTTGATGAGGACCGCATTTCCGAACGCAAGCATGTAGACGACCATATTTGTCGACGTCGCAACGGGAAAGTTGAACGGGCACGCCACCAAGCCGACGCCGTAGGGCTTGAGATAGACCGCCTGCGTATTCCCCGAGAACGCCGCCGACGGGATGCCGTCCTGACGATATTCCTTCATGGCGAAATAGACGGTCTGGAGGATGAAGCGGTACACCTCGTTATACTCGCCGTACGCTTCCGGATAGCTCATGCCGATCTCAGAAACAAGCGACGCGACGAAAAGGTAGACCCAGCGTTCCTCTTGGAGCATCTGCGCCAAACGGTAAAGTACCGAAAGACGCTTCTTCCAACCGAGTTTTTCCCAGCGCTTCTGCGCGAGGACAACGCGACGCATCGCCTCGTCGAGGACAGCCTTATCCGGTGTGCCGAAGAAATAACCGATCGGTTCGCCGGTGTAGGGGTTGTCGGAGACGAATGTCTTGCCGTTGGTCAACTGCATTCCGCCCAACTCATGCGGCCAGGGTTTTCCCGTCCAATGTGCGAAACGCGCGAAGCCGTCGGCGACCTTAGCTGCGATCTCCGACTTCGAAAAGTCGGGGATGGATTCCCCTTGCGTGATGCGATTCAACTCGGCAAGCACAACCTGCTCGGAGGGAAACATATGTCTATACTCCTTTTGCCTTTGGTAAAAAACTGTTGCTCTACACCGCAAACTACCCCGCATATCCCGTCGTGTCAATTGCCAAAAGTGGCCTAGCTATCAATTTTAAGGTGACCCTTAAGATACAAGCCGGAAAATGGCCCAAGGTCTCTCCTTGAGAATTTGAATTTAAGGTGAGACCTTGAAGTGGTTTGCCGTTTTCCACCCGGTACTTTGCAACGGCAAGGCCAGTGTGTCACCTCGGATATCCCAAGCGAGGGTTGCCATGATATTTTCCTTCTGTTAGTACTAAGGTAGAGGGTTGTTGTTTGAATGACCGCACTTAAAGGAGGGTGTGATGAGCACTCGAGCAAAGAAATACCTCGCCAAACGCGAACGGTACGGGGCCAATCACTACAAGCCCAACACCAAGGTCGTCTTCGAGCACGCGAAAGGTATTTACCTCCGCGACACCGAAGGCAAGATCTACATCGACGCCGCCTCCGGTTATTCCTCGGTGAATCTGGGGCATAATCATCCGGCGATCCGCCGCGCCGGCAAGTCGCTCTATGCGGCTGACAAGAACGGCTGGGGCATAGTCTCCGTCGTCCCGAACGCGTTCCTTACAGTCGCGCAAGCGGACTTCCTCGAGCACGCGTGCAAATTCCTCGGGGCCGATCGCGCGATTGCCACGAACGGCGGCGCAGAGGGCATGGAAACCGCGATCAAGCTCATGCTCAAGTGGGGATACACAAGAAAAAATATCCCCGAGGAAGGGGCGCGCATCGTCATGTTCGAAGGCAACTTCCACGGACGGACGACAACACTCGTGGCCGGCTCAAGCGAGAAGAAGTACAGGGAACATTTCGGCCCGTATGCGAAGAACATCGTGACGCTCCCCTATAACGATATCCACGCGCTGGAAATCCTGCTTTCCTCGATGGGAGATCGTGTTGCGGGAATCGTGATCGAGCCCATTCAGGGTGAAGGCGGCGTACGCATTCCCAAGGCGGGATATCTCGCCGAATGCTATGCCCTCTGCAAGAAACACAACGTCATCTTCTGTGCCGACGAGATCCAAACGGGTCTTGGTCGCACGGGAATGCTCCTCGCCTCGTGGCATGAGGGCGTGAAGCCGGACATCTTCGTGTTGGCAAAATCGCTCGGCGCCGGCAAGAACGCAACGGCGATCGTTTTCGCAAAAGAAGAGTTCATGTGCTTTGAATGGGGCGAGCACGGGTCGACCTACGGCGGAAACGCCGCGGCAATGACCTTGGCACTCGAAGTGTTGCGGGTCATTGAAAAAGAAAAACTCTGCGAGCGTTCGCTCGAGATGGGGGACATCCTCTTCTGTGCTATAGCGAATGAGCTCCGCATACACTCGCTTGTGCGCGAAGTGCGCGGTCGCGGGCTCATGATCGGGATCGAACTTGCCGAAGGCGTGAGTGCGGAGCGGGTCATCGATCTTCTTCTTGAGCATGGCGTCATGACCAAGGATGCGCACGGTGTCATTCGCATCACTCCGCCCCTCATCATCACGAAGAAACAATGCGCGGAATTGGCCAAGCGCATCGGCGCCGCATTCCGAGCACTCGCCATTGAGCACGCTCGCAATCTCGCCCGCAAGGGGTCGTGCCTCTGCGGCAAAATAGCGTGCAAATAAAAACGCCCCGTGGGTTCATCCCACGGGGTTTTCTTCTCTACTATTGAACAGATTGCGGATCCTTACCCAATAGCGTCAGGAGGAACTCGCTCGCGAGCATGGCAGTCTTCCCTCTCCCGTCGCCGTCGTACTCCTCCGCACTCGGCTTGTGTTCCATGATGTCGACACCGCAGAGTTTTCTCGACTGCGCAACGTGGCCCGCGATCCATAGGAGCGTCATCTTGGTCAACCCGTTCTCGCTCCGGAGATGCACTCCCGGTGCGTGAACGCGATTCACCGCGTCAAGATCGAACGAGACCCAGACGAGATCGACGCGCGCGAGGAGTTGAACGAGCGCCCTCCACGGTACAGCCACGTTCAACTGGCGGAAATCCTTTGCGGGGATCATCCGCACGCCAAGTTGCTCGAGGAGGGCGCGTTCCGGCGGCTCGCAATCTTTCTCGCCCGCTCCGAGATGGAGAACGTGCTCGGGAAGGAACGCTTGTCTCCCCGGACGAAAACACGGCGGCCCATAGCCCAAAAGTGTCGCAAGCGGCATGCCGTTCGCATTGTGGGAGAGCGTCGAGAGGTGCGTGTGCGCATCGTAGTGCGCATCGATCCATAAAAGGCCGAGTGTCTTCCCGCGCGAGCGTGCGAATTCGAGCGCACCGCGACAACTGCCCATCGCGATCGAGTGATCACCCCCCAGGACGGCCACAAAGGCGTCCCAATTAAGTGACTCGCGGACCGCTTGAGCAGTCATGTTGGCCACTTGCACCACTTCGCGCTTCCGATGTACTTTCCCGCGCGACCGGCGGTGAAGTGCCGCCGTACCGGGGAATCCGGTCTGCTCACCGAGATCGCGGCGAACCACCTTGTGATAACCGTAACCTGCACCGAATAATGCCGGGGGAAGCGCGTTTAAGAGCGACTCGGGGCCGAGGTCAGTGCCGTTCAACGCCCCCGCGTCGGAGGGGACGCTCAAAAGGTAGATCGAACGTGGCATATGCGCCTCCACGGTGTTGAATGTTCGTCTGGAAGACATCCTACAAAAGCTACCGCGTTCGCGCAATCGGTAAGGGGGGTCAGGGGAACTTTCCCGGTGTGGCGTAACCGGCGGCGGCGATGAGAGCGGCGTCAGTATAGATCGCGCCGCGCGGCAAGGTCTTTATGATGCGTCCGGGAACTTCGGCACAATCGTCTCCCTCCATCAGTTTTTGGAACATCTGGCCTTTCTCCGCACCGACAACATAGATACCGATGAGGTCAACGTAGCGAAGGAACGTGAACGTCACCGTCGCACGTAAAGCGTACGGATTCTTGGCGCCCGCATCGTAAGACACGATCCATCGCTCACGCTCGAAGAGTTCGTGAAAACGTGCCGGATCTTCGGGAAACGGCATGATACCTGCGGTGTGGCCGTCGACGGCGATACCCATCGTCGCCATGATCGCGCCGCGCGGATGCCGCGCACGCCAACCGCGCAGTTCGTTCTCATAGAAATCCGCGAGCTCTTCTTTGGTCTGCCCTTTCTGCGTCGCCGTGTCGATGAGGCGACACCCGAGCGAGACCGCACGCTTATAGAACGCCGTCTTACGCAGTTGCGCGTAGTTCGAAGTCCTATTCGACGGATCGAAACGTTCGTCGAAGATGCCGATGGTGAGGTATGGCCCGATGACGCTCTCGTCGATGCGGTCCAAGACGCGAAGCGCCGAACCGCCCGAGGAAAGGAATAAGACGTCTCGGCGTTCGACATCGCGGAACTCTTTGAGTTTTCTCGATATGTCTTTCGCGAAGAACGTCGCCGCATCCTCCTTATCCTTCCGGATGTACACCTTCAGATTGCCGACCGACTTCAGGTATGCCGCCATGTCCTCATGATAGCACGCGTGGAAAACGATGTGTTATACTGGTGCATCATGACCAAAAAACCCGCAAAAAAAACATCGCAAACGGAGACACCCCTCGTGTGCGTCAACCTGCCCGAAGCCGACGCCGAACGGGATCCGCACACCCGCAAAGAACTCGTCCGCACGATAAAGAACGACCGCGCATCGCGCATCGCCAACGAATTCGACCGCGGCCTCAAATTCATCAAAAAATATCCCAAGTCCGTGACCTTCTACGGCTCGGCACGGTTCAAGGCGGACAACCCGCACTACCGCGATGCCTGCGACCTCTCCGCCAAACTCTCAAAGGCGGGATACACCATCGTCACCGGCGGCGGAGCGGGCATCATGGAAGCAGCGAACAAGGGCGCCAAGGAAGCGGGCGGTCCGTCGATCGGACTCAATATCGAACTTCCGCGCGAGCAGATACTCAATCCTTACGTCACCGACTCGCTCTCCTTCTACTACTTCTTCTCGCGCAAGACGACACTCTCCTTCTCCTCGGAAGCGTACATCTTCTACCCCGGCGGGTTCGGCACGCTCGACGAATTCTTCGAGATTGTCACGCTCATCCAAACACGGAAGATACGCATCGTTCCCGTCATATTGGTCGGCGGTGACTTCTGGAAACCGTTGGAATCCTTCCTTGAGGACCAGTGTCTGCGGCGCCACGCCACAGTGAACCGCCGCGAACTCGGGCTCTACGTCATCACCGACAATCATGACGAGATCGTCGACATCGTGACGAATGCGCCGGTGCGAGACTAGGTTGACCAAAAATACAAGGTGAAAAACGGTCCAAGGTCTCTCCTTGAGAATTTGAATTTAAGGTGAGACCTTGAAGGGGTTGACTGTTTTCCACCTTAACAAAATACGAGGTCGAACCTTAGGAATTGATGCTCAAGGTTCGACCTCGTATTTTTGGGATGATTCTTAAGGTCCGACCCTGTACTTCCTTTTCATCATGACGTCTCAAGTCGTGCGTACAATAGGAACTCCTTGTTGCCGCTCCCCCCGAGGATCGGCGAAGCGATCACCCCGAAAACAGTGAAACCCAGTTTTGCCACAGTGGCTTCGATGCGCATTGCGACGTCCGAATGAAGCTTAGGGTCGGAGACGATACCGCGCCCGATTTGCTCCTTTCCCACTTCGAACTGTGGCTTGATGAGGAGGATCAGTATCCCATCTTTCTTCAACAGTTCTTTCGCTTTCGGAAGCACCTTTTCGAGCGAAATGAACGAAACGTCGACAACGATCATGTCGACGGGCTTTCCCAGTCGTGATAATGCGATATCGTTCACATGCGTACCCTCCATATTGACCACCTTCGCATGAGCGCCTAACTTGGCGGCAAGCTGTCCGTGACCGACGTCGAGCGCGAAGACTTTTTTCGCTCCGCGCGACAACAAGACTTCGGTGAATCCGCCTGTTCCCGCACCAATATCAAGAACGGTCTTTCCTTTGGGGTCGATCGCAAAGCGGTCAAGCGCATGTTCAAGTTTGAGTGCACCGCGGGAGACCCATGCGAGGTCCTTTTTGGTAAGGACGACCGTATCATCCGCCTCGACCGAGAAACTTTTATTTTTCACCACTGCACCGTTCACGGTAACATTTCCTCCGGTGATGAGTGTTTCGCCTCGCGCACGAGAAGAAACGAGTTTCCTTGTGACCAGCGCGACATCGAGCCGAGACTTTTTCATTCTCCCTTTTTCAGCCATGAACTCATTTGACCAAAAACGCCGAAGAAAGTCACGGCACTTGGTCTTTGCTACATCGGACCTTGTTGCTTATGGATTTGTGCCGGCAGGAATAGAAGAAGCGGACCACCCAAGTGCGTCGTCAATATCCGCGTTTCTCCATCCGGCGGAAAGAAGCGCGTCTTTGATTGCTTGGTCAGGATATTCGGTGGCTCGTGCCTGTTTGATATAGTCCCAAAGCGGAACAAGTTCGGGAGAGATCTTCGGTCGAGGTACGCCTTGCGATATTGCCGGAGTCTGAAAAGAACTCGAGGCGGTCACTTCGACCTGACTGTTCTTTTTAGAAAACATACCTCTTAGGGTAAGGCCTATAACAACGACTCCAACCACCCAAACCAAAACCGCCCAAAAAAAACTATTTGCTCCAAATGCCACAAGTAGCCCTCCGCAGAAAAAACCCGTTCCCAATACGCCGACAACAAGCACCGCGCCGATGGCCTTCAAAATACGCACCATGGGGCTGCCGCTTTGAGTAGTTTTTACTTTACGATAAATGACCCACAAAACGACGGGGATGAGGAGTTGACCGGCTCCCCAGAAGATTAACTCTGGCCAGACCACCAGTAGGGCGACCACTAGTCCGACAAGTACGATACGTACTGCTCCGAATTTTTGCAGAAATGCTTTCATGATGACTATCGCTTATTATCCAGACAAAGTTGCACAAATTTTGACAGACCAAGGATGAGTGCAAAGTAGAGCGGGATAGCGAACACCACCTCGATTGGTACTCCCGAGAACGGCATACTGATACCGACAAAGTCTCTTGTTGCACTTTCTCCATAGACGCGAAAGCCATGACCGATAAGCCACCCTTCGATTGGCGTTGCGACGACGGCAATAGCAAGGAGGGTCATGACGAAGCGGTCCGGAAGCGAGTGCGCCGCAAAGAACCTCTCGACCAACGCTTCGGCGACGAAGACGAGCAAGACCCAGAAGCCGGTCAGGAGTATGCTGATGTCCCGATAGATATACGACCATTCGGGGAGCAGTCTGTTCTCAACCATCGGCTCGATCATGAGTTCAAAGAAAAAGACGGAAAGCGCAACAATGAGAAAATTGCGAACGAATCTCCCCTTTTTGATCGGTACCGCCGGACGACCGTCAAGGATAAAGGACCAATATTTGTAGAAGCCCATGATGAGCACCGAAAACACCGGTATGTAGTAGAGCGCTTCGAGCGGCACGTTCGCGACCATGATACCGGAGAGCGCCGCGTGTACCTCCGGAGCATATGCACGAAGCCCAAGGGCAAGAACGACGGACTCTGCGATGATACCCGCGATCGTCATGACCACGAGGCCGACGCCGAAACGTGCAAGTTCTTTTGCTTTGGGCGCTATGAGGTCGGCAATCCAAAGCGCGGAGAGCATCATGACAGACCAGCCGAGCGAGAGTATCCATGAGACGTCTTTGTAGAAATACGCGAACGCGCCAAGATGCGGGTTGTCCCACATGGGCGACGTGAACATCTCGAAGATCAGCACGCCGGAGAGGATGATGCCGAAGTGGGCAAGCGGATACTTCACCTTTCGTTTGAATACAAAAAAGAATATTGCCGTAGCGAGCAATACGAATATGTCGAATAACATGCCTTCGGTCGTAAGCACCTTGTTGACGGCGCAACCGAGATTTAAGTTGCTGAAAAAGTCCATGTCTACATATTATAACTCACCCGACATCCCGTGCATCCCCCATGCTCACGAGTTTTCTTTCAGTACGACTTCAACACTCCGGAATAATACGTTCGTACCAACTCGAACCCGCGGGCGACGTCCGCATCAAGCCAGCCGTTGCCTTTCAGGATGAGGCTTATTTCACCGCCCATCACGCCGCGCGCTGATGCATCGGCAATATACATGACCAGAGACTGATCGGCCGGAGAAAGCGCAGAGAGGTCGGGAGCGGGAGGTGGTGCCATTGGAACGACCGGCACGGAGGCGGCGTTTGATGCGCCGACGGGAAAGGCCGTGATGACACCAGGAAGAATAGTGTCACGATAGGTGGTATTTCCCGTCGCGCGGTCGTACCTAAAAAGGATAAGGCGCGCGACTAGGTTGACAACGAGTGGAGCCCAGATAAACCCTCCGGTACAGATACCGCCAGAAACTACTATCAGCATCGCAACGCCAACATCTAAACCAGACGCCAAGTAAATGCCCAGCAACGCGACAACCAAGACAAGTATGGTAACCCAGAAACGCCGCGGGTCTTTTCTTTTTGTAGGCTTGTGTTGATTGCTAAAAAACCCCGTGTCTTGCGTTTGCAACTTATTGCGATACACCACAAAAATTATCGGGACTAAAACTACGAGGAGTCCGGGGAATATGAACAAACAGAGCAAAGCAATTGCAACAAGAATTGGAATGGGGTTGATGTTCTTGTGTAAAACACCGCTGATCCGTCCCATTGGTCCGAGCTGTTCCATGGTGTTTACGCCTTATTATCCAGCGTGATCTTCCAATAATTCACAAAACCGAGAATGAGCGCGAAGTAACATGGGACCGCAAAGACCACTTCGATCGGCATGTGGGTGATCGGTGTCAAAAATCCGCTGAAATCGGCCTGCGCGCTTGCGCTGTAGATCCGGTACCCGTGAGTGATCAGCCACTCCTCGATTGGCGCCGCAAATGCTGCTATCGCAACGAGCGAGAGGAAAAAGCGCCTTACTTCCGAGACTTGCGGAAGGAAGCGGCCAACGAGCGTCGTCGTCAGCCACAAAAGGACGATCCAGCCCAAGGTCATCACAATCGAAATATCATGATAGACATAAGACCAAGCGGGAAATTGTGCGTTGACGACCATCGGCTCGATCATGAGCTCGAAGAGAAACACCCCGACAAATGCGATCACAAAGTTTCGAACATGCTTTCCTTTCTTCACCGGAGCTATGAGTGCACGTTCTTTGAGGATGAGCGCGTACTTATAAAAGCCAAGCACAAGAGAAGAGAACACGGGAATATAATAAAACGCTTCCACGGGAACATCGAGGAAGAACAGCCCCACCAGCCGTTCTTTCACTTCAGGTGCGTACTCTCGCAGATCTCCGGCGACGAGCGCAATCTCGGCAATGAAACCGAGAACGGTGATCAAGAACACACTCGCGGCAAATCGCGCCCGCTCGCCGTGCGATGCGAAATAGCGCTCGACAAAAAAGAGGACGCCCAAAAAGAGCGCCGTCCAACCCAAGGTGAGCACGTAGGTGACATCGCGATGCGCGTAGGCAAAGAAGCCGAAGTGCGGATTCACCCACATCGGCGACGTGAACAATTCGAAAATGAAGACTCCGCCGAACATGATGCCGACGCGCGCCTTCCAGTTGGGATACACGCGCGAAAGCGCATAAAAGATAGCAATGACGGAGAGTAGGATCGCGATGTCCGCAACTGCCCCGCACCACGTGAGCGATTTATCGACGAAACACGGGTTCGGGAGAAATGTGTCGAGCATATGAACGAGTTATAAATAACAAAAAAGGGGTACTGTGTGGTCAACACCCCACACATCCTTTGCCGGTGGTGACCGAAACGCCGTCACGGGTCGAGGAGTCCTTGATCTTGCATCCGCCCCATTTCGCGGAACAGAACTCCTTTCTTGTCGTGAGGCCGTCCCAAAGGGTAAACAGCGGTTGCTCACGGATATTCCCGAAGGCGGCGTGGTTGAAGTCACACGACATAATATCGCCGTAGGGAGACATATAAAAATAACTCGTTCCGCACGTGCATCCGACTGAACGATGGCTCGTCGCATAACCCCAGACCAAGACTCCCGGATATGATTCGTCGGCATTGAACCGTTCAGATCGCCGAATGAGGTCCTCGACCCAATTCGGGTTATCGACAAGATCCTTCCTGAATTTGAATCTACCCGTCGGCATGGCGTCAAAGACAATGATCTCATGCACGCCGAGTCTTTTTCCAAGTTCGACAATGCGTTCGAATTCTCCGTCTTCGGTCGACTCCGGTGTCATACATGTCGAGATGCCGACCGTGAGCCCGACGCGTTTGGCTTCGACGATTCCCGCCACGGCTTTATCGAAAAGCCCTTTGTGCATACGATGTTTGTCGTGCTTTTCCGGATCCGACCAATCAATGGACACATAGACCCCGTCAAGTCCACTCGTGTCCGGTTAAATTCCGGTAGATATAGAAATGGCCCGTCTGTTGAGCGATAATAGTTGTGTCAAGCAATTATTCATCTCTCACCCAGTCG
>Ga0155322_131_pt1 | contig 36344 bp, 34 predicted proteins | sample RifCSPhighO2_02_FD_106290 | JGI IMG/M metagenome (GOLD analysis project Ga0155322, IMG submission 106290) | Candidatus Lloydbacteria bacterium RIFCSPHIGHO2_02_FULL_54_17 | reverse complement strand
TTGGTCGGCATCATCATTCGGATCGATGGCACTTTGGGGTACTTGAGCGCGCTCCCGATCACCGAGTTCTGCGCACGCCTTGCCCGATGCGGCTCGGGCGCTCGATAGCAATGCGATACTACAGGGGAGTACCACCCCTGTTTTTCTTTGGATGAGAAATGCTACAATAGACAGATGGCAAGTGAACAAGAGAAACTCGACGAATTGCTCGATCTTACGCGCGAGAACAACAAGGTCCTGCGGAAGATGCATCGGGGTATGGTTTGGAGCCAGATCTTCACCTTCCTCTATTGGCTGGTCATACTCGGGGCGATGGGGGCGTCGTATTATTACCTCCAACCGTATATCACGAAGTACTGGGGCCTTTATCAGTCTACCGTGAGCGCATTGGAAGAGATTAAAGAGACCGGCAGTACGCTCACGAACGACCTCGACGGTCTTATTGAAAAAACTCGCTAGTGTGCTATAACAGAAAAGCAAGTTTTTTGGGAAGTTTTTAGTTGCTCGGGTAGCTCAGTTGGTAGAGCGTCCGCCTGAAGAGCGGTAGGTCGCCGGTTCGACCCCGGCCCCGAGCACTTGTTCGTTTGTGAGCTACCCGAGCAGAAGTAGCTCAGTTGGTAAGCGAGGTCTCGTTAAGAAACGAGACGCCAGGCTCGCTTTTTGGTTAAAGATTCGACCACCGTCGAAACTATATATTCGCGCCCGTCAAAGACGGGCTGTTCCAACAGAGCGTCCGCCTGAAGAATGAGGTGCGGCTTTTTGGGAACCCATTCTGATGGGTGCCGCACAGCAAGACCTTTTGGCGATTTTCTAAAATCGCCAAAAGGTGTACAGCCGCTGTAAGCGGGTAGGTCGCCGGTTCGACCCCGGCCCCGAGCACTTGTTCGATTGAAAAACCGCCCTGTGAGGTGACGACCTTGTCTATCTCACGGGGCGGGGGAGAGTTATCTTTGCCGAGTTGCTCGAGAGGGAACTTTTTGCAGAGCCCGTTTGGGAATATAAGTCTCGAGTGTCGCTCTTTGTTTTTTTGTGAATTTCTTCCAAAGTACCCGTTCGACCTCTCGAATGGTTTCTTCCTCCGCGTCGGGAAACAAGAGATGCGAAAGTTCGTGGATGAGGGTCTTCAAGCGCTCACTTTTGGAGAGCGTTGCGTTGATACAAAGAGGCCATCCGCGTAGTCCGAAACCGTCCAGAGGTTCGCCGTCCCTCGGGTCTTTAAGGTTGTTTACAAGGCAGACGCGCACAGTTTTAAGACGTCGAAGAAATCTTCCGAATACTTCGTCCCTGTCTTCCGGCCAGACCACTCTATCGCCGACCAGATTCCAAACCCGCACTTTTTTCATTTTCAGTGGCACCCTGCTCGGTTCTGTGTAACAAACAAACATGGAACACAAAGTGAGTCAAGTTGGTCAAGGAAGATGACAAAGGTTGTTTTGTATACTGTCTAACCTCACATACTTGACCGTAACGGGAAAATGACGACAATGACGTCAGAAGATTTTGTATCGGAGTTCACGTGGACCCGCAACACATAGAAAGACAGTACTTGGTCTACCTTGCCTGCGCGATCACCGGACTGTCTTTCGAGGACGCGACCGGTTGGTATCGGAAGGTTGAGAAGGCGTTTCCGAAGCATCTGATCGCACTCAAGCCCCTTCGTGGTGTTGAGCAGCTACGGGGTGAACGTGTGCTCAAGGAAGAGTACCGCGAGCATCCGCTCTCAACGCCCAAGGGCATTGTCATGCGCTGTTATAACGATGTCGACCGCGCAGACGGCCTTTTGGTGAACTTGCTCAAGGCGAAGCGGGTGTCGAGGGGCACATGCGGCGAGGTCGGCCGGGCGGCCTTCAAGAAACCCATTGTTGTCGTCATGCGCAAAGGAAACCCGCATTGGGGAGACCCGATGATGCACGAGCCCACGATCGTGGTCCCGACGCTTGAACTGGGGATACGGACCGTCATTGAACTCGTTTCCCCGGTATAACAAAGTCCGCCTCAGGCGGATTTTTCATTGGTGTGTAATATCCAGCGACTCTGTCGCGGGGATACACTAAAGTCAGCATCGGCGGCGGCCGATTCTTCTTCCAAAAAAACACCCCCGGTACCGCGTGCCGAATACCCCGTCGGCCTACCCTCGGGTAAGGACACGCGGTGTGTTTTATTAACGATCTTCCGTGAGGAATGTTTGGCCGGTGTGCTACTGGTGGACGCCATTCGGCACTGCGGTAAGCCGCGGTGATAAGTGGCGTCATAAAAATAGTGACGGCGGAGCCGTCTCTCTTTCCAGAAAAAACGCCCCGATACCGCCCGCGAGTACTCCGTTCGCTTGCGGCGGTGTGGGGTGGGCGGCCGTTTTTACTCGATCGATTTCACTTTCAGTTCTTGAGTCTTTGAAAAATCCAATTTTGGAAGCCGAATGACAAGCAATCCGTATTTCTCCACCGCTTCCGCGCCGTCGGTATCGATCTCGAAGGGAAGTGGGATCTCTCGCGAAAAAGGACCCCAATAAAGTTCCTGTTCAAGGCGGTGTTCTTCCGGTATCCCTTCCGGCGCGACACGCTTTCCTTTGATGGTGACCATCTCACGGGTGATCGCGATGTGGAGATTCTCGGGGGTCACTCCGGCGATCATGCTCTGGATGATGAGCTCGTTATCCGATTCATACATGTCGATCGCAAGACCGGCCTCTTCTTCGTCCGCTGTCTCTTCCGCTTGTTCCGGTTCAACGGCATCTTCATCAACGGTCGTCTCCGAGTTCTCGGAACGTTGTTCCTCGGCGGATACTGCATCGGCGACAGATGTCACGCCCGTGTTGTCGATGCGTGACGACCACGGTTTTTCGCTCAACACATTTCCTCCCGAACGTTCGTTCTCCGACCCCCCCTCTCCCACAACGCGGGTTCCGGTCAAGCGCTCAAGAAACGACGGCTTTCTTTCTTTCATAGAAATTTATTTTAAAGAAGGAATAGTAACGCCCGTGTGAGGATATTCGACGTGACTGCGCGGTGCCATACGTTTGATCTTTTCACAGACTAAGAGTATCCCGATGATAAGCACCCAAAGAATGATGAAGACCCCGTACAGTAGACGCCCTTCACTTGCAATTATAGAAAAGTTAAAGAGGGTGTGCAACAAGACCGCTACACCAAGGGCCAGAATGCCGCTCGTGACCCGCAGGGCACTCTTTTTGTAGAACGTGAGGGCGAGTACCACTCCGACGAGTCCGCTTGCGCCGACGTGAAGCAGGGTCGCGCCGATGAACCGAAAGTTCGAAAGCCGGAGCGTTCCCAGTGTGTCGCCGACACCGAGCGGGCTGAAAAGAAAAAGGGCATTCTCAAGCGCCGCGAAGCCAAGCGCGATCGTGACGAGGTAGATCACGCCGTCGATAGGTTCATCGAAATATTTCGTGCGCAGAGCGACCAGATAGATACCGCCGAACTTGAGCGCCTCTTCGACGAATGCCCACAGGGAAAGCAGGACGAATTTTCCGACGACCAGATGCTCGATGATATATTTTTCGGTAGGGAATGCGATGATCGTTGCAAGCATGCCGACGATGAATGAAAGGATAAGGAGGCCGCGCGGTTCCGGATGCAGTTTGTCTTCTTTGAGCCAGAACCAAAGCCAAAATGTCGCAGGGAGCACACCACCCAAGAGTGCGATGAAGAGCATCCCCGGCGACATGGCAGTATCAACGGACATAGGGTGTGATGATGAGCGGTGCTTTTCGGTTCGGAAGCGACTGCCAGATCTCTTCTGTGATGAAGGGCATGAAGGGGTGGAGCAGTACGAGGCTCGACTCTAAAAGCCGATAGAGCGTGTATTGCGCCGAGCGTTTGTCGTTTGGGTCCTCTCCCGAAAGCCGTGGCTTGCTCTCTTCGAGTATCTTGTCCGCTAGTGTGTGCCAAATATAGTGGTAGATCTTTTCGCCGGCGATATAAAAGCGGTACCGCTCGATGTCTTCGGTGACGTCTTTTGCGATTGCGGTGAGCTCGTTCAGTGCGGCACGGTCACTTTCGCTAAGCGGGGCCGGCTCGCTCTGGTCTACGCCGTCGATCGCAAAGAGGACGAAGCGCGCAACGTTCCAGAGTTTGTTCGCGAAATGTTTGTATGCCTTCACCTTGTCCTCGGAAATGCGGGTGTCGGTGCCGGGCGTGTTTCCGACGATGAGCGCCATGCGGCCGGCATCCGCGCCGAACTTCTTTGCGATGTCGATGGGGTCGATCCCGTTCCCGAGCGATTTGGACATTTTTCGCCCCTCTCCGTCACGGACGGTTCCGTGAAGATAGACGGTATGGAAGGGTGCGACACCTAGCCCATACCCGCTCATGAGGATCATCCGCGCGATCCAGAAGAAGAGTATCTCGTGGCCTGTTTCGAGCACTGCGGTCGGGTGATACAGTGCAAGGTCCTTCGTATGCTCGGGCCAGCCGAGCGCGGAAAAAGTCCAAAGTCCGGAGGAGAACCATGTGTCGAGCGTGTCGGGGTCCTGCTCCCAGCCGGCTCCTTCCGGTGCAGTTACTCCCGCGTGGACTTCTTTGTCCTTGTACCAGACGGGAATACGGTGACCGTACCAGATCTGCCGCGAGATGCACCAGTCGCGCAGGTTGTCGATCCAATGGAAGTAGGTCTTGTCGAAGTGGTCCGGAATGATCTTCGTGTCACCGTTCGCGACAACCTTGCGCATGATCTCCTTCAGTGTGGTCGTTGTTCCCGACGGGATTCCCGTGATCGTTGAGAGGGGTAGAGTGAATTCCTTGTTTACCGCCACAAACCACTGTTTCATGATCTGCGGCTCAATAAGTCCTCCGGTTCGTTCAGCTGTGGCAACGTTGTGCGTATACGTCTCCTCCTTTACGACGAGGCTCTTGCTACGCATTTTCTCCACAATGAGAGCACGAGCGTCGCTGATCTTTTTTCCCGCAAACTCACCGGCTACGGGGAGGAGTTTCCCGTAAATATCAATAATCTGTTCTTTGTCGAGGTTGTGTCGCTCGGCGATCTCAAAGTCGACCATGCTATGCCATGGAGTAATGGTCATGACCCCTGTACCGAATGCCATGTCGATGGACGTATCTTTTATTACCGTTGCAGTAATGGGGCCGTTAATCCACTCGAGCGGGAACGTATCACCGTCCTTATATTTTTTATAGCGCGCGTCGTCCGGATGAATGACCACATACTTGTCACCAAACTTTGTTTCAGGTCTGGCGGTGGCGATCTCGAATGGGCCGTACTTGAAGGTGTAGAGTGTTGTCTGCTCCTCTTTATAAATGATCTCATCATCTGAAATCGTCGTCTGGCCTTTGGGATCCCAGTTCACGATGCGCTGTCCGCGATAGATGAGTCCGTCGTCGTACATTTTCTTGAACATCGTACGCACTGCTTTAGTGCGCGATTCATCGAGCGTGAACGCCTCGCGCGACCAGTCGCACGAGGCGCCCATGACCCGTATCTGTGCGACGATGGTGTCGTGGCTTTCTTTTGCAAATTGCTCGATGCGGCGGAGCATCTCTTCGCGTCCGAGATCATGTCGCGACACCTTCTCTTTTTTATAGATGTCCTTTTCAACCCTTGCCTGCGTGGCGATGGCGGCGTGGTCAGTTCCGGGAAGCCAGAGTGTACGCTTGCCCTGCATGCGCGCAAAGCGTATGAGAATATCTTCAATCGTGATCATGAGCGCATGTCCCATGTGGAGCACGCCGGTCACGTTGGGCGGCGGCATAACAATGCAGTAGGGCTCTGCGGTGGCTTTCGTGGCACCAGTTTCAACACAGACGTCGGGGTTAAAAAGGCCGCTTTTGAGCCAGAATTCGTAGATACGCGGTTCTGTTTCCTCGGGTTTGTAGGGAGAAAGGAATTTTTGATCCATCGTGAACAAATTATAGCACGCAATTTTACGGTGTTTTCCGAGGTTTCTCCGTCGATTATTTTTGCTAATGTCCTTTAGTCAAGAAAAATAATCAATGCCTGTCTTTTATAACATATTTATCAAGGACATTGGCTTTTGTCCTTTAAAATTAGAGCGAAAAAGCAAAAATGGTTGAAATAAAAAATTGACATAAGGCGCAAAAAGAGGTAGGATGGCGCAATCAGTTCGCATCGCTAGTTCTACACATTTTCCTGTTGTTTCCGGCGCTTTTTGACCAAAAAAGTGCCAAGGTTTGCTACGTAAAACGCAAAGTTTTCGTGGTGTTTTTGTGAGACGGCAAGACCAAGACAGAGTTTTATGAATATATTTCTTCACACACAAACGGGCGGAATGAGGCAAAAATTATTTGCCGTTTTCTTTGCGCTCTCGCTGGTACTGCAGGCGTCCGCAATGCCGATTTTGGTCTACGCCGAGGGAAACGGAAATAGCGGCAATGACGGGCACAAGATCGCAATCTGCCACATTCCGCCGGGAAACCCCGAGAACATGCAGACGATCGAAGTGGACGAGCACTCGGTGACGCTCGAGGCGCATTTGAAACACGGGGACACTGTCGGCGCATGTGCGACTCCACCGCCCCCGCCACCTCCGGAAAATTTGGCCCCCGTCATTTCCCTTTTGGGCGACAATCCCGCACAAGTCTTTCTGGGTGGAACGTATGTTGATCAGGGTGCAACCGCCCTCGATCCGGAAGACGGTAACATCACCGACGACGTTGTTGTTATTGGCTCGGTCGATACCGCAACCCTAGGGACGTATACACTCACCTACAATGTTTCAGATTCAGACGGACTTGCCGCGACGCCGGTCACTCGAACGGTGAATGTCGTCTCCGGCGGTGGAGGAGGCGGAGGCGGAGGAACACCTCCGCAATGTGCAGACGGTTCCGATAACGACAGCGACGGATTGTCGGATTTTCCGAGTGATCCGGGTTGTGATAATTCGGGTGATAATGACGAAAGTGACGCGAGTCCCGTACTCACGCTTGTCGGGGGCGCAACAACGACCGTGACGCAGTGGGATTTGTTCGTCGACCCGTTAGCCACGGCGTTTGACCTTGAAGACGGAGATATCACTGCGAGCATCGTTGTCACGGGGTCCGTTGATACGACGACAGTCGGCGTATATGTACTCACCTACAACGTCACCGACTCGGACGGCCGCTTGGCTACTCCGGTCACTCGAACGGTGAATGTCGTCTCCGGCGGGGGAGGCGGAGGCGGAGGAACACCTCCGCAATGTGCAGACGGTTCCGATAACGACAGCGACGGCTTGTCGGATTTTCCGAGCGACCCCGGCTGTGGAAGTTCATCCGACAACGACGAAAGCGACTCCGGCCCCACGCTCGTGCTCATTGGTGACGGGGCGGTGACGGTGACGCAAGGCAGTACGTTCACTGATCTCGGCGCAACCGCGTCGGACCCCGAAGACGGGGATCTAACGGACGATGTCGTCGTCACCGGCTCAGTCAACACGACCGTGGTCGGTACCTACACGCTGACGTACAACGTGAGCGATACTCAAGGGCACGCCGCGACTCCGGTCACGCGCACGGTGAGCGTTGTTTCCGGCGGTGGAGGAGGCGGAGGCGGAGGGGGTGGCGGAGGCGGTGGCGGTGTTAGCATCACGACTCTTGCTATCTCAAATGAACGTCTGCAGTCGACCGGCGGGAGTACCCTTGTCGTATCGTGGACAACGAATATTCCCGCGACCAGCCAAGTCGTCTACGGACTTGACCCAGTCTCTCCACTCGGTCTTGCGCCTCGTTACGGCTACGGACTCGAAACGGCGACTGATGCGACGCTCGTCACGGCACATGCGGTGATCGTCACGGATCTCCCGTCGGGTGCATCGATCTACCTTCGTCCGATCTCCACGACCAATACCCAGACTGCGGCGGGGATAGAACTCACCCGCGGAGGCGTGCTCGGCGAGTCGGAGGCGGAGTGTTCGTACTTGCGCGACTATTTGCGACTGGGCATGAAGAATGATCCCGCCGAGGTGACGAAATTGCAGACCTTTCTCCGCGACTTCGAGGGATTCTCCGATCTCGAGGTGACCGGATTCTTCGGCGTCGAGACCGATAAGGCGGTCCGTGAATTTCAGGACCGATACCGTGACGATGTCCTTTTGCCGTGGAACCTCCCGACGAATACCGGTTATGTGTATTACACGACGCAGAAGAAGATCAATGAGATCTATTGTCAACGCACATTTCCGCTTGCACCCGAACAAGTTTCCGAGATTGAAGCGTTCCGTTCATTGATCGCGGGTTTGAATATTGCGAGACCGAAAGTGGCAAGTGCGGCGACGATCGACGCTCCCTCTCTCAAGGACAAGGCGTCCGTTGAAGAAGCTGTTCTCAAAGACATGAACGGTCGCATGGAAGAGTCGGCTGCGGAGTCGGCACCGCTCCGAACGGGTTCCGAGGGGCCAACATTGAAAGAGTTGCTTCAGGCAACCGCAGTGGGGAGCGCGAGGGGCGACAGCGCGAGCGATACGGGAGGAAGCAACGAGGGAGTTGTCGCCGGTGCAGAGAACAAGGTGGGTGAGACGACCGAGAGCAACGATGAACCCACGTTCGCTAAAAAGCGTTCGCTCACAGCGATCATCTCCGTCGGAGTTATATTTGCCCTCGCTGTCCTCATCGGAGGGTAAAGCCGATCATTCAAGGCGCCAATTACCGTCTGCGCGAAGGAGAGCAATGTCCTTGACCGTGCGGTCGCTTTTGAGCGCTCCTGCGAGCGCGATCATAAGTGCGTTATCTGTTGCGAGCGATGGTTTGGGTATGAAAAGTGCCGTGTCTGGAAGATGTCTGGCGACCTCGCTCGCGAGCGTTTGCCGCAGACGCGTGTTGGCCGAGACGCCTCCGCCCAAAACGATGCTCTTCGCACCGTACGCTTTCGCCGCGTTGAGTGTCTTTGCAACGAGCACGTCGACGCATGCTTCTTCAAACTCGCGCGCAATGTCCGCACGGTCTTTTTCCGTTAGCGTTCCGATCTTTTTGATGAGGTAGAGCACGGCGGTCTTGAGTCCCGCGAATGAAAAGTCGTGGTCACCTGAACGGAGCATCGGGCGCGGAAGCGGGTAGACGCCGGGTGTACCTGTTTCAGCAAGGCGGGATATTTCGGGTCCGCCGGGATAGGGGAGGCCGAGCATGCGCGCGACCTTATCGAACGCTTCGCCTGCCGCGTCATCTTTTGTCTCGCCGACGATGGTGTACTTTCCCCAGTCGATCATAAGCACCAGTTCCGTGTGCCCGCCGGAGACAAGGAGTCCGAGGAGGGGAATCTCTGCGGTCTTCAGTTCGAAAACATGCTTGTACGTCGTTTTGACCGAAGCGTCACCGTGCACAATCGGAGAGAGGAGCGGCGAGAGCAGGTGGCCTTCCATGTGGTTCACGGCGATGATGGGGACTTTCCAGATGAGGGAGAGCGCCTTGGCAAAATTGATGCCGACCCAAAGTGCCGGTTCAAGTCCGGGACCGCGGGTGACGGCGATTGCGTCAAAGGCGGGCGGGTCGATGTACGGCACTTGGTTGATGAATTGCGCGAAGAGTTCCGGCTCGTGATCGAGGATGTCCTGAAAGTCCTGCCGCAAGGGGCTCTCGATGACGTGCCTACTTGTCTTTTTATACAGCCCCGCATCGGTCAGTGTTTTGAGGAGGAGCGGCACCAAGGTCCGCGCGTGCTCGCGTTTGGCCATCATAGGGAATACGCCGCCGTATTCCCTATGCAAGGCGATCTGCGAGAGTGTGTTGTCGGCCAAGACGCGGACCGAAAGAGCAGGGGACGTCCCTGCGACCTCGATGATCGCAAGCGCAGTTTCGTCACATGAAGTCTCGATGCCGAGGATAAACATAACTTTGTGACCCCACGGGGAATCGAACCCCGATTTGCGCCGTGAAAGGGCGCCGTCCTAACCGTTAGACGATAGGGCCATCTAGGGAGTATACAGTACACAGGTAGCACTGTAAATATGCTATACTGGTTCATATATGCTGACTCGAAACCAACAAAGAAAAATGAGCAAAAAGGAGGCGGCTCGAATGGGCGGTCTTGCGCGACAACGTATTCATGGGGACCTGGGAACGATTGCAGGGCGAAGAAAGGGCGGCCTCAACTCTCTTGCAACACACGCGAGACTCGACACACGCTTCAAGCGCTTGCGCTCTGTTCGCGTGCCACGACAAAGCGCCCTGCTCGCCGAGTTACTCGGCACCCTTTCGGGGGATGGTCACGTTGACGCGTATCAAACCACGCTCACAACGAATTCAAAGACAGATATCGAACATGCCCTGCACGTCTCTCGGATGTTTAAAAAACTTTTTGGCATCAGAGCTCACCCCACGAAACGCAAAAAACAGAATGCCTGCGTCGTTGTCATCTCGTCAAAAATGATATGCGATTTTCTGGTTAACAAAGGCATGGTGCGTGGCAACAAGATCGCAAACAAGATCAACATGCCCGAGTGGGTTCTCCAGAGTACAATGTTCAGGCGCGCGTTCACTCGAGGCCTCTTTGACACCGATGGTTCAGTCTACGTAGATACACATCGCATAAGGGGGCGTACGTACAGAAACCTTTGCATGGTATTCTCTAACAAGGCCGAAGGTCTTCTGTGGGCATTTAAACGGACAGTGGAAGAACTCGGCTTGCGCCCTACCCAAAAAACAAGTTTTGAGGTATTTTTAAGACGCGAGAAAGACATAAGGAGGTACTTTAATGAGATTGGCTCATCCAATCCTAAACATACCAGGAAGGTTTTGAGGTTTTTCTCGCTAAAAAACAGGAGAGGTGTCAGAGTGGTCTAATGAACCGGTTTCGAAAACCGGCAGGCTCGTAAGGGCCTCGAGGGTTCGAATCCCTCCCTCTCCGCCAATGGTTTTTAGTATCGGGCTATGCCGATGCATCATTTGGTGCAGGTAGGTGTAGACGCGCAGCAACTCATCCTAATAAATCTAGTTGGCTATCACTGTTTTCTCCACACAATCGTCTTGAGTTTTTTTTCAATAACGTCTACGACTGACCTTAAAGCGGTTGGGAGATTTCATTCAGCAGGTCGATGCTGGATCAAAACCCCGAGCCGCTTTTTTGTTTGCCTAGTCCGCTACAAAACGGCGCGGAACCGTTAGCAGATTACACGAACAAAGATATGAAAAATAAAATTACATACATTAGAAAATTAATAATCTGGTGGATATCTCGAATCCCATCACTACTCGGAGGGCATTCTGATTACAAACCACTTGGTGTCAACCATACGGCAAAAACTGATGCATTCGTCGACATGTTCAGTGGCAATTTTGTCGAAAATCTTAATAGGAATGTTGCTCGTGAAAAAAGCATGTTTAACACGCCTATTCGAGAGGCAATAATATTCGCATCAAATACCCACGAAATTCACCAGAAACAAAAACGGAAAGGGAAAGATCTTCCGTATATCATGCACCCGCTTACCGTCGGGCTAATTCTCGCAAAGGCCGGTGCGTGGGACGATAGAATTGTTGCCGGCATCTTGCATGACACGATTGAGGATAGCACAACTGAACACAAGGTGACTTACGAAATATTACTCGCTAAGTTTGGACCATCGGTTGCAGACATAGTAAGGGACGTTACCGAGCATAACAAGGAACTTCCGTGGACCATACGAAAACAGGAAGCGCTCGAACACCTGAAGACCATGGAGGGACCGTCTCTCTGGGTTAAGACTGCCGACGTGGTAAGCAATGTTTCAGAGATATTAGACGACTATACACACGATGGAGATGTGGTGTTCAGGCGGTTTAATGCCTCGAAGAAGGATGTTATTGCAAACTATCGAGCAGTCGTTGACGTTCTCATAAAGAAATGGACGCGCGATGAGCCACAGGAGGAAAATCCCATGATGTTAGATTTGAAAACACTTACGCGTGATCTGGAGAAGCTGGAGGATGGTAACTCATAGAAAAAGTAAGTATTTGGCTTGCCAATCAAGCGCAAAAAAGTAACACATGTGTCCCAGGCGTCACCCCAATACTCCTCCACGCCTCCATTTCCACGACCAACTGGTTCCATTCAGCACTAAGTAGGGTCATAAATAAAAAAGCCCGCTTGGTAGTGGGCAAATATGAACGAGATTAGTTCACGTACACTGCGGCGAAGTTTACCGGACTGGGTTGCAACTCCAAACATGTGATTGGCTCTTCCAGTCTCACGAGATAGCGCAGGGCTGGCAAGGAGCCACGATTGAGCACGGAGATGGCTTCTCTTTCTTCGCCACCGACATTGAACGTTGTGCCAAAGAAGTACACCGGCCCCGTTCCTGTACCAAGCTGTGCGATTAGATTGCGGGTCGTTTTCGGATCAATCAGCCGATTTTCCTTTGTGTTGCCAAAAGTGAAGGCGTCTAAGACCTTGGCATCGCAAAACCGAGTATCTTGAGGTGCTCCGGATATATAAGCAGCACCACTCATTCCGAAAGGGATTTCCAGCAATTTGATATGGGAAAAATCAAACTCCATTTTCCCACAACCGAGAGGTTCGTGTCTGCCAACACTGCTCGCACCCCTTGGAATGTAGATTGGGGAATCGTAATCAACGGTGATACTTTTGGGCGACGAGACAACATCGGAAACTCCGAAGAGTCGCTTGAGCGAGGCAATCATCTTCCACTCCTTGTTAATATGATTTTGGAATTTTACTCTGAGAGGAAGGTAATCATATTTGTCTCCATTCGTCAATTTTTTGTGGGGCCTGTCACCCCAATACTCCTCCACGCCTCCATTTCCATGACGAGCTGGTTCCATTGAGTACTAAGTAGGCTCATAAAAAAACCGCCAACTCTCGCTGGCAGTCTGTCGGTCCTGTTCGGTTCAGTGGAACGTAGGACCATTGTTGGGTTCCACTCCCTCCTCCAGATCGGGGCGCCGCGCGAGTTGGACGATGCTTTCCATCCGGCTGTGGTGGGCGAAGAGTTGCCCGAAGATTAGGTCGGTGGTCGTATTCTTCCCGAGCATGTCGTAGCTGTTGAGGACGTGGAGTGCGTACGCATGGTACGGCGTCGGTGGAAGCACCGCACGGTTGAAACGCGGCGTTGCGTAGATTTCGCGGATCTTCTCTTGGACTTTGTACAGTTCGGGAAAGAACGAGCCGGATCCTTTCGTCTGTGCGTATTCGAGGACGCGCCGCTCTTCCTCCACCAGATCTTTCCCCAGCATGGAGACGAGGTCCTTGAGGATGCTCACCCTGCTGGGTTCACTCGTGTACGCTCCGTAGAGCACGGTGAGGATAGTAAAACACCGCGGGATAAGGTCGGGATGCCGGCGAACCGCTTCGGCGACCAGCGGGTTCCCCTTGTTGTAGTGGACGAGGTCGGCGATCGCCCGCCATGAGTCTTGAGGAAAGCGCTCACGGGGGAGCGGTTCTCCGCCAAAAAGTCCGTATACGACATTGATCCAGTTTCGCAATGTCGTTTGTTCCGTAGTGGCTACGTTTGCTGTCATTGAGTCCTTTCGGTGTCGTGTGGAAAGAAAAACCAATTTCATCATAAATCATATAGAGATATTTGTCAACTATTTCCACGACACTCTACTTGCCGGAGTCAATCTTGCCCCCAACTTTATAGGCCATACCATGAATGAAGGTTGGTACGTTGATATTTTTTGTCGGAGCATCCATGCATATTCTTCGAATGTTCGGCGTACTACTCGCCGCGTTACTTTTGTTCTGTGGCAGTGTTTCCGCGGCACAACGGTCGCCGCCGCCCGCAAAAAAAGAAAGCGCAAGCCCGCTCACGCTTCTTAAGAGTACGACGGTGGACGTCCCGCTCGGCGAGTGCGAGCGTCGCGACACCTGCGACCTCCGGCGCCTGCTATTTGTGACCGAGGATTATCGGCTCAAGATCGGGAAAGACGAGTACCAGTATTTCACGCTCACGTACGCCACCTACGAGACGGCGACATTCGCGACGCTGGAAAAATACGCCTTCGTCCAGTTCATCCGCGGTTCCGTGTTCACCTCGCGGAAGGATCCGGTGACGGGGAAGACCGAGGTCACTTACGACGGCGCGCTCGGCAATTTCGACCAATGGCTTGTGTACAAGATTCCCGAGTGGATCATCGACGCCGGCAGTACGAGCCCGACTTACATGAGTATCGAAGGGATGCCGCAACATTATTGGTATCGTTGGCAGAACGCGATCTTGCCGCCGCCGTGGCTTACGCAAGACGAGAATATCTACCGCCAAGACCGGTCGCAACTCAAGGTGCCGCGCCTTTATGTGGACGACAATCCGCAAGAGGCGCTGGTGGTGAACGGTACCGCGTACAACGTCTCGCTTGAATTCAAGACGTGTCTTTACAAAAGTGCCGACATTCCAAAGACGACGACGAGGGATAATACGAACTTTGCCGAACCGCTCTTTTGTTTCCCTTGGCGCAGCTCATATGTCTATAATCACGATCTGAAGAAGTACGAATCGCCCGAAGGGTTGGTCTTCCCGGGCTTGACCGGTGAGAACGTGCTTATTATCATCGGCGACAAGATGAAGCGGCCGGTGGTGGAAGAATAGCATTATGAAACACCGCACCGCGCGGTGTTTTTTGTATCCCGATCCGGCGACTGTTGTGGGCGGTACTGGATTCGAACCAGTGACCCCTGCAATGTGAATGCAGTGCTCTAACCAGCTGAGCTAACCGCCCTTAGAGATTTTCAAATGCTAACACAAAGAGGGGGGTGGTCAAAGGGCGGGAACAGCGACGAGCGTATCGCATGGAATCTCTCTTCCGATCGGACAGCCGTTTCTTGTCGACCGGAGAAATTTTTGTTAGTATCTCTCGTGATGGGCGGTTAGCTCAGTTGGTAGAGCGCTACTTTGACGTAGTAGATGTCAGAGGTTCGACTCCTCTACCGCCCACTTAGATACAAAATACTCGCTTTTTTGGCGAGTATTTTGTATCTACTAATCCGGGCGGGAGGAAGCCAACTGCTTGGCTTCCGTAGAGGAGTCGAAGCCGTTCTCCCACATCCCGCTGAGTTTTCTGAAATGAAAGCGGGATGGGAAACGGGTACTGACCATGTAATGGTCGAATCTCCTCTACCGCCCACAAGAAAACCCGCGGGAGCGGGTTTTTGCATGGGCGGAGGAAGCCACCACCACAAGAGTGCTTCCAATCTCTAATCGCTTCGCTCAAGAGATTTTGGTCGCTACGTGGCTTCCGATAGAGGAGTCGAAGACCTTGGTGTTGTTTTGGCTTTGCAAAACCTCGTAGGGGAAGACCCTTCTGTCCCTGTGGTATGGGCGTTTTCCGGCGCCTCGACCTTTCGGGTCACCGACGCTTGCGTTATTTGGGGGGGCATGTAGGTTTAAAACAGAACCCAACGAGCCACATTCTTTGAAAAGGAAGTCTCATGAAGACGACTTTTTGTCGTACTTTCGCGCTTGCAGTGGTGCTGTTTCTTGTTACGGTGACGTCGGCATGTGCAGAAGTGTCGAGGCCGTTCTCCGGTCGGATCCTGATCCAGAACGCGATCAGCGCGGGCGTTGCGATCACGCAAGCGGAATCGAGTGCCGTCGACAAGGCGGTGTACATTGAAGCGGTGGTCTGCAGGAACATCTATCCCGCACCGCAGTCGGACCTCGCTTGCGTGAAGACGATGGCCGCGGAGATCGAAAAACAGTTTCCTGATGCAATGAAAAAAGCGAAGGAAAGCGGGTTCATGGAAGTTCCCGCCGAACTTGTCGATCCGCTCTCCGCCGAGGTCTATCTTCTGAACGCGCGCATCTTGGGTGCGTGCCGCGGTGGTGAGTTCGCAAAATGCATGGAGAAAGTGTACCGCACGCTTCCTTCCGCATTCGATCCGCACTCCGGCTACATCAGCGTGGAAGAATTCACGGAAATGCGTCAGTCGTCGACCGGCAGTTTCTCCGGTATCGGCGTCGAGGTCGGAGGTAAGAAGACCGAGAAAGATCCGCTCGTCGTAATCAATCCGATGGAAGGTTCGCCGGGAGAGAAAGCGGGACTTTTGCCGGGCGACCTCATTGTCGGCATCTCGAAAGACGGTACGAAAGAAGGAATGCGTTCGATCGAGACCTATGCGACCGTGAACGAAGCGGTGAAGGATATCCGCGGCGTGAAGGGAACAGCCGTTCGTCTCTTGGTGGAGCGCGTCGGCGAAGCGGGGCAACGTGAATTCGTCATCACTCGTGGCGTCATCGATACGCAAGTGGTGAAGTCGGCCCTTCTCATCGAGGGCAACAAGCGTTACGGCATGATTCATGGCCGTCAATTCGACGGACAAGCGTGCGTGAGGACCGAAGAGGCATACAAGAAGCTTACGGCTACGGGTGCACTCGACGGCCTTATCGTCTCGGTCGAGCGCGATCCGGGCGGTTACCTCCACGAGGCGCACTGCCTGCTTGATCTGTTCACCGACGCAAAGAGTTTCGTTTTGCAGAGGGATCGCCAGTCGATCACGCCGTACCAGCCTTGCCGCAGGGATATGCTCGGTCAGGTGTATTGCCAGGGTGATATCAAGATTCATCCCGGCGACATCACGAACGGACTCCCGATTCTGGTCATGATCAACGGCGGTTCCGCTTCGGCGTCGGAGATCTTCTCGGCCGGAATGAAACATATGGGCCGTGCGGTCATCGCCGGCACACCGACGTTTCAGAAAGGGTCGATGCAGACCATCATTCCGCTCGGGGACGGAAGTGCGGTCAAAGTGACCGCCGCCGAGTTTCTCGTCGGCACCATGGAAGACTGGACCAACGTGCAGTGCCTTGGCGTCACGCCGGACATCGTCTACGAGCGCGGCTTTGATCCGAAAGACAAGGACGGCAAACGGATCACCGACTGCGGGCTGGAACACAGCATTCGCTCCGGAGGCCCGATGCAGAATGCCCCGACTCGGCCGTCGATCAAAGATGCGAATTCGGCGCATTTTGCGGAGAGCGTGCTCATGCTCGAGGCATACAAGAAATATGCCACCAAGGAAGACGAAAAGGTGAAGCAGCAAGAAGAGCTCATGAAAAAACTGCGCGGCAAAGACGAATAACGGCGCAACGTGCTCAAACAGCCCGAGGTCAGATGACCTTGGGCTTTTTTTGAAACCGGAGATCTTATTGTACAAGGTCGAACCTTAGGAAATAACTCTTCAAGGTTCGACCTTGTACAATTGTGTCGGCTCTCCGCTATTTTGTGTGGAGATGCATGTAGATATCTTCGAGCGCCCTCACTGCGTCGCCCGCTGCGATATTGTTCTGATGATAGAGCACGTCGGTGCAGTCGCCTGCCGCCCATATTCCCGAAGTTTTTGTCGCTTGCGTGCGCGGGTCGGTGACGATTTGGCCGTACTGGTTTAACTCCACAAGACCCTTCACGTACTCCGTCGCGGGAACGAGTCCGATCTCGACAAAGATGCCCCCGCAGGAGATCCCCTTGTTCTTCCCGTCCGCAAGGTCTTTGTAGACGAGGGTAGTGACGAACTTATCGCCTTTTACCTCGACGAGCTCCGTATTGGTGATGCCGTGCATCTTCGGGTTCGCGAGCACCTTTTGGACGGTGACCGGATCGGCACGGTAATCGACGCCGCGCTGAAGCAGGGTGACGCTTTTCGCATACGCGAGAAGTTGCGCCGCCGTTTCGAAGCCGGCATTGCCGCCGCCGACGACCACGACATCCTTCCCCGCGAAGAGCGGTCCGTCGCATGATGCGCAATAGGTGATGCCTTTGTTCTCGAATTGTGCCGCACCGGGGATCTCCAGTTTGCGCCGGTGACTTCCCGAGGTGATGAGCACGGTCTTTGTTTCGAACGTGTCACCGTCTTCGGTCGTGACCACGAAGCCCTCTCCCGCCTTCGCGACCTTCGCGACCTTCGCGACCAGCTCGCCTTCCTTCACCGTGACGATGTCCGCCTTGTATGCCTCAAGATGCTTCTTGAGCGCCTGCGCAAGTTCGGCGCCTGGGATGTTCACGGTGCCGATCCAGTTCTCGATGCCCTCGGAGACGGTCGATTGCCCCCCCCATTCCTTGGTGATAAAGAGGGTCTTCAGGCGTTTGCGTGCGGCATAGACCCCCGCCGCGACTCCCGCCGGCCCCCCGCCGATAATGGTCAGATCATACATGGTAGTCAGTAGTCAGTAGTCAGTAGTCAGTAGTCATCGGAAAAATGCATCTGCACTTCTCCTTCCCACTAGTGACTAGCAACTGATGACTGATTTATCGTAATTTTGATCTTCTCAGAAAGGAGGGGATCACTCCCAAATCCTCGTCCTCTTCTTTTTCCGTTTCCCCCCGTTTCACGGGGACCGTGCGCGATTTTTCTCCCGGCAGTGAATTCCAAATGGCGCGCTCGGCACCGTTCTTGCCCTTCTGTACGGCATCAACGAGTTTCTCGTCGGGCTCCGTGAAGAGCGTCTCGTCGCCTCCGCCCTGCTTCCTCGACTGGTTGCTTTGGCCGCGTTCTTTCGTCTGACCCGTTCCCCGACCTCCATCGGGAAAACCGGATGCGATGACGGTGATCTTGATCTCTCCTTTCCGAAGCTTCGGATCGATGATCGCCCCGAAGATGACCTTTGCGTTGGTGTCGACCGACTCGGTGATGACCTTTGCCGCTTCCTGGATCTCGTTCATGGTCATGTCGTCGCTTCCCGCAATTGCAAAGAGGACGCCGCGTGCGCCGTTGATGGAGATATCGAGGAGGGGAGAGTTGATCGCCATCTTCGCCGCTTCGACGGCGCGATCTTCGCCGGAGGCAATGCCTATCCCCATGAGTGCCGTTCCCGCGTCGGTTAATACCGCGCGAATGTCCGCAAAGTCGACGTTGATGAGCCCCGGAGTGGTGATGAGGTCGGAGATGCCTTCGACCGCTTGCCGGAGAACCTCGTCGCACTGCGCGAACGCGGAGAGGAGCGTGGTGTCTTTGGAGGTGTTCAGAAGTTTGTCGTTCGGAATGATGATGAGCGCGTCAACTTCGTTCTCGAGCGCTTCAAGACCTTTTTCTGCGACCTGCATGCGTTGTGCGCCCTCGAAGAAGAACGGCTTGGTAACGACGGCGATAGTGAGTGCGCCCTGTTCGCGTGCCGTCCTTGCGATGATGGGTGACGCACCGGTCCCTGTGCCGCCCCCCATTCCGCTTGCAATGAAGACCATGTCGGCGCCCTTGAGCGCCTCCTGTATCTCCTCTTTGGTCTCTTCGGCCGCGCGCCGTCCGAGCTCCGGATTCATGCCCGTACCGAGTCCGCGGGTAAGGTTCTTTCCGATATGGATCTTCCTTGTTGCAAGCGAGTTATGCAGGTCTTGTGCGTCGGTGTTGGCGACGATGAATTCGACGCCCGTCACTTTTGAACGCACCATGTGGTTGATCGCATTGCGCCCCGAGCCGCCGGGCCCAACGACTTTGATCCGCGCGAATGCTTGAATCTCCGGGTTCACTTTTGGCATAATAATGGGCAATTTCCGGCCCCGCTCGCGGGGGGCCGTGTTAGGTCGATAATGATGAGAGTATAGCAAAAAACGGTGTTTTTGGAATGGCAAGGAGAGCACAGAAACGAAAATCAAAATGAGAACAGGGAAATGTAAAGGCCTCTTGGGGGGTGTCGGAACACGCCCCGTTCGGGTCGCCCCCGATGCGTTCAAAAGCGCCCGAGAATATGGGTCGGAGGCCGTGTCGGTGTCAGGGGAGAAGTTGTTTGACCAGATTGCCGAAGGACTCTTTGATTCGCGCGAGGATCTGGTCGCCTCCCGAGAGCCCTGTGCGGTCGTTGGTGACCCCCCAGATCGCCAAGCCGTAGGCGACGAACCATGAGGTGTCTTTGATCTGCTTCTTGGTCTTTTGGTTGCTTGCGAAGTCGAAGTTGATGAGCGGTATCTTCGAAGGAAGCCGCATCGCGACTCTTGCGAAGTCTTCGATCGTTTCGATCCCCGATCCGCCGCCGGTGAGGATTATTCCCGCAGGGAGCAACTCATGTTTCCCGATCTTCTTCAGATGTGCAATGACCAAGTTGAACATGTCTTCGAGGCGCGAGAGGATGATGTCGTTCAATTTCCTTTTCGGGAATTGGTGGCCGCCATGCCCCAGCTTGATCGCCTCCGCTTCTTCGAGCGGGATCTTGAGGCCGAGTGCGATGTCGTTCGTGATGTCGGTCGACCCGATGGGGAAGACCTCGAGCGAGACGGGGATGCCTTCTTCATAGACGACGATGGAAAGCGTTTCGGCGCCGATGTTCGCGAGAATGCATCCCGCCATCTTCTGCGCTTTCGTGAGCGCGACGAACGAGGCTGCGATGGGCGAAGCGCAAGCGTCAATCGGCTCGATACCCGCTTCCTCCACGGCACGGATCATGTCGTTTAGGTGCTGATCCAAGCAGGTGATGATGAGGCACTTCGCTTCGAGCTTGAGTCCGCGCATTCCGCTCGGCCGGCCGTATACGCGTTTGCCGTCGATCGTATATTCCACGGGAATGGTGTGGAGTATCTTCTTGTTCGCGGAGTTCGTGAGATTCTGTTCGCATGCGCGATGCGCGCGCTCGACGTCATTGTCGCCAATCTCGGAATCGGCGCGCGAAATGATCGCCGCACCGGTCGTCTGTACTCCTTCGAGACCGACGCCGCCGACGGAAAGATACGCCTCGCGGATACGAATTCCGGACGTTTTTTCGGCCTCCTCGACTGCCGCACGGACGCTGCGCACTGTGTCGGCGATGTTCGTGATGTAGCCGTGCCGAAGTCCGCGCGATTCCGCCTTGCCGACGCCGAGAATGTGCGGAAGCCCGAGAGTGCCCGTGTATTCGGTAATCACCACGCGAACCGTGTTCGTGCCGATATCGACTCCGGTGATGATGCGTTTGCTGGGCATTGATCTGCTTGCGCGAAATCTCGCCCCCGCATGTTTCAGTTCGCCCTCCTTGGTCGAAATGTGTTTTTGATGTGAAACAGGGAGAGCAGTGTCCGCTCTTGCTTCTCCATTATACTCCCATGACGGTATCCCTTCAAATGGAGGAGCGCGTGTACAAAAAGAAGCGCGGCAAAAAAACGGAACGATTCGCCCCTTTTGCCGCACGCTCGCCTTGCTTCGCTCGGATCAAGGACGATCTCGCCGTTCTTGGGGTCAATCGGGAATGCAAGGACGTTCGGGATATAACCCTTCTTGCGGTAGGTGCGATTCAGCCGTCGTGCGTAGACGTCTCCGGCGAGGACAAGCGAGAGGCGGTATCGCTTTCCTAGCACGCGCTCCTTCATTTGCCGGTACGGGAAAAGCGGCAACCGAGGGTCGCCCTTTTTGGTGAGGTCGGTCAGCGTGAAGGTGCTAACGGCGGCCTTCGTTTCCGGTCTTTTCCGCGATCTTTCCGAGCTTTTTGAGTCGATCATAGACCTTCCTTTTTTCCATTGTGACAAGTGCTCGGTTCTTCGTCTTGAGCTTTGAGAGTTTGCGGCTGAAATACCGTCCCGCGCGGACTCGCATCAGGGCCTTCGTGCCCTGGACGCGCTTCGTAAAGCGCCGGACGAGTGCGGCCCCTGATTCGTTGCCTTGTTTTTTGACCTCGGCGATTACTTTCATCATGGGTGACAATCTAGCACAGGGGTCGCTCGATTGCAACACTCCCACCGCTTCGGGTTCTTCACTCACTTGATATTCTTGATGTAGTCCGAGAGTTTGGCGAGTTTCACCGTATCTTGCGAGCGGGTCTGCATGTTGCGCACGATCACTGTGCCTTCAAGCGCCTCTTTTTGGCCGAAAATGATGGCGTAGGGGATCTGGAGCTTTTCCGCCGTGCCCAATTGAGCGGAGAGCGAGTCTTTGTTGAGCGAGTGGGTGACGGGAATGCGCGCACCGCGGAGGATCTCGATGACCTCGAGCGATTTCAATTTTGCCTCGAAACCGAGCTGGATGAAATAGATCTTCGGCTTTTTCACGATGCGCGGCGTGACCGCTTTGTAGTTCGGCGAGAGGAGCACGCGGTCGACGCCGATCGAACCACCCACCGCCGGGACATCCTTCTTGCTTCCTAACTGTTTCGCGAGGTAGTCGTAGCGTCCGCCGCCGGCCAACGCAAGCGGAGCATTTGCCGCCGCCTTGCGCTCTTCCTTCGCCACCCGCCGGTCTTTTTCTTCCCCCGTCTCTTCCAACTGCGTGGCGTTCTCGGCGAGCGCTTCCGGCGCTACGTCGGGGGCGATCTCGGCAACTTCGAAGACCGTGTGCGTGTAATAGTCGAGACCGCGGACGAGATGCGGATTGATCCGGTACGTGAGCCGGAGCGCGTCGAGATATTCGAGGACTTCCTTGAAATGCGCTTTTGCGGCGGGAGAGAGATGCGCAATCGACTGCGGCGCTTTTTCTTTGAAAGGCTGGCACTCCGCGCTCTTGCAGTCCAAGAGGCGAAGGGGATTCGCTTTGATGCGCTGTTTGCAGTTGCCGCAGAGCTTGTTGATGTGCTTCCTGTAGTACTGCGTGAGTTCGCGCAGATACGGCACGCGCGACTCCTTGTCGCCGATCGAGTTCACGTCGATCATGATGTTCTTCAGTCCGACGTCGTTTAGGATCAGGGCGGTGAGATAGATTACCATCGCGTCGCTTATGGACTTCGGCGACCCGATCATCTCGATGCCGAACTGGCGGAACTCGCGGTAGCGTCCGCGCTGGGGGTTGTCGTGGCGGAAGAACGATCCGTAGTAGTAGAGCTTGATCGGCTGGGATTGCGACTGCATGCCGTGCTCGAGGTACGCGCGCATCACCGGAGCGGTTCCCTCGGGGCGGAGTGCAAGCTTGTCGCCCCCCCTGGTTTTCAGGGTATACATTTCCTTCCCGACGAGGTCGGTGTCTTCGCCGTTCGTCGAAAGAAAGACCTCCTCGCGTTCCAGCATGGGTATCTCGATAGGCTGAAAGCCGTAATAAAGCGCCACTTCCGCCGCTTTCTCAAAAAAACCGTGGTATTTATGCTGTTCACTACCGATGATATCGCGCATGCCTTTCGGCGATGTCGGCGTCTCTTTTCGCGGCGTTTCTTTTTTTGCCATGCTGATCCGGTCGTTAGTTGTTAACCGCCCCTGTTCCGTCGGTGCTCACACCCGCATTCGATGCTTCAGCGTCGAACGAAGAAATTCCTCCCGGATGAAGCGTGATGACATTGAACGGAAAGAGCCGCAGGAGCGCTTTTCCGCCCATCAGCTTTGCCGGCACGGGACCCCAGACGCGTGAGTCGGAACTCTGCGCGCGGTTGTCGCCCATGACGAAATATTCTTCGGAGGAAAGCGTGCGTGAGTATTCATCGGGTTTCTGATTCTTGACGTACGGCTCGGTAAGAACGAGCGGGGAAGCGTGCATCGCTCCGGTGATCGACACCGTGCCGTTCGTGATGGAGACCGTCTCCTCGGGGAGCCCGATGACGCGTTTGATGAAATACTTCGACGGGTCGACGGGGTAGCGCAGGATCACAACGTCGCCGCGTTCGTATTCGCCGACGTATTTCGCGAGTTCGTTCACGATCAAATACTCGCCGTTGTGGAATGTCGGCAGCATGGAGTTTCCCGACACGACGAACGGCTGGGCGATGAACATCCGAACGGGGATGATGATGATCGCCGCGACCAAGGCATAGCGCAGGGTTTCCCCGATCACCCCGCCTCGGCCGTGCGGAGTCCGCTCTTTTTGCGTACTCGAGTCGGCACTTTCTCCCTGTGTCGGTCGTTCTCCGCTCATCACACCGGTCGAATCGCCAAGAGTGCTCATTTGCGGCTTATCATACGGCAAAAAATGCCTTGACACAAGTGGTTTATTATGATAAAATGGTGGTCGATGTGAATGTGTGAACGTGCACATCGAAATCGGAAGTATCAACGACCATGGAGAGAAATATCATGCAGAGCAATCATCGTGTCGTGTCATCGCAACAGAACGGACAAAAGAGCGCCTCGGCAAAGCATCAGGCCGTAAGGGCGCATGTGGCGGGACACCGCGAACGGCCGGGACCGGACACGCGTGTCATCACGCCCTACGGCATCATGCCGCGCAAAGAAGCGGACGAGTGGGATCATCATCCGTAACGGGTACGGAAACCGCCCTTGGCCATCACGGCCGGGGCGTCTTTTTTGTTGACAAGATTATTGGTGTGTAATACCCCGCGACTCTGTCGCGGTGATACACTAAAGTCAGCATCGGCGGCGGCCGATTCTTCTTCCAAAAAAACACCCCCGGTACCGCGTGCCGAATACCCCGTCGGCCTACCCTCGGGTAAGGACATGCGGTGTGTTTTATTTGCCGCGCTTTTCCGCAAAAACGACGATACCTGTCCCCAAGGGTAGAGAGAGATGCGGTACGACGAGTGACTCGACGAGGACAACGGCAAAGAGAAGGGCGTTCAAGGGTCGCGACAGGGAAAGTGCGCCTTCACCCGAGCGGCCCAAGAGACGAACGAACGCCATCGGAAAAAAGAAGAGCATGTTCCAGTAGCTCGCGTAGCACACGCGGAACCCCGCACTCTCGAGCAGATGCACGAGTTGTTTGCGCGAATAGCGACGATAGTGGTGGTGGAGGACATCGTGTTCGCTCCAGAGCCATTGCCATGCGGGTACCGTAAGCACGAGCGAGCCGTCGTCGAAGAGCAGTCCGTGTATAAGCCGAAGGAATGCGCCGTCATCGGGAGTATGTTCGAGGACGTCGAACGCGCAAATGAGCGAGAAGGAATTTTTTGGGAGAAGCTCGGGGTCTTCGGTCGCTGCAACATCGTCGTACCCTTGCGCGCGGCACCTTTCTCTCGCTTCGGCATCCGGCTCTTGTGCCGTCACCGTGCCGTACTTTTTGAGCACCGGCAACATTCCGCCGAAACCTGCGCCGAGGTCGAGGATCTTTTCCGTTCGGCGCTCGCGCAGATATCGTCCCAGTATGCGTCCGACCACGAACGATCGTCCGCGGTACCACCATGAGTGTTCGGCATCGTGGAGGAGTTGAAATGCGTGTTTCTCCATTGTGGACTTTATGGTAACACTTTTGCGGTTGCGATGAAATTTTCCGCATTGTCACGGTGCCCCCCCGTCGGATTCAAAGTCCGTACGTCGTCGGTGCGAGGAGGACGAAGTTAAGGACAATCAACACTCCGACGAGTGAGAGGAATGCATTCGCGAATGCACGGTCGTTGGTGAGCAGGATAATGCACTCGCGGATACGCAAAAGTACGCGGGGCGCGAGGAGAAAGAGAAAGAGGATCGCGGCGAAATAATGATAAAGATACATCGAACGTTCGATCATGAAGAAGGGAAGATAGTTCATTGCGTAGCCGATGAGGAGGAGTCCTTCAGTGCGGTCGACTCCCCAGATGCCTTCGCGGAGGTAGCGCGCCGCGATCCACGCGATATTGAATATGAGGACAAAGAGCGAAAGCGGCCACAGCAGGGTGTTTCCCGCCAAAACGATCTTCCCGTTCTCGCCGTCGTCCCAAAATTGCATCCGGAGTTTTGCGGTCGGCCATAGTATCGGGTCGCCGACCTGCCGGGTCTCCTCGACGATCTCCGGGTCGCGACTCGCCCTCAACATGGCCCGGTGGTACTCCGCGAGGAAGGACAAAAATATGTCGGGGTCTTTCATCAGGGAGGCGGCCGACAGCTCGATCTCGGTAATCCACGGGACGTTGTATGCCGTGAGCACATTGTCCAGCTTTCCTCCGTGAGGAAAGTATGAAAAAAAGAGCGCAAAGATCGCAACGTAAACGATAACGGTCGCACAGAGAACGGCCGCGATCTCGCGATACATCCGCGCAAAAAGGTAGACGACGACAACCACACCGAACATGCCGAGTGCGGTCCACTTTGTCGCGACTGCAAGTCCGAGCGCGCATCCGGAGAGAAGGGCGAGTAGCCAGCGCGTTCTGCCGCTTTGAGTTTTCGTTGTCTCTAGCGTTGCGAGCAGTCCGAGAAAACCAAAAAAAAGGAGGATCATGTCGGGGAGAATGGTCCGCGAATAAGTGACGAAAGCGTTGTCGAAGACGAGAAGGAGCGCGGGGAGCATTGCGGCGAGCGGCGCGTATCCCAAGCGCCGCCCCAGCGCATAGAGGACAAGCGGGAGGAGAATGCCAAAGAGGGTGACGAAGAGTCGGAGGGAAACGTAGGGGAAGTCTCCGAACGGCGCACCTTTTCCCATGTGGGCGCTTTGCGTGTCGAAGGGTGTGATGTCCGCGACGCGAGCGAAGAGGAGGCGCGCAAAAGGCGGATGGATATCGAAGAACGGTCGCTCTTCAAGCATGTGCTGTACGAAGCTCACGTAGATCGCTTCGTCGAAGACCGCATTCGGCGGGTGATGAATATAGGGTATACGGGTAAGGACCGCCAGAAGCAGAATGACGAGAACGATCGTCGCGTCTCTTTTTGCACTTTCTGCTATCCACGCGCGCACGTGACGCACCACAGCTCTCATCCAAGAAGTTTTTTCCGGAAGGACCATTGTCGGTGTCCTGCTAGGAACGTTCGCGAAAGAGGAAGAATTTGAAGAAAAGAAACGTCACGCAGGAAAAAACGAGTATCGTTACGGCGATGACAAAAAGATAATATTCGAGACCGACCATGGGGGTTACCGTGCGGACGATGTATGCTTGAAGTGCGGTAAGCAAGAGACTGTAAATGACAAACCAAATAAATCGTTGCCAGTGCCCTTCTGTTGTCCCAAAAGTCACTTTTGTATGCAGGGTGAAATTATAGACAAGATTGATCACAAGAGCGACCACGTATGCTTTGAAGTACCCGGAGAGTCCGAAGAAGTATGTGGTGAGTAGCCACGTTACGAAGAGGTTGATGGCCACCCCCGATGTGCCGGTCGCGAAAAAGTGGAGATACTTGTGCTCGAAGAGGATCGAACGTGTAAGTGTGATGAGTTTTTGCATTTTTTTAACGGCCGCAGAGGTGTGCACATGTTATACTGCGTTTCGTGAGCGGTGCGGCGGACTTCATGATAACAAAAACCCGCATCCGCGCCATCCTCATTGCAGGAATCCCGTTAGAGGTCGCGGACCCGAACCAGATTTTATAAAAAATTATGAACTGGGCAATTACTATCAGCAATAGCGAGGTAGCGATACGGACCAGGGGGTTCGCGTCCTACCTCTAACGGGATGAAATTCACGCTTGTTATTCCCGCGTTTAACGAGGCGCCGGTGGTCGTCCCCACGCTTACCGTATTGCGCGATGCGCTCACTCGCGAACGGGACCTTGAGTGGGCAATCATCGTCGCCGACAATGCTTCGACGGACGGTACGGGAGACGCCGTAGCGCGTATCGGCGACGCGCGTATCCGCGTACTTCTCATACCGGCGAAGGGAAAAGGGAATGCCGTGCGGTCCGCATTTCTTAAGGCGGACGGCGATGTCGTCGGATTCACCGACGCCGACCTCCCCGTTTTACCGGAAGAGATCGTCGCTGCGGCGAAGATCGTTGCGGAAGGTGCCGCGGATGTGGTGGCGGGATCTCGTTTGTTGCCAGAGAGCGTCATGCCAGACCGAGAATGGTGGCGAACGGTGAGCTCGCGGGTGTTCAATCGCTTTGCGCGTCTTGTCGTTGGTGTCTCGGTCGGCGACACACAATGTCCGCTCAAGGTGATGAACACGAAAGGCCGAGACATCCTCCTTGCAACCCTCGAGTCGACGTGGTTCTTCGACCTCGAGTTCTTTGCTCTCGCCGAACGCCTCCTACTTCGCGTGAGGGAGGTTCCCGTCACGTGGAACGAGCACCGTTATCCCGCGCGCAAGAGCAAGCTCGCGCCTGCCGATACACTTCGTGCGGTCGTTGCCATGTTTCGCATCAGGAGGCGCCTGTCCGCGCAAGTGTCGCGTCTGAAGCAAAAAATGCTAACATAGCAAATATGAATCCCGTTAGAGATAGGAGATGCACCGTGCATCTCCGACACCAACCCTGCCTTATGTACATATTCATTCCCAACATAAAAAATTTACGACGTGTTTCTTATTAAACTAAATAATCTCTAACGGGATGAAATGGATCATCGTCGGACTGGGGAATCCGGGCGGAGAATACGGGACAACGCGGCACAATACGGGCCGCATCGTGCTTGAGCATTTCCGAACGGCGCACGATCTTTCCGAATGGGAGGAGAAAAAGCCGTGGAAGGCGCTCTCAAGCGGCGGAAAGGCCGGCAAAGCGGAAGTACTCCTACTTGAACCGGAGACGATGATGAATAATTCGGGGAAGTCGCTCGTCACCTTGGTGAAGTCGAAAAAACAGGCCGAACAACTTGTCGTCATCTACGACGATCTCGATCTCCCGCTCGGTAAATGGAAGTTCTCGTTCGATCGTGGGTCCGGCGGTCACAAGGGCATTGAATCGATCGCGCGAACGATCAAAACGAAGGCGTTCGTCCGCGTGCGCGTCGGCGTCTCGCCGGTCTCCCTTTTCGGCAAAATGAAGAAGCCGCATGGTGAGGACGCGGTCGTGAAACATATTTTGGGAAAATTCAGCGACAGCGAAATGAAAGGACTGGATAAGGTCGGCAAAGAGGTTGTCGAAGGACTCAATGTGTTGATCAAAGACGGTCTCGACGCCGCGATGGGTCAATTTAATTGAGCACAAGGCCGCCGAGTACAAGGTCGAACCTTAGGAATTAATTCTTCAAGGTTCGACCTTGTACTCACTATTCTGTACAGACGAAGTTTGTCTTTGTGCCACGAAACAGTAGAAGAAAAAAACATCCGCCCGCCTGCGCAGGCAGGCCTTAGGCGGATGTTGTTCGTTTGAGATAGCGCTTAAGGAACGGATAGCGGGTATACGCATCGGAAAGAAGCAGTTGCATTCTGGCGGCGAGCGCTTGTCGTTCGCGGCGCATTGCCCGCTCGGGTATGTCTTTGTATGCGCGGTTGCAGTAGTTGCATTCGGCGTGGCGCGTGAACGTGCGCTTCCTTTTGTCCGGATCATTGCCGTGGATCACCCAGAATATCTTGAGGGTGACCGAAGAGCAGATGCAGTCTCGTGTAGGTCCCGTCACGACGGCCTCCTGCCGATCTTTCTGTTTTCCATGCTAGCACTCGCGGAGAGAAAAGAAAAATCGTCCGCCTGAGGCGGACGAGGTCACTTGATCTACCAAAGGAAGGTGCTTCCCGCACTGATCGAGACCAGCAATGCGCCGGTGATCATAGGTGCGAAGCCCCATCCGTTTGAGAAAAACCCAACCATCGCGGCACCGATCAGGCAGAGAAGAACACCGAACGCCAAGAGCCACTGATACTCCTTTTTCATTGTGGCGTTCAACCCGAACGGTCGGCGCAGGCTGCCGAAGCGAGGTACGACACCACGGCGCCCGAGATGAGCCACCAGCCGAAACTGTCGAAGAATAAAACCGTGATGATGCCGATAATGAGCAGTATCGTTCCGAGCGATGCCAAGAGCCACTCAAGCGAATTCATGCTATTCCTCCGTAGTGATTCCCAGAACGAACTTTACCAGAAAAGCGTTTTTCGGCAACTTGCGTGTTTTCTCCGCATGCGATAGACAGGAGAAAGAGGCACTTCCACTTCCTTACTTGGCAGGGGGCATCATGACGAAACCGAAACAGGGCGAGATGAAACGGTCGGTCGGGCTTGACTTGGCCGACGAATGCGAAGACCGTCTGCGGAGCAGGGGAATATTCATCCTCGACGGCGACGAAGTGAACACGCTGGAGTCCGGACTCTTTTACCGCGAACTCCTTTTCCTCGTCTCGAATGGGTGGCCGAAAGGAGAGCCCATCTGGGTCATACTCAACTCCCCTGGCGGACACGCGAGCCAGTGTTTCGCGATTTGCGACACCATCCGAAGTTTCATCCGAGAGGGCTACACGATCAACATCTTCTGTCTGGGCCATGTTGCCTCGGCGGCGACGATCATTCTCCAGACGGCGACGCGGAGATATTCGGCGCCGAACACGCGCTTCCTCGTGCATCAGGTGCGGCAACAGCACGTGTTCCTCGAAGAAGAGGTGAGCCAAGGAGAAGAGCGCGTCGCCGAAATGGTGCGCATCAACGCACAGGCCTGCGCGATCATCGCCGACCGCGTCGGCATGGACCTTCAGGACCTCCTCGCGAAAGTGAAAAAGACGGACCTCTGGCTCAATGCCGAGGAAGCACTCAAGTTCGGGAAGAACGGTCTCATCGACGAGATCTGCCCCGCATTTCCGTTCCTGGATGTGCTCAAGAGGCCGTAAGGGTTCACAAGAAATAAAGATCCGCCTTGCATGAGGCGGATTTTCTTTTTTTGATCTCTGCGTCAGTCGCGGTCGTTTTCGGACGCGTTTTTGTCGTCCGATCCGAGCGGCAGGTCCGACTTCTGCACGAGCCACATGAGTGCGACGCCGATGAGGCCGATCACTCCGATCACCGCGCCCATGAATCCGGCATAAGACCAGAATATTGTTGCGAGCGGGGTCATTTCCGCGATGCCGCTTTCGGTCGCGAAGAGTACAAGAGTAGAAAGGAGGAGCGACCACACGATGCAGTACACGCATGCGCGCATGAGTCGGGTACGCGACGGCTTGCCCGCGGTCTCGGGATAGATGACCCCGTAACCGATCAATACGAGGACGACGAAGATGCCGCCCAAGACGATGTTTGCCACAGAAGTTCCTAAAGGAGTTTCCACTCGTATGATAACGAAAGAAACGACGTTCGTCGACCACGTCGGAAATACCAGACGGTGCCCATATACAAGGTCGAACCTTGAGTATCAGTTCTTAAGGTTCGACCTTGTATATTACGGATGGTTGTCGTTTGATTGTGCGCTAGGCCTTCTTTTCTCCCGCGAACGAGAGGGTCATTCTCTGCTCTTTCGGTTCGAAGAGGGTGATGGTGAAGGGGTAGGTCTTGCCGAGCTCAAGCGATGCACGCAGGCGCTCTTCCGTCCCGAACTCCGAGATGTGCACAAGTCCCGCGACGCCTTCTTCGATCGACGCAAGCGCGCCGTACTTGTTGAACTTGATGACCGCGCCGCGGACCGTTTCGCCTTTCTTGTACTTCTTCTCCGCGCCTTTCCACGGATTCTCTTTGAGGACTTTGACCGAGAGCGACACCTTGTTCTCCTTAATCTCGATAATCTGTGCCTTTACTTTGTCGCCCACCGTGAAGAGCTTGCGCGGGTTGTCGACGAGGCCCCAGTCCATTTCCGAGATGTGGATCAATCCTTCGAGACCCTCTTCGATCTTCATGAACGCGCCGAAGTCGACGACGCCGGTGATCTCGCCGTCGACAATCATGCCGAGGTGGTATTTGGCGACGATCTCCTCCTTTTCCTTCTGGTTGTGTTCCTTCTCCGAGAAGATGAGCTTGCCTTCCTTGGGGCTGGCGGTGATCATGACGACCGAGAGTTTCTCGCCGACCAACTTCTTCAATTCCTCGAGTATCTTGTCCTTGTCGCCGTCGGAGACGCGCGGGTAGTGATCGCCCGAGAGTTGTGAAGCCGGCAAGAATCCGGAGATGCCCTGCCAGTCGAGGATGAGGCCGCCCTTGTTCGCGTCTTTGACCGGAAGGTCGATGATTGTCTTTTTCTTGACGAGGTCTTCCGCGTCCGCCCAGATGAGCGATTGTCGCGCCTCTTTGAGCGAGAGCTCGACGTAGCCGTCCGCGTTCTCACGCTCGACGACCTTAGCGACGACCTTGTCGCCAAGATTCATGTGCTTGATGAGATCGTGCGCGTTCGTGTACTCGCGTCCGTAGATCATTCCGATACCGAAAGGTGCAAGGTCGATGTAGACCGATTTTTTGTCTGCTCTGATGACCGTGCCCTCCATGATCTCGCCTTCCTCGGGACACTTGCCGATCTCGGTCATGTACTTCGACATCACGTGATCGGGAGAGGGGATATGTTCCCCGCCGACCACAATGATCTCTTCTTCTATTGTTGCTGTTGTCATAGCTGTGGTTTTTTGTTTTTCCAACGAAAAATCTGCACAAGGGCAGATATGTTGTATCTACCTGTTTGGGATCGACGGAAGCTATGGCGTAATGCCGGCCTCGGTCGGGGTAACCCCAAGCGGTGCTCATAAATGCGGTTGTGCGTCCAAACTAGCAAAAGGGAAGGAAATTTGCAACTCCACGTTTGAAATACAAGGTGGGTCCTTAAGCATTGATGAAGTACAAGATGAAAGAATGGCCAACTTCTCCAAGGTCTCACCTTGCAAAACCAAGGAGAGACCTTCGGCCATTCTTCCACCTCGTACTTACTTCCATGCGATTTTGCCGTTTTTGACAGCGCGGAAATGACGGCGAATTATGCCAAAAAACCCAGTAATATCAAGACCTTTTGCACTTTCCATTTCATGGGAGACTTGCTATACTCAAGAGCACTTGTCCCGTGAGAAATCGCGGACATGGCGTTTCAATTGACTTACATGAGGAAAGCAGATTTTAGCAACACTAGCAAAGTGGGGTGCGGGACGAAGTCGTCCGCGTTCTATTTCTAATGGGATGATCATCACCTACCACGGTGGGCATTTCGTGAAAATTGCCCAAGGGGACACCGTTATCGGAGTGAATCCGTTCGGCAAAAATTCGTCGCACAAACCGATCCGTTTCGGCGCGCGCGTCGGCATCGTGTCGATGGATCACCCCGACATGAACGGCGTTGAGAATCTCTCGCACGGGGAAAAGGTCCCCTTCACGATCTCCGGAGCGGGTGAGTACGAGGTCGGCGGTATCGCCATTTCCGGATTTCTCTCGCCGAAACCTGTTGGTGAAAAAAAATTACTGAACACTATTTACACCGTCGAGTTCGAGGGTATTCGACTGTGCTTTTTGGGCGCGCTTTCGTCGCCGGAGCTTCCGGCGGAGATCCTCGAAGGCATCGGCGAGGTCGACATCCTCTTCACTCCGGTGTGCGACAAAGAGCTTTTGACGCCGGCCGACGCCGAGAAGATCATGCTCGCGCTTGAGGCGAAGATTGTGATACCGCTCGCGTGGGACGACGGCGCCGAGAAGCAGTTGAAACTTTTTCTGAAAGAAGCCGGAGCGGAGAAAACGGAGCGCATCGATAAACTGACGCTTAAGCGCAAGGACCTCGAAGGGAAGGAGGGTGATGTCGTCCTTCTCGAACCGCTTTCTCACGCGTAACATGACAACAATGTTGGACTACCTTGATCAACTACGGGCGAAACCTATCCACGTGCGCAAGCGCATCGCTTTCGGGACGACCTTTGCGCTCTCGTTTTTGATCGCGGCCATTTGGTGGAATTCCTTTAATGCGAGTCCTACGCTCGCCGAGGAGAATATGGCGGCGAGCGCTTCTTCGCCTTGGGATGTCGTTTTTGATACGATTGGCCACGCCAAAGAGTCGACGGTCGCGACGTATGACGACACGATCGAACAGCTCCGTTCCTTGGGCGAGGAGGCCACGGCCGATGTTGATACCGGAAATGCGAACGAAAATATCGAACCGTCGGTCGTCGAGGGCGATATCGTCTATCCCGCAGATCTTCGCGGTGTCGTAGAGGAAAACGAGCTCCATACTCGCCCGAAGCCGGCCGAGGAGGTGCCCGCCGAGACGACGAGTGATTAGTTTTTTACCGACGCAATATGTCAAAAGAGAAACCACAGAAACAAAGTAACGACGGACCGAAGCACGTTGCGACGACCGTACGCACTTCCGGCGTTCTTCCGGTCAACATCGTGACCGAAATGCGCACCTCCTTCATCGACTATGCGATGTCGGTCATCGTCGACCGCGCACTTCCTGACGTCCGCGACGGCTTGAAGCCGGTCCACCGCCGCATCCTCTTTGCGATGCAGGAGGCGGGCTTGACCGCTTCCGCGCGGTTCAAGAAGTCCGCGACCATCGTCGGTGACGTGCTCGGCAAGTACCATCCCCACGGCGATTCGTCGGTGTATGAGGCGATGGTGAAGATGACACAACTTTTTTCGATGCGTTACCCGCTCGTTTTGGGGCAAGGCAACTTCGGCTCGATCGACGGCGACGGAGCGGCAGCCTACCGTTATACCGAAGCGAAGATGTCACGTATCGCGGGCGAAGTCCTTCAAGACCTTGAGAAGAAGACCGTCGAATTCCGCCCCAACTACGACGGTTCGCGCAACGAGCCGGTCGTCATGCCGTCGGTCGTTCCCAACCTCTTGTTGAACGGCACACTAGGCATCGCGGTCGGTATGGCGACGAACATTCCTCCGCACAATCTCCGCGAGGTCGTCGATGCGCTCACGCACTTGATCGAAGACCCCGAGGCGTCGACCGAAGAGCTCCTCGAATTCATCCAAGGGCCGGACTTCCCGACAGGCGGGCTCGCGTACGGCAAGAGCGACCTGCGCCATGCGTATGCTTCCGGTCGCGGCGGTGTCATCTGTCGCGGTGAGGCGGAGATCGTCGAACAGAAAGCGGGGCAGTCGGAGATCGTCATCTCGAGCATTCCGTTCCGTGTGAACAAAGCGACACTTCTGGCGAAGATCGCGGAGCTGGTGCATGAGAAGAAGCTCGAAGGGATCAAAGACTTGCGTGATGAATCCGCCAAAGGCGACATCCGCATCGTGGCCTATCTCAAGAACAACGTCCCACCGCAGAAGGTCTTGAATTATCTCTATCGCCACACTGAACTCGAATCGACGTATCACTACAACATGGTCGCGCTCGTCGACGGCGTGCCCCAGACGCTTTCCTTGAAGTCGCTTCTCGAAGAGTTCATCAAGCACCGCAAAGTCGTGGTGAAACGCCGCACCGAATTCGACTTGAACAAAGCGAAGGACCGCGAGCACATCCTCCTCGGCCTGAAGAAGGCGCTCGACCACATCGATGCTATTATCAAAACGATCAAGGCGTCGAAAGATACACCGACCGCACAGGTGAATTTGATGAAGCAGTTCAAGTTCTCCGACCGACAAGCCGTCGCCATCCTCGAGATGAAGCTTTCGCGTTTGGCGGGCTTGGAGCGCAAGAAGATCGAAGACGAATTGAAGAGCGTGCAGGCGCAGATCATCGAACTTGAAAGCGTCCTCGCGAGCCCGAAGAAGATGCTCTCCGTCATCAAGAGCGAACTCATCGCGGTCAAAGACAAATACGGTGACGACCGCCGCACCAAGATCGTGAAAGGAGGCGTCAAAGAGATCTCCGTCGAGGACACCATTCCGGAGAAAGAAACGGTCCTTGTTTTCACCTCGGGCGGCTACATCAAGCGCACCGATCCGGCGGAGTATCGCGTCCAGCGGCGCGGCGGCGTGGGCGTGATGGACCTCGACACGAAAGAAGAGGACTTCGTCACCATCTTCCTCTCCTGTTCGACGCACGAGGATATTCTCTTCTTCACCGACAAAGGCAAGGCCTACCAGATCAAGGCGTACGAACTTCCCGAAGGCCGCCGCGCCACGAAAGGCAAATCCATCATGAACTACCTTCCCCTAGGCGCCGACGAACATGTGACCTCGATGCTTGCCATGCCGCGCGAGGTGAAGGAGGTCGCGAAGCTCTCGCTTTTGATGGTAACGCAAAGGGGGACGGTGAAGAAGACCGCCGCCGACGCTTTCAAAGACGTGCGTCGTTCGGGCTTGCTCGCCATCAAATTGAAACCCAAAGACCTTTTACTCGCCGCACGGTTCGTCGAGGACAAGGACGACGTGTCGTTTGTGACCGCGAAGGGCCAGTCCATCCGTTTCAGTCAGGACGATGTTCGCGAGATGGGGCGGAATGCCGGCGGCGTACGCGGGATGAAGTTGAAAGGCGACGACAAGATCGTCACCGCCGACGTGGTGCGCTGGATCTATGATAAGCCGATGTTGATCGTCATCAGCGAACAGGGCTACGGCAAGATGACCGACATGGAGGAATATAAAACACAAGGTCGCGGCGGCTCGGGCATCAAGACGGCGAATGTCACTCCGAAGACGGGGAAGGTCGTGGCCGGCATGGTGTTGCCCGATCAGGAAGGGGAGTTGGTCGCTATTTCCAAACACAGTCAGGTCATCCGCGTCCCGTTGAAAGAGATAGCAGTGTCGGGGCGTTCGACGCAGGGGTCAAGAATTATGAAACTTCGCCCGGGAGATTCGATTGCGTCGATAACGGCATTGTAGTTTTCGAGGTGAGTCCTTGGCTTTGAAAGGTCTCTCCTCGAAAACTGATTCAGAAAAATATGAGACCTTGAGGAAGTTGGTCGTTCTTGGTGTCACGCGCCTCGCATCTCATCGCAAACTGCGATGCGCTTGACCTAAAAAGACAAAAAGCCGCCTGCAAGGCTTGGGAGTTGTGGAAAGTGATATCTCCTTTTCCACACAGGCTTAGTTTTGGAGACTAAACCCACGCGTTGCTCCCACTCCTTGCAGGCGGCTCTTTGGTTTCAAGGACTCAAGGTATTCTCTGGATTAAGGGGGTTTTCAGTTTTTAGATAACTTTCAGAGATAATACCCAAAATCACCGGTTTATTCCCCGGTGTTTTTTGTACCCTTTTTCTTTCTCTTCGGAGCAATCGTCGACTCA